>ERZ778517.76-NODE-76-length-111722-cov-11.638246_pt1 | contig 111722 bp, 95 predicted proteins | sample MGYA00510341_ERZ778517 | MGnify/ENA primary metagenome ERZ778517 (study PRJEB29527, sample SAMN07138964) | mouse gut metagenome | material: feces | host: mouse | place: China:Nanjing | collected 2016-01-25 ...
GGCGGTTTGGGGACTTGCACCCGTTAGAGTATGTTCGTGCCGGACGAACCAAAAACGGAGCGGCCAAATCTTTCTGACCGCTCCGTTTTCATTGAGCCAGCTATGGGAGTCGAACCCACGACCTTCGCGTTACGAATGCGATGCTCTACCAACTAAGCTAAACTGGCAACGTTATCTCCTTTTTGCAAAAGGGACTGCAAATATAGATATTTTTCTATAATTTTGCATGCATTATCCAGAATTTGCATTTAACCATGGAGAAATTTTCGGCAGACATTATCGTCATAGGAGCAGGAGCGGCAGGAATGATGGCAGCATCAGGAGCGGCACAGACAATCTCATCAAGACTAGCGTCACAGACAGCAGGTGAAGAAAAGCAGGAAGGGAGCGGAAGGGTCATAGTGCTCGAGAAAATGCCGCGGCCGGGACGCAAGATAATGATTACCGGCAAGGGCAGGTGCAATTTCACCAATGTGAAGCCATGGAGCGAATTCAGCGGGCACATACATCCGAAAGCCAATTTCCTAAAGCCTTCGTTTTTCAATCTGCCCCCGGAGAAAATGACTGAATATCTACAGGCGAACGGAATGGAATCAGTCGTGGAGCGCGGTGACAGGGCCTTTCCTGTCTCACAATCAGCCGCAGAAGTCGTGGATTCACTTTTGAGGGCTGCAAAAAAGGCAGGAGCGGAAATATGCTGCGGCAAGGAGGTTTGTGCCATAGAACACACTGAAGACGGAAAATTCGGCATAAGATGCTCTGACGGAAGCGTTTATGATTGCAGAAAGCTCATAATCTGCACAGGCGGGCTTTCATACCAGGCCACAGGCTCGACCGGAGACGGATACGGATGGGCCAGGCAGTGCGGACATTCTGTCAGCCAGCTTTTCCCGTCACTTACTGCAATCGTGCCCAAAGGCTACAAGAGAGAATCATCTGAACAGAAAGAATATGATGGCAGTCCATGGTATGAAGGCACGAGAGGACATATCGGCAGGAGCACTCCCCTCTCCGAGGCAGGAAGCGCGCTATGCGGCAACCAGCTGAAAAATGTCAGCGTCACCCTCATAATAGACGGCAATCCGGCACAGACTGAGTTCGGGGACATTGATTTCACTGACGGAGGCATAGAAGGACCTGTCGGATTCAAGATAAGCCGCAGATGCGTCAAAGGAATCATCAATGGTTCAAAAGCCGGCATATCAATTGACATCAAGCCGGCAGTAAGTCCGGAAGCCCTGTCCGGAAGGCTCATGTCATTATGGGAAGACATCTCCAAAGACAGACGCAGTGCAGGAAAGCCGTACAAAGACCGTTTCCGGGTGCTGCTCGGCAAAGTCCTCCCACAGCAGCTGATTCCGGCATTTGTGAAATGTAACCCTGGACTTGACCACAAGACTCTTGCCAAGACGCTGAAAAACTGGAAATTCGACATAGGCGGTTTTGTAGGCTATGAAAGATGCGTGATCACGGCAGGAGGAGTCCTGCCAGAGGAATTCACGGCAAAGACCCTCGAATCCAAGCTTGTTCCAGGGCTTTATTTCGCAGGAGAGATACTGGACCTTGACGCGGATACCGGAGGCTATAATCTCCAGATGGCTTTCTCTACCGGTTACCTCGCAGGCATTTCTGCCGCAAAGGCACTATAGGCTTCCTGTCCGGGACGCATATCGCACCATGCCCGCTGCTCAAATCACACCAGAGCCGAGCATTTCAACAGACGTCTCCGCAAGGGCATCCTCTGCACCAAAATCAACGGGAGCATACCATACGGCAAACTGCCCGGGAGTGATTCCACGCTGGGGCGAGTCGAAAAGGAAGAAAAGACCGTTCTCCCTCATTATCATTGTGGCATCCTGCAACGGCTGGCGATATCTTATGCGTACCTTGCAGCGCCTTATCTCCCCGGATTCCATGACCATGTCAGGACGTATCCAATGTATTTCTTCCGGCGATATCCTGAGGCAGCTGCGTGACAGCCCCTTATGGGTGTGTCCCTCGCCGACATATATTACATTTGACCCGGTATCGGTCTCTATGACGAAAACCGAGTCCTTGTGGCCGCCGACATTGAGCCCTTTCCTCTGTCCTATGGTGTAGAACTGTGCCCCGTCATGACGTCCGATGACCTTTCCGAACGGATTGTCCTTGTAGCGCGTCTTCTTTATATGCTTCTTTCCGCTGCGGTATGTCTCGGTCTCGAACTGTATGTCATACTTGACCGGTATGGAAAGCCTCATCAGGGTTCCGTCGTCAAGAGCGGCAATCTTTTCCATTGAGAATGGACATGCGGACCGCCCTGTGCACGAGGACTTGTCTTCCGAAATGTATTCCGTAATCATGTTGACCTCAGCCGAACTGTCATTCATAATGGAGCTGAGCGTGTCACGTACAAACGCATACTGCCCGTCATTCTCATAGTATGCATCATAGACTTCGACAATATCTCCCTCTGAAGGCTTTAGCTTCTGCTGCAGGAAAACAGGGAGACTGACCTTTCCGACAAAACATATCCCCTGAGAGTCCTTCTTGTCTGCAGACGGGAGTTCCACCTCACGGGCAAGCCTGCGCACCTCACTCTTCATCAGTCCGCCTATCGGGAACATGGCTTTCGAAAGCTGCTCTTGGGTGAGCTGGCAAAGAAAATAGCTCTGATCCTTTCCAGGGTCAAGTCCGGCGAAAATATGATGCACACCGTTTTCATCCGTCTCCTTGCGGCAATAATGTCCGGTAGCCACCATGTCCGCCCCAAGCTTCAGAGCGCATTTGAGGAACGCGTCGAATTTGATTTCCCTGTTGCAAAGCACATCGGGATTAGGCGTGCGTCCCTTCCCGTACTCATCAAACATATAGTCCACTACCCTTTTGCGGTATTCTTCACTCAAATCGACATAATAGAACGGTATGCCTATCTTTCTTGCGACCATCTCCGCCACAAAGCGGTCCTCCTCCCATTCACATTCTCCATGAAGAGTCGTGGAGGCATCATGCCAGTTCTGCATGAACAAGGCAAACACATCGTAGCCGGCACGCTTGAGAAGCAGGGCCGCAACGCTCGAATCCACACCGCCGGAAAGGCCGACGCACACCTTTATTGCTGAATTGCCATTGTCCATACTGAAGATTTTTTTTGTCATATTCCAAGTCACGCTGCCCAAAAAGCATCATTTTAAAAGAAAAAGACTATATTTGTAGTGCTCTGCGCGTGCGCAAAGATAATTTAATTGATCTTTTATGACAAACAAAGAGATAAAAATCTCCTACATGGAATACGATTCCATTGAGCAGATGAATCCTGAGGACAGGGAACTTGCACAGGCAGCGATAAATGCCACGAAACACTCATACGCCCCCTACTCCAAATTCAATGTCGGTGCTGCGGTGATGCTTGAGGACGGGGAAATCATAACGGGCTCCAATCAGGAAAACGCGGCCTACCCTTCAGGGCTATGCGCAGAAAGGACAGCAATGTTCTATGCAAGCGCGAACCGCCCGGACAAAGCCATGACAAAGATAGCAGTAGCAGCAGGCCAGGACGGGAAATTGTGTGACAGTCCGGCAACTCCTTGCGGAGCGTGCAGGCAGGTAATGGCACAGTATCAGACAAAGGGCGGACGCAATATGGAAATCATACTTGTCGGAGGGAAGAAAATATGGAAATTCGAAAAAGTGGATGACATACTTCCTTTCATATTCGACAGCATCTGATACGCAGCCTCCAGTCCGGCGGCATCTGAGGATGAAGTCCCCGGCCGTAAACACCGGAGCCAGACAGGCAGCCGAGGCCGGTCCAGCAAAGAATCTGACATCATTTCGGCAGTTTTTTTTGCATAGCGGGAAAAATTGCCTACATTTGCATCCGGGAAAGTCATACACGACCAGCTCCCTCCGAATTCCCCCAGGGCTTGACCGCAGCAAGGGTAGGAGGTCGTAGCGGTGCGATGTATCAAGCTTTCCCTTTTTTCATTTAATCCCCACTATCCACATGAAAACACGGTTTACAGTTCTCCTGTTGCTGTTTCTATTTGAGACAGCAGCTGTTTTCGCGCAGAGTATCGTCTCATTTGATATGATACAACGCAACAGGAACATCAATGTCAAGCTTACGCTCAAGGATGACAGCACATCCGAGCCTCTATCCTGGGCTACGGTATATCTCATTCCGGCAGGAGACACGACCATCACGCATTTCGCAATTTCCGATGACAAGGGAAACGCCGTGCTGGAAGAAGTCCCTGTCGGCAAATACGAACTTACGGCTGAAATAATAGGCTACCTTCCGCACAGGCAGACCTGCACGTTCAAGCACTGGGAGGAAGATTTGGGAATCATACGGATGAAGGAAAACCCGGAATATATCGAAGCGTCCAAAATCACGGCTGCCGGAAACCCTGTTCTGATAAAGAAAGATACCATAGAATATAATGCGTCCTCTTTCAAGGTTGGAGAAAACGCCATGCTTGAGGACCTGCTCAAAAAGATGCCTGGCATGGAAGTGTCGGACGACGGTTCGGTGACGGTAAACGGAGAAAAAGTCGAACAGATTACCGTCGGAGGCAAGACATTTTTCTTCAATGACCCGAATGCAGCCCTTAAGAATCTTCCGGCAAAGATTGTTGACAAGATAAAGGTAATAGACAAAAAGAGCGAAGAAGCCGAATTCACGGGAATCTCCACCAAGGATGACAAGAAAAAGATTATGGATGTGGAGTTGAAAGACGAATATACCAAAGGATGGTTCGGCAATGCAAAAATCGGAGGCGGCTCCACACTTGTTCCGAAAGGCGAAGACGGACTTTCAGACAGGCGCGGCCTGCTGTATAACGGCAATGCCATGGCTACCGGATATACAGAGAAAGATCAGGTCGTATTCATAGGAAATGCATACAATGCGACAGAACCCGGCGCAGGAGCAGTAATTGTCACCTATGGCGGCGAGCAGGACGACTACAGCAGCATGGATGGCCTGGCCACAAATGCCAAAGCCGGCCTCAACTTCAACTCCGACAGGATAAAGGGATTCACTTCAACCATTTCGGCTGACTACTCATACGGAACAAAGGATTCAAAACGCAGGACGGCGCGTACCTCTTTCCGCACAGATGCAACTGACATCCTTTCAGACGGGACATATTCCGGAGACGGTTCACGGCATGGAGTGAAGACATCCATCGAATTCAAGAAAAAGGACAAAAAGAAATACGACCTGTACCTGTATCCTGCATTCGGCTTCAGCACGAGCAAAATCAGCCAGGCCAGCTCATCACGCACCTACAGTGACGAAGGCGACCTGAACAGTTCGTCAGCATATTCGGACGCATTCAGCAAACAGGCAGAAGGAAGCCTATATTTCGGCGGCGGCATAAAAGACCTGGGCAAGGAGAAAAGAAGCATCACCTTGTCGGGTGATTGGGCAATATCCGGAACAGACGGGGAAAAGAACGAAATATCAGAACTGCTCCAGCAAGGCACAGGCACGACAAACAACCTGCTGTACAACACCGACAATTCCGCAAATGAATTTTACGGAAGCCTGTCATATGTTGAGCCGATAGCCAAAAGATGGGCTATGCGGACACGTTTCAGTTCATCATACGCATCCTCAGTAAATGACACCAGGGCAACCGGTGCAGACGGTACGGAGGACATCCATCATTCGTCATTTTACGACAAGAAGTATTTCAGTGAACGCCTGAACCTGCTCATGCAATATGACAACGACACTTCAAATGTACAGTTCGGTGTACAGGCGGAACTCGTACAGAACTCCACCAGGGCACGTTCACTCGGCACCGAGACAATCACAGGCAAAGGAGAATGGCTGACGAACTGGTCTCCTTTCGTCTCTTACTCATATGAAAAGGAAGGGCACAGCCTGTATGCGGGATACTCAGGGCAATCGGCCCAAGTGTCAGGACGTTCAGTAACTCCGGCACCGGACCTCTCCGACCCTGTGCATATACAGACAGGAAACATATACCTGAAGCCCTCTTTCTCACAATGGCTGTACGGTTCATACCGAATGAACAACAGGGAGACCTTCTCTTTCCTAAACCTGTACATAAACGGAAGCATTACAAACAGAAGCATCGTCTATGCGAGCTGGTTTGATGAAGGCGGAATCAGATATGCAGTTCCAGTCAATTCCATGAAGCCTGACATCAGAACGAGCATGTATCTCTCCTTCGACCAGCCTCTGGGCAAACAGAGGATGTTCACACTGAGTGCCAATGCGAACGCATCAGTAAATACAGGCACCGGCTATCAGGCAGCATCACGGCTTGAAGGCCTGGACATCAGGAATTTCGACTATAATGCATTCATGAGCGGTTTCTGGGGTGACAGCAGCGGAGACAGGTTCTACAGCGGCGAGAGCGGATTCAAGGAGAGCCGCACGACCTCGGCAATATGGTCAGCTGGGCTCGGCCTGAAGTTCAGCATCGAAAAGCTGGACGCCAAGATAGGAGGAAGTTTCTCAAACAGGATTTCAAAATATTCCCTTGACAAGTCAGCGAATCTGAACACATGGGACAACTCTCTGTATGCCGACGTGCTCTGGCAGCCGGGAAAGAACTGGGAACTCAAGACTGACATCCGTTACAATTTCTACAGGGGATACTCTTCAGGATTCGGACTTCCGGAATGGAAATGGAACGCCTCAGTCAGCAAAAGCATAAAATCTGTCAGCCTGAGCCTGAAAGTAGCTGACATATTGAACCAGACAAGAAACCTCAGGCGCACGGTGTCATCAGAATACGTAGAGGACGTTTACCGTAACGTGATGGGAAGGATGTTCCTGTTCAGCGTGTCATTCAATTTCGGCAAGATGAACGCAAAGAAGAACAGTTCCGTGGAAAATGCAATCTGGAACATGATGTAACCATCGTAAGAAGAACACCCGGAAAAGCACATATGAACACAAAAGGGTTTCCGAAAGTTGATTTCAGAAACCCTTTTATCATATCTGCGACATCGTTCAGAAGCTGTCCATGTGATAGCATTTCACTTCAAACTCACCGGAAAGAATCCCGTATCCGTTCTCCGCGAGGGACTCAAGCTCATTTTCTCCCGGATAGACCTCAACAGGAGCTATGAAGGCAATCCTTTCCTTGACCTGCTCCACAAGATACTTGCTGTAGGCCACTCCGCCGGTCAGGATTATCGCATCCACCTTGCCGCATACTACAGTAGAAAGAGCTGCCACATATTTTGCGATTGACAGACAATATCCCTGCAGGAATGTCTCGCATTCGCTGTCACCTGCCTCCGCACGCGCCGTCAGGTCCCTGAAGTCATTGGTACCGAAATAGGCCACAGCCCCGCCTCCGCCGACAAGGCGCTTCTTTATCTGCTCCTTTGTATGCTCGCCGCTGAAGCACATCTCCACAAGAGGGAAAGCCGGAACACTTCCTGCACGTTCCGGACTGATTGGCCCGTCTCCTCCGAGAGCATCATTGGTATCAATTACAAGCCCGTGACGATGAAGCGAGACAGATGTGCCGCCTCCCATATGGGCTACTATGACCGTGACATCCCTGTTGGTCTTCCCTACTCCGCGGGCATATCTCCTTACCATCGCCCGAGAATTGAGGGCATGGAAAAGCGTGCGTCTCGGAAACTCGGGAAGCCCTCCTACCTTCACTTCAGGCAGCATCTCGTCCGCCATAGGAGGATCGGCTATAAATGCCCGGCACCGCTCTGTGATGCCTCTGCCGCTGCGCGCCTGATTGACTTCCACTGCAATGTCGTCAGCTATAAGCGCGCTCAGATTGCACGCATGCACTCCGTCCCTTCCCGAGATGAGGGCCTTCCTCATGTCCTGGTTGACTTCATAGACGCCCGTGCGGATAGGAGTCACAAGACCTCCGCGTGCCATGACAACATCAATGCTTTCAAGCTCAATGCCCCTCTGGACCAAAAACTCCGTAATGGCATCACGACGCATCAGGTCCTGGTCCATTACAGAGCTGAATTTCGCAAGTTCCCCTGCCGGATGTGTAAGATTCTGCTCAAACAGCTTGCTTCCGGCATCGTAGAAACCTATTTTTGTAGAGGTGGAGCCGGTGTTGATTACCAGTATTCTACCTTTCATGCAAAAACAATATAAAAAAGTTAAAGTACAAATATCCGGAGCCGTAATGCACGGGAAAGACATCCTTCAAGAGCCTCCCTAACGCTCCGCAAATGACATGGGCCGGCGGGAAAACTCCCTCCGGCCCGTCATTCCGAAAATTATTTTACGGACAAAGCCGCAATCGCTATTGAATTAAGTTTCGTATCTATGCTGTCAGCACGGCTTGAAAGTACGCAAGGGACTTTCGCACCTACCATCATGCCGGCCTGCTTCACATTTGAAGCAAGCTTTGAGTTAGCCTTGTAGAACACATTGGCAGACTCGATATTAGGGAAGAGCAGACAGTCAGCGTCTCCTGCTACAGGACTGACAAGGCCTTTGATTTCCACAGACTCCTGGTCAATCGCCACGTCAAGGGCAAGAGGGCCGTCAGCGATGCATCCCTTTATCTGTCCCCTGTCAACCATCTTGGCCAGCATTGCAGCCTCCATACATGCAGGCATGCTGGTGAGCATCTGCTCCGATGCAGCTATGATGGCAACCTTAGGCTTTGCTATGCCGGCCGCACGCGCGGTAGCCACAAGATGTCCCATTATTATCTGCTTCTGCTTGAAATCAGGAGCCGGAATCACAGCCATGTCGCCCACGAAAAGAAGCTTGTGGTAATTAGGATTCTCTATTACGGCGCAATGGGTCAATGTACCTTTCGGAGGAAGGAGACCGGTCTCCTTGTTGAGGATGGCGCGGAGGAACTTGTCAGTGGAGCAAAGTCCTTTCATCAGGAAGTCTCCCATGCCTTCCCTTATCATTGCAACAGCCTGTGCGACAGAAGGAAGCTCGTCAGGGTTGTGTACAACCGTGAACTTCGCCATGTCTATTCCCTCGCTTTTGCAGGCCTGCGCAATCATGCACTGGTCGCCGACCAGAGTCACGTCAACAAGTCCGAGGTCAATGGCCTTGCTTGCCGCAGAAATGGTATGCCCGTCAACTCCCCAGGCTGCAATCATTCTCTTTTTTGCCTCCCTGCCCTGGAGTTCGGCAAATATGTCTTCAAATTTCGTAAACATTGTTTTTAAATTGATTTATCATTCATCCTCATTCTGTACGATATGCATGGTGTCGCGCGCTATCATCAATTCCTCGTCAGTCGTGATTACAGCGATTTTCACCTGTGAGTCAGGAAGCGATATCATAACATCGCGCCCGGCCGCCACATTTGCATCGTAGTCGAACTTCACACCGAGATATGTCAGGTTCTCGCACACCCTGCGGCGCAGACGGCTGTTGTTCTCACCGATGCCTCCGGTGAAGACAATCAAATCGACACCGTTCATGGCTGCCGCATATGCTCCGATGAACTTGGTTATGTCGTAGGTGAGCTTCTTGAGTGTAAGCTTTGCCTTGGCATCTCCGGCATTGGCAGCCTCATTGAGGTCGCGCGCATCGGAAGACACTCCTGACAACCCGAGGAAACCGCTCTTCTTGTTGAGCACACGGCTCATCTCAGAAGCCGAGAGCCCCTCCTTTTCCTGAATATAAGTAACCACATCAGGGTCCACATTACCGCATCTCGTGCCCATTATGAGGCCCTCAAGAGGAGTGAAGCCCATGCTCGTATCGATTGACTTTCCGTTAAGGACGGCAGCAATAGAACTTCCGTTTCCGAGGTGGCAGGTTATTATCTTGGAATATCCGAGGTCCAGGCCGGCGAATTTCGCACCCTTTGCAGAAACGAACTTGTGGCTCGTGCCGTGGAAACCGTAACGGCGGATGCGGTATTTGTCATAGTACTCATAAGGAAGGGCATACATATAGGCATAAGCCGGCATGGTATGGTGGAACGCCGTGTCGAAGACAGCCACCTGAGGCACTGTAGGAAGCGCTGCTGAAACAGCCTTGATGCCAAGGATGTTTGCAGGGTTATGAAGAGGGGCGAACACGGAGCATTTCTCAAGCTGTGCCACAACCTCGTCAGTGACAAGCTGGCTGCACATGAACTCCTCAGCGCCATGCACGACACGATGTCCCACAGCCTCTATGTCCTCCAGAGTTTCAAGCACTCCGTATTCCTTGTCCATAAGGGCGTCGAGGACAGCATGCATGCCGACCGTATGGTCAGCTACGGGCATTTCCCTGACAAGTTTCTCTTTGCCGGCGGCCTGATGCTTGAGACAGCCGGTCTCCATACCGATTCTTTCTACGAGACCTTTGGCAAGAAGATCATAAACCTCATCGTTCTTCATATCAAGAAGCTGATACTTGAGCGATGAACTTCCGCAATTAAGTACTAAAATGATCATATCACAAATGTTGTTTATTCAATGAATGTCATGCGGATTCACGCGTCAGATTAAAATTTCGCAAAAAAAATCCGCACAGGCAGCGCAAAGTTATAAAAATTATCGCTACTTTAGCAAAAAACAGGAACGAAATGAAAGTGGAGAGGGAGATTGCGTGGTTCTCGTTGCCGTTTGCCGCCGGAGTCATTGCCGCAGCATATGCCGCAGACGTGCCGGCCGTCACAGAAAGCATATTCGCATCATCTGCATTATACGCAGCCGCGGCATTCATGGCATGCCTTATTATAACATCCGGAAAAACACAATACACAGGATACGCCCCCATATTGGTGGGCGCAATGTCACTCGCGTGCGGTCTGTTCACCGGAATTACAGGGCATATGAGGGCTGCATGCTGTCCGGAAGTCCAGGGGGCGGCTGCGGCCAGACTTGCATCCGTCGGAGCAGCCATGGGTGCCCATATAGACACAATATCTTTTTCAGACTCCGTGACAAACGCCGTCATAAAGGCACTTCTGACCGGAGACCGCAGCAGCCTGCCTCCAGAAACAGCCGAATCATTCCGTTCCAGCGGGGCGTCACATATACTTGCCCTGTCAGGACTGCACCTTGGCATAATATACATGATAATCACCAGAAGCCTCACATTTGCAGGAAACTCTCCGGCGGCACTGCGCCTACGTTCAATCCTGACGATACTGCTTTGCGGGACATATACATTGGCGACAGGTGCAGGAGATTCCATCACAAGAGCCTTCATTTTCATCTTGGCCGGCGAGACAGCCAAACTCACAGGAAGGCACCGGTCAACAGCCGGAATTATGCTGGCTTCGCTTTTCCTTCAGCTTGCGGCAGACCCGACGGCAGCAAAAAACGCCGGTTTCCAGCTCTCATATGCAGCCATGGCAGGCATCGCGTTCATTTTTCCTTTCCTTAAGAACTTCTGGCACTACGGGACACAGCAAAGGCCGCCCCATAGCGGCCTGCTGCAGCATATATGGAATTCCGCCGCACTGTCCATTTCATGCCAGATGACGGCTGGCCCGATAGCCTATCTGTACTTCGGAACATTTCCGAAACATTTCCTTCTGACCAATCTCATTGCCCTACCTCTGACCGGATTCATCATCCCGATATCAATCCTTGTAATTGCAGCATCAATGGCTGGAGTCTGCCCGGCTTGGCTTCTGCGTACAGCTGAAGCGGCAGTCAACGCGCTTTCATACTCTCTCCGGATAATATCAGGCATGTAAAACCGCTCCTGCAAAAGCAATCAGCGCACGGCAAAAGGCTTATGACAAGACGAGTTCGCCCGATAATGAGAGGCATAAACAGACTCAATCTGGGGAGCCGCAGACGAGAACACGCCCTCTTGCGTAACGAAAAACTCTTCCGATATCACGGAGTTCTCCTCCGGAAAGACATCAAACCAATACAAGGTCCTGTCAGCACGCACCTCACGGTAAGCGGAAGGCGACAACGTAAAGGCACCAGCCGCAAAAGGCCTGAACCAGCCTCCGCTCCACCCGGAAAGCTGCCGTACAGGAGAAAAAGCCGCAGGACGCGGGACATCAAGGCGCACGAAACTGCGGTTCTCCCCGCTCCAAACCGAATATTTGGCACTAATCTTCTCCCCCACTTCAAGATGCTCTCCCTCTGCAAGCTCCACAAGAGCACCATCCGGAAGTTCCTTATAATATCGCACAGACATACTGAATCCGTTTCCGGCAGGCAGAATCTCCCCGAACGGCTTCCTGGCCCTCTTCTTCAGGACTATCACCTTGGTATCGGCTATTGCCTGCGCACCATCATACACAGATGCCACAGCCTCCGCAAAGCCTGAATCCGATTTCCAGTCCTGCGTTTCCTTCTGGAGCATAATCCATATTCTTATCCCATCCGCAATCTGCCCAAGACGGCGCGTCATGACTTCATCCTCAATATCACTGAGAGCCAAATCACGCAGAAGGTCACAAATGACAGAGTGGGCATACGCCTCGCTTTCAAGAAGTCCACGCCAAGGCATGACCGCATTAGGATAATACCAGCCGCCGGACGGATGCTCCACAGCATATTCCGCCAAAGACACCACATCATCATGAAGAGAACGGACAATGCGCCTGTCGGCAACCCGGACGCCCCATTCCCCTGCCATTTCACGGCCTTGCTCCGACATGCCGAGATTAAGCAAAGTCCTTGTGCGTCGTGCCAATGAAAGCACATCAGAACCGGCGCTACGTTTGCCCGTTGGCGTGAGATACTCCTTTATGGTTTTCTTCAATACGGCAAATTCCTTGTCTCCCATCGCCTTACGTGCAGCCGACGCGTCAAAAGGCAGTCCCGCATAGAATGAACGCACATAAAGATACTGCGCAACAGAAAGCCCTCCGCACCATAACGGCCTGTCTTTCAAACTGAAAAACACCCCATCCAGATACTCCACAGCCTTGCACACAGCCTCATCAAAATCATCCAGGCTGTCCTGCCCGTTCAGCTGCGAAAGCTCCGCAAGCAGTCCCCTGTCACGCAAAGATGCATACCTGTCCAAAACAACAGCTGTAACGGCAGAAGACGAGGTCATGCCCTCAAACCATCCGAAGCCTCCGTCCGCATTGGCACATGAGAGAATCTTCGAAATGGACTCCATCGCGCTTGAAATGCGCACATCCTGTACGGAATCTTCGGCCAGTCTATCCGGACCGACGCCTCCCTGCCGCCCGGCCAGTCCGTATGAAAGGATATTGACATACAGAGCCTCCGATAATGATATGACATCCTTGCCTTCAGGCCTGTATCCGGCAGGAAGGGCATCAGCAAGCATATCAGAAATCCTTTTCTCCGAATACTCGGCACCTGCGGAAGACATATTCGTGAATTGTCCTCTAAGACGCCCAGCAAGTTCCTCCTCAGACATTCCAGGCAGGAGCACCCCAGAATGAGCCTCAACAACATCCTGCCAGGCTGGATAGACCGGAACCGTCACAAAAACACCGTCCGAGATATGGTTCTCACCTGCAAAAACCACCTTGAATCCAAGAATGCGCTTCCCGAAGCCGGCAGCCGAAAGTCCATCAGCTCCGCACTCAGGAACATCAACGTCAAACTCAACAGGCACTGTCCCATAAGCCGGAACTGTCACTTTGACCGAATATGAATCCAGCGGCACAGCCCCCTCATGCTCTTTTGATGCATACATTTCAAACACCGCGACACCGGAAACTTCCGCATCCGAATTGTTGGACACTGAAGCCCTCATCACATACCTGTCACCTTCATGCAGAAACTGAGGTTCGGCAACAGAAACCTTCAACGGAAGAGTCACCAGCATTTCCTTGCGCAAATATGCAGTGCGCATATCCCTGTCATGCGCATATACGGACACTACAAAGGTGGACAGTTTCTCTCCTGCACGGAACATGAACCCGGCCATCCCGTCATCGGACGGACGTATGAACGGCATGAAAGCAAGAGTTGAAGAAAAATCATCACGCACGGTGATCTGTCCGGCATCATAAGCTCCGTCTGACAATTCGGGAGCAGCCGCACTGTCATACATCACCTCCTCCTCGCCCTGAGCATCCAAAGAAAGCGCACCGCGCACATTCACAGACTTGCGGGCCAGGAATCCGTTTGCAGAACCTCCTGCAACTGAACTCCCATAAAGAACACCGTCCAAAAGCACTCCCCTTACATTACCGTCACCTCCAACGGCAGAGGACACATTCACTTGTTCAACTGCAGGAGCACTTCTGAGCACATTGTTCCACCCGTTATACATTATCTTTTCCGAACCGAGGTCAAATACCGCGGCAAGGACCTCCGAACCAGGCTCAGTCCTTACGGTTACCGAGCACTCCGCCCCGGGAAGCGCCTTGTCCACGAAGCGCGAAAATTCCAGCTTCATCTCCGGCTCAAAGCGTCTCCGCATCCAAGTGTCAGAATATTCATAGACCTGACCATTCCTGAAATAAATGACATTCAGAACAACTCCGTCCGGATATTCCGGCAAATATTCATAGCGCAATGTCCCAACGCATCCTGTTGCCCCAGTGGCAGGCTCCAAATGCACAAGCCTTGAATCAAGAAGCTGAGACCTGTCACCGAAAAGTTCAGCCACAGCCCACACAGGCCCGTCACCGCATCCGAACTGCATCACAATGTCATCATCCTCAATAACTCTGAAATACGATTCCACCCCGGAATCAATATCAACATCATCATTGCGCACCTTCAAAATGTCATAAGTTTCAGTGCATTTTTCAGCAGGACCGCGCAGATTCTCCGCCGGTATTCCAAGCACAAACTCATAGACACCTGAAGAAAGAGCGGAAAAATCCAATTCCACACTCTCTCCTGACATTACAAGACCACCTTCTACAAAAGCCCCGTCATTGAGGAGCTTATATTCAAGCTGCATTTTTGCCCCGCCCCCACCGGGACGCAAGACCTCGCAGCGGACCTTGGTCTTTTCAGCTGCGACAATAGCCCTCTGGCGATATTTTCTGTCTTCATGCTTAAGGCTGAAATTTCCGCATGCCTTTGCTTCAAAGACAGCCCTAAGTTCAGGATATGCAACTACACTCTCATAATGAGAAAATTCAAGAGTTTCCCCTGTCGCATCCGTCAACTTGACTTCTACAGTGACATGGCAATAGCTGTCCGTGCTTTTTCCCGCCACACAACTTACTGAAAACGAGCCGTCATCCATTATGTCAAGCGGCCCGGAACTTACGGCGGCACCTGAAACCCTGACGAGGGCAACGGCACTGACGCCTGAAAGACGATGCCCCGAAAAGCTCTTCACTTTTCCGCTCACAACAACAGTGTCACCCGGAAAATACAGAATATCTGATTTGTCAAAAGACAGGTCAAACGAAGGAAGCACAAACTCATCCACCCGCAGATACGACCTTCCGGCCACATTACCATCAACAAGCAGCTCAACACTGCACATTCCGTTACGTCTGACCGCACCTAAAGCAAACTCTCCAGCCACGGAGCCGAACCCGTTTGTCACAAGCGGCAGCTGCGCGACCACATTGCCCTGCGCATCTCCAAGCCTCGCCAGAACCTCCTTTCCCTGAGGAAGGACAGACATCCCGCCGTCAATTTTGCGGTCATACAATATGCCTTTGAACCTCAACGTGTCATCAGGACGGAAAGCGGCCCTGTCCTTGAGAATTTCCGCATACACAGCATGTTCAGTTCCCGTCACTGGACTCACACGCCCATTTCCATAAATATATAGTTTGCGGCTCATGCGCAGTCTTCCGTCTCCGTCACGGAAAGAACACTGAATCATATATGCGGACTCCCCTCCTTTCATTGACGATACTATATTCCCGGGAAGCGGAGTGAAGCCGTCAAAGCGCACATCCTCAGCCCGTGCGACCTCACGGTCCCCCTTATAAAGGACCAATGACGCACTCTGCACAGGCTTGCCCGTAAGATAGTCAGCCGCATATACACGCAAACCGTCAGCATCACGGCGCAATGCCAGCGACACTGTCTTTTTTTCATATGGGACAGTGCCTGCAAAATCATTCCCGTCTGACTCATGGCCGGCAAGCATGCACCTTATATCATAGTTTCCGTCATCCATGGCAGGGAACTCAACAACCACGGTATCGCGCACATAGAAACTTCCCGCAGGATTGTCATGACGCGCATCATATACAGTCTTGCCGTCCCGTCCAACCACACTGACCTTAAAGGAATCCGCATTACGGAGCATAAAAACGCCTTTCCCCCCGTGGGCTTTCACGATAACCGACTCCTCTTCCAGGTGAACAATCATATCATAGAAACCGCAGCATCTTTTGGCCACAGCCCCGTCCATGCCATTGCGGAACATCCTGCGCTCACTTTCATAGCTCTTCACAACGGAAAGGAAAGCCAGATAATCGTCAGATGAAGCCTTGCCCTCCATTGACCTGAACTCATTTTCAAGAATATCCGCCCGCGGAAGCAGGGCAACAGCCTTTCCTTCATATTTCCCGGCCATGCGCCCAAGCGCGGCAATACGGTTCTCCTCACCGGAAATGCGGGACACATATTCATACTCCGCAAAGGCCGCCTCCGGATACCTGCCTCCAAGCTCTGCATCAATCAGAGTCCTGACATGCTCCAGTGCGGAATCATCCAGATGCCAGTATCCGAGAATGAACCACAACGCATACTCATAGTCATTCCCTATCAGGGGCAGCAGAATTTCCGAATAATTGTCCAAAGACCTGCGGAACGGACTGAAAGCCTTATACATAGGGGCATTCTTACCTGATTTGAGTTCCCGCTCATGACTTTGCACAAAATCAAGAAGCCATGCGGCATCATGCCCGCCCTCACATGCATGCACGAAAGACAGCAGCGGCTCGCCATAAGCCACGACCTCCTGCTCCAGCTCTTTTTCAAGCTTTTCACGGAGTTTCCAGTCACGGCGCGAACTGACCTGGACATATTTTCGCGCGGCATCATAATAATCCCACATAAGACGTCCCGCCAATGCCTGCTCTTTGATGCGCAGCAGAATCTCAGCCTCTTTCTTTGGACGGTCGGCACCGGAAGCCTTGGCATATTCTTTCCAAAGTGGTGTCAGGACATGACCGTCGGAATCCGGAGCCGGCTCACGCCTGACGGACAAAAATGACGTCAGCGCGAACACAGCCGACACTAACGGAATAACATGCAGGATTTTTCTCATATTCTCAAAATTTAGAATTTACCGCAACAGCCTCGGAAACGACGTAAGTGCTGCCGCCTATATATATTAACGGACGCGAGCACGGAGAGGCAGCCTTCATCGAGGCCGCCAGACCATGTGCAAGTTCCATTGCTTCAATGACTGTGCCGCAGCAATGGACTTTGCCGACTGCACGCCCGGCCTCATGGCAGCACCTCTCATACATGCCGAGCAGTTCCCCGGCCGGAAGAGCACGCCTGCCGGATGCCTGAGTGAATATTATCTCCATGTTTTCCGGCATCATGCGCAGCACAGAGCCAGCATCTTTGTCAGCGACTGAACCATAGACCATTATGATGTCCGTAGCTTCCCCCGCTTCCCGCATCGAGACAAGCTGTGAAAAATTATGCTTCAGCCCATGCGCATTGTGCCCTATGTCACAAATCATATACGGCTCGTCACACAGTTTTTCCCACCTGCCGTGAAAATCCATCCTTTCGGCAGTATGCGCAATGGCATCCGCAATCACCCCGTCATCCGGACGCTGCCATTTCGTGAAAGCATCGGCAGCGGCAAGGACAGTCCTCAGATTCCGGCTCTGATACTCTCCCTGAAGATCCATTGAAGCAAGAATCTCCGCACTGCGCTCCCACAGGCGAGGCTCAGTCTTGTCCGCAAAAGCAAGCAAGGACATTATCCTGTTCCTGTTTCCCATAAACCCGGGATCATTCAGATTGGAATACAGCACCTTGCGTTCAAACACAGGGTCTGTCTCCGGATTGCTTTCCCCCACCGTCACAGGCACTCCCGGCTTGATTATGCCGGCTTTTTCAAAAGCGATTTCGGCAAGCGTATTTCCGAGCATGCCGCAATGGTCCAGCCCGATGTTGGTAATCACGCTCAGCGCCGGGACAACTATATTCGTGCTGTCAAGGCGTCCTCCGAGTCCGGTCTCGAGCACTACAGCATCAACCCCGCAGTCTGCGAACCAGCACAGGGCCATCATTGTAGTGATTTCAAAGAAAGACAAATCCAGATGGTCAAAGGTGTCTCTCCATTTCATGACAAAATCCCATACTTCTTCACGCGATATAAGCCGGACAGGAGCATTTCCGTCCTTTATTCGCATCCTCTCCCTGAAATCGGATATGTGAGGAGACGTGTAAAGCCCGACCTTGAGTCCTGAGGCGGAAAGAACGGAAGCGAGCATATTCGATACAGACCCCTTGCCGTTGGTCCCCGCGACATGGATTATATCATAGTTCCTGTGCGGATGGCCGGCAAGCTGGCCGAAAAATTCCATATTCGCAATTCCGGGCTTGTAGGCCGTCGCGCCGTCTTTCTGGAACGAAGGGAACCTCAAGAACAGCTTACTTATCATTTCTTCGTATCTTTCTTCAGAGAAAATATTGTCCATATTCAGATTTTGTTTGTTCATTCTACAAAAATACTTATTTTTACGATTCGGAAATTTATTTAACGACAAATTGCACCCGGCAATACCGGACCGCCGCCAAGGAACGGGACAGCCTCTGCAACATGAAAATTTATGACAGAACAGGTATCAGCCTTCTTTTCACACTACATCATCGACGGGGTACGGCAGGACGCCACTCCTGCGGAGCTGCTTGAAGAATGCGCCGGAAGCCCGGACGGAAACATCCGCCATAGCGGCATATGCCCGGGAGAGCAATACGTGGACATCATTGACGAGACCACTGAACCTCCGCTCACCGCATTCGCATATGACAGCTGCGATGCGGCCGGTTATCTGGATATGCTCAAGGCTGCAAATCCGCAGACCAGGAGATTCCCCCTGCCCTATCCTGGACAGTTCACAAGACTCAGGATTGCGTCCGCGCTGATTGACATGATATGGCGCGAGGGACATTTCAGGCTCGGGAACCTGAGGATAAGGACGGAATGGACATGGGATACCGCACCGGTGGGAAGCATGGCGGCTTTCTATGAATCAGCAAAAGAAGCAAGTGGATATATGTACGACCTCGGAGTGAGGCTTTCCGGATATGATTTCAGGCAGATTGCGGAAGGCAACTTTTTCAAGGCCGAGGCATGGCTTCCCGAAAAGACCCAGGAAACCGACGATACGGAAGATGATTCCGGGCAGGCTTTTTCCGCAGATGGATTTACGGAGCATGAGATACCGTTCAGGCTTCCTTACGAGAGCCGCCATCCATGGACCGGCCCAGCCAGGAAATGCGGGGAGACGATTGTCCCAGACATGGAAAGTATCCTGATTTATATACCTTTCGACACGTGCGGCTATCGGCTCGGAGGCTCCATGCTTTCCGAAGCGCTCGGCCATGCAGGAGGAACGTCCACCAACATACAGGACCCGGACTATTTCATAGACTGCTATGAGGTCGTGCGTGAGCTAACCGAGGACGGCATAATAATGGCCGGAACGACGGTCAGCGACGGAGGACTCATGACAGCGGCGGACAGGATGATCAAAGGACAGGCGGGTCTGAGCCTTGACATCAGCGGGCTCATGTCATCATATGGAGAGAGCAGCCGGGCAAAAGTGCTCTTCGGAGAAGTGCCGGGAGTCCTCGTACAGGTCTCTGACACGAATTACGACTATTTCGATTCGCAGCTTCTGCTGCAGGATGTCGCATATTATCCTGTCGGCAGACCAAGTTCCTCATGCGGACAAGTGACACTCGGACATACGGCAAGACCTGGGGTCGCGGACATTTTGGCGGCGCTGCTCGGACAGGCTAGCGAGGGAGAGGACTGAACGCCCACTGAATCAGCTGAAAATGTGAAGACAATCCATCGTTATCTGAAGAAAAATCATTAAATTCGCGGCGGATTTCACCATTCCGCGCGGCATAGGCACTCCGCCCGCGGCCAAAGAAGAATCTATTCACTATAAAACAAACATATAAAGCTTATGGAAGATAACAAGAAACGGGTTTATTGCTTCGGCGGCAAGACTGCCGAGGGTGATGGCTCAATGCGCGAGCTTCTCGGAGGAAAAGGTGCGAACCTCGCCGAGATGTGCAAGCTCAACATTCCTGTTCCGGCAGGTTTCACAATCACGACAGAGTGCTGTACAGAGTACTATGAACTCGGCGGAGGCTACAATGACGCTCTCAAGGCTGAGGTTGCCGAGGCTCTGAAAAAGACCGAGGAAATCATGGGAATGAAGTTCGGAGACAAGGAGAATCCTCTCCTGGTGAGCTGCCGTTCAGGAGCAAGAAGCTCAATGCCTGGCATGATGGACACCATCCTCAACATCGGTCTCTGCTCTGAGACTATTCCGGGCATGATAGCCAAGACCAATAATCCGCGTTTCGTGTACGACGCATACCGCCGTCTCATCATGATGTATTCTGACGTCGTGATGGAGAAGGCAGAGGGCATCGAGCCTGCGGACGGACAGGGTATCCGCCAGCAGCTTGACAGGATGATGGAGGAGCTCAAGGTATCCAAGGGATATGCTTCAGACACAGACATCACCGCTGACGAGCTCAAGGAACTCTGCGTAAGGTTCAAGGACAGGGTAAAGGAAGTTCTCGGAGTTGACTTCCCGGATTCCGCAGAGGCTCAGCTCTGGGGTTCCATCGGAGGAGTCTTCAAGTCATGGAACGGAAAGAGGGCTATCGCTTACCGCAAAATCGAGGGCATTCCTGATGAATGGGGCACTGCCGTGAACGTACAGTCAATGGTGTTCGGAAACATGGGCGCCACTTCCGCTACAGGTGTGGCATTCTCACGCAACCCTGCCAATGGTGACAACAAATTCTACGGAGAGTGGCTCATAAACGCACAGGGAGAGGACGTTGTTGCAGGTATCCGTACTCCTAACCCGCTCAACGAGGCCACAAAGAACCCTCACAACCAGCACCTCGAGTCTCTTGAGACTGCAATGCCTGAAGTATATGCCGAACTTGACGGCATCCGCCTCCATCTTGAGGAGCACTTCCGCGATATGCAGGACATCGAGTTCACAATCCAGGACGGCAAGCTATGGATGCTCCAGTGCCGCGTAGGAAAAAGGACAGGTATCGCCGCCCTCAACATGGCAATGGACATGCTCCAGGAGGGCATGATTGACGAGAAGACAGCTGTAATGCGCGTTTCCCCGGCACAGCTTGACGAGATTCTCCACCCGACCCTCGACCCGGCTTCCGAGAAGAAGGCTTCTGTTGTGGCAAACGGCCTTCCTGCATCTCCGGGCGGAGCTGTCGGCGTGATTGCATTCACTTCCGAGGCTGCAATGGAGGCAAATGAAAAAGGTATCAAGACAATCCTCGTCCGTGAAGAGACTTCACCTGAGGACGTTGAGGGAATGCGTGCATGTGCCGGTATCCTCACCCAGAGGGGCGGAATGACCTCTCACGCGGCACTCGTAGCACGCGGATGGGGCAAATGCTGCATCGTAGGCTGCGAGGCCATGCACATTGACCTGGAAAACAAAGTAATCAAGTTCAAGGGAAGCGACAAGGAATACCACGAGGGAGACGTCCTTTCACTCAACGGAGCAAAGGGATATGTCTATGACGTGAAAATCGACACGATGGATGCTTCAGGCAACCCTCGTTTCGTGAAGTTCATGGAAATCGTTGACAAGTTCCGCACTTTGGGAGTACGCACCAATGCTGATACGCCTGAGGATGCAGCACGCGCCATCGGCTTCGGTGCAGAGGGTATCGGACTGTTCCGTATCGAGCACATGTTCTACGGACAGAACTCAGAGACCCCTCTCGCCAAACTCCGCAAAATGATTCTCTCAAAGACAGATGAGGAAAGAAAGGCTGCCCTTGCCGAGCTTGAGCCATACATCAAGGCTGCCGTAAAAGGCACAATGAAGGTTATGGACGGCAAGCCTGTCACATTCCGTCTGCTCGACCCGCCTCTCCACGAGTTCGTGCCTCAGTCACAGGACAAGAGGGAGGAGCTTGCAAACGAGCTGGGAATCACAGAGGGAGAAATTGAGAAGAGGGGCGAGTCGCTCCACGAGGTCAACCCTATGATGGGTCACCGCGGAGTACGTCTCCACATCACTTATCCTATGATTTCAGAGACTCAGTTCAGGGCTATCTTCACAGCTACAGCAGAACTGAAGGCCGAGGGTCTGAACCCTATGCCGGAAATCATGATTCCTGTTACAATCTCAGAAAGGGAGCTGCGTTTCCAGAAGGCAATCTGCGAGAAAGTACGCGCTGAGGTTGAGGCTGCAAAGAACACTACCATCGAATACAAGTTCGGTACAATGATAGAGATTCCTCGCGCCGCCCTCACTGCCGACAGGATGGCAAGGACAGCAGAGTTCTTCTCATTCGGCACTAACGACTTGACTCAGATGACATTCGGATTCTCACGCGATGATGTCGGAACCTTCATGGGAGAATACCTAGGCAATAAGATTTTGGACGCAGATCCTTTCAAGACACTTGACACCAAGTCTGTCGGAAGGCTCGTTGACCATGCAGTCAAGGACGGCCGTTCTGTAAAGGAGAACCTCAAATGCGGCATCTGCGGTGAGCACGGAGGAGATCCTGCATCAGTAGAGTTCTGCTACAAGATCGGGCTCAACTACGTGTCATGTTCGCCGTTCCGCGTGCCTATCGCACGTCTCGCTGCGGCGCAGGCTGCAATAGAGGAATAATACTCTAGGTAAATAAATACTAATATCAGGCTGTAAATCACTGCAATAGCAGAATTTACAGCCTGATTTGCGCTTAGGCGGTTCGTGCATTTGACCGCAAAAAATGAGCCAAATGAACGTATTTGCTTACTCTCTGCTTACACCAAATGACCCCCTTGCTTACACCTGCTTACACCAAGGTTCAACTTATTAAATAATTGTATATGATTACATTAAAAGCAGTAGTGCGAAAACCAAGGACAGACGGTTTCTTCTCCGTGTACATTCGCATTGTTCACAACAGAAAGCCGGGCTACATCAAGACCAATAAGATTATTGATGCAGCACATATTGACAGCAACGGTGAATTGACCGATCCGGTGGTCAATGAGTATTGTTCGATGATTATCCGACAATACACCGACAGGCTGAATAGAACTGATATTTCTCTTTGGGATGTCAAGGATGTACTGGAGTATTTGCAGAAGACAGATGAAGAAGTTTGTTTTAGCGAGTATGCCCAATCGTTCATTCACAAAATGGAAAAGGAAGGTCGGCAAAGAACCGCCAAGAACTACAAACTTGCCGTGGCGCATCTTGAACGCTTCTTAGGCTCAAACAGGCTTATGTTTAGCCTTCTGACTTCTACCGTCCTGAAGAAGTGGATTGAGAGTTTGTCGCAAACGAGCCGGGCAAAAGAAATGTACCCTACGAACATTCGTCAAATTTTCAAAGCTGCCATCGCTGATTTGAATGACGATGAAAGAGGTGTAAACCGCATCAAGTTCAATCCTTGGCTAAAGATTTCCATTCCCAAGTCGGATAATTCAGTTCAGAAAGCTATCAGTGCCGAAGCCTGTCGTGAGTTCTTTAATAGGCCTCTTCCCAAAACAAAAATGATTTCTTCCCTACCGGAACTGGGCAGGGATGTTGCTCTCCTATCGCTATGTATTGGCGGTATTAACTCCGTCGATTTGTACGAGCTCAAAAAGAAAGACTATAAAAACGGAATTATAGGCTATCAAAGAGCCAAGACTCGCAACAGTCGTAGAGATAATGCCTATATGGAAATGCGAATTGAGCCATTCATACAATCCACATTTGAAAAATATCTTTCAGATGACAAGGATGAACCATACCTGTTCAATTTCCATCAGCGTTATAGTAATTCTGATAGCTTCAATGCGAATGTGAATATCGGCATCCGCAAAATTTGTCAGGACATGGGTATGGATAAAGAAGATTGTTATTGCTTCTATACATTCCGGCATACTTGGGCTACCATTGCTCAGAATGATTGCGATGCGAACCTTTATGAAGTTGCTTTTGGTATGAACCATAGCCACGGATTTAACATTACCAGAGGATATGTCAAGATAGACTTTACCCCGGCATGGAATCTGAATGCAAAAGTCATTGACTTCATCTTTTTTAGCGATGAGAAAAGTAAACAAGGCAAGGCGAAAGACTTGGAAGAAACAGAGGACAAACTCTTCCGTATATCAAAGAAGATGATGATTTATGGTCGGGCTTATTTCAAAGGCAAGGTTGTGGGCGAACTTACAGATATAGGTTTCAGTAACGTGGATGAAGTCATTACGGAACTTGTCAAACAACTGCCCAAAGACATCCCCACAGGCTGTAATGTTCAGTTCCGTCTTACTAATTGCGATTCTCAAAAAGAAGTGGTTTACGAAAGAAGCAAGGGCAAAGGTTTCTAGCTGATGTGAGTAGAATCTAACTCTTAACAGGAGGGAAGAATTTAACTACTCTACCTTATAGCCGTATCAGTCATTTTTTTGATTGGTGCGGCTTTAATCGTACCTGCCCCTATCGGTCTGATTACGGTTAGCTACAATGTTGCCAGTTATCAGTGCAATAAGCAAGACCAGTCCCTTCCACAAAAGAACAAACGATTTCTTGATAATCCAGATTGCCGTTCTGAATACGTTGACTATCAGAAAACGCGCAAACCTAAGTACCAGGATGAACAAGAACACCACTGGTAGCAAGTATATTAAGAATAGTAATTCAAACAACATAACTTTCAACTTTTAGGGTGAATAATGTAGCCTATAAGAGACTGTTTCTATATGTAAATATAGTGAAAATCAGTGACATAGCAAAGAAATATCGTTGCTTTTTATAGCGTTTCAAGATACTTTTTACCTTCGGTTTCAAGCATTTAGGCTATGTTGTACTATGGCTTTCCAATTCTTGGTATTTGGGATAAAGTATCTCTTCATCCAAGTGATATGAGGAACAATAAATGTTGGCATTGACTACTCTGAATATATAAGTTTGGAATACTCTTTTTCCCTTTTGTCTTGGTGTATGAATCCTTGTTACCACATTATCCCTGTATATTGGGCAATGGGTTAATCCTATCCTCTATCCACGGAAACTTGGAAACAATCATATCGGGTATCACATCATCAGATGTCAAAAGGCACAGACCTCTTGGTTTGCAGGTAATGCCACCTTTGGGTTATGTTATTAAGGAATGTAGATACCGAGTAACCGTGGTTACACGATACCATAGAACCATAGTTATTGATAACTTCCTGTTCGGAAAACAGGATTAGGTCATTGCCTTGAATATAGTAACCGAGTTATCTTGATTATACCGTATCGAGACACTTCGGACGATTGTAAACAAGTTATCCCATATCCTTGGCTATCGGGTTAAAGTAACCTTGGTTATAGAATACCACCTTCAAAAAAATCTGTTGCGCATTTCCTTCCGGGCGGAGTTTCAGCGATAATTTTGTCGTAAAAAGAACCTTGGAGGACATCGAACTGCGTTGCAGGATTTGTCAAGCAAGTTGTACCTTTGTGGCCACAAAACTCCGTTTCGTATCAACAAAGGTGACTTGCCGACTGCTACCGCATCGGAGCGATTTCTCGCTGTTTCGCCTTGCGAAAAAGGTTCAGGAAACCAATTTTACTAAAGGACTATTGTATGATGACTCAAAAGACCAAGTACATTAAGGTACGAATGACCCCGGAGGAGCAATCAACGCTCAAAGAGAAACTGAAAGAGAAAAAGATGACCATTGCCACTTATGTTCGTTCAGCAATGGCAGAGTATTCAAACACCGATGCCAAACAACGGTTAGAACTAATCAATAACCTTGGTGCGTTTTACCGGAAGTTCCGGGATGAATTATCCTGGGCAGGCGGAAACCTGAATCAGTCGGTCAAGAGAGCCAATGAACTTGCGGTAGCCGGGTTACTTCCACCCAGCTATATCCGGGAGGTCTTGATGCCGGTTATCCTTGAAACCCAGAAAACATTGAACGAGATAAAGAGAGACCTTGAAGCCGTGACACGCAAAGCTGTCAAACTATAGTTTCCCTATACCTTAATTATATATACCCCGATATACAGGAATCAAGATACCAAGTAACCACGGTTACATCGTATCAGAATATATTAGTTAAACACACCCCAGTATGATAGCAACCATATTACCCGGAAACTCGAACTTCCATGCAGTCGGTTACAATGAGCGTAAAGTAGCGAAAGGAGTTGCCCGTATGCTCGAAATGCAGAACTTCGGTACACTCGGCACATTCGGAAAACCTACCCCGGAGGAACTGGTCACATACCTTCAGGAATACACCTCCCGAAACACCCGGATTGAAAAGGCACAGTTCCACGTAGCCTTTTCCTGTAAGGGACATGAAATGACAGAGGCAGAACTACTGGACTTCGCTCACCGCTATCTGACAGAAATGGGATATGGTGAGGAGGGACAACCCTTGTTGGTCTATTCCCACTATGATACCGATAACACCCACCTGCACATCGTCACTTCACGCATCGCACCGGATGGCAGGAAGATACAGCACGACCATGAGCGCAGACGTTCACAGGAAGTGATTGACCGCATACTGGGGAACGACCGAAAGGAAGAAGTCAATAAAGATTTGGATGCAGCCAAGCAATACACCTTCTCCTCTTTCGCCCAGTTCAAAGCCGTAATGACTTCAATGGGCTATGAAGTCTATCAGAAGAATGGAACGATATTTGTCAAGCATGGTGGCAAAGTGCAAGAGAAATTTCCTATAAGTAGTATCGAGGCATTGTATAAGAAACGCGACTACAACAGAGCACGTAACCGCCAGCTTCGGAGCATCCTCAAAAAATATCGTGACGTAAGCTCCAACAAGGAAGAACTCCAAAAGGAACTGAAAACCAAGTTCGGTATCGACATCGTGTTCTTCGGCAAGAAGGATGCGGCATACGGCTACATACTCGTTGACCACGCCAACAAGACTGTTATCCACGGGGCAAGAGTGTTAGCCATTGATGAACTGTTGGACTTCGCCACCCCCGAACAACGCTTTGATCGCATAGAGGATTTCATAGACCAATTACTCACCCTCAATCCCAAGATAACCCAGGGCGAGATATTCCAAAAACTAAAGAAACATCACGCCTATATAAAGAAAGGTGTCATCTATTTCAATGGAGAGTCCCGGCATTTGAAACCGTTTATGGCAGAAGCCATAGACCGCAACAACCGCATCGAGTTGGTAGAGAAGTTCCAACCCACCACAGAGGCAGAACGTGATTTGCTTTGCAAAATCTATAAGGTGAACCGCCCCGACCTTGTTTCCCTTTCGTCTGAAAGAGCAGCGTCCCATATAGATGCAATCAATCGCCTGAAGGAAATCTTCGATGATGAAACAATCTCTTCCGTCAGAAGTGCCCTTCGTGAGGAAGGCTTCATCATCCGTCAGGAAGAAGATGCCACATACGCCATCAACTTTAAGAACCACATCATCATCAACCTGTCAGAAGAAGGTTTCAATCTGGAGCGACTGAAACGGAAGCCGACTAAACAGCAACAACCACACCCGAAGCACTCTGCCAATAAGCCACTCTCCCGTTACAACAAGATGCGAGACCACGGAGAAGGCAGCCACTCTGAAAAACGGGAATGGGAAGTCGGACAGAAAGGCGGTTATGACGATATAGATGACGGACATTCCTTGAAGAGATAAAAACGGGGACGTGTTGCCGTCCACTTTTTGGGCGCATCAAACTGAGATTCCGAGATAACATAAACCTTTATACCCCGGTTACTTTAACCGAGGGCATATAAGTGTTGCGCATTTCGTTTTCGCGGTTACACGTGCGATAATTTTGTCTTAAAATAATTCATCGCACGGAAAAATGATACAGACACCGGTCATAATCACATTCGCAAATCAAAAAGGAGGCGTGGGCAAGACCACCCTCTGCGTGACTTTCGCCAACTATCTGGTGACGAAGGGAGTGCGTGTCGCCATAGTCGATTGCGACTTCCAGCACTCCATCATTAAGTGCCGCAAGGCTGACATCAAGAAATACGACGTGCAGTATGTGCCCTATGATGTGCTGTCATACGAGGCCAACGACAAGAAAGCGATTATTTCCCTTATAGAGAAAATGCACAATGACCAAAGCCTGGATGTCGTGCTGATGGATTCCCCCGGCAGCCTGCAAGCGGACGGACTGGTGCCGATGTTCGTAAACTCGGACATTATCGTTGTGCCTTTCCATTACGATCTGATGACCGTTCCCTCCACCGCCAGCTTCCTTATGTTCATAGACCGCCTGCGCAAAGCCGTTGGCGAAAATATGAAAGCACAGCTTTTCATTGTCCCCAACCTGCATGACGGCAGAGTGGGCAAACGCTCTGAACTGGTTATTTGGGAGAACACCAGAGAGACCTTCTGCAACTATGGAATTGTAACCGGAAGAATCCCCAAACGTGCCGACATGGAGCGTTTCAGTACGATGGCGGCTCTGGATAAACAGAGCGGTATCGTTACCCCGGTCTTTGAACGTATCTACTCCTACATTTTTGACACGACCGAATCCATCCGGGAGCCGAAATTGACAGGAATACAACTGACCGAAAATTTGGAGGCGGAATTAAAAAGAAAAGCAAAAGAGAATCAATAACTATCAACATAGAAGCAATGACAAAAGACATTCCCGAAATAGATGACCTTCTCAAAGGCATCAATGACCCTGAAATGGCTCTTACGGATGAGCATACGGAAACTGCTACTACTTATCAAGTGGAAATAACCAAAGATTTTGAATCGGCTAATTCCGACTACTGGCAATCCTTCTTGTCCTATCTTGAAACAGATACCCAGGAAGACAAAGGAGAACGGATGATCTGCAAGTTAGACCGCGACCTTGCCGACTCACTGGACGAGTGCAACATCCATAACCGCAGCCGCTCCGACATAGTGAACGCCATTGTCCGCACGTTCTTCAAGACCTACCTGCCACAGCTTGCGCAGTACCGCCGTGATAACAAGTCGCTTTTCACCAACTATAAGGAGGCAAAAGCATGAGGACAATCCAATGGACTGACCAGATGACAACCCTCTTGACGGAACTGTACCCGGTGGAAACAACTTCCCATACCGCCATAGTATTGGGAGTAAGCGAGACCCTTGTCAAGCAGAAAGCCCGCAAATTAGGGCTGGTAAAAGTTGCCAAGACGAAATGGATGGAGCGTGCCGACTATATCCGCAGGCATTTCCATTACAAGTCATTCACACAGATGGCCCGTGATTTGGGTACAAGCCGGACGAATGTATGCAACATCGCCGCCAAGTTGGGGCTGAAACGCAGCCGGAGAGAAACATCCCTTATCATATCCCAAACCCGGAATGAGCTAATCAAACGGGAAAGGCGGCATGTAATCTTCGGGCTTGAACCGCTGACAGGAATCAAGGTGGTTTCCAACCGTGCCAGGGTAAGGCTCCGCTCACGGCTCAAAAGTCTGGGGTATGTCGTATGCGGCGAGCGTATCCTGTTGTATGCCACGGACAACTTCGAGCGCAAGACTAAGCTAGAAAACAAAGCCGTCAAGTTGGGATTGAGCTTCCTGCCAATGTCAGGAACTAATCTGCAAGTAGTATTCACCTTATAATAACATAGCACCATGCAATACGGACAAATAGTATTCCTGCTTTTCATCGTCCTCTTGTTCTACTATGCGGCATTGATAGTCCTCGACATCATGAAAGCCAAGGCAGCACAGGTGGCGGAACTGGAATCACAATCAGAAGAAGACATAGACATATCGGATGAAGCAAAGACCTTCAAGCCATTCAGAATCAGCCGGGATGAGTCGAAACAGAAAGAAACTGAGAATCAGAATGAATCGGAAAAACAATCGGATTCTAATTCTGAAACAACGTCAGACCGGAAACAACCTGAATCAAGCACGGAACAACCATTCCACCGCCCCGGCTTCCGTGAACCTATCATGACAGATGGCATCTTGGTTGAAGATTTGGTTGTAGAAGCAAATAAGATGGCAGAGAATGGAGAATCGGATTTAAGTAAGGTCATCCATGAGTGTGAGAAAGCAAGGTGAGCATAGAAACTTACCCGACAAAACAATATATAGCTTCTAAAAAGAAGCCCACACGTTCCTTTAGCGACCTCTGTTCCTTGGGTGATGAAATCAGATAAACAATTTCAAAAAAAATGCAATTCAAGAAAAAACTGAAACGTGCGTATGACCGTTTCATGGGTTCCTCTTTCGCACACAAAAGCTTGTTGGCAGTAACCGCACTTACCATCTCCGTGGGTGACATGATGGCGGCAAGCAAAGGTGCGGCCGGCTTTACAAAAGCCACCACCGAAATCAGTTCCTACCAGACCCCAGTTTCCAACCTGATGAAGGCAATCGCAGCCGTAATCGCCTTGGTGGGAGCTTTCAACGTGTATTTCAAGATGTCAAACGGCGACCAGGACGTGAAGAAGACCATCATGCTCACCATCGGTGGCTGTATCGCCTTTATCGCTTTGTCCGAGGCTCTTCCGCTATTCTTCAAGTAGTAGAAACATAACAAGATATTGACGATGAATCAGGAGGAATTTCCCGTATTCAAGGGACTGCAAAAGCCGCTGGAGTTCATGGGCATCCGTGGACGCTTCCTCACGTTGGCGGCATTGGCCATCGGCGTGTCGTTTGTCGGCTTCATACTGTTCTCCATTGTATTGGGAAAGCTCGCCGGATTCGTCGCCATGCTTGTCATGGCAGTCATCGGGCTGGTGACCATCTTCATCAAACAGCGCGGAGGACTGCACAACAAGCGGAGAGACAAGGGCATTTATATTTACAACAAACTGAGAAAAAGCTCCTAATTATGGCACAAACCAAGAAAAAAGTCTTTGACGGCCTCTATGCCGGGCTGGAGGAAACGGACGGCAATGTCGTCCTTTTTTCAGCCAAGGGCGAGCCGTCCGTCATCTTCGAGATGACCAATCCGGTGCAGCAGTTCTGTACTGATGCCGGGCAGTATATACGTTTTCAGGATGTACTATCCAATGTGGTACAGACCCTCGGCGAGGGGTATGCCTTGCAGAAGCAGGACATCCTTTGCAAACAAGCCTACCACCATGACGTGCCGGAAGATGCGGAGTTCCTGACCCGGAGCTATTTCAATTATTTCGAGGGAAGGGAGTTCACGGAGATACGCACGTACCTGATAGTGACGCAAGAGGCGCAGCGCAGCCAGTTCGTGCAATACGACCCGAAAACATGGCTGGATTTTCATACGAAGGTTTCCAAGGTGGATGATATCCTGACCGAGCGAGGCATCCGCCATCGTAAACTCAGCAAAGCTGAAGCATCCGAGTATTGCCACCGCTTTATGGCATTTCAGTTCCGGCACGGTGCCTTTTCCATGACCAACTTCAAGTCATCGGATGAATACCTGAGAACCGGGGAGCGCATCATCCGTTCCTACCCGTTGGTGGATATAGACGAGATAAACCTGCCATCGGTCATCAAGCCCTATACGCAGACGAATATCAACGGATATACCATCGCCACCGACCTGTTCTCGTTCCTGACCAACATCCCTTTTTCGGATTGTGTGGTATTCAACCAAGTGGTCCAGATACCCAATCAGAGAAAACTGTTAAGGAAGTTACAAGCCAAGGCAAAGCGTCACGGCTCCATGCCTGACCCCAGCAACAAAATAGCCAAGGCTGATATCGAGGAAGTCTTGAACCGGCTTGCCGTGGACAGTTCCATGTTGGTATATACCAATTTCAATATCCTGGTCAGTTGTCCTGCGGATAAAGTAACCCCGGTTACATCGTATTTGGAAACCAAGTTATATGAATGTGGCATCATGCCGTCACGGACAGCTTACAACCAGTTGGAACTATTCACGGATAGCTTTCCCGGAAACGCCTACGCTTTCAATCCTGACTACGATTTGTTCTTGACTTTATCTGATGCGGCATTGTGCTTTTTCTTCAAAGAACACTTAAAGGAGTCTGAGCAGACACCTTTGACCACCTACTATACAGACCGACAAGGATTGCCGGTCTGCATAGACTTCACGGGAAAGGAAGGCAAAGTCAAGATGACCGACAATGCCAATTTCTTCTGCATCGGGCCAAGCGGAAGCGGAAAATCTTTTCACACAAACTCGGTCGTCCGCCAGTTGTTGGAACAAAACACGGATGTGGTGATGGTAGATACAGGTGATTCATACGAAGGAATCTGCAGCTACTTCGGTGGCACGTATATCTCCTATACCAAAGAGAAGCCTATTTCCATGAACCCCTTTAAGGTGACTAAGGAAGAATACGAACTGAATTTTGGCGAGAAGAAAAACTTCCTAAAATCTCTGATATTTCTGATATTCAAAGGCAACGAATTGCCCACGAAGATAGAGGACATGTTGGTGAACCAGACCATCGTGGAGTATTACGATGCCTATTTCCATCCCTTTGAGAAATTCACAGAGAAGGAACGTGAAGGCTTACGCCAGAAGTTGCTTGTGGACGCAAAGATGGAAGAAGACTATGATAACTATTCCACCAGGATGGAGGACATAGACGAACTGATAAATACGGAAGAGCCTCCTTCCAAGATTGAGGAGAACCGTATGTTGATGCTGCCTACCGAGGCTCACAGACAAAAGCTGATTCGTCAATACCGTTCCCTAAATGCGCTTGCCCATGATCAAGGGGCTACTCAGGCAGAAAGGGAGCGTGCCTTGTGCATCATGGAGAAATTCAAGAAGGAACTCTATGAGAACTCTTTCTTGATAAAGATTGAGAAGCAGATTGATTACTTGGAAGTACAGAAACGCAGGCTCAGGGTAAAGGAACTGTCCTTCAACTCCTATTATGAGTTTGCTTTGGAACGCATCCCGCAAATCACTTCGCAGGAGAAAATCAGTTTCGGCATCCGGGACTTCGCCGCTATCTTGAAGCAATTTTATCGGGGCGGTGAGTTGGAAACCACACTGAACTCCGACTTGGATGTAAACCTCTTTGATGAGAGGTTCATCGTCTTTGAGATTGACAAAATAAAAGATGATCCCGTGCTTTTCCCTATTGTGGTGCTGATTATCATGGACGTATTCCTTCAGAAGATGCGTATCAAGAAAGGACGCAAGGCACTGATAATCGAAGAAGCGTGGAAAGCGATTGCTTCTCCTACGATGGCAGAGTATATCAAGTACCTCTATAAAACGGTAAGGAAGTTTCACGGTATTGCCGGAGTGGTCACTCAGGAATTGAATGACGTGATAGATTCGCCCATCGTAAAGGAAGCCATTATCAATAACTCGGATGTCAAGGTTTTATTAGACCAGACCAAGTTTAAGGACAGGTACGATGAGATAGCCGCCATATTGGGACTGACCCAAATACAGCGGCAGCAGATTTTTACCGTCAACGCCCTGAACAACCGGGAGGGGCGCAACTACTTCAAGGAGGTATGGATATGCCGGGGACAGAACTCCGATGTCTATGGGGTGGAGGAACCGCCCGAATGTTATTGGGCATACACCACCGAGCGGACTGAGAAGGAAGCCTTGAAGATTTACCTTGCCTACTATGGCAATATGCAGGAGGCAATCACGAGAATCGAGGCGGACAGGAAGCAAGCCGGTGATGACAAGTATCTGGTATTCGCAAGAAAAGTCAATCAACAACAAAAAGTGATGTCGTTATGGTAAGAATTAGAATGATACTTGTGGCACTCATAACAATAGTGGCCACTCCAAATTTATTCGCCGCATGGAAGGTAGTCATAGACAAGAACTGCATCAAGGTGGTAAGTAGCAACCTTGCCTCTCAAAAGCTGATTGAGGGTCAGCATAACCAAAGGCTGGACTCAATAGCCGAGAAAAAGAAGAAGGTGGAACTCTATACCGTGAGCATGGCTACCATCAAGGAACTCTATAAGGTGACAATGCAGAACGTGTCGGGCTTCGGTACGGAGAGCAAATACTACAAGGAGATTGGACTATGCGCATACGACATCCTCAAAGATGTGCCGGAACTTATCCAAACGGTAAGCAAGGCAAAGTTCTCCAACAAGCTGCTATGCCTGAATGAACTGGGCAACCTTGTGACGGAAACCCAGCAGTTGGTGGGCAATTTCGTCAATATCGTGAACAATGCCACGATACAGAATCCACTTAAAGGACAAGGTACGGCTGAGAAGAAAAATGACGGTTATAATATGCTTGACCGCTATGAACGATTGTCACTTGCCAATTCCATCTATTCCGGCCTTTTGGAGATACGTTACAAGGTGGAGGGCATGATACTGATGGCCCAATATGCCACTGCTAATGACCTTTTCTTTGCCATTGACCCGGAGGGATGGGCAAATGTGGTGACGATGAAGAACAATGTCAGCGGTCTTATCAATGACTGGAACGGATTGGTTACATCTAATTATTGAGAAGTATGAAAGACTTTAATATAAGAATTGGATTGCTCTGTATAACATTGTCAATACTGCTTCCGGCGAAGTCTCACGCTTATGTCATCCCGAAAGACCTGCCGACCATTGAAGCCCTGATAGCCCTTCACAAAGCCGTGAAGAAAGATGAAGACCAGGCATTGAAACGGGTGGCCACCAGCTTCGGGGAGCAGTCGCTTGTAGCCAAGGGAGCCATCAAGTTCAATGATGTACGGACAACACTCGATACCAAGTTGGGCAATGCCCATTCGTACCTTGTACTGGCAGGTGCCATATCAAGCACCGCCAACTCCCTCTATCAGTTGGTCAAAGAGTACAAGGACTTTACGAGCAATACCTTCAAGTATGTCTCGAAGAAGCCTTTTGTCGGCTGGTACTATGCGGATGCCAATGTAGCCATATCAAGGGAGATAAGCCATTGCTACAAGCTCTATGCTTCCGTGGCAGCTTCGGGTATCAACCTGATGAAGGCAAGCATGGACGAAAAACTGAATCTGGTAATGACCCTCAAAACCTCCATTGACAGGGCACGGTACATCATTGACAACGCCAATCTGTACTGCTTCCTGATAACGGATTGCGGTTGGAAGCCGGATTATATCTGGGAGATTTTGAACTCCAATGTCAAGGATGAGATAGCGAATAAAGTAATCAATAAATGGAATCAAGGATATGCAGGTTAGAAACATCATACTCGGTTTAATCACATTTATGGCATTGGGCACTCCAATTACAATGTCAGCCCAACGCCCGACCCGTGACAAGGAGAAAGAAAAACAATGGAAGTCCATGGAAAACGGGCCTTGGGACTTTGCTCCCGATTGGTACTATTACTTCTTGCACAACAAGTATTCCGGTGCGGAAATGTATTGGAAGTGGGCAGGCTTCAAGTCCGGCTTCCGGGTTCGCTTCAAGGAAAAGGACTCCGATGTAAAACGTATCATGCCTACCCGTGTGACGGCGGAAGAGACCCAGAGGCAGAAAGTGAAGAAGGTGGAAACGGAGCGCAAGTACATCGAGGAACTATACAAGGAAGAGCTGGTTCGAGAGGCTGACAGGTCGGTTGATCTGACATACGCCACCTACAAGGACGAGTTTGACCGTATGCAGAAGTGTATCACTGACGGACTGCTCTACTGCATGAAGAAGAGTGACGGCAAACTCAAATACCAGGTGGACGAGTTGAGCCGGCAGAACGAGATTCTTTGTTCCGGCATCGCCTATATCCATAAGACAGGTGTCGGCTACGGACTGGAGAATGCCAAACGGCAACAGGCATACGAGGAAGCCAAAACGAAGATGCAGGAACTGGTCAACCAGACTGCCCATTTGTGCGTAGTGGCAGCAACGCATTATTAAACTGTAAAATTAGAATAACAATGAATGTATTATCAATTTTCCTGACCATAGGCTTGCCCGCCATTGACGAGAGTCTGGACAAACTCTTGGTTGCCATGGAAACCTTCCCGAATGTGGCGGTATTGGGTGACGCGGTCGGACTGGCACGTGTCATCGGATTGCTGCTTGCCCTTTGTGTCGGCTCATACGAATGTTGGATGATGATACTCGGACGGCGCGGTATGGATGTGATGAAGCTCCTGCGCATTGTCGGTATCTCCATCTGTATCTCTTCCTCGTCATGGATCTGTTCCGCATTGCAAGTACCGGGCAAGGGATTGGAGTCAGCCACCAAAGCGATGGCACACTCCAAAAACAAAGAGGTGGCCGCTTTCGAGCTAAAGGTAGCACAAAAGCAGAGTGAATACTTGGACCGGCTGAGAGCCGTTCAGGATTCCATCGCGACCGCCAAACAGGTGGCAGCCATCGGTGAGGATGCGGCTTGGTGGGACAAACTTATCTACAATGTGGAGAACTTGGGCAGTACCATCAACAACTATGCCCAACGTGCAGCCGTGGCTGCCGAGACCAAGGTCAGCGAGTGGATCAACGATGTCATACGCTTCATCGGTGAACTGATATTCCAGATGTCCTATTACGGCATATTAGTGGCGCAACGGATATTCATCGCCATTATGATGATATTCTGCCCGATCATGTTCGCGCTATCGCTTGCTCCACCTTGGAGTTCGGCATGGAGCCAATGGATGTCAAAGTTCCTTTCCCTCTCGTTATGGGGCTTCGTTACCTATATGTGCCTTTACTACATTGACTTCATCCTGCTCTATAACCTTCAGCAAGACATGGTAGCCTACAACCACCTCCTGCACGGTTCTGTCAATACGTGGGAACAGATTGGCGCATTGGGATTGCAGGGCATCGGCTCTAACTGCATGTATGCGATGGGTATGCTGGTGGGTGCCTACATCATCCGCTTCGTTCCCGAAGTGGCCTCTTGGCTGATACCCGGTGGCGTAAGTTCGAGTGCGGCTTCTGCGGCAGGTTCTACTGTTACAGGTATGGCTGCTACGGCTGGTTCTATCGCCGGAGGAGCGGTCGGTGCAACGGCAGGTGCGGCAGGCTCGGTAATTAAATCCAAGTGAATGTAATCTTAAAACAAAACGATATGCTTATAGAATCTTTAGCACAGAAAACCAGACTTGCCATGATGACGGTACTCGCAACCATCGGAGGTTGCGCCGTCATCTGCGGCTTCACGGTCTGGTGCTGCATCTCTTTGGTCACCAAGGAGCGGCAGCAGATATATGTATTGGACGGTGACATTCCTTTCTTGGCGGAACGTGCCAATTTGGAAGCGAACTTTATTATGGAGGCGAAGGCGCACATCCAGCTCTTTCATCAATACTTCTTCAACCTGCCACCCGATAACGACTATATCAAGTGGACGGTCAGCAAGGCGATGTATATGGCGGACGGTACCGCTTTGAAACAGAAACAGGCGATGGACGAGAACGGTTTTTATTCCGACATCATATCGTCATCGGCAGTCTGCACCATTATGTGCGATTCCATCCAGTTTGACGAACATGAACGGAAATTCACCTACTACGGTACGCAGCTAATCAAGCGGCGCACCCGTGACTTGAAACGGACGATGGTAACGACCGGGTATTTGGAGAATGTGCCGAGGACGAGGAACAATCCCCACGGACTGATGATTACCAACTGGCGCACCATAGAGAACAAGGATTTGGATTATTAAAAACAGCAACAATGAAATCACTCAGAAAGATATTGCATGAAAGCCGTCTGAAAACCCACCAACAGGTTCGGGCATGGCTGCAACCCAAGATGGGGGCAATCGGTACGAAGTATCGGCTGGCGGCAAGAATACGTTTGGCCAACGCATGGGCGACCAAACATCCGAAGCGTACATTCGCTTATGTAACCGGGACATTGGCTTTTGTTCTGGTGGGCAACATTTGGATTAGTGGGGCCAATGTAGATTCTTCTAACGAATTGAATGAAGCAAATCAAAATCTGATAAGCAACATGGAACCGCTTTTCACAGGCTTCCATACCATACAGGCAAACAAGGACATCCAGCGCAACACGCTGATGGACTTGGTAGTCCAAGGTCAGGAACTCCGTGAGGAATTGGATTCCATGATTGCCGTACCGCATAAGTCAAGGATGGATTCCACCCGTATCGTTCAACGATACCGTCAGCTTGAAAACATTGTCAAATCCCTTAATAATAACGAGACCAAATGATTAAAATCAATTTCAAACAACCCAAGTATATCTTTCCGCTGGTGGTGTTCGTGCCGCTATGCGCGTTGATATACTTCGTGATGCAGATGTTCTCCGGTGATGGTGATACCGGTCAGTCGGTAGCCACCGACCGCATCAACATGGAACTTCCCGAAGCCCGTGCGGAAGAAGCTGGAGATAAGATGTATGAAATGTCACGCAGATTTGGTGACGAGGATGCCTTTACCGCAGTCGGTGCCATCGGTGAGGAGAAGAATGAGACCGAGGAACTGGAACATGGTTACACCGAGGAAGAACTGAATATGCTTGATGCAGCCGAGGCGGAACGCATCCGTCAGCAGAAAGAAATGGAAGAACTGGAGCGTTCCCTTGCAGAATCCCGAAAGCATATCAATGAATATGCCTATGGCGACCCTTCACAGAATGGTGAAAGTTACTCATCTAAAGACGAGTTTGCCCAAGATTTGGAGGAAATCCAACGCAGGAGTTATGAACGGCAGAAAGCCATCGAGAGCGGGTTGGGCATAACCAACCCGGAGCAGGAAGAGGCTTTGCAAAGGCAACGTGCGGATTCCATAGCCAAAGTCAGGCAGGAAGAGAAAGAACACAACCGTCCCAAGCTGGTTATCAAATCCTCCGATACCAATGCGGACAAGTTCCACACGGTATCTTCTTCGGACGATGCGGTGGATGCCAAACTGATCCGTGCGATGATTGACCAGACCACCAAGGCGCGTGAAGGTACCCGTCTTCGATTCAAACTATTGGACGATGTGACGGTTAGCGACATCAACTTGAAGAAAGGCACTTACCTTTATGGAACGGTGACAGGTTTCGGGCAGCAGCGTGTACGTGCGGCCATCACCAGCATCCTGGTTGGGGACAAGTTCGTAAAGGTCAATCTGTCCGTTTTTGACAATGATGGTATGGAAGGCTTCTATGTTCCCGAATCTCAGTTCCGTGACTTCGTAAAGGATGCCGGTTCCAGTGCGGCGCAGCAGAATATCAGCTTTGATTCGGGAAGCGGATATGAAACCGGCATATCGGCTGAAGCCATCGCCTTGCAGACCTTGCAGAATATGTATAACTCGGCATCGTCGGCCATATCCTCCAATATCCGAAAGAACAAGGCGAAAATCAAGTACAATACCATTGTGTATCTGATAAATTCGGATGAAGCAAGGTAGAGATTATTAAAACAAGAATCATTAAAATTATAATTCAATTCGTATGAAATCCAAGATTTTTCTTTTCATTCTCAGTGTCTTCTTTGTCGTGGGCAACGCATCTGCCAACGAAAGAATCTATGTCAATAGCGGAGTGACCACCCACATCGTCATGCCGGAGAATATCAAGTTAGTGGATATATCCACTCCCAAGATTATCGGCAACCAGTGTGCCGACAACATTGTGCGTATCAGACCTTTTCAAGAGAGCGATTCCATTTCGGTATGCGATTATAAGGAAGATGAACTGTTAGGTACGCTTACTTTGATAGGTGAACGGCATATCGCGCAGTATGATATTGTCTATACACAATCCCCCACATTGGCGGCATCCATCTTCCAAGTGCCATACAGCGATACGCAATCTTATATCAACCCGGAGGTGTCTATGCCCATGTCGGAAATGGCCCGCTATGCGTGGGCGGTTTATGGCAGCGACCGCAAGTTCAATCAGGTGGTGTCAAAGGCGCACGGTATGAAGGCTGTAGTCAATAACATCTATGCCATCGGGGATTACTTCTTCATTGATTACTCGTTGCAAAACAAGACAAAGATTCCTTACGACATAGAAGAACTGCGAGTGAAGCTGACCGACAAGAAGCAGAGCAAGGCAACCAACTCACAGACCATCGAACTGACTCCGGTATTCTCGCTTAACTATGCCAAGAAGTTCCAGAAGAACTATCGCAATGTGTTGGTGCTCCCCAAGCTGACATTCCCGGACGAGAAAGTGCTGCGACTGGAGATTTCAGAGAACCAAATCAGCGGCCGCGTCATCGTGCTGACCATCGAATACGAGGACATCCTCAATGCCGACGGCTTTGACTCGGACATCTTGAAGAACTGCGATTATTATCCGTATCACTACATTAAATACTCTGACGTACAATGAAAAAACTATTATTTATTCTACTTTGTGCGGTTATGACCATAGGAACATCCGCACAAGCACAAGATGCCAAACTCACGATAAATGCAGGCTTCCAGTTCCCCTCCACGTTGAACGCCACGGTCGGCTATGAACATCCGCTGTCCTACGGCAATGCCGTGGAGTTGTATGGCGAGGTGGGCAACCACTGGAGGAAAGATGACTTTTGGAAAGGTTACTTCTGGGATGGTGGTATTGTTTACAAACAACGGCTTGCCCGATATAAGAACGGTATGCTTCGCTTCCGTTTCGGCCCTCAATTCGGTGCGGTGGAAAGGAAATTCTTTCTCGGACTGGAAGCGGGCTTTGAATACAGCTACGTTTTCAGAAACGGATGCGAGTTTGTAATAACCCAAAAAAATAACGTGAACTTTCTGCATGGGGACACTTTTCGTAACGGATTGCTATTGGGCATAAAGATACCATTTTAACCGAGTGATAATTTTAGATTAAACAAAGTAACGTATGGCATTTGAAGAAACAAGGGAACAGCAGCAGATGTATAACTACTTCCGTAGCTGCATCTACATCTTTCTCATCATTGAGATAATTATGAATCTGCCCATTGCGGCAGATAACCGTATTACGCAGTTTATTCTTGACCTGTTAGGCAGATTCCCCGTGTTCACGTCCGTTTCGGGTTGCAAGATGGTGGAACTGGTCTGCATCTGTGTGGTGTGTATTGGCACAAAGGCGAAGAAGGCATTGAAGTTCAATGTGAAGACAATGGTCATCTACCCTGTATTAGTCGGATTGACCCTTGTCGGACTTTGTTTCCTCTTTCACAAGATGGACTTCGGAATGAGTTGGATGGGATTCCCTGCCAATCGTATTCTCTATGCCGTATGTTCTGTGGTAGGTACCATGCTGGTGCATCAGGGATTGGATGGCATCGCCAAGTATTACAACTATAAGGTTGGTGATGACCGTTTCAATTTCGAGAATGAGTCCTTCCAACAGTCGGAAGTGCTTGCCAATAACGACTACTCGGTAAACATACCGATGATATACTATTGGAAACGGAAGATGCACAAGGGTTGGATCAATATCATCAACCCGTTCCGTGGCACGATTGTTCTCGGTACTCCTGGTTCGGGTAAGTCTTTCGGTATCATTGACCCGTTCATAAGACAACACGCCGCAAAAGGGTTTGCCATGATGGTGTACGATTTCAAGTACCCGACATTGGCAAAGACGCTTTTCTATCAGTTCTGCAAGAATCGGAAAGCCGGAAGGCTTCCAGCTAATTGTGGTTTCCGTACCATCAACTTTACGGATGTGGAATACTCAGACCGAATCAATCCTATTCAACGGAAGTATATCCCGGACTTGGCGGCGGCTTCTGAAACGGCTGCTACTTTGCTGGCATCCTTGAACAAGGGAGGTGGCGAGAAGAAAGGCGGCTCGGAAGCCTTCTTCACCAATTCGGCAGAGAACTTCCTGGCAGCGATTATCTATTTCTTTGTAAACTTCCACCCTGTCGGGTTCAGGAACGGAAAGAAGTTGAAACGCTATATTCTACTGGAGGGAAAGAAACTGGAGATTGTTATTCGGAATTGGGATGACTTCAATGCCATAGACGATAAGGGAAACGTGGTGTTAGACTTTGTTGATGAGAACGGCAATGATGTTTCTACGGATGAGGATAGGATGTTTGTGGACTTGAACGGCTTTTCTTATAAGGACAGAACCAAAAGGTTGATTAAGATTGAACGCTGCTGGTATGAGGATGAACACGGCAATGAGGTTGAGCCGGACACCATTACGGGCGAGTTTTCTGATATGCCGCACGTATTGTCCTTCCTTGGTAGGTCTTACGACCAGGTGTTCAACATCCTGATGCAGGATGACAAGATAGCCTCACTAATGGCTCCCTTCAAGAGTGCTTTTGAGAACAAGGCGAATGACCAGTTGGAAGGTATGGTTGGTACGCTTCGTGTCAATGCCGCAAGATTGGTATCTCCTGAAGCCTATTGGGTATTTACGGGTGATGACTTCGACTTGAAGATTTCTGACAAGGAGCATCCGAGCTATTTAGTCATAGCCAACGACCCGGAAAAGGAACAGGTAATCGGTTCGCTGAACGCTCTGGTATTGAACCGACTGATTACAAGAGTGAACTCTAAGGGGAACATCCCGGTAAGCATCATCGTGGACGAGCTGCCCACTCTGTATTTCCATAAGATAGACCGGCTGATTGGTACGGCACGCTCCAACAAGGTAGCCGTCACATTGGGTTTCCAAGAGTTGCCTCAGTTGGAAGCGGACTATGGCAAGGTGGGTATGCAGAAGATTATCACCACTTGCGGTAATATCTTCATGGGGGCGGCTCGTAACAAGGAAACATTGGAATGGGCACAGAATGACGTGTTCGGCAAGGCGAAGCAGACCTCACGCTCAATCTCCATCAACGACCAAAAGGTATCTACCACCATCTCGGAGAAGATGGACTACCTTGTTCCGGCAGCCAAGATAGCGGACATGGCTACCGGTTGGCTGGCAGGTCAGGCGGCACGTGACTTTACCGCTACCGATGACAAGATGCTTAACAGCTTCGACATTGAGCAGTCGGAGGAGTTCAAGACCACGAAGTATTTCTGCAAGACCCACTTCGATATGAAGAAGATTAAGATGGAGGAAGACCACTATGTGGTTCTCCCTAAAATCTATGAGTTTAAGAATGACCGTGAGAAAGAGATAATGCTGAACCGCAATTTCAAACGTGTTAATCAGGAGGTCGAGGATATGGTCAAGGAACTGCTTGGAATGAGTTGATTATGGAAAGACTTGCGAAGATACCCACTTTTAGCGGTAGTGTACTAAAGATTATCGCCATTGTATCTATGGTAATAGACCATTGTGCTTATTTTCTGATGGATAACAATTCTACACTTTACGAGGCCATGCGCTGTGTTGGTCGTATCGCTTTCCCGGTGTTTGCCTTCTTGATAGCGGAAGGCTTCGCTTATACGCATAACAGAAAGAGGTACTTTACACGGCTATTGGTATTTGCCGTTATCAGCGAAGTCTCTTGGTATCTGTTGAATGGAGCGGACGGTACGCACAATGTGATGTTCACGTTGGCTTTGGGTGTGGTGGCTTTGGCTGTACTGGAGAAACTGAAAGAGAATAGCGTCCTTTGTGGGATTGCTATTCTCTCTATTGCTTATCTTGCCACTTGGTCAGGAGTGGATTATGAGTGGCGAGGGATATTGATGATTTTAGTTTTCAATCTGTTACGAAATCAAAACGATAATCTTCCTTTTCCCTATGGTCGAATGATGCAGCTTCTTTGTGCTTTTCCATTGATGATGCACTATGGCAGCATCGGTGCTTTGCTGGCTTGTATGACCAAATTCTTATACGATGGCGCAAGAGGATTTATCAAGGGCAATGTCGCAAAGTATGGATTTTATGCTTTCTATCCGGTACACTTGCTGCTAATATGGTGCGTTATAACATTTTTAGCACACTGATAACTGCCGGAACATAATCGGGAGCTTCCGCATACCCAATCTTTTTGAGCCAAAGCAGATAGTTCCCATCTTCTCGTTTGTACTTGTACTGTACCTTGGTATAATAAGCACGTACACTTTCCGACCAATGGTCAAACTCATAATACTTCCCGGTACGCGGATTGGTCAATCCAAAGAGGTTGTGCCTATTCCTGCACAGCGGAGAGGTGAACCAGCCCGTTTCCAAAATGGCTTGTGCCAATACTACTTTCGGATATAGGATGCCGTTCCGTTTGATTTCTGCATAAAGATTGGGGATGGTTAATTCAGGGAGAAGCTCGTTTGCTTTAACTCGCTTGAATTTTTGGGACGTTTTACCGTCCACTTTTCGGGTGCATAGACGCTTGTTTGTTCTAATATCAGGTTGAGCTTTTAATGTGCCTTCCAGTTCTTTATTAGGCTCTGTTCGTGCTGTATTATCCTTAATATCAATGTTATTTGCATTATCGTTTGCTCGAATTTGCTTTATTTCAGCTTCTTTCGTTATCGTATAGAATTGTGCCGATGCCATTTCCGGCATCAGCATCAGAATCATTGCAGTCAGAATAGTGTTGCGCATTTCTTCTTTGGGATTTGATGTAGATAATTTTGTGACATCCAAGCGGTAACGACACCGCAAAATTAACAGTTCAACATCATTCAAATGGAATTACACAACAGAAATCTATCCGAAATGCTGCCTTACGAGAAGCTGGCAGTATTGGGCATCGACAAGGAGAAAGCGGATTTGTTGCCCAAAGAGGTAAAGGAGCGACTGGTGTCAGGCGAGGTTACTCCGCTGATGCAGGTCTCTATCCATGCCCGCAATGGCGACATCATCACCTTGCCTGTGAAGTTGCAGCTTACGGCTGACAAGAACGGTAATCCGGCTCTTATCGCCTATCCGGTCAGAGCGGAACTTGAAGTGGAACGTAACAAGGTTCTCCGCTTGACCGAGCAGGAAGCCGCACGGTTACGGAATGGCGAGGTGCTTCAAAAAGCCGTGGAAGTAAACGGTGAGAAAACGCAGCAGTATCTTCAATTAGACCCGGAAACCCAATCGGTCATCCACCGCAAAGTAACCGACATCCAACTGGAGCAGAAGCTCAAAGATATGGAAAAGGTCAATGACATTGAATTGGGCACCCAGCAGAAGCAACAGGTACGCGAAGGCAAGCCCATCGAACTCAATGTAGGCGGTGAGAAAGTTTCCGTGGGCGTGGACTTGAAAGAGCCACAAGGCTTCAAAGTTATCCAAGGCGATATGAAGGAGTGGGAACGGCAGCAAAAACTCCGTTATGACGAGCAGCATCCTGAATACCTGGGGCTGGTAATGACGGACAAGAACCGTTGGGAATATCAAAAAGTCGTGGATGCCCAGTCCAAGGAACGGGCCATCCACCTTAAACCCTCCCGTGAAGAAAAAACAAGCCATACATTTAAACGCTGACGGTTATGGCAAAGCAATCAGATAAAGAGCTGGAAGCCGGACTACCCAAAGAGTTCAGCAATCTGAAGGCAAAGCATCCAGATGCGATGCTCCTTTTTCGGGAGGGTGACTTCTATAAACTCTACAAAGAAGATGCCGTAAAAGCCGCCTTGATTCTCGGTATAGCCACGATGGACAAACTGACTTCGGGCATTGAGAAGAAGATAAAGACCGCCGAGTTTCCAAGAACCGTATTGGACACCTATCTGCCCAAACTCATCCGTGCCGGAGCACGTGTCGCCATCTGTGACAGGCTTGAAGTTGTAGAGAAAATAAGGAAGAATGAGGAGCCAATCCTATCAAACAATATCGATATGACAAAGAAGAGTAAAGAGAAGGTTGTGCAGGAAGAGCCTGCCAAGACTGTGAAGAACGCAGCCGGGAAGAAACCTGCCAAGGAAAAGAAGGTGGAAACACAAGTGGAAGCCAAGAGTGAACAGAAAGCCGAGGCGAAACAGGAACGCAAACCGCGCGAGCCTCAAATGGTAACTGCCGCCGGTGAGAAAGTGACCCACGGCCATGCCTACCAAAGCAAAGCCAATCCTGAAGAGTGGTACTTCACCGCCAAGATGGACGGCAAGCAGTTGAAGCCCCAGCGGATGGATGCTGCCGACCTTGCCGCCTACCAGAAGAAGGAAATGACCGTGCCTCAGTTGATGGAACGCTATTATCCCACCAAGCTGATGCCCAAGGTTTCGGAGGAAGCCTTCAAGATGCCGAAGTCCATTGCCGGACCGGAAGGTAATATCTCCGTGGAGAAGTTCAATGTTTATAAGGAGAAGGATGAGCAGCGTGCCGACTATGGCAAGTATAAGTTCTACGCGCAAATCGGTGATTCCAAGATGTCGGCAGTCGCTTCAAGACAGGACTTGAATGCCTACTTCGACCGGGTAATGACTCTGGCCCAGTTGGTGGAAAAGAACTTCGGTGAGCGTCTGCATCTGAAATCAGCCTACGAGAAGTACCAGCTTCCCGAAGGCATAGACCCGAAAGGTGTGCGTGTGGCGAAAGACCGAGGTGACAACAAGTGGAAGGTGTCCGTGGATATGGGCGACAAAGGCCGCACCACCAAGCATGAAATCTCCTTCGATGACGGCTATTCCCTTTTCAAGGCAAAGACCGCCACCCGGGAACAGATTGCAGCCAAGTATCTCAATACGGAAATCACAGGTATGCTTGCGGCAAAAAGTGTCAAGGTGGAGAAATCTACATCCATGAAAAGGTAACGCAATCAGACAACAATTTAATGATAAAAGAAAAACAAGATATGAGTGAAAAAATGAAGCACGAGGAGTTGGTGGAACTCCTTCAGGAGGGTAAAATCGGTTATCTCCGTTTTGTCATGGAGAGTGAGAACGAACAGGATTATTTAGAGTGGTGCCGTACCCACGGCACAGACCCCTCGGATGAATCCGCAGAGTTTTATATCGAGCAGACGGACATCGAACAGATGGACCGTCAGGTAATGGACGACGAGGACTATGGCATCTGGAACTAATTACAATCCATCAGCTTCGGGCAATGCCGGTCAGGTCGCTTTGGATAAGTTTGCGGCGATGATGATTGACCGTATGGAGCAGATGAAAGCCTCCGACTGGAAGAAAGGCTGGATTGGCGGTGCATCGGGTTATGCCGGCTTGCCGCAGAACGTGGGCGGCAGGAACTATTCCGGCTCCAACTCGTTGTTCCTCCAACTTCATACGGCAGCGAATGGTTATGACCTCCCTGTTTACCTGACCTTCAAGCAGGCGCATAACCTCAAAGCCCATGTACTGAAAGGAGAACACGCCTTTCCGGTGGTCTATTGGGATATGCTGGTGAAGGACAAGAACGGACAGAAAATCAGTTCGGATGAATACCGTGCCATGAGCCGCGAGGAACGGAAAGATTTGGAAGCGATACCTTTTATCAAGGCTTTCCCGGTTTATAACGTGGCGCAGACCAATCTGGCAGAGGTACAGCCGGAACGTATGCAAAAGCTGCTGGATAAATTCAAAGTACCGGAGCTTCGAGATACCGAAGGTATGTATGCCCATGCCGCTCTTGACCGTATGGTACAGACCCAAGGGTGGCTCTGCCCGATACAGGCGGACAAGCGGGTGGACGGTGCTTATTATTCTCCCTTGGCAGACCGGATTGTTGTTCCCTTGAAGGAGCAGTTCAACATCGGTAATACACCGGAGGAAATCTATCGCGGAGGTATGGAGTATTATTCCACCATGCTCCACGAAATGACGCACTCGACCATGACGGCTGAACGACTGAACCGAGAAATGGGTGGCAAGTTCGGAGACCCGAAATATGCGAAGGAGGAATTGGTGGCGGAACTGACGGCTGCCATGATCAGCCATTCGATGGGATTTGATTCCAAGATAACGGACAACTCAGCAGCCTATCTGGATTCGTGGATTGGTGTCCTGAAGAAGGAACCGAAATTCATCGTTTCCATCATGGCGGATGTGAACAAGGCATCAGACTTGATACTTGACCACGTGGACAAGCAACGGTTGGCATTGGGCGAACAGCCTTACCTTGCCAAGAACGACCCTTTTGCTCCCTTGGGTGCTGATGAGGAAATTCCCTTCAAGAATGCCGCCATTATCAAGACCCGTTCCGGTGACTATGCCATCCGTGCTTCTTACAATGGTGTGGAGTTGGGATTGAAGAAAGTTACCAAGGACACGGCAAAAACGTTCTTTCAGCTTACTGACCAAAAAGATAAGTCGGCATTTCTGAATATGACGGCACGTAAGACATACGAGCCGGAGTTGACAGTTATGCGGAGAAGTCAGAAGGTAAGTTCCGGGATTAGCTTGTAATCATTCTGTAAATCTTAGCGATTATGAGTGATTACAAAGTAAACTTCAAAGACATGAAATCCCGTGTGGGTGTGGATGACGTAGCTTATACGTTGGGCTACCGTCTGGACCGAAAAGCCGGTGTCGGCAAATATATCGAGCTGGTATTGGGCGAAGGCAACAACAGACGTGACACCCTCATTGTAAGCCATCCGCATAACAAGGCGGCTCAGACTTTCTTCCGCAGGGATGGCTCCAAAGGTGATGTGGTCACTCTCATCCGTGAGAATCTCAATTCATTCTTGGTATCGGGTAAGGACGATTGGCAGAAGATTGCCAAAGTAATGGCACGCTTTGCCAATATGCCCGAACCCGAATACCGGGAAGATAGAGAGTATATCAAATCTGTCAGACACGATGCCGTATTTGATGAATCACGCTATGAAGTAAAGCCGATTGATACCAACAAAATACCGGTACTATTCTCCCAACGGGGCATTTCGGATGATACCGTGAAAGAACTTTCATCTTTTATTTTTCTTGTCAGAGATAAGCGGAACGGAAAATTTGACGGTTACAACATCGGTTTTCCTTATACCAACGGACATAGTGACGAAGCCAACGGCTACGAGATTCGTGGCTATGGCGGTTACAAATCAAAGGCGGCAGGTACGGATTCGTCCTCTTCGGCTTGGGTAGCAGACCTGACAGGTGGCAATCGTGAGGCTGTACGAAGCGTGTTCTTCTGTGAGTCAGCTTTCGATGCAATGGCTTTCTATCAAATGAACAAGATACTGTTAGGTACGGATGTGGCTTTGGTCTCATTGGGTGGTACGTTCTCTGACAAGCAGATAACCGAGACTATGGCACGTTTCCCTAATGCGAGGGCGTTTGACTGTTTCGACAATGATTTAGCCGGACGTATCTATGGATTGCGTATGATGGCGATACTGGAGGATATTCCAATGAAAATCAGTAAAAAGGATGATGTTCTTTCTATTGAAGCCAAAGGAAAGTCCTTTGAATTGAATACGGAACGCTCTTTAACGGCACAGGTCAGCGAGAAACTATCCATTCGTTACAAGATGGGTCAATGGCTACCACCCAAGGCTTTCAAGGATTGGAACGACTGTCTGATGAACAAGTCGATGATGCCGATAATCTCTCCGCATAAAGAGGAACGTGAACACAACTTGACTGAACGCAGAAATGCAGGTCTTAAAATGTGAAGTATATGATAAGAATAAAATCAAAAGTGGCGGCATTGGCCATTCTATCAGTTTCCCTGATGAACGGCTTGCCTACATTTGCCCAGCAGACCGACCCGGCATTGACGGGTGCGGTGATTGCCCAGACGGTGGAATTGAAGAATATCCACAAGCAACGTAAGAAAAGACAGGAACAGATTATCGCTGCCGAGACAGCCGTGACCTTGGCCCTTGACCGTATTCACTCTGTGGAGAACAAGATGCTGGAATACCTCTCCAATGCGCAGGGTGCGATGCAGAACCTCTACCAGATTAAACGTGCAGGGGAATTGGTTACGACTGAGATACCAAAGAACTGCAGCCTGTTGACCAAATCTGTCGGGCATAATCTGAAAGGTACGGCTATCGCTGCCATCGTGTCGGACGAGCTGACGGATGCGGCAACACAGATGGCGGCTCTCTATCCGTTCATGAAACAGTTAGTGACTTCGGGCAGTTACAACGTGCCCGGTGGGGACGGGAAGAACGAGAAGCACAAGGTGAACTTGCTCAACTCCTCCGAGCGGTACTATATCGCCAATGAGGTGGTGACCCGACTGGAAGCCATCAACACGGATTTATTCATATTGGCATGGCAGGTTCGTACCTTATCCTGGAATGACCTCTGGTTCTCTCTTGACCCGGAGGGTTGGGCAAGTGTGATGTCTGGCAAAAATATCATTGACGGCATTGTGTCGGAATGGAATCAAGGCTACTTGCTTAAATGGTAAATCGAATGGATTTAGAACTCAATTAGAATAATAATCAAATAACGTATAATCAACATTCAAATAGTATGACAATGACAACAGAAAAGAAAATCATTGGTCGTTGCCCCTTTTGTGGCGGCAACGTAGTGAAGACCTGCAAGGGTTATCGCTGCGAGAATAATATGGGAGAACATCCCTCGTGTGTGCAGAACATCAATGCCATTCTTGGCAACCGTAAAATGGCGGATAATGAGATAGCAGAACTGCTTACCAATCGTTCCGTTCTATTGGATGGCTTCACCAGCAAGGAAGGAAAAGCCTTTCCTACCGTACTTGAACTGGCTGATGACGGGAACATCAATATGCAGGCGGTTATCGGTAAATGTCCTCATTGTGGCGGTGAAATCCGTGTGGGAAGTCGTGCCTTCAACTGTTCCAACTATGGCAATCAGGAATCTCCCTGTTCGTTTGCCATCTGGCGAAATATCGGTGGGCATCAGGTAACTTTGGCTGAAGCCAAGGAACTTTGTGAGAAAGGCATCACTTCTAATGAACTGGAGATGTATCGTGAGGACGGTTCGGTGTACCGCAAGCGTCTGGGTGTCTCTCCTGACAAACTCCAAATTGTGAAGATATGAGACCGGGTACAAGATTAGCCATTATATTGGCTTCGATTATTCTGTTTTGGGGCGTTGTGGGTTATCTCGTTTTCCGTGGTTATAATCCGAAGAAGCGTGCCGTCGAGGTGGCTGAACTGGCATTGAAGGCTTCGGTGGATAATCCGAAAGCTGTCAAGATTATCGGTATCAGCCAGCCGGATTCCGTGTTTGGCAGGGAGTATATTACGATGGACGAGAAGATGATTCTCTCTATGGCGATGATGAAAATCAACGAGAAGGTGATGATACTGACTGACGGGTTGGAGAACTTCAATCCTGACGACAAGGAGATTGCCGGACTGATGGAGCGTCAGATGGAGGCGATGTCGGTAATTCGTTCTATGACTCCACAGTCAAATGATAATGTCAAAAAATCATTTACCGGTTGGAAAGTCAAGATTGAATACAAAAATGTTGATGCCAATGGCAAGCCTTATCATTCCGAATACTGGTTCATATTAGACAAAGAGGCTCATTGTGTCATCAAGTCTTTTGAGATTCCTTTGATGTAGAAAATATATTTTTCCTCTTTCATAATGTGTTGCCCCGGCATCCGGGAACCGCAAGGTTCAAGGGTGTCGGGGATTTTTGTGCCTGTTATCTTCATTCGGTCATCCGCGCTCCCGGTTCTATTTCCCGATACAAAGTAACGGAGGGCGGTGCCGACAGCAAATGCCGCTGCTCTTGTCTGCACGGAAAGCAGACGGCAGCCTTCCGCAATTTGTGCCAAATTGGGTATTCCGTCTCTTTCTTTCCGCTTGCCACATTTGCCTTACGCCCCTTGTTCCTCCGTGTGATGGCATCGTAAAAATCACCCGGAAGCGAGAAGCCAAAAGGCTTCAAACAAAAGGGAAAAAATTAGAACATATGGCAATCACACTTAAAGACAGAGAGGAAAAGATAAACCTCAAAGGGAATGTTTACGAACTGACCTTGTTGTGGAACAGAGAGGACATCCGCAGATGCGCTTTCGGTATGGCTCCCGATTATGCTCATATCCGCAAGGATGGCAAGAACTTCGCTTTGATAGAGTGCTACTCTAATAATAAAGGCTTTTCGGTTGAGTGTTTCCATCGCTTGTTGGTTAAGCCGGAGTGGAAAGTGTTGTTCCGCAGTGAGGACATCAATACCATCCCATTGGAGGAACTTTTAGAGAGGTTGCCGATAGGATAGTAAATGTATAACAACTTAAAACGAACATATATGAAAGGAACAGAGCAATTTAAAGAGATTATCAAAAACTACCTTGATAACCGAGCAAAGGAGGATGAACTTTTTCGTGCCAAGTATGAAGCTACAGCACGTAGCATTGATGATATTGTAACTTATATTTTCAATGAAGTTCAACATTCAGGTTGTTGCGGTTTTTCCGATATGGAGGTGTTCTCTATGGCAGTCCATGCAGCAGAAGAGCCAACATTGATAATTGGCGAGCCATTATCTTGTAATGTTGTAGTGAACCACCATATAGACTTGACAGAGGAGGAAAAGGCTGAACAAAGGGACATCGCCCTCAAACGCTATCAAGAGGAGGAGTTTCGCAAGATACAAGTCAGAAACTCCCGACCCAAGCCAAGCAAACCCAAAGTTCCTCAACAAACCGAGTTATCACTATTTGATTTTTAAGCGTATGAAACCAAGAAACAAGTTTGAGAAATTGGTGGCAGCTTCCAATGAGAAGCTGACCGCCATCGGCTCTAAAGCCGTGGAGTGGGCAATAAGAAACGTCGTGAAACACATTGCGTTCCGTACATCAAACCGTAAATGTACGTGTGGCGATTGCGGAGAAAAGTTTGATTATGAGGGAAAAGGTAAGTTTGTACGTTGTCCTCATTGCGGACACCGCTTGCAAGTAACCGATACGTTGAAGCGCAAGTACCAGGAGAGGAGCTACTTTTCTACCCTTGAAGCGATTGACGGATTGCAAGTGCAGCGAGTATTCCTTTTGACGGTCATTTACCACAAAGGGAAACCGATGGATTTCTATAATTATGAAATATGCCGTTTGTGGCTCAATGCCAAAGGACAAGTGGCGGTTACTTCAAGAATGAAAACCAGAGGTTATTATCAAGACCGCTTTAGTTTTGCCAGTCCGATAGAGTTGAGGAGATTGTCTGATATCTATATGGTCATATCCGATACTTATATCTATCCTTATTATTCTGCCCTTCCCGAATTGAGACGGAACGGAATGAAAGGCAAATTGCCCGATTGCCATCCGCTCAAACTGATGAAATCTCTCTTATCTGACCACCGGATGGAAACAATGATGAAAACGAGAGACTACAAGGCGGTTGAGTATTTTGTCTATCACGCTTTCGACCTTAATAACTGTTGGCAGTCGTACAAAGTAGCTTCACGGCATCATTATCGGATTGAGGACTTCGGTACTTGGTGCGACATCATCCGCTTGCTTGACAAGTGCGGTAAGGACATCCGTAATGTCAAGTATATCTGTCCGATAAACTTGAAAACCGGGCATGACCATTGGTTGAAGAAAGCGGATGCCATTGAGCAAAAGCGTAGGGATATGGAGCGGATGGCAAAAGCCAAGGCACACGAAGCCGAGTTTTACAGGAACAAGTCCTGCTTCTTCGGCATTGTCATCAGCGATGAAGATATAGAAATTTCCGTATTGGATTCGCTGGAGGCTTACAAGGAAGAGGGTAACAAGATGAAGCATTGTGTTTTCCAATGCGAATACTATGCCAAGACTGACTCTGTTATTCTATCGGCTCACGACCATCAAGGAAACCGCATCGAGACCGTGGAGTTCAGTTTGAGCCAAGGGAAAGTAGTACAAAGTCGTGGAGTTTGCAACAGCAACACTGAATACCACGATAGGATTATCAAGTTGGTGAATGATAATGCCCACCGCTTCTTGGAGGCAAAAAGGGCAACAGCATAAGTTCCTTTATATATGTTCAAACTCCGACTTCCGCCGTGAGGCGTGGGTCGGAGTTGCTTGGAATATAAAGAGAGTTATAGCTCTATCAGATTAGCATCATTGAGTTGAGAATAATCTACGCTCATAATGGCACCGTTGGAAAATGTGGTTGCGCCATTATGGGTAATTCCATGTTGTATATGTATATGCCCAAACAAGTGCAGCCGTGGATGAATCTGTGTAATCCGTTGCAACAATTCTTCCGAGCCGTAGTTTATGTTATCATCAAAGTCTAATATGCCGTATGGCGGACAATGCGTTATCAACACATCGGTATCGGAAGGTATTTCGGCATAGTTCCGGTTTTGTCGGTCACTGATGCAGTCACTCATGAACATGGGTACACCATAGAACTTCAAACCTTCAATTTCCAAACCGGAATTGCATAGATAATGGACATTGTTGTTAAGGCCACTGATGTTTGCCCCATACAGACATTCATCATGGTTACCACAGATGAATATCTTGTGCGGATATGGGAGGTCACAAAACCAGTTCAAGAAGTCAAGGGCTTCCTTCTCGCTTCCTGACATAGTGAAATCACCAGAATGGACAAGAATGTCCGCTTCGGGCAAGTCGTATAGCCGATGATGGCAACCGTGAGTATCTGATAGGTGTAAAATTCTCATTTTATGATATATCGTCTGTTAAGGTAATCCATCCACTCATTGAGATTAGGAATGTTGGCTTCATTCAGACACTCCTGCATCAAGGGGAACAGATCTTCGTAGGTGATGTGCTTGAATGTTTGCAATCCGGCCGGAGTCAGCTTGGATTCGTATTCGCCCCAGATTTCCGAGAAATGCCCGTATCCTTTGGGATAAACCGTGAGACTTGTAAACTCCGTAAGTTTATCATCTTGGTTCTCGCACAATCCGAGTATCATGGATGCACCAAGAATGTGGTTGCGCCATATCTGGCGGTAACGGTTGGCTGTCACATGGGATGTCATCCTCTCTTTGTCTTCAAACGGTACGTCTGCTATAAACTCCGGTTTGAACCAGCCGCAGGCATTGCTTGGGTTGCTGTAATTGTCTGCAAGATGAATGCCGGAAGCATTATGTGTTTCTTCCCATTCTTTCGTGCCATGCTTGATAAGATACTCCTTTTCCGTGTATTTCACCTCAATGCCAATGCCGCCCTTCTCACCGGGATTTGCTCCCATGGGAGCATATTCGATGTAAACATCAAAGGATGTGCCATCTTTAAGCCCTCCGGGGTTATGCTCAACAAGTATCTGGCTGATGGTAGCTATTCGTTCCTCTCCGAGAATACGATTGAACAGGCGGGCTGTCCCATCCAGGTCATGTCGCATGGGAAAGAATACGTTGTATGGGATGTGTTCGCTGCGCAAAAGATTTGTAACCATTTGCCCTTTTGTCAAAGAAGCTTCTTTGTCAACTTCTTCCGTTATCTCTTTTCGGAATCCGCTGAAGAAAATGCGATAAAGGTTATGCTCATCACGGCAATCCTTCCAAGTTAAAGAACTTTTTACCTCTATCTTATATTTCTTGCCGTTCTTCCGAATAGTACGGATAGGAAATCTATCAGCGGCAATGTTAATCTCCGGGTCATTGACCTTGAAATCTATTTGATGTTGTCTGGCTATAGCCTTAAATTCAGCGTGTTTCATAATCTACTTTTGGGGCAAATATAATATGATGATACTATTTCTTTCCGTATTCAGTTTTCTCTTCTGCTACCATGCCGTACTCCGTTTGTGTCGGAAGCATATATTCTTTGGGGGACGTGGCTTTGCCGGGTTGTGTTAATGCCGGATTCAGCCGTTCTTTCAATTTCGTGTTGCGTTTCAGCACCGACATATTGCGGATGGCGAAAGACAATGCTTTCTTTGTTCCTACCAGTACACAAATCTTCTTAGCACGGGTGATACCTGTATAGATAAGGTTGCGTTGGAGCATCACGTAGTGCGTCATCAGGACAGGCATCACCACGATGGGATATTCCGAGCCTTGCGACTTGTGGATGGTTGTTGCGTAGGCTAAGGTCAGCTCGTCCAGTTCCGAAACTTCGTATTCCACTAACTTGCCATCGAAGTCCACTTGCAGGGTTCTATCTTCCAAGTTCACTTTCTCTACATATCCCAGGTCACCGTTGAACACATCCTTGTCATAATTGTTGCGGAGTTGCATCACTCTGTCGCCTTGACGGAAGGAATAACCACTTCTGGTCAGTACCAACTGGGAGGTGTTCAGAACGGCTTGTAGGGCTATATTCAGATTGGCTGCACCTACCACCCCTCGTTGCATAGGTGTGAGGACTTGGATGTCGCTTGCCGGGCGGTTGTATGCTTTGGGCAATCGTTCCTTTACCAACTTGACGATGGTTTCCGCCACCTGTTCCGGTTCTTCTATCTGCATGAAGAAGAAATCGGTCTGCTTGCCGTTGCTGGTGTCGGGGAACTGTCCCTTGTTGATGGCATGGGCACTCATGACGATACGGCTGGTCTGTGCCTGTCGGAAGATGCGTGTCAGGCGGATGACCGGTATTCTCTCAGAGTCGATGATGTCACGAAGTACGTTTCCGGCACCTACGCTGGGCAACTGGTCGATGTCGCCCACCAATACCAGGCGCATATTCGTTGGTAAGGCTTTCATCAGGTTGTTCATCAGAATGATGTCTATCATGGAACATTCGTCCACGATAAGGGCATCCCCTTCCAACGGGTTCTCGTCATTGCGTTTGTAACCGTCTTTCGGATTGTATTCCAATAGGCGGTGGATGGTCTTTGCCTCCATCCCTGTCGCTTCACTCATTCGTTTGGCGGCTCGTCCGGTAGGTGCGGCAAGCAGGATGCTCAGTCCCATGCTCTTCAAGGCTGCGATGATTCCTTGTGTGGTGGTGGTCTTTCCCGTTCCGGGACCACCTGTCAGCACCATAACCTTGGAGGCGACTGCTTCACGGATGGCTTCCACCTGCACTTCGTCATACTCTATGCCGGAGGCTTTGGAGATGGCAGCGATGTCTAATGCTTTTTGGAAGAGATTTCCGTCCGCATTATTCAATAATCCGCTCAGACGGTTGGCTGTTCCTACTTCTGCATAATAGAAGGGTGGCATATAGAGTGCGTCACCGTCTTGTATCAGGTCTTCACTCTGCAACATTTCTGACATAGCCTGACGGATGGGTTCTTCGTCCGCCTTCAAGAGTTCGATGGCCGCATTCAGGAGTTGTTCCTCTTCGGCATAGACGTGTCCTTCTTCGGAAAGGTGGCTGAGTGTGTAGGTGATGCCGCTCTTGCAACGACGAAGGTCGTTCTTCTCATAACCCATCTTGGCGGCTATGCCGTCGGCTGTCTTGAAACCGATGCCCCAGATGTCATCTGCCAGTTTATAGGGATTGGCCTTGACGGTATCAATGCTTTCTTTTCCGTATTGACGATAGATTTTGGCAGCGTATGCGGTACTGACTCCATAACCTTGCAGGAAGAGCATCACGTTCTTGATGTCCTTCTGCTTCTCCCAACTCTCGGCAATCTTCTCCACACGTTTCTTGCCGATGCCGGGCACTTCGTGGAGCCGTTCAATATCGGTTTCAATCACATCGATGGTTTCCAGTCCGAAACGACTGACGATAAGTTGGGCGAATTTCGGGCCGATGCCTTTCACCAGTCCGCTGCCCAGGTACTTCTCTATGCCATAGATGGTGGCGGGCATGACCTCTTCCCAACTCTCCGCTACAAACTGGTTGCCGTATCGCTTATCCACTTTCCAATCCCCTTCGCACAGCAGAACACTCCCTGCCGGCACTTCCAACAGATTGCCGACAAGGGTTACAAGGTCATTGTATCCTTTGACCTTGACCCTCATCACCGAATACCCGTTTTCGGGATTTTGGTAGGTGATTCGTTCTACTACACAACGGAGCTTTTGCATATGCTATCAACTAATTCCTTATAATCTGCAAATATAAGCCTTTTAAGAATGTGATTTTGTGATTTATAGCGAAATCTATTTGAATAGAATCAATCTAATACTCATATATCCAATCCATATTATCGTAAGAACACCATTTACTATATAGGGTTTCAATAAATAATATCACACCAAACTGACGAAGAGACATGGATTTTGCGTATTTCTGTTTATCGGGTTCCATATTTTTGAGAGCATTCTCGGCTTTTTTCGTCCACTCTTCAATGCTGATATGATTAGTGCAGAACATCATTTCTCCGTGCCAAAACTTTCCTGATACGTTATTTTTCCACTTTTCTGGACAGGTCAGTTCTCCTTGATAATACTTGAATATTGAAGCATAATCTTCATATTTTCCTGAAAATCCACGTAAGTTGCAGCTTTCTGTCAACGCACAGAATAAGGCATTACAAAACTCTCTCCATGGTTGTTCGCCCGATAATTGTACGTTCTTTATCAGCCAATAGCCATCTTCTTCTATTAACATGAAACGTCCTATTAGGCATCCACTCCTATATACATAGAACCATCCATCATCCAAATATAAGCCATATCTGTTATCCCATCCCGTCGGTGAGCACTTCATTATGTTTTTATAATCTGATTCTGAAAATATAAGACGGTCAAAAGGGTTTGCTACACTTTGCCAAAAATGACGTTCCACGTTTGTTAAAGCTCTATTCTTGGGGTAAAATGTCCTGAATCCGTTGTTTTCGTCCATCATTTCGTGACATAAGGCATGATGATAGCCAAAATGTTCGCCTAAGCAATACAATTCAAACAAGTGGCTTATTTGTCCGTTCTTCGCAAATTTCTTCTTGATAAGATTGTATTGGCAACCATACATGGCACTTGCAAACGAAGCGGTAAGCATAGCTATAAGATGTCTATTTCCTTCCCATTTCATTGCGTTATGAATGGAGGAGGTGAAATCAAAGCCTCTATAGAAAGAGTCCCAAGCACGAAACACACAGGTAAGGATGCTATAATTATCTTTTTCTGAAATAGATTCTTGCCAAGGTTTCCATTTCCAATGTTTGCTAAAATCTACAAACATTTCGTCAGAGTGATAAGCATCGCTTTTAGTGTAGCCATGTCGGAGTTTTCTGATAAGTCCTACCATAAACATTCGAGCATAGTATTCCTCCTTTTCTACAGAAGGAAGTTTCTCGTTACCATTCGGGTAAACCAAGTTGTCATTCCAAGCACACATAAGTTGCCACATCAACCACTGTCCGCCAACTCTTAGCCATTCTTCGGGTGACCATTCTGTATTCCTTACTATGTTGACATTTTGATTGGGTACACTAAGTACATTTATGCTGACTGCTTGCAAATAAGCATGAGCATATAGGGACAACTCAACTTTATCATAGTTGTATGATATGAGTTGATTCCAAAATGTTTCTCTCTCATTCTCATACGTCCAAGCCGCCAAATCACCAATAATTGTGCCTATCATATTTATTTCCTGCTATCAAATAATAGTTGTAGTTTGGTCGAAGCATTTTCTGAAAGGTATTCATCAGCTTGAATATCGCAAACAATCTCATCTTCAAGAAAAGAAATTTGATTATTGCTTACCTTTAGTGGGCCGTGAATGGTAGTGAACACATAATAGCAACTGTCATCAATAGCATGTAATGAGGTTTTGTCCTCTACGAAGTAGGCTGCATTATCATCGCCTACAGCTATGCAATACATTAGATATAATTCTGAGATATTTTCTCCTTTGTGTATGAATACAACTTTATCGCCTTTCTTTGGGAAATTGTGGTATTCACACGGTTGGAAACCTCCCCACCTAAAATAAGCACAGCCATGATTTTCTATGCAAGTGGTAAACTCTTCGTATGCTTCATCATCCAGTTCCATGGCATGCAACAGGTGTTCTGTATTCTCATATTCTTCCTCGTCTTTGCTGACGATGTATATCTTCATCCACAGACTTCCCTTATAGGGGTTAGAACCGTTGACCTGACTAAGCTCACATTCAAAAGCTTCTGCCCAACCCATATCCATCATGTCAGCCAAATCCTTATTATCCGACCGAGGTACATATCCCAAGATGTAGTCAAAATCAAAGTCATCCGGTTCCCCATCATAATCATCGGCCAAGGCTACGGCAATAGCATATTTGTCGTGCTTGTTGTCTTTTTCTCTGACTAATGCAAGTTCAGCCCCCTCATATAACTCATCCCAAACTTCTTCAAGGTTATGGAACGTAATACCTGCTACCTGACACTCCTTGTAGAGAACGCGTTTTTTATCTCTATATAGGTATGGAGGAGCGGGCATCCCCATTGTTACTTTTATCAATTCAGGCTCTTTCGGTGATTCAACATCACCTTGCAGAATAGAGCGGGCAGAATCCTCTGGATCTACACTACTTTCCTCTTCGGGAATTTCCACATTCCAATCAATATCCGTTATTCCTCTTCGTTCTAACTGTTCTTGAAGGTCACGGAGTTCGGCATCGCATTTAGGGCATGTACCAAGGCAATTTCCTTTGTGAGTGCATTCTGATGGTGTGTACTCTAAGTTGTATCGTTCTGCAATCTGTTTTCTGATTGCTTTTAGCATTTCGCATTTTTCTTTTCCTGTACTCATGACCTTATTTTTATAATGTTCTGTAATTATCGCTGTCTGGTAAACTTTTTTGTGGAAAATTTATGATTTTGAGGCATAATTGGATAAGGAACGGACTCCCTCCACAATCCCGAAACAGTTCTTCTATGATAGTTAATATGTTTGATACCACTGCACCCCACAGTCTATACAGACGAATCCTCCATTATCTGACAGACCTATAGTATGACTTCCACATTGGGGACAGCAGACAGGATTATGGTTCGTACTACTATAAATAGAAGATACTTCTTTTCTTTTATATTTTTCCTTATCCAACTTTTCATCCACCCCTGTTGTGTAGTGATGAAAAATGAATGATACTACAAATAAAGAGAAAAACATAATTATTAATGATAAACCTTCGTTAAAATCGAAAACAGATATAGTGAGATAAGATGAAATCAATAGTGTACAAAAGACAACTGCCAATATAAACAGGCAGCCAAACTTACTATATGCAGAGTAAACCCAAGTATGTCTTCCATCTTTTACAGGTGTTTTACTCCTTAGATTGTTTCTTTCATCTTTTTTTGTCTGCTTATCTGTATTTTTATGTTCAACTTTTTGATTTTCATTTTGAGTCTTTGAAAGTATTCTTCGTATTTCAGCCATGTCTGCTTGTCGATTACGAATGAGGCGTTTATGGTTGTCATACTTAAAGTCAGTGTATGATATTTCAATCAGTTTAATACCGTGCTTGGGCAGAACGTCCCTGCGTCGCTGGTCATAAATACGTCGCTGTTCGTCGCGACATACACCACTCACAGTGGTTTTCTTGTTGAAGAAAGCCACCGATTCTGTGTGTTGCCGCTCCTTATATTCTACAACGAGTTTTAATTGGGGATAATACGCATCAACAGGAAGTTTCTTTCCGGGATTCCCATCGCCACGCAGAAAGTCAAAAGTCTGCTGCCTTGATGCTTTTAAACCAAGAACTTCATCGCATAAATCGATGACATAGTGTTCATCGCTATTCTTTCTTGATGTCATATTTCTATTATTTTGTAAACCTATGTTGCAACTGGAGTTATTTCATTAATCAATTTTTGTTGGACAACAATATTTTGTTATATATCTAATCTTAACTACATTGGTAAACCTAAACCTTTTTTTGATGTCTTCGGCGGTTCTATCTGCTTCACTTTCGTTATTGAATCCGGGAATGATAGGCACTTTAATCGTTGCTTGTTTATCCGTAACGCATCGTTTCAGTATCGTCAAATGCTGTTCTATCATAGATGATACACGTGTGTATGAAGAATATGTATCCGAATCTAAAGATTTGACATCCACAATCCAGTAATCTATTGCCTTGCTTAATTTCCTGATAGTTTCACCGGAACAGCGCAACGAAGTTTCTATTGTAATCTTCCATTTTTCGTTACAAAGGTCACAGAATTCCTCAATAAACTCTGGATATAATGTCGGTTCTCCACCTCCAAAACAAATGCCTCCGTCTGTTGCTTGAAAATAGATGTTGTCAATCTTTACCAAATCATACAACTCACTTGGAGTAAGCAGCATAATACCATTCCTCAGAGTCTTTCCATCATCTTCGTATATCGGCTCATGGCATTTCTCATTCAGGCAATACTTGCATTTGAGTGGGCACCCCATGAAAGCGACAAGCGTGGTTACTCCATGTCCGTCTGTCCCCATACGGAGCCTGCTGATGGTAAAGATGGGTGCTCTTGACATTTTATTCTTCATTATGGATTGTTGGTTTCATCTAAAACTATGATTTAGTGATTAAAAAATCATCCAGTTGTTTGCGAATATACTTAAAATCAACACCTAAGTCAAGTGTCCTGAAATATATAGTGCTACCAGTCTTCCATTTTAATTGACCATCAGGTACAATATCTTCATCTGTCTTTGCATATAGCAGCATTCCATCTACTTTCCCCTGCATATTATCATCTTCATTTAAAACATAGACAAGTATTTGGTTAAGGTTAGCACTGTGAATACTTACCTTATCAAAATGCTCCTGCATAGTTTGACTATAATACTTCGTATCAATTATAAGTGTTCTATCTTTTAGTGTAAGATAGATGTCTGTTTGGAGTATGGGTAATATATCCGTTGTTGATAGCTGTTCGTCAATATTCCATTTGATTTGAGCTGCACGGGCTTTTGTTTCGGGATGTTCCTTTCGATAATACTCTAAGACAAACTTTTCATATAATCTGCACATATGCTCATCAGAAAAGCGACTCATTTTGAATTTCCCTTCTTGGCTTGTCAGTATCATATTGTCAATAATGAAGAAGCAGATATAATGCAACATTTGATATGTTCTACTGTTTCTATCATAACGCAACAAGTTCCACTTAATAGAAAGAGGGGGTATTTCATTCACTTCTGAAAAGAAAAGCATTAGACGTTTAATCGTAAATTTCTGGCTAGTCTTTACAGATGGATGTGATAAAAGTATCTCACATGTTGTTTTAATGATTTGGTTAAATAGACAATTTTCTGACAATTCATCATACTGGCATGATATACGCATTTTTCTCTGCATAAGGTGCTGCACAGTGCCCGGTATATCTATTTTCCCTTTCACTGATGCTATAGATTCAGTTTTAGAAATGTACTCCTTGTGCAGACCTTTTTTTAACTGAAACGATACACCATGAATGAGAATTTCGGCAAGCAATTGATGTATCTCGTCGAAATCCTCACTCTGAATATCTTCATACTGATTACGTTGCAACTCTTGGAAAGCGTATGCCAACATATAGTAGATATTCTTGATGAATATGTTCTTATTCACACTCATTGAAGTAAAAGAGTTAGTTTGTCAATCTCCTGTTGGGCTTTCTTTTCATTGTCGAACCAATATTCAAGAATCATGGGTTTAATGTCAAACTCTATCACATTCTTCAGCCATGCAATGGTATATGTTTCTGTATTAGGCTTACAGAAATAACTGTGCCCGATACAGAATCCTCTTCCGAACTCTTTTTCTATTGTGTCGTTGAGGTTCTTAATCCCATCTATGACTTTAACAAAAGAAGTATCTCCTATAACTTCTTTTTGGTACTTTATGAATCCTATAGAATCGAATCCGGGTTTCATCTCGAAAAAGCTAAAACGACGACGAAGTGCGTAGTCTATCATAGCCAAACTCCTATCAGCTGTATTCATCATTCCGATGATGTATAGATTTTTGGGGACAGAAAACAGTTCGTCCTTATAAGCCAATTTGATTTCTGTATCGCGATAATCACTTTCTATCAGCATCAGTAATTCTCCGAAGATTTTACTCAGATTACCACGGTTAATCTCATCAATAATAAAGAAATGTTGCTTTTCTGGATTGTTCTGAGCAACCTTACAGAAGTTATAGAAAATACCATTACGCAACTCAAAACCTCCTTCTGCATTTGGTTTGTAGCCCATGATAAAATCTTCATAACTGTAGTTCTGATGAAACTGGACAAATTCTATTCGGGAATCATCCTTTTCTCCCATTAGGGCATAAGCCAATCGTTTGGCAGAATAAGTCTTGCCCACACCGGGTGCTCCTTGAAGAATTACATTCTTCTTCATTTTGAGAAGCATAGTTAATTTGTCGTATTCCTCTTCGTTCATGAACACGTCAGACAAGAAATTCTCTTTTTCATACTTTTGCGACTTTACATCCGTACGAATTGGATTCTGTTCCCGAATGACATCCATCAGTTCCTTGTATTCATCTGTGGAAAGTTTGAATAAAGAACCATTCATATTCTTGAAAAATTCCATCCCCGCAAAAACAGGATTCTCCTTAATAGATAGGAAATCAATGGCAGAAAGCAATGTTTCTGTCTTTTTGAAATAGAAATACTTGTCATCCGTATCCTTTGACACTTCTGCTAAGGCTACAATTTTCTTTGTAGGAGTGGCTTCATATCCTATTATCAAATCACCTTCTTTAGCATCCAGAAAGTTTTGAAATATCCGTCGTTGGTTGCCATTATCATTATATAGCGTATAATCTTGTTCTTCACCAACTTTCATTTTGTCAAAGCTCCATATTTTGGGACTGGCCACAAGCCACCAATATCGTCTGGATTCTTTACCCTCAAACATATCCTCCAAGGTTCTAACGTAATTGGTGTATTGAGTAACGTCAGTCAGGGTCTTTTGAACTGTATTATGCGGAGCTTCCCATTCTCCAATATGCGTCCATTTAACCCTTCTGACATTCATGTAGTCTGAATAATCTTCGTTATAGATATATTCAGACATCACAATGCCACGACCGACAAATTTCTTTTGTCCGGCTTTGGCATATATTATATCTCCCGGGGTCATTTCGTTGCAGAATTGCCAAATGGCCAAACTGTCATTCTTAAATGATGCGTCAGGCTTATCATAGATTGTCTGCATACGTTTCTTTACATCATCAAGAGATGGGTATTGACGATAATCGCCCATTTCGTCCCATCCGATACTGATGATGTTATCTTGTTGGCATAAATCCCATTTACTTGCACGGTCACCCGGTGCGCAAATCCAGTATTTGATTTCCTGCTTTGTTTCTGTTTCCTTTTTATTTTCAGCTTCCAGAATACTCAGAAGTTCCCCATAGAAGACAAAGAGGTTTTTGTCTCCTTTTTGCTTCATCAAGAACTGCTGTATGTCAGATGTCTTTTTCCCTTTAAGGGTGTTTATCTTAAAATATCTTGCCAATGTGTCCAACATATCCCGTTTATAAATGGGGACAAGGGACATATTGGAATATAAGAAAGCAATCTTCCATGTAGTTACAGGCCACAACTCGTTTATCTTTTCAATTTCGTTCCATTGTGCATTACTGGCGTGTTCAGCTATCTTCACTATTGCATTCTTGACATTGTTAAATGCCTCTTCTGATGTACTGCCTAAACGACTACTCCAAGAATAGTTATCATCATGTGTATATTTCCCATTATCCTGCTTAGGAAATTTGTCGAACTTGAATATACCAAATTTATAGGCGGCACCTCCCCATATTGACCCTAATTCGGATGTCTTTGATTCAAGCCAATAGCAAAATGAATCTTCCCTGTTCAAATTTGTATATTGCTCCAAAGTCATGTCCTTCAATTTCTCTAGAGGGAATGCCTTTTGAAAATCGTTATATAATTGTTCTCTATCTTTAGCTTCCATACCATTCTATTTTGATTATACTTCGTCTGAATCTGCATAGAGTTCACACTGACGAATAACTGTTTCAAGTGCAGCTTCTTGTTCTTCTGGTGGGTATTTGTACTTTTTGAGCAATCGTTTCACCATAGAGCGCATCTTGGCACGAGCCGACTCTTTCTGCCGCCAGTCAATCGTTTTGCTACTGCGTAAGGCTTCGGTCAGTTCCTTTGCCATCGCAACAAGTTGGTCGTTTTCGTAGAAATCCCTTACGGCTTGTGGTTTTGTCAAAGCATCGTAAAATGCTTGTTCTTCTTCTGTCAGTCCCAATTCTGATGCTTGCTCTGCATTCGCTTTCAGCTCCTGCGCCATTTTTAGCAACTCTTTTATCACCTCCTCGTTGGAAATCAAGCCACGCAAGTATTCGGCAAGTCGGGCATCAAGCATTTCACTAAACTTTTCGGCTTCTACCATTCTCTTTTTAGCATGTTTCCTGATATGTTCTTCAAGTAAACGTTTGAGAAGTTCGAGCGCAAAATTTTTCTCTTTCATCTCGGCAATCTCTTTCAAAAAATTCTCGTCAAAAAGAGAAAATTCAGTCCCTTTGGTGCTGAGTATTTCCACCACGCCGTCAGCCTTGATAGCCACTTTGAGCAACTGTGTAATACGCTCGTCTATAATTTTTCGAGTAATATTTTTGTTTCCCGTAAGGCGCAAAAGCAATGTCCTAACCGCTTCAAAGTATGCTTCTTCATAACGTTCCGCTGGAGTCAGCAGGCTACGACAAAGCGATGCAGCTTGTGCCAGACGTTTGCTTTCTTCCATAAATACCTTTTGTGCTTCGGCAGGAACGGAGTCCACTAAAATAATGTTGCCGTTTTCATCAGTCTGGGTGGTAGGTTGAGAGGAAACAAGATTGTTCTTGTCAAGCAGCACGTTTACACCACCTCTTATAAGATTGGCTCGTTGCAAGTTGGAACAGTCTGCAAACGCTGAATAGTCGTAGTCATCCATACATTCACGGCAACGCTTTAGTGCAGCAACAAATTGCTGATAAGCGGTAGTCTTGATATTCGGGTCACCAAAGCGTTTCTTGTCACGTCCTGTATAGTCGTGCATGGCTTTTTTAAGAGCCTTGGCTATGCCAATATAATCTACCACCAAACCACCGCTCTTTTCCGGGAAAACACGATTTACCCTGGCAATAGCCTGCATCAGATTATGCCCCTTCATGGGCTTGTAAACGTACATCGTGGCAAGCGAAGGTACATCAAAACCTGTGAGCCACATATCCACGACAATAGCGATTTTCAATGGTGAATTGTTGTCTTTGAACTGACGAGCCAGTTCCTCTTTTCGTGCGCCAGAGCCAATAATGTCATTCCATTCCACTGGATCTTGGTTTCCTTGTGTCATGACAACACAAATAATGTCTTTCCACTGAGGACGAAGTTCTATCAGCTTTTTGTAAATATCAATTCCGGTAGCACGGTCTATCGCCACAATCAAAGCCTTGCCCGTAAGCAAATCGGCACGGTTGTTCTCGTAGTGACCTATGATGTCTTTACACAGGGTATCGATAGTTTGTGGTGCTGAGAGTAGGGCATGAATACGTGCGTTTTCATCCTTGGAGCGTTTGATGTCCTGTTCCTCTGCTCCTTCTTCCGCAAGCTTTTCATACTCGTTATCCAGCAATTTAAGCGTATCGGCATCCAAATCCAATTTTAACAAGCGACTTTCATAATAGACAGGAACAGTGGCACCGTCTTCCACGGCTTGGGTCATGTCGTAGATGTCAATATAGTTGCCGAATACTTCTCTTGTATCGTTATCGTCTTGCTCGATAGGTGTACCTGTAAAACCGATGAACGCAGCATGAGGCAAAAGTTTACGTACGATAGCCGCAAAGCCAAGTTTTAGTTCACCGGTTTCTGTATCTACCTTTGTTCTTGTGTTTGATTGTGTACGATGGGCTTCATCACTAATCACAATTACATCAGAACGATTGGTAATCAGTTTGTCACGGTCTTTGAATTTTTGGATGTTGGCAAAGATGATACCATGACTTTTACGCTTTTCAAGCAGTTCATACAAGTGTTCGCCATCAGTAGCCTTTATAGGCGTTTGGCGTAAGTAATCGCTACAAGCCGCAAAAGTGTTATGCAGTTGGTCGTTCAAATCGAGGCGGTCGGTCAATACAAGTAAGGTGGCACTCAGCAGATTTTTCAAAAGTTGATGGGCATAGAATACCATTGAAAGACTCTTGCCAGAACCTTGTGTGTGCCAAAATACACCAATTTTACCGTCATTACGTTGTAAGGCTTGTTTTGTGCAGTCAAGAGCTTTCTTAACGGCAAAATATTGATGGTAGCCTGCAAGTATACGGACTTTTTTATCCACTCCCATTGTAAGAGTGAAATCTGACATAATATCAATGAAGCGATGTTTGGTGAAGATGCCATTGAAAAAAGTCTCAAAGTCAGCAAATGCAGTGCTTTCGTAACTTCCATCTGTGGTTTTCCACTCCATATATCGGTCAAGAGGGGCTGTAATAGTACCCACACGAGTATCAGCCATATCGCTTATCACAAGCATTTGACAAGCAGTAAAGAGTTGTGGAACGATACGCATATAGTTCTGCAACTGTTGGTGTGCTTCCTCCGAATTGGTAACTTCACGGGAAGGAGATTTTAACTCAATGACTGAGACAGGCAGACCATTGACGAACACCACGATGTCAGCACGTTTGGTGGAGTTACCGTTTACAACCGTCCATTGATTGGCAACTACAAATGAGTTGTTGTCTATATTAACAGGGTCTATTATTTTGATATGGTCACTGCGCAATGTTCCTTGCCCGGTTTTGAATGTAACGTCCAAACCATTTTGTAACCAGTCGGTAAGGGTCACGTTTGCGCTAACCAAAGGCTGGCTGAATAGTTCACGGATTTGTCGGATAGCTTCGTCAACGGCTCCAGTTTTGTCTGTTCCATTGATAATCAACATTGCTTTGCGTAATGCTCCCGGTATGGTAGCATCAGTGAGTTCTCGACAGGTATCGGCTTCGAGTTCCGGGCCATAATGATATTCATAGCCCATATCCTTGAACAAGGAGATAATCGACTGCTCGTATGAATCTTCTGTAAAATGGAACGTTTTAGGCATAATAGGTTGGAATTAAATTATCATTTATCCGGCGGTTCAGCTCAATTTTAGAGTCGAGAGAAGAAAGGATAGACGAGATGCGTTTTTGTTCATTTATGCTTGGTGCCATAAATGAATAATTCCTCATTGTTTCCAATGATACATTTTTAATTGTAGTACCTGTAGCTAAACGTGTTATTGCATCTTTAAATTGTTGCGAGGCTACAACATAATATATAAAATTCAAGTCGAAATTTTCAGCCACATTAAAGTAACAAGCACTTTTGCCCAAAATACATGCTTCTCCTTTATATTTTGCAACATTGCCGATTGTTCCATTGATAGAAACGAATATAGTTCGCTGGGTTAGATTTTTCCTATACTTATTAGCTTCTTCTTCTGAAACACGCTTTGTTGAATCTTTTATCTCAATTTTCCCATCAACAAGATTATTCCCATTGATGAAAAACACAGTTCCATTTTCGTCATATTCTGGAGTTCCATGTAAACCATCACCTAAAATGGTGGTTACATCCTTTAATTGATATTCTTTCCACTGTTCCATAAATGAGAATTTAGCAGTTTAAATTGTTAATTTTTAGCCCGCCCGACATCAGTTGTGGGAGAACTGTGTTACGAGTATCTGTAAGCTGCATTATTTCATCCGACAAAAAACGCATTCTTGTAAAAATAGGACTAACAATATGATGGAATCGCTGTAGAACATCAACTGTTGGCATCATTATCGGCATACTTCTTATTATTTTAGAATTAACAGCAGTAGCAATAGATGATGTATTACCCAGAGACGTATAATCGAATTGCTTTAGAAGCAAATACAAATACTCTCGTTCATAATCGTGATTAATCAAGAATCGAGCAATAGCTTCATTTGTTGTAAGTGGACAAGTTGTTATTGAAACTCGTCCAAGCGTGAGTTTGAAACTTAACAAGATAGTACCTTTTGGCACAACGATTATATTAAAAGTTTCTACCGCATCCTTAGTCAGATATTCAGACGTATCGTTAATGAAAAGTCCACATTTGCCAAGATCTGAAATAGAGGCCCATTTACAATCTGTTGATTTTTGGCTAAACCATCGCATTTCATTCCGTGGAGGAGTTTTCCCTATATTTATATTGAAGTATTTTTGAGCTTCGCAAATCTCCCAATTGCTTGGCATTGTGCCTCCAAATGGTTCAAATTCCACGAACCAAGCCTTGAACAACGCTTGTGCCTGCTGCTCTAAATTATCATTTATCCGGCGGTTCAGCTCAATTTTAGAGTCGAGAGAAGAAAGGATAGACGAGATGCGTTTTTGTTCATTTATGCTTGGTGCCATAAATGAATAATTCCTCATTGTTTCCAATGATACATTTTTAATTGTAGTACCTGTAGCTAAACGTGTTATTGCATCTTTAAATTGTTGCGAGGCTACAACATAATATATAAAATTCAAGTCGAAATTTTCAGCCACATTAAAGTAACAAGCACTTTTGCCCAAAATACATGCTTCTCCTTTATATTTTGCAACATTGCCGATTGTTCCATTGATAGAAACGAATATAGTTCGCTGGGTTAGATTTTTCCTATACTTATTAGCTTCTTCTTCTGAAACACGCTTTGTTGAATCTTTTATCTCAATTTTCCCATCAACAAGATTATTCCCATTGATGAAAAACACAGTTCCATTTTCGTCATATTCTGGAGTTCCATGTAAACCATCACCTAAAATGGTGGTTACATCCTTTAATTGATATTCTTTCCACTGTTCCATAAATGAGAATTTAGCAGTTTAAATTGTTAATTTTTAGCCCGCCCGACATCAGTTGTGGGAGAACTGTGTTACGAGTATCTGTAAGCTGCATTATTTCATCCGACAAAAAACGCATTCTTGTAAAAATAGGACTAACAATATGATGGAATCGCTGTAGAACATCAACTGTTGGCATCATTATCGGCATACTTCTTATTATTTTAGAATTAACAGCAGTAGCAATAGATGATGTATTACCCAGAGACGTATAATCGAATTGCTTTAGAAGCAAATACAAATACTCTCGTTCATAATCGTGATTAATCAAGAATCGAGCAATAGCTTCATTTGTTGTAAGTGGACAAGTTGTTATTGAAACTCGTCCAAGCGTGAGTTTGAAACTTAACAAGATAGTACCTTTTGGCACAACGATTATATTAAAAGTTTCTACCGCATCCTTAGTCAGATATTCAGACGTATCGTTAATGAAAAGTCCACATTTGCCAAGATCTGAAATAGAGGCCCATTTACAATCTGTTGATTTTTGGCTAAACCATCGCATTTCATTCCGTGGAGGAGTTTTCCCTATATTTATATTGAAGTATTTTTGAGCTTCGCAAATCTCCCAATTGCTTGGCATTGTGCCTCCAAATGGTTCAAATTCCACGAACCAAGCCTTGAACAACGCTTGTGCCTGCTGCTCTAAATTATCATTTATACGGCAGTTCAGCTCGATTTTTGAGTCGATAGAATGGAGTACGCCCATTACTTTATTTTGCATTTCCATTGGTGGGACGGGAATAAATACTTCCTTAAAGGTGGAAGTTGGCCTTGCTAATGCAGGTACTCCCACTTGAGAAGCATTCACCAACAATCTATGCTGCCCCAAACGTGTGTGAAAAAAATATACAAAGAAATCCGGTCTTATAATATCCTTATTGAGTTTCAATCTAAATTGACTTTGCGATATAACATATCTTTCATACTTCGAATCAAGAGGTATATACACTATTTGCCCCAATGTACCTCTATGGGTAATAACAACATCTCCCCTGAAGGCATTAGCTCTACCAAGAGTATCCGCTTTTTCTTCAGAAACGTAGTTAAACGAATCCTCATTTAATTTGATACCCTGCAAATTTGAGCCATTAAGGACAGGAATACCAGAGTCAATAAAGTTATCGACTTTGATATTTGAGCCAAAAGGCCCCATTGCGATTTCTTCTATTATTTCAGATATTTTATATTCTTTCCACTGTTCCATAAATGAGAATTTAGCTGTTTAAATCATTCGTTATAATCTCCCAAAAGCCATTTCTTTTACCATTTTTGCGCTCTATGATACCTTTTTCGGTCAAATTTACGGTAATGGTCTTCACTGTTCTCTCAGATTTGCCTATATGCGCTGCAATTTCTTTTTGCGTGGCTTTAGGCTGTTCTCGCAAGAAGTTCAGTACGGCAATTTCTTCTAAAGTGCAATTTAAAGTGCAAATATTGCACTTTGGAGAGACTTCTTTTATCGTGTTTGCACTTTGAATGTCTTGGGCAGAAAGTTCTTGCACAAGCATTGCTCGGTTCTTTAGTTCGTTATGCTCGGAAAGAATAAGGTTTCTAAAGAACGCTTCGATATATTCGGTGGTAGCGTAAATACCTTTGCTCAAGTTGTTATAATTTGCTCGAACCAAAGCGTTACGAAAATACCAAGAGTGATTGGCAAACGCTTCATTGCTGATGTCGAAGCCAAACGTGCGCAGGTATTTGATTGTAAACACTGCCGTTGTACGGGTATTTCCCTCACCGAAAGCGTGAATCTGCCAAACTCCGGAAATAAACTTAGCGATGTGTGTGATAGCATCATTGATGTTCAAATCCTTATAGCTAAAATTCTTTTCCTGCATGAAATCGAAATCAAGCGTTTCACGTATACTGTCGGCACTGGCATAAAGTACAGTTTCGCCTTTCAGCACCCATTCCTTTTTGGTGATATTGTAATCCCTGACCTTTCCTGCAAATTTATAGATGCCTTGGAACAGGCGGCGATGAATGGTGATATACTCAACGGGCGAAAATGTAAACGTCTTCTCCGATAATATTTCGGCAATACGTGCTGAAACCTTATCGGCTTCTTCTGTTCTGTCTTCGATGTCTGCTCTAACGGTCTTTGATTGATAATAACTATCTATAAGCTGTTTGGCTTCTTCGATAGTTATATCGCCCTCAATATGCTGACGTGCCGTTTGTATCAGATATTCCGAGGGCTTCAAGGCATCCACCGCCTGCAATCCGATGGCTGTTTGCCAAGCATAGCCTTTTTCTCTTTTTTGAGGCTCACCTTGTCTTATATATTCTTCAAAGTCATTCATAACATAATATAGTAGTTTGACTACAAATGTTCGTAGCCTATTGTACTTCGTTTATGTAGTTTTCAATCTCATGATTCCATCTTATTGTAACCACATCGTTCTTTGTCTCAGGATAGAAATAAATAGAATCTTTCTCAGAGGAAAGATGTTTTGCTTCTATTGAGAACTTGCGTACCCTTTCGCCATCATTGATGTTGACAATCAAAAGATCAAATTCAGAGTTGTTTCCATATTTCACCCTACATTTTTGACTCTTTCCTATATTCCTATTTATTATCTTTTCAATCATATTGTTTTGCCTAAATGATTAATAATCAAGACTTATATTCCCTGCCATAAGTTTCGGGAGAAGTGTATCTCTTAATGTAGCCAAACGACAGTTTTCTGTATTGTTCTCATCAATCTTATGGTAATAAGTTGAAACGACATTATTGTATAGCTGTATTTGAGATAAATCTAAGTTTGGAATTTCAATATCTCCAATATGCTTAGGATAAATGTGGGGTTGTGCAGAACCAGTTTGTGCCTCAAATATATTCTTTTGCTTATATTTCAATAGATTATACCAAAAATACACATAAGGTGTTACGGAACTATCTATATATGATGAATCAGCAGACCATACGGGAATTCCCCAAAGATTTACGAAACCAGCATTCGCACCAGAAGCGGATATTGTGATTACAGGAGCATCTGTGTTTGCTGTATTATGATAAGCTGAAGGATTTAGGCCTCCTGCAACTACAGGAACGTTACCACCCGTAGCTTCTGATGTTAGCAGATTTTTACCTCTAATTGGCATAAAATAATCCGCTATTTTATCCCCTGAATATATGGCATTTTCAATAAACCAAGACTTGAACAACGCTTGCGCCTGCTGCTCTAAATTATCATTTCCTTGTTTATTTTTGAGGAAAGATGAGCTACTGTTATATGTCGAACAATACCACATGTTAATTTATGAATTTACGGTGTGAGAGTTTGACATTGTTTTGATTAACCATTGCATAGTGCATGGTAGTGTCAATCTTGACATGACCAAGCAAGCGTTGCACTTGTTCCACAGGCATACCTTTGTCAATTGCCATTGTTGCCAATGTACGGCGGAACTTGTGAGGATGAACACGTACAATCTTTGCAGTGCGCCCAATTTTACGCAAACGAGTTTCCACGCCCGAAATTTCCAAGCGTTTATGCGGTTTAGCTAAAGAGACAAAGAGAGCCTTGTTTCGGTCTTTGCGAGAAGACAAGTATTGTTGTAAATGAATCTTTGCGCGAGCATTGAAGTAAACTATACGTTCCTTGTTGCCCTTACCAAATACGATACATTCACGCTCTGTGAAGTTAATGTCTTCACGATTGAGTTTTACCAATTCACCAACACGCATACCGGTTGAAGCCAACAAGTCGATAATGGCAAGGTCACGGATTTTAGTGCAACTATCACGGAGTTGCTCGATATTCTCATCACTCAACACCTCCTTGACCTGTGTTCCTGTTTTCACCTTATGTATTCTGCGGACAGGGCTTTTGACGATGTAGTCCTCCTCTTCAAGCCAAGCAAAGAACGAAGAAAATATCCGACGAATATTATCAATGGTAACTTTGCTTGATTTGTTTTTTCGCTGAAATACAGCAAGGTAGGCTCTGATATCCTCTGTAGTATAGTCGGTGACCTTTTTAGGCATCTTCTTGAATAACTGCCGAATGGTTGAACCATAGTATTTGATTGTCGGAGTTGTGCAACCCTCCACTTGTTTTGCAGACAGGAATATGTCAAGCAGACGGTCGTTAGACGCTGCATTTTCGTGCAGCGTCTCGCCATCTTCGGTAATAGTGTATTGGCTTACGACTTGAAGCAATACGCTATTAAGGTGAGCTACTTGTTCAAAACTTAACACTTCTGCCATTGCGGTGCTGATTTCTTGAATTAATTTTTCTTTCATATTCTTCGTTATTATATGGTGAACCTAACGAAGAGTAGAAGTCATATCACTTGACGGTAAAACCAATCTTTGCCAATTGCTTGCGTATTTCGTCTTCGAGCGTGTGTGACTGTGCGAACAAATCAGAAAGTTCGGAAGTAAGACGCTCCATCTTTTCTTGGAAAGGTTCACCGTCTTCCTCAACCTCGGCAATTCCAACGTAACGTCCTGGAGTGAGGATAAAGTCTTGTTTCTCTATATCCTCAATCGTGGCAATCGCAGAGAATCCCTTTTCGGTTTCAAGCGTTCCTGCACGGAACTGCTCGAAAGTATCAGCGATACGTGCTATGTCGTTGCCATGATCCTCCGTTTCTTCCCCACAAGAGAGTTCACGGTGTGTACGGTCTTTCATATAGCCCATGTTACGAGCATCTATGAAAAGCGTCTTGCCCGGTTGTGCTTTGCTCTTTGTTAAGAACCATAAGCAGCATGGAATCTGCACATTATAGAACAGTTGGGATGGCATGGCGATAATACCTTCCACCAAATCGGCTTTGACGATGTTTTCACGAATATTCCCTTCTGTGCCTTGTTGTGAGGATAACGAGCCATTGGCAAGAACCAAACCGATGCGTCCATTGTCTGCCAGGTGATATAACATGTGTTGCATCCATGCAAAGTTGGCGTTTCCCTCCGGCGGTATGCCATATTGCCAACGTGGGTCATCACGTAATTGGTCACCGCCCCATTTGGAAATGTTGAACGGTGGATTTGCCATTACGAAATCCGCTTTCAAAAATGGATGTTTGTCATCGTGAAAAGAATCTCCGAAGCTGTCGCCAAAATTTGCTTCAATTCCACAAATGGCAAGGTTCATTTGCGCTAATTTCCACGTATTGCTGTTAAGTTCCTGACCATAGACGGATATTTTATTGATATTACCTTGATGACGTTCTATAAACTTACTACTCTGCACAAACATACCACCCGAACCGCAAGCGGGGTCAAAGATTTTTCCTTTGTAGGGTTGGATAACTTCGACTATGGTGCGAACAACACATGAAGGAGTATAGAACTCACCACCTTTCTTGCCTTCTTCACGGGCAAATTCTCCAAGGAAATATTCATATACACGTCCAAGCACATCACGAGCTTCCGAACCTGTAAAGTGGAGGTTGTTTTCAAAAATATCAATTACGTTACCTAAGCGGCGTTTATCAAGTTCCGGGCGAGCATAGTTTTTGGGAAGAATGCCTTTGAGTTGCTTGTTCTCTTTCTCCAATGCTTCCATTGCCGCATCAACGACAACTCCGATTTCGGCAGTAAGAGAGGCATTGACAACCTTTTCCCAACGAGCATCGACAGGAACAAAGAATATGTTATCGCCAATATATTCGTCAGGGTCTTCCTCAAAGCCTTCGCCTTCAGCCACAAGTTCATCGTGCTTAACTTTGAAGCAGTCGTTGATGTATTTTAGGAATACCAGTCCAAGCACCACACTTTTATACTCGGCAGCATCAAGATTACCTCGCAACTCATTTGCCGAATCCCATAGCGTTTGCTCAATGGTTTTCTTTACTATGTCCGTTGTTTTTTTCTTTGCCATATTCTATAATAAACAAAAAAAACTCCTAGCAGTCCCTGCAAGGCTGACCAAGCCTATAAAGACAGCAAAGGAGTTTAATGTATCGTTTTATTTTCTCTATTAGGTCATTTTAATGCAGTTACCATTCATTTGCAAAGATACAAATATTCTTTCGGAATTCCTTTTGTTTTTACTGGAACTTTGCTTATATTGCCCCATTTCGTTATAAAAGTCTGGATGGGGCTGTTTTTCAAGGAGGTTAAGATAAATTCCGCTGTCATATTCGAATGATAATTCATAACTTTGCATGTATGAAGATTTATATACTGGCAAGTATCTCAGTTGGTCTTATTGCAATAATATCAGGAATATAAAATTATAGGCCAATGATAATTTTGTTACAAATAGTTTATTTATGAACTGACTATGAATCAGTTCTACATCCCGTCTAACTTCCTCCGTGTATACTACACCAAGTAAGTTCAGCCGATAGGTTCATGCTATTTGTGGATAACTCCATTCCGATGTTAAAGAGAAATCCTTTGAGGCTACACAAGTTCCACTTCAAAGGCTTTCACATCAACATCGGATTTTTAGAAAACTTGTTAGTCTGAGAATATTAGTCGGTGATTTTTCTGTTGCAGGTTTCACTTGCAATAGCAGAATCACTGTTTTTCTTTGTAGTCTAATCTGAAAACGTCTGTTCCGTTCCTTACGGAAAAATCTTTTTCTATTGTCGATTGCTCGTTTTGCTCTTCTTGGTCAGGACCATTTTCCCGTGCAAAGGTACTGCGGACAGGAGGAACGTCAAGTGACGCTTCGCTTTCAGTCGGAGGGCTTTCCGGCAGCCTTCCACAAATTTTCTCGTGCCTCCAAAATTTGGGTATTCCGTCGCGCTCTCTGACCTCACACTTGCCTAATCCTCCCTGTTGTCCGCAGGGATTACCGCACGAAAAACGGTTCTCCCGACCAAGAAGCCAAAAGGCTTCAAACAAAAGGGAAAAGAATTGAGACTTAAAAATATAAAGGATTATGGACTATCAAGAATTATCAGGAGCTATGACCTCCGAGAGAGACAAAGAGTTCGCCAAGCAATTTGCGAACTTTACGAATGGTGTTATGGTGTCAGCCAACCAGACAGGCAGAGAAATGACCAGAGCGCACCGTTACCTTCAGCAACAGATGTTCAAGGTGTTCCTTGGCTTTATGCGCCAGTTGGCATACAACTATCAAAAAGGATGTTATGACCAACGGAACGAGTGGGCATCCAAACTTGCATCCGAGGCATACGGACATTTGGTTGAGTGTGAGCTTATCTATGACCCCGAATTTACTAACCCTAAAGTTGGTTGATATGGACGAGAAAGATTTTCCGGAATACGGGCGGCAATGCGAGCTGATAACCCCATGGCGTGGTTATCATCGTGGTACGATAGTAGCCAAGACTGCAAAAGGTTTTACTGTGCAGTTCAGCAGTGGCGCAGAGATAGATGTTTATGAGGACGAAATAGAATTTGATTGAGATGTGCAGGTTAATGACACCCCAATTAGCGGAAACCTTAAAAGATTTTCCGCTTTATTCCCAGGATGGCAAAGGAAAAGAAGCAGTTTGTCGCGCGATATTCGCTCTCGGCTCAATCCGGTGGTACATTCTTGAAGGAGAAACAGATGGAAAGGACACCATTCTCTTTGGTATCGTTATCGGAATGATGGAAGATGAATACGGCTACATTTCACTGAACGAGCTTTCGGAGGTGGAGCTTGACTATACGGCACAAGGCTTCGGCAAGCTGCAAGTCCGGCAACAGGAGAATTTCCAACCTACCAAGTTGAGCCAGTTGAAGGACAATAGGTTGCAACGCTTTCTTGCCAACCTCGAATAACAACTAATTCGTCAGCCGTAGCTACCCCGTTACGGCTGACATAACCATTATATATATGAATATGAACAAGCATAATATCATTGATAAGATAACTGAATGTGCCGAAAGCAACGGATGGAGTGTGAGTTCTGACACCGACCAAGAGAAAGGCATTGTCGTTTTTGAGTTTTCCAAATACACTCCTACAGGGCAAGACTTCTCCTTTTCGGCAAGGATGAAGGATGATAGCCTTGACTCTTTGGTGGCTGATATGGAAGAATACTATGAAGGCTTTGATGTGGATTCGGAAGCCTATCTATGGCTTGACGATAACGGGCACGGAACAAATGGTGCGCCATATCGTATGAGGGATGTGCTTGAAGATATGGAGGCGGCAGAGAGAAACATTGAAAGTTTGCTTGATGCCATCAGAGAAATTGATGAAGAATGAACCACTAAAGAAGAGACTAATGGTAGAAAGTAAAATCTATGGTATTGCAACCAAGAATGGCTGGAATGTGTTTGTAAGTATAAAGAACGGCATCCGCTGTTATGACTTCCATCGGAAAACCCTCAGTGGTGTGCCTTTCAGTTTCACCGCTGAGGTCAAGGATGATAAGATTTGCAGCCTTACGAATGAGGTCGTTTCTTTTGTGGATGCCATCAATCCCGCCACGTGTGCTAAAGAATGGATGATAAAATCCGGGGCGATGGACTCGTCCTGGTATCTGCAAGCTGTAGCGGATATGGAAGATATAAGAAACAAGGCGTGGCTGTTGGCTTGCGACTTGTCCGAGTTGTCGGGTAAAAAGCCCTTCCGATCAGCATTCACCAAGAATGGACTTAACTGAATGGAAGGTTACCGGGGATGCTTATCAATGGGTGTCCCCTTGTCGTTTGCGTCCTCTCTTCGGGAGACCGGCTGCTTTGTAAGCAATCAAATCAATCCCACGGAAGACAGTCTTGATTTTATCGGGCAACCTCACGAATGGCAAAGGTTTTGTGGGATGGTTGATATAGGCATAGACAGTACAGCGGTGAACACCGAAGTATCGTGCCGCCTCACTCACCGAATAGGTCTGCTCCGGGATTATTCCTGTGAAATCTTTGTGCTTCATCATAGTTGTTTTTCCGTAAAGGTAGGCGGATAACGATAATGCCACAAGATGTTAAATATGGGAACAATCTGTAATTCATTGGATTATATCGAAGTTTGTTGGACTCGCTACAAATACTTGGCTTATGCGATGGACATCTGTTGGTGGAATAGCATTTTCCCAAGAATAAGAAAGGCATATATTTGGAGGTTGACAGCGTTGACAACGAAGCCAACGCCAAAAATGAAGAAGGAGGTGCGTGAGAATGCTCTATAATACAATACTTTATCTTTTTTCTTCTAAAAAGAGAATAATATATAGAAGTTCGTGATTTGTCAACGGTTGGCTCCAAATTTTTTGAGATTTCAAAAAGTGGCTACCTTTGTCAACGTTTGTCAACGCAACATCTTGAAACGATATTGTTGCAGCATAAAGGATTAGGTCTTGTCAACGCCGTCACCTTTAAAATGTGTACATATTATTTTTTGAAGAACAATAGTAAACCCTGAATAAGGATAAGAAAATGGAGTTATCTGTTATCAAGATTAAGGTGTGAAAAATAAAGGCCATCCGGGAAGATGACCTCTATTATAGGTATAAAATGGTGAGCTTTTTTATTTCCCTATCTCTCCGTTTATTCGTTTCTTAACGATGGAGTATGCTTTGCGGAATAATGCGGAATGTTCCATAGTCTCCGACATTTCTTGGAAACGGTTGATTGGGATTACAAACGTCAGTTCATTGGCAGGGACTAACGGACGAGCAGAGGGGTCAAGCATTCCGATGAAGCAGCTTCGCCCTTGTTTCTGATTCTCTTGTACGGCAAAGGTCACGATGCTGCAACATCCTGATGCGAACTTTGTGCATACGGCATCATACGCATTGTTGTCATAAAATGCCCATGAGCATAAACCGGATAGCATATCCGGGGTAGCGAAAAACAAGATGCCTTCCATTTCATCAAGAGTGGCAAGCTGATCCATTCTGATGAAATTGAGGTATGGCTTCTTTACAAGGCTTATATTCAGATTCCGTATGTACTCTTTTACTTGTTCGGGGGTCTGTTTGTAGCGCTCCGTTTCAGAGACGAACATAGGTATTCGCTCCTGCATGGGGGCAAATCTTGTGTATAGACTTCCACCACCGCAAAGTACATTGTCGGCGGTCAAGGTCAAAGCTTCTCCGTTGCAAACCTTACGGATGGCACCAATCATACAGCGTGGCACTTTGTGTACTTCCGTGGCTGCCGCATGGCTATAGCCGAAAACTATTGGAAGTGGGGCTGCATCCCCGAAGGCTTCTTTGTATTGTTGCAAAAATTTCTGTACCATGGCGATTTGGTCTTATTCTTCGATTTTTCGGATTGCCTTGTATATTTCACTATACGAATCTCTGCCTTGGTATTTTTCTGCCAGATTACAGGCATTCTTCATTTTGTCATCTGAAATCATGTCTGCCACCCATTTCTCTTTTTCCAGATACTTCCGGGATTTGTCGTATGACGGAACATATTTCTTTAGAGCCTTTTCTGTGGCGGCAGAGTCTTGGAAATGACGGCAAGTATCTTCGTAATGAAGCAAGAACCAGTATTCTATAGATTGCAAGCTATCGCAAAGAATGACATTCTGATTCTTTTCGTAGCGCTTCTTCAAGGCTGCCATCTTTCGATTCTCGGTATCGGAACGACGGCTTACATCCGCATCAAATACGCAGATGACAAAGACGTCTTCACTCAGAAGTTCCTTTATCTTCTTCTCAATCTTCTCTATGCTGTTGTTCTCAAACAGACGTGGAGATATAGCATACCGATAACCTAGAAGTTTCTTCAGGTGGCTGAAATAGAATAACTCGGTCAGTCCCTCACCAACAATATGTATGACCTGTCTGGTCGCAACATTTTTTCTTGCTGTTCTCATATTATTCTAGTTTAGAGGTTAGGAACCGCACCGAATTTCCCGAACTTATAGGCTTTCTGTAGCGAGCTGATTCTGTTGAGACCCTTGAAATCGGTTAGAGGGTAAAGCTCGCTAACACCTTCAGGTCCTTTCTCTGTGAACCAGATGGTGTCCTTTCTAAGCAGGTCTTCTTCGCCCAACAAACCATCATAGTGGGTTGTAAGTAGTAGTTGTGCTTGTTGGGATTCTTTCAAGAAACGCTCAATGATGTACTCTATCAATTTTGGGTGTAGCGAATTATCCACTTCATCAATAGCCAAAAACGCATTCTGTCTCAAAATATGCTGGATATGCGCTGCCATGCCAAAGGTGCGCAATGTGCCATCGGACTCAAACATTTCTGGGAAATCGTAAAAATTCGATTCTCCTGCCTGGTCTGAAACCTTGTGCTGAAACAGGGTGTAGTTTATCATTCCTTTCTTTGTCTCTTGCTCTTTGGTGGAAATATTGGAAATATTGAAATCTGCTTCTTGCAAATAACGTAAAATATAATCCTTAGCCACCTCTTCCTTGATAGACTTCTCTGCAAAAGCATTTAGTGATACCATGGGAGTAACGGCTGACATCATACGTTCATTCAGATAGTTCAGCACCGTTTCAATCTCCTTGATGCTCGTGTTTACCTGCATATATGCTGAGAACACAGACATATTGGGCAGACACTTTAGGGTGATTTCTTCTTTAACAGCGTTGCTTACCTTTAATTTCTGACCAAATTTGATAGCGGACACATTGTTTTCTGTGGTACGCTCAAAAATTGTAGCCGGTTGCTGGCTTGGATAAAATATCAAGGATTCATTGGCTACATGGGCTCTATCCAGCGATGCGCTGTAAACATAGTGTACAGCTTTGTCGTCTTGGACAATGTAGAATGAGATAGAGAACTCCGATAATTGGGACGGAGTTGTCTTATTCAACAAAAAAGGCACTACACCTACTTGCTCTGCTTTGTTGAGCGGTGTGTGTGTGATGAACGATTTGATGAAATCGCACACCTTCACAATATTGCTTTTGCCCGAAGCATTGGCTCCATATACAATAGCTACTTTGAGCAGCCTCACGTCAGGAGCTAGCTCAACTACGTGGTAGGATGCCATATCTTCACTCTTGTCGGCCTCAAAACTTAGAATAGTCTCATTCTTGAATGAGTACATGTTCTTAAACTTAATTTCAGCTATCATGTCATTTACTTTTGAGGCAAAGTTACATAAAATAAACGGTATTTCATCTATTAGATTGTGATATTTACATAAGAAATGCGTATTTGCAAAGCTAATACGATGTTTAGTGGCTATTGGTTTGGCGTTTTTGCTTAGAATTGGCATTTTTAAGTGGGATTATTATGAGTTGCAGTGTTCTCCTCTTGAAAATCCACATCATCCGTTACCATTTCTGTTTCCAAATCCAATCCGAACATCTCTTTCAGTTGCAGATAATCAAAGCATAACGCCTTTGGACGATTGACCTTGACCTTCTTAACAGTTTGGTTGTTGCCTATCACTTCAATGGTAAAATCCGGTAAGCCAGTTGGCAGCAGGATAGTAAAGCGGTCTTGCTTCAATCCCAAGTATGAAGAATGGGATTTCAAGTACGACATGATGGTGGACCAGTTGGAACGGTTGGCGGTCGCATTCATGTTCCGGCTGTTGAACAGTGAAGATATGGCTGCCATATTCAGATAAAGGATAGGTCGGGCTTCTTGAAACTCGATGTCCTCTTTGGCTGATATGGGACGGAATGACTTCATATAGCGGATGCGGTAATGCGCCCGGTCAATACATTTCCCTGATGTCTGGAAGCCTTGGAGTATATTCCAGAAGTCGGCTATCTCTGAACTTTCCTGGGCTAACTCGTTCTGATTGCGTATTCCCTTGATGGCGGTCTCAAAGAGTTCGGTATAACTGAATGGTACATCTACTACCGTTTCCAACGTGCGGAACGTGGCCAATGGTATGACCCAGTTCCCAAAGATGCGGTCGTGGATGGTTTCGTTCTCCAACTTCGTAGCCAGTTCCCGTTTGGTGATGGCGTATGTTTCAGGAAAGTTTTTCTCAAAGAGTTCTCTGTGATTCAGTATCTCTACTGTCAGATGTGTTAGGCCTAAATTGCAGAGTGATACCAAATCCTCATAGTGTTTCTTCTCTGTCTGATTGAAGGAGGTCTTTGAGAAAGCCAGGAATATGACACGGGTATAGAGTGCCATATCTTGCGTGGGCTTATCCTGCCCGCAAAGTGCCACGCCTGTGGTCACGATGGTTTGGGTAGCCATCCCGTCCGTACTGGTGTTCTTCTTGGTCTGGCCACCACCTCCCCATAGTCCTTTGAGGTAGGCTATCTTTCGTATGTCGAGGTCGTTCTTATACTCGTCAAGTACCACAAGCGTATTTACGGCTTGTGATACCCGGTCGTTCATTGCCGGCACGGAGGTCACACCGAGGTTTGGCGGATCTACTCCGTGCAGGAAGAAGGACTGGAGGGAAGTGGCTAAGGTGGTCTTGCCCGTTCCTTTCTCTCCGAACAGGTTGAGTATCGGGAAATGCCGGGTACGTCTGAAAATGATGTCACGGAAAAGAGTGGAGAAGAGGTAGCACAAGGCTATGGAAGCGTTCTCACCGAACACGTCCATCAGTTTGGATGCAAAGCCGTGTAGCTTCACTCCGTTTCTGTTCTCGTGTATCATCAACCGATCGAACTGGAAGATTTCCTGATTGTGGATGTATATTTTTGAGGTGGCCGGAATATAAAATGCTTTTCCGTTTGGGCTTTTTACGATACCCAATTCATTTACTTCCTTAAAAACTCCATCGGTCAGAATCCCATTGCCGAAGGCAAAGAAATTCTCATTGCCGTTCCAGCCCAGCTTGCGGATGCGCTCGGCTGTGTCTGTTTTGGAATACAGGTATTCCTTGACCCGGTTGAGCTTATCAATCTTGGCAAGCCATACATAGTTGCCCAGTGAGCCGACCTTCTGCTGGAAGTTGCTCAATGAGCACATTTCAGATTCCCGGAGTTCGATGACTCTGCAGATATTATAAGTATTACGCATTCTGAAGATACGTGTGCCGTTGTTCTCGTCCTCAATGTGGAATAATGGCTCCATGATGAAGTTAGATATTCTGGACGGGTCTTCATCTTCATTACCAACGGAATAATAGCAGTTCTCACGGATATAGAGTCCGAACTGGCGCAATAATTCCGCTTCACGCTGCATGTCGTTCATGGAGGAGATACGGTCATTCCTTTTTCTTGCCTCGCCACGTGCCTGTGTTACGGCATCCCTCCATAGTTTTGCCTTGCCGTGGATTTTGGCCAGTTGTTCGATGCACTGGTCAAATACCAACTGGTCTTTGATATAGCGCAAGAGGTCGGCTATCTCTGAAACGCATTTACGTTCTTCAACTAATGAAGAGGCGATATAGAATCGTTTTTGAGCCAGCCAAGTGATGAAATGTTTTTCTACAAGTGAGATGTAATCTTCTTTGCAGCGAATGAAACTGTCCGCATCATTCTTGATGACTTTTGTCGCTTTTAAGTCTGTTTCGTAACCAGAATCCGGTTCAGATAGTCCTTCGTCATCTTCTATGGGTGCTGTCGCAAATGGAAGTTCCCTGACCGTCACATGAAATCCCTTCTTGAGGGCAGCAGATCCATTCTCCATCACGGCCTCAAAACCCGGGCCAAACGCTTTTCCCTCGGTTATATCCGAATCCGGAATGAAGCAGAGGGAGTTGGTGTACTTCTTTAGTTGCTCAAACTGGCTTTCCGTCCATACGGTGCCCAATGCCGCCACGGTGTTCTCGAATCCAACGGATTGCATTCTCAATACGTCCGGTGCACCTTCTACTATTATATAATAGTCGGCGTTCCTTTGGCGGCTGGCTCTGTCTATGCCGAAGATGGTCTCTCCTTTTGAATAAACAATGCTTGTGGATGAATTGATATACTTGGGGGCTTGGGGATTAGTTCCTATGTATCTTGCGGTGTAAGCGATTATTCGTCCCCAACGATTGCGGATGGGTATCATGACTCGTTGGCGAAACATGGCGTATGTGCTACCATCTTCCGCCCTTTTGAGCATACCCAACTCGAATAACAGTTCCTCGTTAAGCGAAAGCTTACGGCAATACTCTATAAAGTCGCTGCCATTCTTTGGAGCATATCCGATACCGCTTACAGAACAAAACTCCTCCGGCCATCTTCCATAGGCATAGTCACGTGCCATCCTGCACTCCGCATTGTCTGCCATTCTCAGGTTTTCTGTGAAATAGTTTTGCAGGTGGTCGAGAATAACAAGGAGGGATTCCCTGTGTCTGGCCTCGGCTATCTGCTCCTCATTCTTTTCTTCCCGGACATATTCAATGGCAATGTTATTGTGCCTGGCGATGAACTCCACGGCTTCCATGAAGGAGAGGTTCTCCTTCTCCATGATGAAAGTGATGGCATCCCCACCACGGTTGCAACTGAAACAATGGAATAGATTTTTGGCTGGCGTAACCGCAAACGAGCCTGTCTTTTCCTGATGAAAAGGGCAAAGTCCCATCAATGTCGAACCTTTCCTTGAAAGTTTGACGTATGGACGAAGGACATCCTCAATGGTAAGATTCCTGACCTGGTTGATGGTGGAGTCGCTAATCATATTGTTTTCATGAGGTTCCAGCAATCTATGATGGATTGGCCGGAGTATTTGGGACGGTAAATGTTTTGGGGATTCAATGGCTTGATATAACCATTGTTCCTATATTTATGAAGGGTCTTATGGCTTATGCCCAGTTCGGCACAAGTTCGTTTTACCGAATAGACACCGTTAGGATTGCAAGTTGGCATTACTTCTTTCATAATATGCTTACCAATCAGTTTATTTGTATTGTTCCATATCAAATATGGATATTATTATATGGGCTTTTCTTATATATAGCCATAATAGTGTTTACTTTTCGGGGTTCTTCCTGTTGTTCTTTAAAGGAGGAGTCTTGAAGTAATCCTGGGTGGTACGCTGCAAAAGGCGGAGGTCGGAAGTCCTGTATTCCACCTTTCCCGGTCTTTTATAGGATTCTATTTTTCCTTGCCGTTTCCATCTTTCTACATTGCGTCGTCCAAACAGCTCGTATGCCTTTCTTTGGCTAACAAATTCAGGGTCGTTGTTGTCAGCCTTCATCATCTTGACAATTCTGGCCGCGAGGTCATTCAGAAAGGTGTCGTATGGAATCAAACGGTCTAAGACTTGGAGTATTTTAATATCCATATAATTAAACCGGCTAGTCAATACGCTTCACGGTGATAGTCATATTCTCCCTGTTGGTCTGAGTCTTGTACTGCCGGTTGTAAATGGCTCCCAGTTCAGAGGCTTGGGTGCGGACACTTTTCAACTTGGAAATAGGGAAAGTGATGGACTCTCCAATTTTGAGCGCAGTGAGGGCGGGACGGATTTTTACAATAATTTCTGCCATAATACTTGGTTGTTTAATGTTTAATGTTTAACTTTGCATATACTAATCAAGTGTATAACGCTTGCAAAGTAACACAATAATGTTTAGGTAGCCAAATAAATATTTGATATTTTTTGGTTTAATCTCTATTTAATGATTGAAACCTATGGAAATAAGCATCAAGCACGTGCATGTGGGTGCAGAAATCGAGAAACGGCGTGTCGAACTTGGGTTGTCCAAATCCGAGTTGGGGCGCAGGATTGGCGTACCACAACAGCACGTAAATCGCATCTTGGAGAGGGAGACCATGGAAACAAACCGTCTCGTCAAGGTGAGTGAGGCTTTGGATTGTAATTTCTTCTCTTTGTTCTGTCCTATTCCGCAACCGATTTCCGCTAATTGGGGGGCAGTCTCATTACAGGGAAACGCCCATAATATAATAGGTAATGCAGAACTTGCAGTTCAACTGGAGAAAGAACAATCAAATACAGAAAATCTAAAAGAGACCATCAAGCTCTTGAAGGAGCAGATTGATAGTCTTAATGCACAAATAAATCGTCTTGACTCCAACTTAAAGGATAAGGACGCTATCATTGAACTATTAAAAGAAAGGAGATAAAGAATTAGAAATTAATGTTGCCATTGAATGATGAATGAGTCGCTTTAATGACGAAAAAGCAGGGTCTTTTTAGCACTAAACTCGTCATTTCATTCTTAGATGCAAAGGGATTTTGTTGTTATGTGGTGTTTACAAAACGCTTACATATAAGATGTAAGTTTCTGTATATTAGTACCATATTACTGCGGCACAAGCCGCCCTCGAAGATTAAGTTCTTCAATTAGATAAACATTAAACAAATATTCGCTTACTGTAGGCTTACACCAAAAAGTCAAGTGTTTGATTGTTAAGTTTATATCGAAAGGGCGCAGGCTGCCATCAAGGCCGGCAAATAATCCCGGTAACCTATACTCATTCAGGCTATAGCATGCTTATCCAACGGCTGCTATAGCCTGAATTTTCAATATTATTCCAATTTCACCATGTCAGAAATATCTAACAGGCAACGCATGGAGCTGAGAAAGAAAGTGCTCGACTTCCTTGAGGGACACGACATCCCGTATGAACTTCATACACATCCTCCATTGTTTACTATAGAAGAAGGCCTGAAATACTGGAAAAATCTGGATTGCACGCACTGCAAGAACCTGTTTTTCCGCAATCATAAGGGAAACAGGCACTATCTCGTCAGCATGGAGTGCCACAAGGATCTGGACATCCATTCACTGGAGCAGATGATACATGAAGGCAAACTCTCATTTGCCTCAGAAGAAAGAATGGTCAGATGCCTCGGCCTGCACCCCGGATCAGTTTCCGCATTCGGTCTGATCAATGACATATACATACTTTCCGCAAATCCGAAAGAGCTTTTTCCTAACGGTCACAGGGTCAAGTATTATCTCGACAAAGACCTGCTCCAGGCGGAAAAGCTCAGTTTCCATCCGTGTGAAAACACGTCAAGCGTAGTTGTGCACCGGGACGGCCTGCTCCGCTTTCTTGAGATATGGGGCGGTGAAGTGGAATGGATTGAAATTGTCTGAATCGGCCATACGGGATGCTTCCCGGCACTTAAGGTCAGTCTTGAGGAGGAGGCACGGAGCCGTCGTTTATAAGATTCCGCAGGATTTTCTGCCAGTTTCCGTCATGGTCAGAAGGGAAAAGGAGGGCGATTTCTTCCAGGTCATAACGGTCTTCCCTTGATGAAACATAGTCTCTGATGGCTTTGGAGACACTTTCTTCGTTTTCTTGAGGACCGGAAGACACAAGAGAGGCCTTCTTCGCAGCACGGCAAATGTCGCATGTGCCGCAATCCACGGAATCTTTCTGTCCGAAATATTCAAGAAGATATGAGCTTCTGCAAACATCCTCTTCCTGCACATAGCGAACCATTTCCTCCATTCTTGTCATGAAGGCGTCCTTGAGCTGAGCATAGCGGTCTGGCTCAAGATTCACATTCTTAGGGCGCAGGCGGTCATGATGAAGATACAGCACGGTCGCCCTGTCGCACGGGACATATTTTATAACATGTTCAAGGGAAAGGCCGTACAGGAGCTGCCTAAGGGTTCCGACAGGCACCCCGAGCAGTCCTGACACATAGTCTTCATCTATAGGTACGGGCCAGGAGAACAGACCGGTGTATTTGCGCATGAGAATCTCAAGCAACTGAGACATCCTCGGGTCAGGAAAGTCAATATCATAAAGTTCATTCCTGTCCACCCGTATCTGCACCTTCGTATCAATGTCAACATCCTCCGAAAGAGTCCAGTGTCCGGTCCTCTCTATATATATGATTGCATAATATGCAGATGAGCGCTGAAGACGGAAATGCCTGCAGAATTCTTCCAAGTCAAACTTGAGCTGGCGTCCCGCACCCGTGTCATAAGGAACTTCAAAAAAAACATGCACCTTATGATATATTTCCTCCACATAGTCAAGCGGAGGAAATGAGACCGTAGCAATCTGACGCAGCCTCCTTATGTCCGAAGAGTTCCACAGCAGCACAGCGAAACTGCGCTTGCCGTCACGCCCTCCCCTTCCGGCTTCCTGGAAATATGCCTCCGGGCTGTCCGGGACATCAAAATGAATGACGAAACGCACATCAGGCTTGTCAATTCCCATTCCGAAGGCATTGGTGCATACCATCACCCGTATCTGTCCGTTCTTCCACCTTGCCTGGCGGTCCGAACGTGACTGGCCCCCCAGTCCGGCATGATAGAAAGACGAGGAAATCCCGTTTGCGGAAAGATATGAAGCAAGTTCCTCTGTTTTCTTGCGGCTGCGCACATAGACGATTCCGGTTCCGGCTACAGAAGAGCACACAGCAAGCAGCTGCCCGAGCTTATCTTCGCACTTCCGCACAAGATAAGAAAGGTTCGGGCGTTCAAATCCGCTTTTGACAAGATTCCTTTCCCTGAACCCAAGACGGTACATTATATCTTCCGCCACTTCCGGAGTTGCTGTAGCCGTGAGCGCTATGACAGGAGCGTCAACCAGTTCACGAAGTTTCCCTATGCAAAGATAGTCCGGCCTGAAATCATAGCCCCACTGAGAGATGCAATGCGCCTCATCCACAACTATATAGCTGACATTCATTTCCTGCACATATTGCAGGAAAAGTCTGGTACCGAGACGCTCCGGAGAGACATACAGGAACTTGAAGTCACCATAGGCCGCATTATTCAGCGCAAGGTCAACCTCACGGCGCCCCATTCCGGCATTCACGCACAATGCCTTTATACCGCGGCTGTTCAGGTTCTGGACCTGGTCTTTCATCAGCGCGACAAGAGGCGTGACGACTATTGCCAAACCGTCCTTCATGAGTGCAGGTACCTGGAAGCATACTGATTTTCCGCCACCTGTAGGCAGAATGGCAAGCACGTCAAGACCGTCCAATGCAGAACTGATTATCTCCAGCTGCTTCGGACGGAAAGAGTCGTGGCCCCAATACTCACGGAGGACATCAAGAGGTGACAATGCGCATTCTTTTTCCATAAGCACAAACCTTGTCAAAAGGAGGACAAATGTAGCAAAATTATTCGCTGCGAAGTTTGCCGAATCGTAAAAAAAGTTTATTTTTGCACCGCTGAGACTGCGGACAAGCGCAAGATGCATATCCGCAGGACTTGGAGACTGAATGATAATGAGTTAAACCTTAATATTTTAAAGAAGTTATGAGTAATATTGATTTGACCAAGTACGGCATTCAGGATGTAAAAGAAATCATCCACAACCCGTCTTACGAGGTTCTGTTCGCAGAAGAGACCAAAGACAGTCTTGAAGGCTACGAGAAAGGCCAGCTTACCGAACTCAATGCAGTTAACGTAATGACCGGAATCTACACCGGACGTTCTCCTAAAGATAAATTTTTCGTAAAGAACGAAGCCAGCGAGAACACCGTATGGTGGACTTCAGAGGAGTATAAGAACGACAACAAGCCTTGCTCTGAAGAGGCATGGGCTGACCTCAAGGCAAAAGCAGTAAAAGAACTTTCAGGAAAGAGGCTTTTCGTTGTAGATACATTCTGCGGCGCAAACCCTGCTACACGTCTCAAAGTGCGTTTCATCGTTGAGGTAGCTTGGCAGGCACACTTCGTTACGAACATGTTCATCCGTCCTACTGCAGAAGAGCTTGCAGCATACGGCGAGCCTGATTTCGTTGTATTCAACGCTTCAAAGGCAAAAGTTGATAACTACAAGGAGCTCGGACTCAACTCCGAGACCGCTACTGTCTTCAACCTCAAGACAAACGAGCAGGTTATCCTCAACACTTGGTACGGCGGTGAGATGAAGAAGGGAATGTTCTCTATCATGAACTACCTCAACCCTCTCCGTGGAATCGCTTCTATGCACTGTTCAGCAAACACTGACAAGGAGGGCAAGAGCTCAGCAATCTTCTTCGGCCTCTCAGGAACAGGTAAGACCACCCTTTCAACTGACCCTAAGCGTCTCCTCATCGGTGATGATGAGCACGGCTGGGATGACAACGGAGTCTTCAACTATGAGGGCGGCTGCTATGCAAAGGTAATAAACCTTGACAAAGAGAGCGAGCCGGATATCTACAACGCAATCAGAAGGGACGCTCTTCTTGAGAACGTGACTGTTGACGCAAACGGCAAGATTGACTTCGCTGACAAGAGCGTTACTGAAAACACCCGTGTCTCTTACCCTATCAACCACATCGAGAACATCGTAAAGCCAGTTTCAAAGGGTCCTCACGCAAAGCAGGTTATCTTCCTTTCAGCTGACGCATTCGGAGTTCTTCCTCCGGTTTCTATCCTCACCCCTGAGCAGACACAGTACTACTTCCTTTCAGGATTTACTGCAAAGCTCGCAGGTACTGAGCGCGGAATTACTGAGCCTACCCCTACATTCTCAGCTTGCTTCGGTGCTGCCTTCCTTTCACTCCATCCGACAAAATACGGCGAGGAGCTCGTAAAGAGAATGGAGGCAACAGGCGCAAAGGCATATCTCGTAAACACAGGATGGAACGGAACAGGAAAGCGTATCTCAATCCGTGACACACGCGGAATCATTGACGCTATCCTCGACGGCTCAATCGAGAAGGCTCCAACCAAGAAGATCCCTTACTTCGATTTCGAAGTGCCTACAGAGCTTCCTGGAGTTGACCCTAACATCCTCGACCCACGCGACACATACAAGTGCGCTTGCGAGTGGGAGGAGAAAGCAAAGGATCTCGCAGGACGTTTCATCAAGAACTTCACCAAGTTCACCGGAAACGACCTCGGCAAGGCTCTCGTAGCTGCAGGTCCTAAGCTCTAATCGGACGAAATACGGAATTTCCGTAAAACAATATCGGGCTGGCCACTGAGTGACCAGCCCGATTTATTTTGTCTGCTCAGGCCTGTCTTCGGCCTGTTCCTGAAGCTTTTTGCGGTAAGCGTCCATACGCTTCTTCCAGGCCGCCTGACGTGCTTTCTGTTCCTTGGCCTTGCGCTCCTGCAGAGCCTGGTATTTGTTTTCAAGATAATTGTCTGCCATGCTATTTGATATAATCAGTTATACTCTGCTCATGGTCAAGACGGCAAACCAGAAGCCGGCCCTCATGCTCGGCTACAATACAGTCCTCCATTCCCTGCACTATCACTGTTGTCTCCTCAGGAGCATGCACTATGCACCCTTTGCATCCGAACAGGCGCACATCCTTGCCGACAACCGCATTTCCGAATTCATCACGGTTCATCAATGTGCGCAAAGAGCCCCATGTGCCAAGATCACTCCAGCCGAAATCAGCAGGAATCGTATAAATGCAGTTTCCGGCTTTCTCCATCACGGCATAATCTATTGATATCTTCTCACATGTAGGGAAGAGCCTCTCCACAGCATCATGCTCGGAATCCGTATAAAAAGACTTGGACATCTCATCCATTACGGAAGCTATTGACGGCGCATATCTGCGTATGGAATCAACTATGGTTTCCACATTCCAGACGAATATGCCGGCATTCCACAGATATCCTCCCGCACTCAGATACTGCTCGGCAACCTCCCTGCACGGCTTCTCACGGAAAGATTTCACTCCATGCACGGCACCGGTCCCGCTTACCGCGTCACCTGTCTCGATATATCCGTATCCGGTCTCAGGACGTGAGGGCTTTATTCCGATGGTAACTATCCTTTGGCCAGAGACAGTAAAATCCAAGGCCTCATTTATGACACGGCGGAACTCCTGCGGCTCCAGCACAAGCGCGTCCGACGGAGTCACGACAATATTTGCGGAAGGATGATGCATCTTTATCTTCCAGCATGCATATGCAATGCAAGGCGCCGTATTCCTGGGCGCCGGCTCCGCAAGAATATGGTCAGCAGGCAGCTGTGGAAGCTGTTCCTTTACAAGTTGCACATACCTCTCCCCCGTCACGATCCAGAAGTTATCTATCGGACATACTCCGGAAAAACGTTCCACAGTCATCTGCAGAAGGGATTTTCCGACTCCCATAATATCCACGAACTGCTTAGGGACATCCGAAGTGCTCATTGGCCAGAACCGGCTGCCGATTCCTCCTGCCATAATCACGATATGCGTATCCATAATCATCAGTCCCTCTTGAAAATATCCCTTGTATATACCTTGTCCCTCACATCATCAAGAACCATGTCATAGCGGTTGGCAATGATTGCATCACACATGTCCTTGAATTTTCCAAGATCATTTATGACAGGGCTGCCGAAGAAAGTAGTGCCGTCTTCCAACGCAGGTTCATATACCACGACCCTTGCGCCCTTGGCCTTAATGCGCTTCATTACCCCCTGAATGGAACTCTGGCGGAAATTGTCGGAATTGCTCTTCATGGTAAGACGGTAAACCCCGATTGTACAAGGCCTCTCAAGTTCGGAGCTGTAATCCGGACCTTCGCTGTAAGAATAATACCCGGCAAGCTGCAGCACCCTGTCCGCAATATAGTCTTTCCTCGTGCGGTTGCTCTCCACAATCGCACGGACAAGGTTCTGCGGAACATCATCATAATTGGCCAGAAGCTGTTTCGTGTCCTTAGGAAGACAATAGCCACCGTAGCCAAATGACGGATTGTTGTAATGTGAGCCGATGCGCGGGTCAAGGCATACACCCTCAATTATTTTCTGAGTGTCAAGCCCTTTCATCTCCGCATATGTGTCAAGCTCATTGAAATAGCTCACACGCATGGCAAGATACGTATTGGCGAACAGTTTGACGGCCTCTGCCTCTGTAAATCCCATCAGCAGAATATCGACTTCCTTTTTGAGGACTCCCTCCTTAAGCAATGCCGCAAAACCTTCAGCTGCCTCAACGAGCATCGGGTCCGACAAGTCAGTACCTACGATTATGCGGCTCGGATAAAGATTGTCATACAGGGCCTTGGACTCGCGCAGGAACTCCGGACTGAACAATATCCTCCTGCTTCCGGTCTTGGCACGCACGGATTCCGTAAATCCGACAGGGACAGTAGATTTGATGACCATAAAAGCCGACGGATTGACCCGCATCACGGTCTCAATCACATCCTCCACAGCCGAAGTGTCGAAAAAATTCTTCTTCGGGTCATAATTGGTCGGAGCTGCAATAATAACCAGTTCCGCGCCCCTGTATGCCTGCTCAGCATCAAGGGTCGCGGTAAGGTCAAGTTCCTCTGTTACAAAATAATCCTCTATATAGTCATCCTGCACCGGAGACTGCCGTGAATTTATCATAGCTACCTTCTCCGGGATTATGTCCACCGCAGTCACACTATGCTTGCGTGAAAGCAGGGTTGCCATAGACAACCCCACGTATCCTGTTCCCGCTACCGCTATTTTCATATCGTATTTTTTTTGCGGCGCCTTAAGGCGTCATTTTATATTCGGAGTGTCCCAAACGATTGTCTCGCGGCATCTGACACTGCAGCTTTGCCCACCGACAGAAAGTATGAAGTCACCCTCCTCAAGAGTCCATTTTCCGTCATAGTTGACAAAGGCAAGGTCTTTTGCCGGAACCTCAAGTTCAACTGTCCTTGTCTCTCCAGGCGCAAGTTCAACCTTCGTGAAGGCACGCAGACGGCGCACATCAGGAGTCGAACTTGCATACATGTCGCTTGAGAAAAGGAGAACGCTCTCTTTTCCGGCAACCTTTCCGTCATTGGTAACGTCAACCGTAACTTTCAGCACATCAGAGGCACCGAACTCATCAGCAGATACAGCCATGTCCGAATAACTGAACGAAGTATAGCTGAGTCCATGTCCGAAAGGCCACTGAACGTCCATAACCGCATTGTAATTATAGACTCCTGCCATAGTGCCCTGGTTCTCAGACGGCTTATAGTCATATACGGCGAACTTGTTGGTATATTTAGGATAAGTGAACGGAAGCTTTCCGCTGAAATTCTCTTCACCTGAAAGAAGCGACGCCAGTGCATCCGCACCGTAATTTCCGGGAAGCATCACATCCACTACTGCAGTTGCCAGCGGCTCGATGTCATTGATGATACGCGGACGGCCGCCGTTGAGCACAAGCACAAGAGGACGTCCGGTCTCAGCCAAGGCTTTTACGAGAGCCTTCTGGTTCGCTGACAGATTAAGATCAGTATCATTGCCCGGAGTCTCGCAATATGAATTTTCTCCGATACAGGCGATTATTACCTCGGAAGCACGTGCTGCAGCGACTGCCTCACGGATTCCTGTAGCCTTGTCCGTTTTCCAATCCGTGCCGTGAAGGTCGTATTCTACTCCCGGAACATATCTCACATTGTCGAATTTGGCTGCAAGAGCCTCATAAATTGTATTGTATTTTTCAGTAAAAGCAGGAATGGAAGCTCCGTGTCCCTGCCATGTATATGACCAGCCGCCGTTCAGGGTCCTCATTGAGTTGGCGTTCGGGCCAGTCACTAGAATTTTCACATCCTTCTTGAGCGGAAGAATGCCGTTATTCTTGAGAAGCACCTCAGACTCAAGGGCAGCCTCATATGCAAGAGAAGCATGCTTCTGCGAGCCGAAATCAGGATAGTCAGCAAGACGCGTATTCGGAACGTCAAACAGGCCCAAGCGGAATTTCAGTCTCAGGATGCGGCGCACGGCATCATCTACGCGGCTCATCGGCACCTCTCCCTCTTCGACAAGTTCCTTGAGGTCTATAGCGAACTGGCACTCATAAGGCACCATAGCCATGTCTATCCCCGCATTGATGGCAAGCTTGACCGCCTCCTTCTTGGATGAAGCCACCCTCTCACGGGTATAGAGATTGTTGATGTCGGCCCAGTCGGTTACAATCATTCCGTCCCAGTTGAGGTCTTCCTTGACCCATCCTGTAAGAAGTTCTGCATTGCAATGGAAAGGCATGCCGTTGTTGCTTGCGGAATTGACCATCAGGGACAAGGCTCCGGAACGCAGGCACTCACGGAAAGGCTCAAAGTGCTTTTCACGCAGTTCCGCAGGTGCTATTGACGCAGGTGTGCGGTCCTGTCCTGTCACAGGAACTCCGTAGCCCATGAAATGCTTGGCACATGCGGCGATATTATAAGGACCGACATGATTAGGGTCATCTCCCTGCATACCATGTGTCTCAGCCACAGCCATCTGCGCATTCACATACACATCCTCTCCGAAGCTTTCCCACATTCTCGGCCATGCCGGATTACGTCCAAGATCCATCGTAGGGGAGAAAGTCCATGGGACATTTGCAGCACGGCTGTCATATGCCGTAACCTTTCCCATATTGTAGGCATGCTCCCTGTTAAAGGTAGCCGCTATATTGATTTCCTGCGGGAAAAGGGTTCCGCCGGCAACGTATGTAGTTCCGTGGATATGGTCAAGTCCGTAGAGGCAAGGTATTCCTGTCGTCTCAAGAGAAATCCTCTGAAGCTCGCTTATGAATTGCTCATATCCTTCGGGAGACTGCGCTATGTCACCAGGTGTGTTAAGCACAGAACCGACCTTATGCACCCTGAGAATGGAATCTCCGGCAGGAGTTATCTCCAGGCCGTCAGCTATGGCAGTCGCGGTAATCTGTGTCATCTGGCCGACCTTTTCCTCAAGAGTCATCCCGCTCAGAATCTTTTCGACATTTTTCTCAATCCGGCTGTCGGAAGGGATTGCCGGCTCAACTGCCGGACTGCAGCAGGCACCGATTGAAAGTGCCGCAGCTGCAAACAAAATCGTTTTCTTTTTCATGTAGTTTAATGGTTATTGGTTGATTGATAATCATCTTGTCATTTCTCTCGTGAGGCCTTTGCTATAAGAAGCAGTTCGCCCAACTGGGCTATATCGCGGCATATGAGGTCAGGAGGGAAAAACTCAGGCGAAGGATTTGTCCTCGCATCTTCAGCGACCGCCTCTACAGTTTCCATTGTAGTCTCTCCCGAAAGGACAAGCACGCCGAATGCACCTGCATTACGGGCCATAGCAGTATCGGTATATATCCTGTCCCCTACCATCGCTATTTCTTCCGGCTTCAGTCCGTGACGTTCAATGATTCCCTTAAGCATATTGGGATCGGGCTTGCCGAGAGTCACGTCAGGCTGTCTCCCTGTAGCATGGGCAATGCATCTGCAGATGGAGCCGCAGTCCACAAGGACAGTCTTCTCATCGGTCGGACAGACCTTGTCCGGATTAGTGGCGATATACGGAATGCCCTGTGAAGCCCACCATGCGGCACGGCACAGTCTTGAATATTCAAGGGTCTTGTCGAAAGCCACCACAAGCACATCAGGCATATCCTCCGGGTCGTCTCCGCAGGATTCGAATCCGGCTTGGGTGAACTGTGAAATCATGCTTGGAGTTCCGAGCAGGAAAAGCCGCTTCGCATCAGGAAATGCAGTCCTGATATAATCAATGGCAGCGAGAGAGGTCGTGTACATATTGTCATGCGTGGCCTCTATACCCATGCGTCCGAGCTTTTTCAGATAGTCTTCCACTGACTGGGACGGGTTGTTGGTCAGGAATGAATACCCGATCCCTGCTTCCGACATGTCAGAAAGGAATTTCAGTGTAAAAGGAAACAATGTGCCACCCATGTATATGGTGCCATCCATGTCCAGGGCAAGATGCCTTATTTTTGAAAGTCTTTCCCAAGTGCTCCGGGAAAGGGATATGCCGTGGTTTTCTTCCATTCCGCTGTGATTAGTCTGCGCAAAAGTCTGACGCATCACAAAAATAGGCAAATTTGCTGATTATCGCAACAGTTCAGGAGCCTTGCCAGTATTATACAAAGGCATCATAAAAAGGGCCGGCCAGGAAATCCAGGCCGGCCCGTAGCAGCAATTGCCCTCTCAATCAGAGGAAACAATCAGTTTCAGTTGATTTTGGCGACAATGTTGTCTATGAACATACGCTTTCCGCCACTCTTGGTGTAGTCAATATTTCCTGTTGACTTATCCAGAAGGTCGGTAGCCACAATCGTTATTCTCGTATCCTTGTCAGCCCCGGAAATCTCAGCCGAGACATTTGTCCAGAAAATCTCTCCCTTGCCCTGAGGAGTGGAAAGTTCATCGCTGTACTTAGTCCCATTCGCAAAAGTACCGTTGCCGGTAATCATCAAAGTCAGAGTATACTTGTCTATCGTGCCGTCTCCCTGGACCATCCTCGCCCAGTCAAACGAAAGTGTGAAAGCCTGTCCGCCAGCATCCATTGAAGGAAGAGTCAAAGATGTCTGGCTCTTGGAGGATGTCTTGCCCATCTTCAGGTAGCAGTCCTGGAGGTAAAGGACATCGTTTGCCCCGTCTGCCTTGCCCGGGATGAAATATCCGATTTCATTGCACAACGGAACAAAAGCATCCTTTATCGCAGCCGTGGTATAGATGTTAGGGGCTTTTGCACCCAAATCCTTGGAGCCTACGGTATCATAGTTTCCTTCACCTAACGCCTTGACTATAGGTGCAAGCCATGAGAAATCATCTGCGAAAATCACATCGGTCCCATGCTGCACGATTCTATACTCACAAGTAAAATCATATTTTTCGTTATAGAATGTCACTGCGACATCTCTTGAAAGGCCGGCATTTGCAGGAACTGTAAAATCCATGTCATATTCACCAGCCGGAGTCACGCCCGTCGGCAAAGAAAGGAGATCCGAACTTACTGTAAAGTCAACATTTGCCTCAATATGCACCGGAACAGAAGCACCCGAAGCAGAAATGAAAGCAAGTCCGCGTGGAAGTGTCATGTCAATCCTCGGCTCGAAATTGTCCTGGGTAACATTGAGCACAGCCTCAAGCTCTCCCTGACGGAATCTTACAAAGCCTGTCCTCTTTGCCCCTGTCATGTTAGGCGCCGCCACGAAACGGTGCTCCCTGACCTCAACCAAAGCCCTGGTGTCAACAGCAGGAACCACGGAAATCCATTCTGAAGCCTCAATCTCATAGTCGACATTAGCCTGAACCCTGGCTGCAAACTCCTCGCCCTCACCTATTACTGTCACGTAATTTCCGCCTACTACACTGATCAGAGGCTCAAGCTCACCGCCGGCAGCAGACTGGATGACAAGAATATTTTTCTTTGATATTCCGGACTTGACCTCAATCATGCCTTTCCTTATAACAGAAAGGTCACTGTCCGAGCAAGTCACAACGACATTGTTCTGCTGCTCGGCAACTCCGGTACCGTTTTCAATCGTAATCCATGGAACATTTGAAGTCACGGTATAGTCCATGTCCGAATTGACCACGATAGTCTTTGAAGCCTCAGGATTGCCCTCAAAAGTAAGGATACCGCCTTCCTCAAGGCCTGAAATACTGATATTTGCAGGAGTCATGTCCTCAGTTCCCGCTGCCACACATGAAATAGTCGGCTGGCTGACACTTCCTGTCTTATAGGAAATACGTGAAGTTCCTCCGTTTGGAGCAGCCAAGGCTCCGGCTCCGGAAGCCTGCCAGTTGGCAGCGCATATAAAGCGGAATTCTACAGAGGCTGTGGTGTTCTCATATTTCACAGAAGATGACACTACGGTATTCGTGCTTCCGTCGCTTTCCATGGCATGAGTATATGAGACGGCATAACCAGGCTCTTCCGTAGTCAATGACTTGCCTGCCACCTTCCACTCTTCTCCGTCAAGATATTCAAGCCTCCAGAACTTGTGTCCTGTCTTGGAGCATCTCGTTTCAAACACTATCTTCAATATAGTTCCGCTTGAAACCGGAGTATCCGCGATGAATCCCCAATAGTCTCCCGGCCATACACCGGTCACATAAGGCTCTCCTGTCCCTCCAGTTACACGCGTAAAGGCATTGGCAGGGTCTGCCTTACCTTCAGCTTCGACAAAAACGAAACGTCCTTCTCCTGTAGTCGCACTTCCGTAGCCCTCAGACGCGAAAGTACCGTTGAAATTCGCTTCTTCAGCACTTCCGAGACCGACAGACCATGAGACCGGGAAACCAGTTATGTCAACATCTTTTCCATACTGGGTCAAAGGAATTGACTTATTGAATTTCGGCTCCGATTCGCAGATTATGTTTACGATAGCACCTCTTATCACACCGTCCGAATTGTCAGAAGCCTTTACGGTTATGGTATCAATCTTCTGGCCGGCAGGATGTACGGTAAGGTCCTTAAGCCAGTCCAGGTCAGCGGTAGCATACTGCTCGTCAGGAACAATCTCGTATGTCCAGTCAACGTTGGCCGTCACTACGATATTCTTGCGGGCGGTATCGTCCTTGTTGATGTCAACCTTGGCCACGGAGACCTTGAGAAAGTCAACATTGGCTTCCTGGTTAATGATTATCATTCCCGGAACCTGAGTCTCTGACTTGCCGTCATTCACGAAAATGTTATAATATGCAGTACGCGACTCAGTCTGGTCATTATTCCTTTCCACAAGGAAAAGGAAACGGCCTTCCTTATCACCCTCGGCAGGGAACGGCCTTACCCATTCCTGTCCGTCTTCTGCAGCCACAATCTTCCAAGACATGTTGGAAGCCACATTAAAAATATCCGCTGCGAGAATCTCGTTGTTCTTATTGGCTGACACCGCATACTGAAATGCGGACAGGTCAAGTTCATACTGATTGCCCGCCGACAAAGAAAGCACAACATTGCCTGATGCATCGGTAACGGTAAAATCCGGCACCAAAGTCAGCTCATCCTGGCAAGCTGCCGACAGCACAAGCCCCGAAACAGCCGCAGCAATCTTCAATATCTTATTCATAATCATCATTTTTACTATTATTTGGCTTCATATGGATTGCGGTGATTTCCGCCATTGAGCTTCTTGTAGCTCCAGACCAAAGCCGTATGCATGTCATTTGCACCTCCCATACGTTCCAGTGCAATCCCGACATTCGCACTATTTGTCGAAACGGTATAATTAGGATAGCCGAAACGTGTAGGCAATTCAAAATTATTGGAAATCGTACCGTCACCTATTGTAAGAACAGGATATTCAGTTCTTCTCCACTCATTGTACGGTTCGAAAAGGACATAATAAAGCGACAGCCATTTCTGTGAAAGCACCAGTTCCTCCTGTGAGCCGTAAATGCTTTCCTCAGTGCCGGCATTGTCGAATGAGCCGATTGCTGAAGCAAGGAAAGTATCCACATCCTTGGCCTTGATAGGACGGGCCTTTGCAGTGAAAGTATTGTATGCGGACCATTTTTCCATGCTGGCTGCAACAGCCTTCTCATAATAGGCCTTGACTGTCTCCGGCAAATTCAGCTTGCCTTTCAGCTTGCCTTCAGCATATATGAAAAGCAGCTCTGAATAATCCATGTAGAACGCATCCATTTCAGGACGTGCAAGCAACTCATAGTTCGGAATCGCAGCCCCTTCATCAGCGGCGTTCTTCTGTCCCTCTGTACATCCGGAAATAGTGCCTTTCCATTTGCCGGAACGCATCTTCGCCCAATAATTCAAGCGCGGGTCCTCATATGTCGCATTTCCGTCAGCATCCAGCACTGTCATCATCTTGATGACCTGCTCTGTCACCCTGTGTCCGGTAAAGTCGCTTTCAGTAATCTTGTCGTTTCCGAAATATGACATATAAGGGTCTGTGACCTTAAATCTCACCCTTGCATTGTCATCATTGGAAGTGAATACAGGATACATGGACGGATTGTCGATAATCTCCTGCATCTGCGCCCAGTATTTGTCATTTATGCCGCTTAAGCGCAGCAACAGCCTAAGCTTTAGTGAATTGGCGAATTTGCGCCATGAGGCGGCATCGTCATCATACATTCCGTCCAGTCCGGTCCTGACAGGCTTCGGATTCCTGGAGAAAATGACATTGGCACTGTCCAGGTCACGGAGCAGATAGCCGAAAACATCCTCCTGGGAATCAAAAGCAGGCTCCAGTATGCCCTCGGTACTTCCCTTGTATGCCTCCACAAATGGAATGTCACCGAACAGGGATACCAGATTGGACAGGCAGTGCACCTTCATCACAAGGCCCACGCCCTCAAGGAACTTGTCCCCGTCCCTTACGGCAAGGTCTATCATGTGGTGGGAGTCAAAACCATACCTGGCATAAGCGTCCCATACGGACTGCCAGTTTCCTCCGGTTATGCTGTACATATGCTCCTGACGTGTCGCGCCGGCTGTGTAGGCTGTCATCTGGACAAGCTCATTGTTCCAGAAATAGGAATAGTTCTGCACATTCCTCGCGGTTCCGTAAATAATAGGCTCCACGCAATTGTATGCCTTCTCCTGGCCAAACAGGAATTTGTTCGGATTGGTATTGATGTCCTCAAAGTTATGAGTACATGACACCAGGCAGCCGAGAGACACAGAAGCGGCAATTATTGATTTGATATTTTTCATAATCAGAATTTCAATTTAAGGTTTACGCCATACGACCTGTTCATAGGGAACGAGCCGGACTCGATTCCCTTGAGGATATTTCCTCCGTTCAAGGTTCCCACCTCCGGGTCATAGAACGGGAAATCGGATATGCAGAACAGGTTGGTAGCATATGCAGCTACTGAGATGCCCTGGAACACCTTGGTCTTCTTCATCAGGTCTGCCGGGAAATTATATTCCAGTCTGAGTTCTTTCAATTTGAGATATGATGTATCATAAATATACTCTTCGAAGTTATAGCGGTCACCCTGTCCCTTGTTCCAATAAGTCACGACATTGGATGTGACAGTCTCATTAGGCTTGCAGATGGCATTTCCGTCCTCGTCAGTTCCGATTACGTTATAGCCGGGAGCAATGAATCCGTCATACCTGCCCTCGAGAGAGTTCTTCAGTTTACCCTGGTATCCGAGGCAGGCAGCTGTCACCGAATATGTCTTTCCGCCTATCTGCGCGGCGAACGTCATCCCCAGGCTAAGATTCTTCCATCTTAGAGATGTGGAGAAACCTCCTATCCAGTCAGGGTTCACATTTCCGAGATACCTCAATTCATCGGAAGAGCTCGGAAGTCCTGTCGCCTCGCTGATTATAGTCTGGCCCGAGCAGTCTATCCTGTTTCCGTCAGCATCGAGATAATATGAGCCGGCAGGGGTCTTAGAGAGGCCCTTAGCCCAGATTTCACCCATTTCACGCCCTACATAATTATATATGAAAAGACGGCTGCCGATTGTGGTTCCGTAATCCGTCTGGTGAGGATTGTTGTTGTCCCATCCTTCGTACATCCTCATAAGCTTTCCTATGTTCCTTGAAGCATTTACGGCTATGCTCCATGTCCAGTCCTTTGTCTTGACTGGAATGAAGTTGGCAGAAAGTTCGATTCCCTCATTTCTGATAAGTCCTATATTCTGGGTATAATACTTTGACCCTGTCATATAGTCATAAGGGACATCATAAATCTGATTGGTAATGTCCGAACGGTAAATGGCGACATCAAATCCTATCCTGTTCTTCAGGAACTTGGCTTCGAGACCGACTTCATAAGTAGCCACTTTCTCCGGTTCAAGATCATACTTCGGAGCTGTCGCAGCAGGACGGAATCCTCCAGGGAAGTCCGTGTTCGTCAAGGTATAGTCAAGAGCATACGGGCTTGTATCCTTTCCCACGTTTGCCCATGAGGCACGGAGCTTAAGATATGTGAACCAAGGAGCATTGATCTGGAAGTTGAAAATCTTGTCAAACATTACACTCGTGCTCACCGATGGATAGAAATAAGACCAGTTGCCGCGCGCGAGGGTTGAAGACCAGTCATTACGTCCCGTGATGTCGAGATAGACCATATCGTTCCATCCCAGCGAGATGATTCCGTAAAGGCTGTTCACGACTTTCCTTGACCTGTATGCTGAGTAGTCAGGCTGCGTTCCCACAGGACAGTTGATCGGGTTGTAGGTATTCTCTATCAGCAGGCGCTCCAGCGAATACTTCCAGCTTCTGCGGCTGTAAGACATGTTGTTGCCGCCAAGGCCCGCCGTCAATGTCAGCCTGTCATTTAAAAAGCTGTTATTGTATTTGAGCATGAAGTCCGTATTGATTTCCATAACGAAATTTGACTGTTCACGATAGAATCCCTGCGGATAGTTGTAAGAGTAGAACGGCTTGCGCTGAGTCCTGAATTCATTGTTCATGTCAAGACCTGTCCTGATGTCAAGGGTAAGGTTCTTGGTAAAATCAATGTTGAGTCCCACTGTACCGAAAATCCTGTCCTTGTCCATAGAGTTGGTCATTTCATAAAGTATTCTGTAAGGGTTATAGTAATTGTCACGTCCTATGAGATAGTCCGGATTATTGAAAGTCTCGCTGTTATACCTGCCGTTGAAATATTCATTGGCATAATCCTTCATGCTGTCTGTATTCTTGCTCCATACAAGCTGATACATCACTGAGTTATTGTTATACGCGCTTGAAGGCATATTGTCCGAATCAGTCCTGTAATAATTCACCTTCGCATTCAGCTTGATATACTTTGACATCTGCGTGTTGAATGTCAAGGCCACGGACTGCTTGGTATATCCGGTGTTCGGGAGTATCCAGTCATTTCTGGTGTCTTTCAGGGAAAGACGGGCACTTGTCCCCTTTCCGTTGCCTCCTTCTATCGTTACAGAGTTGTCCCAAGTCGTTCCTGTCTTGAAGATTCCCGTGTACCAGTCATCCTGATATACCCACGGAGTCGGGGTAATCTTCCCGGTCTCCCAGTCCATTCCGGCATACTGATAACGGAGTTTGTTCGCATCAAAGGCCTCACCGAACGCATAACGGCTCTGGTTGCGTCCCTGGCTTTCACCTGTATAAGCGGAGCCCCAGAAGTTATAAGGATTCTCTCCCATGTCAGATCCGGAACCATACTGTGTCTGGAAATCAGGCCAATATCCCGGACAGTCGGCCGTAAAAGATGAGCTTACCGTCACGCCGATTCCCTTGACAGTCGAACCGGATTTTGTCGTTATTATAATGGCGCCGTTGCCTGCACGTGAACCATAGAGAGCAGTAGCTGCTGCACCCTTAAGCACTGTTATGGATTCAATGTCATCAGGGTTGATGTCCGAGGCACCGTCACCGAAGTCCACAGGAGCATCCTGATTAGTATAAAGCGAGCCGGAGGCATTAGATATGCTGCCGGAGGTAATCGGAACACCGTCAACGACAAAGAGAGCACTGCTGTTGCCGCTCAAAGACGATTCTCCGCGGACAACTACCTTCTGGGAGCCGATAGGTCCGGATGAAGCGCTGTTGAACTGCACACCTGCAACCTTTCCCTGAAGTCCGTTAAGCCAGTTGCTGTTCTGTACGGTAGCAAGCGATTCGCCGGAAACATCAGTAGCAGCATATCCGATCGATCTCTTCTCCCTCTTCATGCCAAGGGCCGTGACAATTACCTCTTCAAGCACCTGGCTGTCCGGCTTCATTACAAATTCATAGAATCCGGACTTGCCCACGACAGTCTTCTGGTCAATGTACCCCATGAACTGCACAAGCAGAACGTCTCCTTCCTTTGCCTTCAAAATGAATTTACCGTCAATGTCGGTCATTGAAGCGACATTGGTACCTTCAACGATAACCATTGCGCCTATCATCGGCATGGATTTGTCCGTGTCATAAACGATACCTTTTATTTCGCTTTGGGCGAACGCCGTCATATTTGCAGACAGCAGCATCCCGACAGTCAAAATCCAAGATAACAATGACATTTTGATAATTCTTGTCATAATGGTTTTGTTTTGTTGTTAAAATATTTGTTTAGAGTTTATAGTTGTCAACCGAGAATCTTTTCGGTCTCTTCATGGATTCCTTGAAGACATTTCCGAAACGGTCAGTAACCTTTATCTCCAGCTGCGAGTCGGCCGCCGCGGCCTTCACGACAAACATATGCGGTGTCGCCTCAGTAGGAAAAGACGCTGCCGCATTCTTGTTGAGACGCTTGGCAGTATAGGCAATCAGGTGGAGAGGGTCGCAGACGGACACTTTCTCAACACTCAATGGGCGGCCCCCTTCAGTAACCTCAACGGTCCACTCAGGGTCATAATCCCATACGTTTATATAAACATAGTTCTCCGAGCTTGGAGCGACAAAATCCTTGGCATAGTCAAGGAACTTGTTGGCATGCGAGTCATCCGCAGAAGGCACATAAACGGACGTTGACATCTCAATGGCATTCCTGTCATAAGTCCGGAACTGCAAGTCAGCAGATTTTCCGGTAGGCTTGAACTGCCATGAAAACGACGTGTTCCCAATTTTCATTATGCGGTATCCTCCAGGCGCTCCATCCTGACCGATATGTATTCCCGGAGTCTCATACGCGCTCCACCACCATGTCGCGCATACAGCGCCTGTATTATGCTCGTAAATATTGTCCGTCCCCAATTTATCGACATTATATATCTTATGGGAATGAGCCGTAAGAAAATGGACCTCGGTGTAAGATTTCACGATATTCACGATGGACGACGTGTTCGTCAGGTTAGACAGGCCGTTGTCACGGTAGAGAGGCGCATGCATGGCTATTACCAAAGGCGTATCATAAGACACATGCTCCAGATCCTTCTTGAGCCAGTCAACCTGTTCCTTGACAAGATTGCGCCTGTAATCACGGCTGTCAGCGTCACCGGCACCCGTATTTGTGCATTCGATATCATCCAGGACAACATAATGGACCTTGCCTATATTGAAGGAATAATACGTTGGGGCAACTGTCTTCTTATATTTGGTGACGGTGTCAAAGTCCCCGGCAAAAGCCATGTCATGGTCATGATTGCCGATGGTATGGAAAATCGTCAGGTTCTTGATTGCATTGATGTCTCTCACGTAAGTCGAGAGGTCATATGAATTTGTTACCCAGTAGCAGTCCCATGACATGTCTCCTAAAGTGAGCGCATAAATCTTCTTGCCTGTGTTTTCTGTCACATACTGATTGACATCCTTGATGAACTCCGCAAACTGCTTTTTGTCATCCGTCCTGTTGGCAAGGTGCATGTCTCCGAAAACAAGCATAGTATGATTGGTCTGGTCACCGCTCTGCACAAGAGTAAAATCCACCCTTTCCGCCTCATCAGCAGGCTTCCCCAGCTGAAAATAATGTTCAGGAAAAACTCCGTCGTTCAAGGTTTCATATCCCGACGGGACTGAAATGAAGACATAACTGTGTTTCTTTGCAGACCTCATCTGATATATGCCCTCCTTGTCAGTCCTTACCACCTCAATGCCATCAGAAACGACGACATTCTCAAGTCCCTTGCCGTCACATGTGACCGCTCCGTATATCGTGACACCGTCCTCCGGATCTATGTCGATAGCCGGGGCATTCACAATCAGCATGTCACACGTCCCGACAAGTTTCTTCGCTTCACCCCTGCGGACATATATCCTGTATTCCGCTGAGGTCATTCCATCCGGAATCCTGACCGAGAACGAGGCTTTTCCCAGTTCAAATATCTCACAATCAAAGGATGCAGAAGCACTTTCGAAAAAAACGCGGTCTGTCTTCAAAGGAGCCTTGGAAAGAATCATTATCCTGAAACTGATGCATCCGTCATCAGAATTGACCCTCATTTGAGACGGCACCTCAAACTCAACATCCAGCGCGGCATCATCCCCTTCTGCACCAGGCTTGTTACAGGAGAGAGAGGACAAAGAACCCAGCAGGACAGCAGCGCAAAGCGCGATCCGGCGCAACATTGAATTTATTTTCATCTTGTCTTTTCTGGTTATTTCGTTTCACTCTTGAGTGTCATCGCGCAAAGTACAATCGCGATCACGCTGGCAGCGCAAAGCAGCACGAATGTCACGCTCCATCCGGCACTCTGGGCAACGGAGCCCATTATGAGCTTGGAAAGAATAGCATCACCTATAAGATATCCGAACAGGCCCACAAAACCGGCCGCAGTACCTGCCGCATTCTTCGGAACGAGATTCAGTGCCTGGATGCTGACAAGGGCAACGGGACCATAAATGCAGAACCCTATAAGGATAAGGCCGAAATATACAAGGGTCTTTGTAATGGCTGACATGGCAGATGCGTCGGAAGCCATGAAAGCGGCGATGTTTCCGCTCTGCCAATATATGAGAGTTCCGACAAGGACAGCAGCCATGAAAATGATATTCGGAGGAGCACAGCGCCCCTTGAAGAACTTGGCGGAAATCCATCCGCAGACAATCGTGCCGAATATGCCGGCATAATTGTGGAGGGCGAACGCCAGATTGCTCTCCTTGGCAGTCATGATGTCCATCTCCTGAAGGTAGATAGGCGCCCAGTCACCCACGCCATAGCGTACCATATATACGAAGGCGTTTGACAAGGCTATGAGCCAAATCCATTTGTTCTTGAAAATATAGTCAATGAAAAGAGTCTTGAACGGAATCTTCTGTTCCTCCCCTTTCTTGCTTTTCACTCCTGAGAAATCATTCCTGTACTCGTCAATGGGAGGAAGCCCGCATGACTGCGGAGTGTCACGAAGAGCCCACCAGCAGACAAGGGCAAGCACGATGGCAATGGCCGAAGGTACTATGAATGCCGCCTTCCATGTCTGCTCTATGCCCATAGTACCGAAAATGAAGACCCCGAAAGTGACAAGCAGCCCGAGGCTGCCGCTTCCGAGAGTATGCGAGGTATTCCAGATTGACATCTTGAAACTCCGCTCGTTTTGCGAGAACCAATGTGCCATTATGCGCCCGCAAGGAGGCCAGCCCATTCCTGAAAGCCAGCCAACGATGAGCATTAGCAGGAATATGACGGCGACATTGAGGGCCTGGTTTGCCCCGAAAGGTATAAGGCCCACCGACATCATCGTGATGGCGGAGAGCACAAGACCCACGACAAGGAATTTCCTGGCGTCAGAGCGGTCTGAGACGCTTCCCATGATGAATTTGCTGAACGCATACGCGATGGATACCGCAGACATCGCGATACCTACGCCAGCCTTGTCAACAAGTCCGTCCTCAATCATGCCTGGAGCTGCCAGTGAAAGGTTCTTGCGCACAAGATAGTACGCGGCATATCCGAGGAAAGAACCCATGAAGACTTTGAATCTCATGGATTTATAAACTTTGTCAATCTTCTCTTTGGGCAGAAGGGGCTTCGCCTGAGGCGGATCAAAGAATTTTGCCATGTTACGATTAAGTTTTATTAGCCTACAAAATTAATCATATTTTTAACAAACCATTAAATTATTTAAGTTTTTGGCTGTTTACACGCACATGTTTTAAGTATTTTTATAACTACGGGACGATTGCAGAATTTTTCCGCAAGTTGACGAATAATATGGGCAGGCATGACATCCGCAACACATCCCGGCAGGCAATACTGCCATTTTGTCAGAATTGCGCAGGTGGCAGATTATTTGTTATCTTTGCCGCGGCTTTTCGGGAGGACAAATTCCTCATGAAGGCATGGAATGCTGCTTACAATCATTATTGCCGCACTCGTGGCATTGTTTATAGAAAGAAAAAAGATACATGGATATGTCAAAGGAAAACAAAGAAAAAGAGCTGAAGGAAACCATAAACGAAGAGGTGGTGCAGGAAGAAGTCATTACGGAAAGCGCACAAGAGAGCCAGGAAGAAAAGACTGACTGCGAAAAGAAGATAAGCGACCTTGAGGCAAAAATAGCAAAGGAAAAGGACGACTATCTGAGGCTTATGGCCGAATTTGACAATTTCCGAAGAAGAACCTCACAGGAAAAGCTTGAACTTGTGAGCATGGCATCTACGGACACAATCAAGGGACTGCTTCCGGTTTTGGATGACTGCGAACGTGCCATCGCCGTCCTCAAGGAGTCGCCTGACAGCGAGGCAGCAAAAGAAGGAACGGAACTCATATACGGCAAGCTCACCGGATACCTCAAGAGCAAGGGCCTTGAGGCCATTGAGGCACTCGGGAAACCTTTTGACACGGACCTCCACGAAGCGGTGGCCCAGTTCCCGGTCCAAGAAGAAGACAAGAAGGGAAAGGTCTTCGATGTAGTACAGACCGGATACACGCTCAACGGCAAAGTGATACGCTTTGCAAAAGTTGTAGTCGGAATCTGACGCGTATAATTTGAATCAGACTATGGCAGAAAAAAAAGATTACTATGAGGTGCTCGGCGTTGACAGGAGCGCAAGTGCCGATGACATAAAGAAGGCCTACAGGAAGCTGGCCATAAAATACCACCCGGACAAGAATCCGGGCAACAAAGAAGCCGAGGAAAAATTCAAGGAAGCTGCAGAGGCATATTCCGTACTCAGTGATGCTGAGAAGAAAGCGAGATACGACCAGTTCGGGCACGCAGGCGTAGAAGGGGCCGGCCCGGATTTCAGCGGAGGTTTCGGCAATCTGAACGACATTCTCAACGACCTGTTCGGCGGCGCTTTCGGAGGCGGATTCGGAGGCTTCAGCGGGTTCGGAGGTTTCGGCGGAGGCACCCGTCAGCAGAGAGTTTCCCGCGGACGCGACATACGCGTAAGGGTCAAACTGACTCTCGAAGAGATTGCAAACGGGGTCGAAAAGGAAATCAGCATAGAAAAAAGCGTTCCATGCACCGAATGCTCAGGCAAGGGAGCGAAGAACAGCTCTGACATAAAGACCTGTCCGGCATGTAACGGTACAGGCGAAGTGCAGAGGGTTACGAACAGTTTCCTCGGCCAGACCATAACCCGATCCACATGCCAGCAGTGCAACGGAGAGGGAAAAATCATATCGAACCCTTGCAGGAATTGCTCCGGCTCAGGACTTGTGCGCAAGCGCGAGACCATAAAAGTAAGAATACCGGCAGGAGTGGAAGCTGGAATGCAGCTGACTCTACAGGGACAGGGACACGCAGCCAAGAACAACGGAATCAACGGAGACCTTCTTGTAGTCATCGAGGAGCAGGAGCACCCTAACCTCAAAAGGGAGGGCAATAACCTTTATTATACTAAGATTATTTCTGTACCTGACGCGATACTCGGCTCAGAGACCGAGATACCTTGCCTTGACGGGAACTACAGGATAAAGGTTGAGCCGGGAACCCAGTCAGGCAAAGTCGTAAGACTGCGCGGACGCGGACTTCCGTCAGTCAACGGGTACGGAGGAATCGGAGACATGTATGTCAAGTTCGCCGTATGGATACCGAAGAAACTCGACAAGGAGGACAAGGCTCTCATCGAATCCCTGCGCGGCAAAGAAAGCTTCAAGCCGGACCCGAGCAAGGATGACAAAGGTTTTTTTGAGAAGTTGAAGGGACTTTTTGACTGAGTTTTGTCTTGATTGCAACTTTTTTGAAAAATTTCTCAAGAAAAGTTTGGTATTTTATTTTTTATTCATACCTTTGCAATCCCAAAATCAAAGCAACCTCTTGTGCAGGGTGAAAACGAACGCAATGTTGCCACAAAACTTTTAATTCAGTACAGAAATGGATTTTATTAAAGTAGTAGAGCAGGCATTCAGCAATAATAAAGTAGCCAGCTACCCTAAATTCAAGGCCGGTGACACAATCACCGTCACTTACAGAATCAAAGAGGGCGACAAGGAGAGACTTCAGAAGTTCAAAGGAACTGTTATCCAGCTTCGCGGAGCTTCAGCCAATACGAGGACTTTCACTATCCGCAAGATTTCAAGCGGTGTAGGTGTTGAGAGAATCTTCCCGTTCGAGTCACCTTTCATTGAGTCGATTGAGCTCAACAAGATTGGTAAAGTGCGCAGGGCACGTATTTTCTACCTCAGAGCGCTTGCTGGAAAGAAAGCACGCATCAAAGAGAAGAAAGTTGTCGTAAGCAACAGCACAAAAGAATAGCAGCATAGCTGCAAACGGCCCCATAGCTCAACTGAATAGAGCATTTGACTACGGATCAAAAGGTTACAGGTTTGAATCCTGTTGGGGTCACCAAAACGTCCTTTGGAAGTATTCCAGAGGACGTTTTTCATATTAGGGGCACAAAATGGAGAACCCTCTGACCTATTTACGTTCCCGAAACATCGCCAACAGCTTAACACAATCGGATCACCTGCAAAAGTATGTGTTTCGGTATAAAATCCTAACTTTGTAAAAT
>ERZ778517.79-NODE-79-length-109626-cov-14.653868_pt1 | contig 109626 bp, 83 predicted proteins | sample MGYA00510341_ERZ778517 | MGnify/ENA primary metagenome ERZ778517 (study PRJEB29527, sample SAMN07138964) | mouse gut metagenome | material: feces | host: mouse | place: China:Nanjing | collected 2016-01-25 ...
TGATTTGGCTGCCATAAAAATTTTATTGAATCAAATTTAAACAGTTTCTAAGATGAAACAACTTCTTTTTACTGCTGCTGCGGCGATCCTGGCTATAGGCTCGACTGTGTCGTGTAGCCAGAAAAAGGCTGAGGCTCCCGAGAAATGGAATCTCGTCTGGGAGGAAACCTTCGACGGTGAGAGCCTCGATACAAATGTATGGGTGCGCATACCGCGCGGCGAATCCGACTGGAACAACTACATGACAACCGAGGACACGGTTTACTCCATGCGCGACGGCAATCTGGTGCTGCACGGCATCAGGAACTACGAGGGATCGGCCGATACGGCCGCATATCTTACCGGTGGAGTATATACCAAGGGAAAGAAATCGTTCGGCAATGGCAGAATCGAAATTTGCGCGAAGCTTGGCCACTGCCAGGGCTCATGGCCTGCAATATGGATGCTTCCCGATCCCGCATATCCCAACAGCCAGTGGCCTAAGGGAGGCGAAATCGACATAATGGAACGCCTCAGCGCCGACACTTTCGCATATCAGACCGTTCATTCATATTACACTCTCGAGCTTAAGAAGGACAACGAGCCGCCTCATTACAGCACCGGCACGATCAAACCTGACGACTACAATGTGTATGCCGTGGAAATGTATGACGATTCACTCAGTTTCTTCATCAATGACACCCATACATTCACATATCCCCGCATAAAGACTGAACTTGAGGGTCAGTTCCATTTCCCCGAGGCTCCCTACTACCTGCTGATCGACATGCAGCTCGGTGGCAATTGGGTAGGTGCGGTCGACCCCGCTGGTCTTCCTGTCGAGATGCTTGTCGACTGGGTTCGATTCTATGAACTCAACGAACCGGAAAAGAGATAATCCCGCCTTTGCCTGAAAGGCAATGATATCCCATAATGACGAAGCAGTGTCGTGATTTTGCGACGCAGCTTCGTCTTATTGTGTCATCATGATCCATCCGGGTCATAACCCGGGCATTCGGATTAGTGCCATCTTGATCATTCTGACTTCCTGATTTCTCTCCTCTCTCTCTTCTCTATGTCCGTATATAAAACAAAGCGATGTGCCAAAATTCATAATTTCGACACATCGCCATTATATGGTTGTTTATCGCGCGGATCAGTTGCCGTTGGCCGCGGAGTCGTCGGTCTCGGGAGCTTTGTCGATCAGATCGAGGAACTGGTCGAGCTTGGGAGTCACGATGATCTCCGTGCGGCGGTTACGCTGGCGGCCAAGGTCGGTATCGTTGTCGGCGATGGGGTTGTACTCGCCGCGTCCGGCAGCCGAGAGGCGCGCGGGATTGACACCGAAGTCGTTCTGAAGCACCTGTACGATCGACGAGGCGCGCAGAGCCGAGAGATCCCAGTTGTTGCGGATATTCGTGCGGCTGATGGGCATATTGTCGGTGTTGCCCTCTACGAGCACGTCGTAGTCGCCGTAGTCCTTGATGATCTTGGCTATCTTCGACAGGGTCTGCATGGCGCGGCTGTTCACCTCATAGCTGCCCGACTTGAAGAGCATGTTGTCGGCCAGTGAGATATACACCACTCCCTTGAGCACCTTCACGTCCACCTCCTTGAGCTCTTCGCGCGAGAGCGAACGGGTCAGGTTGTTGGTCAGCACCATGTTGAGCGAATCGCTCTTCGACTTGGCCTGCACGAGTTGCTTGATATACTGGTTGGATGCGTTGATCTCGTCCACGAGCTTGGATATGTTGATCGATCCCTGCTGGTTCTGCAGCAGGCTCTGGTTGAGCGAACCCTGCATCTGCTCGTAGTTGCGCTTCAGATCCGCATTGTTGCGGCGGGCCTCTTCGAGCAGAGTTTCCAGACTGCGCGCGTTGGCGCGGCTCTCGGCCAGGGCCACCTGCGATGCGTTGTAGTCTTTCGACAGCTCGTCGTAGCGGTTCTGCAGTGCCGTGTACTTCTTGTTCGATGTGCAGCCGCCGACCATTACTGCCACTGCGGTGCCAAGAGTTATAGCCTTGAATATGTTCATGATGGTTGAGTGTTGATGGTTGCTTGATTATTATAACGTGCGGGTATTGTATTATGTTTTGGATATGACATGCTGATACCGTCTGCCGCTCACTTCACCTCCCATGTCTCGCCGGCCATGATCATGGAGCGCAGCGAGTCGAAGCCATGGGCGGCCTTGACCTCCTCCACCTGACGGTCGAGTTCCTCGTTGTAGACCGGAGCCTCCACGTCGCGTATCACGCCGATGGCCAGCGGCAGGTCGGTGCCGTCCATCATCGCCAGCTGCTGGTGCAGGAAGTTGCTCTGGCAGCGGGCGTCGTGTGTGAGCACGTCGTCTATCGTATAGCCGTCGGTGCCAAGCTCCACAGCCTTCAGCAGGAAGCCGTCGCGCACTATTCCGCGCTCGTTGTTCTTGCCGAATAGCATCTTCTGGCCATCCACCAAGTGTATGGTGCGCTCGGCGCGGTGCTCGCGGTCAGTGATGAAGTTGTGTATGCCGTTGTTGTATATCACACAGTTCTGAAGTATCTCCACCACGCTTGTGCCTTTGTGGCGTGCGGCGGCGGTGAACACCTCCTGCGAGATCTGCAGCTCCACGTCGATGCTGCGTGCGAAGAAGTTTCCGCGTGCGCCAAACACCAGCTCCGCAGGGATGAACGGATCCTCCGTCGTGCCGTAGGGCGAGGTCTTCGACACGAAGCCGCGTGCGCTCGTGGGCGAATACTGTCCCTTGGTAAGGCCGTAGATCTTGTTGTTGAGCAGCAGCATGTTGATGTCTATGTTGCGGCGCACGGCGTGGATGAAGTGGTTGCCGCCTATGGCGAGGCCGTCGCCGTCGCCCGAGATCTGCCATACGGTCATCTCCGGATTGGCCACCTTGAAGCCGGTGGCTATGGCGGCGGCGCGTCCGTGGATCGTGTGGAAGCCATAGGTGTTCATGTAGTAGGGGAGTCGCGACGAGCATCCGATGCCCGAGATGACGGCCGTCATGTGAGGAGCGACGCCTATGGTGGCCATGGCCTTGTGGAGCGAGTTGAGTATGGCGTGGTCGCCGCATCCCGGACACCAGCGCACCGGCTGGTCGCTCTTGTAGTCAGCGGGATTGTATGCAGTGTTGTCCATTGCTTCTGTCTTGATTTGGGTTACTTAACGGTTCTCGTCCATGATGGCCTTCACCTTCTCGGCCACTTCGCTGACCATGAAGGGCTGGCCCTGGACTTTGTTGATGCGGCTGATGTTCACGTCGGGGAACTTCGACTGCAGGTAGTCGGCAAACTGCCCGGTGTTGAGCTCGGCTACGATCACGCGGCGGTAGCGGCGCAGCACCTCGCCGGTGTTGGCCGGCAGGGGATTGATGTAGCGGAAGTGGGCAAAGTCTATCGCGGCGCCCTCCTTGGCAAGATCCGAGGCGGCGGTGCGCAGATGGCCGTAGGTGCCTCCCCAGCCCACAAGCAGGGTGTCGGCGCCCGGCTGGCCGATGACTTCGAGAGCCGGTATGTCGTCGGCTATGCGGGCTATCTTCTCGCGGCGGGTGTAGACCATCCGCTCGTGGTTGGCCGGATCGGTCGAGATAGCTCCGGTGTTATAGTCCTTCTCAAGGCCGCCGATGCGGTGGGTAAGCCCTTCGGTGCCCGGTATGGCCCAGTAGCGCACCTTGCTGGCTTCGTCGCGGTTGTAGGGCTTCCAGCCGCTTTCGGCAGCCGCTTCGGGCGATATGTAGCGGGGATTGATGGCCGGATATTCGTCGGCGTCGGGTATCCGCCACGCCGACGAGCCGTTGCCTATGAAGGCATCGGTCAGCAATATCACCGGTGTCATGTGCTCTATGGCTATGCGGCAGGCCTCGAATGCCATGGTGAAGCAGTCGGTGGGAGTGGCCGGAGCCACTACAGCCACGGGGCTTTCGCCGTTGCGGCCATAAAGAGCCTGCATGAGGTCAGTCTGTTCAGTCTTGGTCGGAAGGCCGGTGGAGGGGCCGCCGCGCTGCACGTCGATCACCACCAGCGGCAGCTCGGCTATCATCGCCAGGCCTATGCCTTCGCTCTTTAGTGCCAGACCCGGACCCGAGGTCGACGTCACGGCCAGATTGCCCGCGAAGGCGGCGCCTATCGCAGAGCACACCCCGGCTATCTCGTCCTCCATCTGCAGAGCCTTTACGCCCAGATCCTTGCGCTTGGCAAGCTCCTGGAGTATGTCGGTCGCGGGGGTTATGGGATAGCTGCCCAGAAAGAGGGGGCGTCCGCTCTTTTCCGAAGCCATGATCAGACCCCAGGCTGTGGCTGTGTTGCCGTTGATGTCGGTATAGACGCCCTTGCGTGCGGGCTCCGACTCTATGCGGTAGGTCGAGACGGTGGCGTGGATGTTTGAGCCGTAGTCATATCCGGCATGGATCACCTTCTCGTTGGCTTCGAATATAGCCGGTTTCTTCGCGAATTTCTTCTGAAGGAAATGCACGGCGGCAGGCAGCGGACGGTCAAACAGCCAGCATACGAGGCCCAGACAGAATATATTGCGGCATTTCAGCACGCTCTTGTTGTCGAGGGCGCTGTCGGCCAGGGCTGCCTTTGTGAGGGTGGTCACCGGCACCTCCAGCACCTGGGCGCGGATGCCCAGCTCGCCGAACGGGTCGGTAGTGGTGAATTTGGCCTTGTCGAGATCAGCCTGCTTGAAAGAGTCTATGTCGACTATGATCACTCCGCCATCCTTCACGTAGCGGCAGTTCTGTTTGAGAGCGGCGGGATTCATCGCCACCAGCACATCGCACTGGTCGCCGGGGGTGTGCACACCCGTGCCCACACTCACCTGAAATCCCGATACGCCGCCGAGCGAACCCTGCGGAGCGCGTATTTCCGCCGGATAGTCGGGGAAGGTCGATACCTGGTTGCCGATGCCGGCCGACACGTTGGTGAAGATATTGCCAACGAGCTGCATGCCGTCGCCCGAATCGCCCGAGAAGCGGACCACCACCTTGTCCATGGCCCGCACTTTTGTCTCTTCTGTCATGATGCTTTTGCTTGCAATTGCACTGTGATTGATTGTTCTTTGTTTCATGGTGCGCAGGCTATTTGCCCGGCGCGCCGCAAAGTTAAGTAAAAATTGTTGAATAAAATACCTAAAGTTCATTCACTTTCGCCCACCGGCGCAAAGTCTGTGCAGACTGCATCTCCGTGTGTTTGTAAGGATGATAAAATTAGACGATGCCACTGACCGCGTTTTCGCGATTTATATGTAACTTTGCAGCATCAAGCATGCCGCACGACGGCTGCAGACTGCATGTTTCCTGTAACACACTGCCCACGACCCGATATGAGCGAACGACTGACCGACCTATGGAGCTGGACCCGACGCTACGTCAATCTCCCCTTCGTGCTGATGACGGGAGTGCTCGTCTACGTGCTCTTCTTCAACGATAATTCGATTATCGACAATTACCGTTACCAGAAGGAAATCGACCGGCTGCAGGCCGAGATCGCCGCCAACTACGACACACTGCGATATTACGAGGCGCTCAACGAAAGGCTGCGCACAGATCCCGAAACGATGGAACGTATCGTCAGGGAGCAATACCACATGCAGCGTCCCAATGAAGACATATTCCTTGTAGAATGAACAATACATCATCTCAGCGCCCCTGGGCGCAATGGATCGCCGTGGCCGGACTGCTCCTCGTGTTCGCGGCCACCGCTATGCCGCTGTTGAAGATATCACCGGAGCTCTACCGGTGGATATACGCGGCCGGAGCCGTAATGGCTATAGCCGGACGCGCCTGCGCCAAATCACCGTCGCCCGATCTGAGGGTGCGCCGCCTCGTCCGTCTCGAGCTGTGGGCCGCCATCATGTTCGGAGTCGGAGCTTTCTTTATGTTCTGGTATCCGAGGCAGACCGACTGGATGGCCTTCACACTCGCCGGAGGAGCCATTGAGGTCTACGCCTCGCTGATGCTCCCAAGAGCCGCAAGGCAGGCTTCGGGTAAGGGTAAAAAGAGTTAAAAGCCCACGGCACGCACAGACACTGCCCACATAAAGAGGCATAATTCAGTGGAATTTGTTAATTTTGCGGCGAAATGTCACTCAACCTCACCATAGATCAGGGCAACTCGGCCGCCAAGGTGGCCCTGTGGGACGGAGACAGGCTTATCGATCAGATCGTGGAGCCGACAATCACCTGCGCCCATATCAAGCGATTCCTGTCGCCCTACGGACGTCCGGCCAACGCCATGTTCTGCTCCGTATCGGCCAAGGAAAGCCGCCTGACCGATATTATAGCGAAATATGCCGACAATGTCAGCCGCCTGACCAACTCCACGCCGTTGCCCATAGCCATCGACTACCGCACGCCGTGCACACTCGGCACCGACCGCATCGCGGCCGCCGTAGGAGCCTGGGCGTCATTTGCCGGGAGACCGTTGCTGGTGGTCGACGCGGGAACGGCGGTCACATACGACGCCGTCACAGCCGACGGACATTTCATCGGCGGAAACATCGCCCCCGGAATGCGTATGAGGCTCGACGCGCTCCATCGATATACGGCACGCCTGCCCCAGGTCGAGGTGCCGCGCAATATCGACTACGACACTTTCCTCGGCTTCGACACGCCATCGGCCATGATACTCGGAGCAGTCTATGGCATCGTAGGGGCGTTGTCCTATTACAGGGCGAATCTGCCCGAAGGCACACACACCGTGCTCACCGGCGGATGGGCCGGAGAAATCAGCAAACTGATCGATTTCGAAGCGACAGTCGACCCCGAGCTCGTCAGTCGCGGACTCAACAGAATAATCACATACAATGAACATAAATAGCAGACTCGTAGCCGCGATCGCAGCGGCTTCAATAGCGTGCGCGACTCTTTGCGCGCAGACTACCAGCCCCTACTCACGATTCGGATTCGGCACCCTCAGCGACAACGCCACATCGGCCCAGCGCCAGATGGGAGGAGTAGGCTATGCACTCGGATCGGGGCGATCCATCAACGTGATGAATCCGGCGTCATATTCGCGTATCGACTCGCTCACATTCCTCTTCGACATGGGAGTGGACTTCACCATATTCAACCGCACGCAGGGCGACACCCGCTTCAGTGACAACGGAGGCGGACTCGAATATGTCACCATGCAGTTCCCCATAAGCAAGCGCATTGGAGCAAGCTTCGGACTCCTTCCCTTCTCATCGGTGGGATATGCGTTCGGCTCAGAAATCAACAATGGATCCTACACCCAGCAGGGATCGGGAGGCATCAACCAGCTCTACGTCGGGGCCGCCTATAATATCGTCAACGGACTCTCGGCCGGCTTCAACTTCTCCTATCTCTTCGGCACCAACAACAACGAGGTGTATATCAACCCCGACGGAGGATACTCTGCCCTGTTCCGTCAGGAACTGCAGGTGCGCGACTTCCGCGTGCAGTTCGGACTGCAATATGAGCAGAAGATCGCAGCCGACCGATATATCGGAGTCGGTCTGGTGTTCGCGCCCGGCAAGGATCTCCTCGGCAGCGGCAGGGTGATCAAATACGATGTGTCGAGCAACGAAAAGCCCGACACGCTTCAGGATATTAGCCTGCGCCGCAATTTCTCCCTCCCGACCACATGGGGCGTCGGCATAAACTATCGCCACTCAGGCAAGTTGCTCGTGGAGGCCGACTTCACTTATCAGCCCTGGACCAAGGCCAGGTTCGCCGAGATGTCCGACTTCCCCACCACCGTCTATGCCGACAGATGGAAAGTGGCTCTCGGAACACAGTTCCGTCCGCGTGAACGCGGATCCTACTTCCAGGCCATGACCTATCGCCTCGGAGCGTTCTACAACCGCGACTATATCACCATCGGCGGCAACCACGTCCGCGACTACGGACTCGCCTGCGGCTTCGGATTCCCCACCTACTCCACCAAGAGCATCATCAACCTCGGCTTTGAATACCGCCGGCGTCAGGCTCATCCGGTGGCTATGGTCAAGGAAAACTATTTCAGCATCACTCTCGGCATCAACTTCAACGAGATGTGGTTCCACAAGCGCAAGATCGACTGATGCCTAGGGCGTCGATGAGGATATTGCCGTTTGTGGCCGGAGCGGCCGTAGCTGTCTGCTCATGGCCCATGACCGCTTGCGGAGGCGACGACCACCGCGAGTACACGGCCAATGTCGACCCCGAACAGGTGGCCACCATGACCACCACCGACGTCAGCACCCTTATATCCGACTCCGGCATCACGCGCTATCGCGTAGTCACGCCTCTGTGGCTCGTCTACGACGAGGCTCGGGAGAGCCGCTGGCGCTTCCCCTCAGGGCTGCATCTGGAGCGGTTCGACGATTTCTTCAACCGCGAGGCTACCGTCGACTGCGACTCGGCCACATATTTCAAGGTCAAGCAGCTCTGGCGGCTCGACGGGCATGTGAGAGTCACCAACATGGCCTCCGACCGGTTCCTCACCTCGCAGCTTTTCTGGGATCAGCGGCGCGGCAAGGTCTATTCCGATTCGTTTATACGCATTGAGCGCTACGACCGGATAATGGAAGGTTATGGATTCGAGTCCAACAATTCGATGACCGACTTCCGGGTGCGCAATGTGTCGGCGATCCTCCCCGTGCAGCAGTTCACGCCCGGTGATCCGTCCCTGGCCGCTTCCGATTCGGTTTCAGCCCCGGCGTCGGTCGCGACCGACTCGGCCACGGTGCGCTATCGCCCGTCCGACCGCAGGCGCAAGGAGCCGGAAGCGGCATCCGCCCGACCGGCTCCGGCAAAAGCCGTGGCTGTGCCCGACACCGCACGACGACCCCATAAACCTGTTCCGCAACGACCGCATAAAATCAAGATCAACGACCAACAATGACACCTGTAGCCTGGCTTGTACTCACCCTCGTTTCACTGATGTTCTCGGCACTCTTCTCCGGCACCGAGATAGCCTACATCACCTCCGACCGTGTCAGAGTCGAACTCGACGTGAAGAAGGGAGGAATGCTCAGCCGCATTCTCGGACGCTTCTATGCCGATCCCGACTTCTTCATATCCACAATCCTCGTAGGCAACAACATCATGCTTGTCATCTATGGCATGGGTGCGGCGTTCTTTATCGAAAAATGCTGGCTGGAGCACTATCATCTCAATCAGGCCATAGTGCTCATACTCTCCACCCTGATCTCCACAGGCGTGATACTCATTACCGGCGAATTCTTCCCCAAGACCATCTTCCGCATCAATCCCAACATATCGCTCCGTGTGTTCGCCCTGCCGATCTACCTCTTCTACCTGCTGCTTTGGCCGGTGTCGGCATTCACGTCGTGGCTCTCGCGTGCGCTCATGAAGCTATGCGGATTCAAGAGCGACTCCCCGCGCATGGGCATGCTGTCGGTCGGTGATCTCAATTCATATCTCGACCGCACTATCGACGAGGTCAACCCGCAGAAGGCTCCGGTCGAAAACGAAGTGAAGATATTCCACAACGCTCTCGACTTCTCGACAACCCATATACGCGACTGCATGCAGCCGCGCAACGAGATCGTAGCCGTTAATCTGGCCACCACCACGCGCGACGAGCTGAGCAGCCTGTTCACATCGTCGGGACGAAGCAAGATCGTGGTCTACGACGAAGATATCGACAACGTCAAGGGATATATCCACGTCAGCGAGCTGTTCAAGCCCGACAACGACTGGCGCACGGCCATCAAGCCTATGGTGTTCGCCCCGGAAACACTGCTTGCCAAGAAGCTCATGCAGCGGCTGCTGTCCGAAAAACGCTCCATGGCGGTGGTGGTCGACGAGTTCGGAGGCACCGCCGGACTCGTCACGCTCGAAGACCTTGTGGAGGAGATATTCGGCGACATACAGGACGAGCACGACACATCGCGCACCATGGCGCGCGAGATAGAGCCGGGAGTCTACGAGTGCAGCGGCCGTATTGAGATCGAGACACTGCGCGAAACCTATCATGTCGACATTCCCGAGGACGATGACTACCAGACACTCGCCGGCTACATACTCCACAACGTCGGAGCCATCCCATCGCAGGGCGAGCAGATAGAAATCGACGGCAAACTGTTCACCATAGTGCGCCGCACCGCCACCCGCCTCGAACTCATCCGCATCGCCCCCGCCACCTCCGCTCCGGTCCCCTCCGCCTGACCCCTCATTTTCCCACTTCCTCTGACTTCTTCCCTCCCCGTTGAGGCGGTCGTAGACCACCGACCTTTGTAAACCCCGCCATGACGTCCGCAGGACGGCTTGGCGGGAGTGTAGTATCGTACTCTCGCGGATCTTCGTAGATGTGCCGCAGGGACAGTCCACTCATCAATCCCTCATCTCGGTATCGGCTCATATACGAAGAAGCAGACATTCTCGCCTATTATTGACCACCTCTGTCTCCCCGTAGGATGAGTTGACACCCTCGCCCTCCTATTATCCTGATCACTTCGATTCCCCTCTTCCCACCGGCTGGCGCTGACGCCCTCGCGCGCCATCTCCCTATCTCCCCCTCCTCCTCCCTGCTTTCACGGTCGTCCCTCCTCATGCGCTGACACCCTCGCTCTCTCTCCTCCCTCCTCCCTCCCGACCGGATGGCGTTGACACCCTCGGAGCCGCCCCACACTCGGCCGAGCTGCGGAGCTTGCGAGATCAGCCGCCCGCGCCAGCCCGGGCCACCTGCAGCCACATAGCGTACCCCCCATAAAAATAAAGCGGCGCGTCAGCTTTTTAGCCGGCGCGCCGCCTCTATGAAGTTGATATTATTCTTCGTCGATTCTGAACTCCTCATCGTCGAGATCGCTGTCGAAGTCGAGATCGTCTATGTTGTCAGCGTTATCCTCAGCATCCTCGGACTGAGCCTTGGCCGATGGCTTTTCGGCTTTGGAAGTGCTCTTGCGCGTACTGTTGCCGTCCGATGCCTTCAGAGCTTCCATTATCTTGGCCTCGATCTCGTCGGCCAGTTCGGGATTGTCTTGAAGCATCTTTTTGGCGGCGTCGCGACCCTGTGCCAGACGCGATCCGTCGTAGCTGAACCATGAGCCGCTCTTCTGGATGATGCCGTATTCAACGCCCATGTCCACAAGCTCGCCGCTGCGCGATATTCCTTCGCCGAACATTATGTCGAACTCGGCGCGCTTGAACGGAGGAGCCACCTTGTTTTTCGTGATCTTCACCTTGGTGTGGCGTCCGAGCACATTCTCGCCATCCTTGATCGTCGTGCTCGAACGTATGTCTATGCGCACAGAGGCGTAGAATTTCAGGGCGTTGCCGCCGGTAGTCGTTTCCGACGGGCCGAACATCGCTCCGATTTTCTCGCGGAGCTGATTGATGAATATGCACGTGGTGTTGGTGCGCGATATCGTGCCCGTAAGCTTGCGCATGGCCTGCGACATCAGGCGTGCCTGAAGGCCTACGTTGCGGTCGCCCATATCCCCCTCGATCTCGCTCTTGGGAGTCAGAGCCGCCACGGAGTCTACCACCAGTATGTCGATCGCCGAGGAGCGTATCAGCTGTTCGGCGATTTCCAGAGCCTGTTCGCCGTTGTCGGGCTGCGATATGAGCAGGTTGTTCACGTCCACACCCAGTTTCTCGGCATAAAACCGGTCAAAAGCGTGCTCGGCGTCGATTATCGCTGCTATGCCGCCAAGCTTCTGGGCTTCGGCTATGGCATGGATGGCCAGAGTGGTCTTGCCCGACGACTCGGGTCCATAGATCTCTATGATGCGTCCGCGCGGGAAGCCGCCCACGCCGAGGGCGTAGTTGAGGCTCACCGATCCGGTAGGTATCACGTCTACATCCTCGATATTGTCGTCGCCGAGCTTCATTATGGCCCCCTTGCCATAATCCTTCTCGATCTTCTGCATTGCGGCAGCGAGGGCGTCGAGGCGTGCCTTCTTGGGGTCTACGGCCTCTTTATCTTTTTTTGAGGTTGTTTTTTTCTTTTCCATGTTCGCTTATGGTTTGAGGGTTGTAGCCGACAGTGCGTGCGGCCCTGTCGCTCACTGCAAAGTTACGAATTTTCTTGGGCAGAAACACTGCACATACCGGTTAAAAAACGCCAACGATCAAAGTTTTTCCTCTTGCACCGAACTTTCCGGATTCGGCCGCGTTTTATTGGTACATAGCAAAATTACTTTTTCCATTGCAAGAAATGTGATAATGATTGGTTTATTATCTAAGCGAGGAGACGTTGAGAGAACATCTCCTCGTTGCCTTTTATACATTTCAGACACTCTCTAAAAATAACTTATTTCTGGATCGCTTCACTTATCAGGGTCGCAAGCACCTCCGTCGTCAGCCCTGCCACATACTGTGAGGCGTCCCATCCCTCAATAGCAGTTGCTATCGTTGCGCGTTCTGGAGCCACTCCCTTTAGACGTTCTTTCAGTTCGGTTTCGGGATCGGTGATGGCGAAGAAGTCGCCCGACAGTTCCACGCGCTCTATCAGTCCGTCGCTGCCGGTTATGACACGCGGACGTATCTCGCCCACTCCTTCTATGCGACGCCCCGAACCGCTTCGGCTGCGCCGTCGGTAGAGCCAGCTGTCGGCGAAGTATTCTTCGGCCATGCGTTCTATCTCCTCTATGTCGGCGTCGGTCAGAGTCAGTGTATGGCCGCCGCATAGACTCTCCCTCACGGCTCGCTTGAACGCCTCTATGCCGATGGTGGAGTGTTCCTTGACGGTGGTGATGCGGCTTTCGACCGATTTCACCCCTTTCGACAGCATTTTGGCGCGTGAGGGAGTGATCGCTCCGGCCATCATCGCCCGGTCGGTGTCATACAGCATTGTGCCGTGCACGATGCTCCGTCCGGGCAGGTGATAGAAGGCGTTGCCCGACACTTTCCGGCCGCCGATCAGCACGTCGTTGCGCGATGTGTCGGCCGTGGCGTCGAGGCCGAGAGAGCGGAGCATGGACGCCACTCCGGAGGTGTATTCGCCGAAGGTGGTCATCACGTCGGCCGAAGGAGTGATATAACTCATCATTATGTTGTTGCGGTCGGCATATACGCAGCCGCCGCCGCTCTTGCGGCGCACCACCCTTATGTCGTGGCTGTGGCAGAAGTCCAGATCGGTTTCCAGTTCCACATCCTGATGACGCCCGCATATCACAGTCGGGTCAACCTGCCACATGAAGAAATAGCTGTCCGGGCCTTCACGCCGCGCCAGCCACTCCTCCATCGCGAGATAGAATGGCAGAGGGCGACCGATATGGTCGCCCTCTGTGGGAAGTTGTGCGTAGATCATTTGTCGGCGATAATTTCGTAGACGGTGCAGGGGCCGAGCAGTTTCACTCTCGTTGTGGCTTCGTCGAGCGCCGTTTTGACGAGTTGTGAGCTGATCGGAGTGGTGCGTATGGTGTTGCCCTTGCCGTCAAGTTCCACGAGGGTGCAGCCGGTGCCCGGGGTGCCGAGCAGCAGTGTCAGGCTCTTGGTGTCGGGCTTGCGGTCAAAGGCTATCTCCCCTTTTACTGCGTATTCGGTCGCAGGGTTGCTGTCAAATGCCCTTACGGCTTTGTCATCAGGAGCGGTGAGGTTGTTGCCGAGGCGTTCGGGCGTGAGAGGGTTCACGTCAAAAGTGCGTATCGCAAGCCAGTTTGACTTGGGCGAGTGAAGCTTGCGGATGCGCACGTAGCGGGCGTCGACAGGCGCGCCGGTCCAGTGTATGTGATATGTGCGCTGCATCGAGTCGGTCAGGGCTTTCCAGTCCTTTCCGTCGGCCGAGGCCTCAAGGATCACGTTGTCGAAATAATCCACGTCGTCAACCGAGTTGCGGCCCTGGAGTATATTGATCTCCTCCACCTTGCGCACTGCGCCCAGGTCGAGGCCGGCCCAGTGTCCGGCACGCTGGGCGTTGCCCGAATGGTAGTAGGTGGTCGAGTCATTGTCAAGCATGGCTTTGGCCTGTACGGAGCCGAGGCTGCGGTAGCTGCCGGTGCCTTTATACATCGAGGGAACTTCGCCGGAGGCCTTTTTGTAGAACGCTTCGAGCATCCCGTCCATGGCATTCTGATAGAAGGGCTGGAGCTTCATCGTTCCCGACTTGTGGGCGGTGTAGGCGGCTTTCTCCTCATCGGTCATGAGGTTGGCCAGATAGTTGTTCCAGAAGGCTGTGTCGTCGCCGCTCTCGAAGATCTTGATCAGATCGAGGGTGCGCGCGCCGCGTTCGCCGAGGCGTGTGAACTGTGTGAGCCATGGCTTAAGCTCCTTGAGCAGGGCTTTGTTGCTGATCTTGTCCATCTTGCCCTCCACCTGCCTGATGGCCTCGAACTCTTTCTTAAGAGCCTCGAACTGGGCGGGGGTATAGTTGTCGAAGGGGAAAGTGGTGGTTTCCCATGATTCGTCGCGGCGGTAGCCGGTCTCGGTGTCGGCCGAATGTATCGCGAAGAGGCGGTAGGCTTCGGCCTGGTCGGGGGCAAGTTCGGAGAGTCCGCGCTCCCAGTTGTCGATCGGGTTGTACGAGCTTACGTTCCATGCGTAGTCGGCCACGCCGTAGAGAGCGAGTTTAGAGGCTTCGCCATGCTCCATCGGGTTGCTCTCTATGCCTGAGGTCTGGGCTGAGGTGAGCGATGTGTCAAGACCATACACCGGACCCTGAAGCAGATAGTTGCGGGCATAGTCGGTAACGGGATAGTTCCACCAGTAGAGTGCGGGGCGTTTGATGCGGCTGTCGATAAACTCAAGGGTTTCGGGGGTCAGGTCGCTGCACACCACCGCGCCGGTCCAGAACACTTCGGCCTTCGGATTGAGCTTCTCGCCATAGATGGCAAGCTGTCCTTTCGGGCCGGGATTGGCCCAGAGCTGGGAGTAGTCGGTGGGGCATATCATCAGGTTGGTCACGTCGCCCTTCTTCTCCACAAAGTCGCGGGTGAGGTCGTTGACCAGTTCGGCCTGGCGGTTGGAATCGGTGCCGATGCCTTCGATATCGTCAAAAAACAGTGCGAACGATCTCACACCGAGGTCATACATCATGTCGAGCTTGCTTACGAGGCTGTCGTAGTCGGCCTTGTCCCAGCGTATGTCCTTGCCCGGATGTATGGCCCAGACAAAGTTCACGCGGTTGGCCTTGCAGGCCTCCACAAGTTCGTGTATCTGCTTGGCCTCCTGTTCGGGATAGGGCTGTCGCCAGTAGGGGGAACTGTGATACGGATCATCCTTCGGGCCGTAGAGATAGTCGTTCATCTTGTTGCGGCCGTAGAAGTCGATCAGCGACAGACGCACCTCGTGGCTCCACGGAGTGCCGTAGAAGCCTTCCACGACTCCGCGGTGAGGCAGGTCGGGATAGTCGGCGATGGTGAGGTAGGGCAGTGTGCCGTTGGAGGCTATCGGGCTTTCTACGAGCTGGCGAAGGGTCTGTATGCCGTAGAAAGCGCCTTTGTCGTCATAGCCGGTGATGGTCACTCCGTTCTTGTCCACGGTCAGGCGGTAGGCGCCCTCTTTGGCTTCCACCTTATGCTTCTTGGCGGCTTTTGCGCCGGTGGCGATGGTCAGGAGGGTCCCCTTCCACGATGTGGGGATCGATGCTTTCAGCAGATCGGCTTCATAGCGCTGATCCCCTTTCAGCTTGAATCCGTCGGCTATGCCGAGTGTGCCGGCGCCGTTCGTTTCGAGGCTGTGGGGAGTGGGATTGATGATGATGCCTTTGTGGTCGAGCTTTTCGCCCGGAACGGCGAGATAGTTCTGCACCTCCTTGCGCTGCGACTGGAGGTCGAAGGTGTCCTGTCCCCAGGCCGGCACTATCGCTGCCAGAGCCAGGGCTGTCAGGATTGACTTGCTGATGGTCATAGTAGGAAAATGGTATTGATTTTTATGATTTTGTTCTGTCGGTATCCACTCGTTCGTGTGGTGATTACTGCAAAGTTACTTATTATCTGTCTATTTCGCAAGCTCATTTGTCGCTTCGTGCTGTCGCAGGAGCGGTTTTTCACTTCTCTTCACTCATTTTGTGCCGGAGTCGGTTCAGTGACGCCGGTTGCGTGGATGGTGGTCGAGTATCTCCTGGCGCAGGCGCGAACGGTCGAGATGCAGGTATATCTCGGTCGTGGCTATGCTCTCGTGGCCGAGCATCTGCTGTATGGCGCGCAGGTTGGCGCCCCCTTCGAGCAGGTGTGTGGCGAAGGAGTGGCGCAGGGTGTGCGGCGATATGGTCTTGGCTATGCCGGCGGCTGAGGCAAGACGTTTTATTATAGTGAATATCATCTGTCGTGTCAGGCGGGTGCCTCTGCGGCTCAGAAACAGAAAAGGCTCTTCGCCATGCTTTATCGGCAGGGCGGCGCGTTCGGGCAGATATCCTTCGATCCATGCCAGGGCTGTGTCCGACACCGGCACGAGACGCTCTTTCGAGCCTTTGCCACGGATCACCAGATACCCTTCGGCGGCATAGATGCGGCCTATCTCCAGACTGACAAGCTCCGACACGCGCAGCCCGCAGCCGTAGAGGGTCTCAACGATGGCATGGTTGCGCGTGGCTTCGGCCGTCGACGGATCGATTGACGCGATCATGGCATCGATCTCCTCCACGCTGAGCACTTCGGGCAGATGCAGGCCTATGCTTGGAGTTTCGAGCAGCTGCGACGGATCGGTGGCCAGAAAATGCTCCGTGTGTAGAAACCGGCAGAATGATCTCACTCCCGACAGGATGCGGGCCTGGGAGCGGGCGCTGATGCCCAGGTCGTGGAGCGCGGCTGCGAAGCTCTGCAGGTGCGACAGGCTCAGCTCGGAGAGGCTTATCGACTCTTCGGCAAGAAAGCCGGTGAGTTTTTCCACATCCATCCGGTAGCTGATACGGGTGTTTTCCGACAGTCCGCGCTCGAGGCTTATATGAGCCTCGTAGGTGTCGAGAAGCCGCGACATGTCGGTTATGCGGCGCAGTTCGGTCATGTGTCGGTCAGATAGTCGGTGCGTGGAAGTATGGTTGAACACACCGCGATGGCGGCGCGCCGTCCCTCGAACAGCATGCCGCACCCGGCGGAGTCAAGACGGCCGCGCATCGCTGCTATGTCGGCTGAAAACGAGGGGCCTTTGACTGTCAGTTCTACATAGTCTGCGTCGATCGGACGCCGGTTGAGCAGCCCGTGGCGATGTCCGAGCTGCAGGGCACGGACTATCGCCGGGTCATCGGTGTGGCAGGTCACATGCTGAGGCGACACGCAAAGCGCCACTCTGTAGGCCAGACGCGGCAGATAGCCGTCAAGTTGGTCGTAGGCGTAATACGCGTCTTTCTGACGGAGCACCTCGGTGATAAACCTGTAGGCAAACGGTGAGTGGACGCCGTTGCCGCGTCCGCGCCACCGTCGCTTTATAGGGCGTTTAAGGTGTTTGAGAAGCATAGTCAGTCGACATCTTTTTCTGCCGTCGATACGCTCTGGCCGGCCATGATGCGCCTGAAGCCTGCGGCTATAGCGGCTGCGAGAGCCAGATATACCAGTATGATCGAGGCGTAGGCCGTGGCGGTGGTGGTCTTGAGCGAGTCGGGGTCGAAGCGCATCTCTATGGTGTGGCTTCCGGCCGGAATACGCATGGCGCGCAACAGATAGTTCACGCGCCCTATTTCCGCCTCCTTGCCGTCAATTGTGGCTTTCCAGCCCCAGGGGAAGTAGACCTCCGAGAATACTGCCACGCCGCCTTTGGCCGAGCGGGCGTGATAGGTGAGCCGGTTGGGGGCGTAGGTGGTTTCGAATATGGTGTCGCCCGGTGTTTTCGCCACGGTGCTTTCGCCGAGTGTGGCTGTGAAGCGGCGGTCGGCTACGGCTGTCTGTGCGGGATCTATTTCCGACAATGCGGCCATTTCGGCATCGGCTCCGTCCACATATATCAGCGAGTCGGCTATCCATGCGTTGCCCAGGGCGCGGTCGTTGAGCACAGCCTCTCCCTGCCCGGTGATCACGTAGCGGGCGTTGAGCATGTCGAGCACTCTGAAGTCAGCCTCACTCGGATTGCCGCTGAGCAGCGGCTGAAGATGCCGGTCGATGAGATCCTGATAGCGGGTGAGTTTGGCGGCGTGATACCCTCCGATGGATTTGTGGTGATACGAGGGGTCGGCCTGCCAGAAACGCTGCATGTCCATCACGCGGTAGTTCATCGATGTGTCGGCGAGGATCGCCCGGTCGGCGTCGCTGAGCGGGAACTGAGGAGCCAGGGCAAGACGCTTGGCCACGAAGCTTTCCGAATCCACATAGCGCTTGTCGACGGTAAACAGATCCAGCAGCACTATAGCGCCTATAGCGCCTATCGCCACGCCGGCTTTAAGACGTCCGCGCATGCATACCACAAGCACTATCGCGCCGGCTGCCACGATCATGAAGCTGCGGAGCGCGTCGCCCGAAACCATGGAGGTGCGTATCGTTTCCACAGCGGCATATATCCGGGGATTCTCCAGACTGAAATACTGCAGGGTCGCCTGGTCGGCGCCTCCCGCCGAGAGACTCTGCGAGATCATGGCGTCGATCTGGCGGTCAGAACCGCCGATGGGCGATCCGTAGATGCCGGGTATAAGTATGCCGGCGAGGCAGAGTGCCAGTACCGTGCCGAAGCTCCATGTCATCGGACGCCTGAACCGCTGCCAGGCATCGGGCGTCGTCAGCAGTTTCTGAAGAGCCATTATGGCAAGCAGAGGCATTGTGAACTCGGCTATCACGAGTATGCTCTCTACGGTGCGGAATTTGCTGTACATCGGCATGTGGTCGATCATCAGGTCGGTGAGCCACATGCAGTTGCGGCCGAGCGCCAGTAGTATCGACAGCGCCGTAAGCGCAAGCAGCGCCCATTTGATGGGGCCTTTGACTATGATGCATCCGAGTATGAACAGAGCCACGATCAGCGCGCCGACGTAAACCGGTCCGTTCGTTCCTTCGGGTTCTCCGAAATACTGGCTCATGTAGCCGAGATATTGCAGTTCCTGACGGTCTATCTCTCCTTTCGCGGCAAGATCTCTGGCCTTGTCGGTGTCGGCGAGGGTGAGCATCTTGCTGCTCCCTTTCTCAGGTTTCATGGATGCGCCACCCTTCAGGTCGGGAATCAGAAGGGTGAATGTCTCGGCTGTGCCGTAGCTGTACTGCGTGATATAGTCGCGGTCAAGACCTCCGCTCGAGGAGTTGGCGCTGTTGTCGGGCTGCGTGAGCTCGCTATGCCCTCCGCGCATTGTTTCCTTGGAGTATTCGTAGGTGTTGTAGAGGCTCGGCAGATTGGCGCCGGCGGCTATGATGCCCGCCACGGCCAGCACTCCTGTGGCGGCAAGCCATCGGCGGAGCTGACCTCTGCCGGCCGACCATATCAGTATGGCTATCGAGATGCCCGCTATGACAAACATGAAGTAGTAGGTCATCTGCACGTGGTTGGAGGCTATCTGCATCATGGCGAAGAAGGCCGTCATGGCGCCTCCGGAGAGATAGCGTCCTCTGTAGCATAGCAGCACACCCGCTATAGTGGGCGGCACGTAGGCCAGAGTGACGAACTTCCATATATGGCCTGCGCCTATGATGATTATGAAATACGATGAGAAGCCGTAGGCTATGGCGCCGGTCAGAGCCACATACCAGCGCATCTTCATGCTGAGCAGCAGGATGAAAAATCCGATCATCATCATCGCCATCAGATTGGCCGGCGAGGGCAGGCCGAGCCCCATCAGCGTATTGACCCAGTTTATCAGAGCGCTGGAGGGATACGAGGGAGCTATCTGGAAGGTGGGCATGCCGGAGAACAATGAGTTGGTCCAGCGGGTGGTTTCGCCGGTGGCTTCGCGGAAGGCTTCCGCTTCATGGCCTATGGCCGCTCCCTGCTGCATGTCGTGCTGACGCAGCACGTTGCCTTCGAGGGCGTCGGGATAGAAAAATGCCAGCGATATGGCGGCTATGGCCAGAAGCGACACGATAGTGCCGATAAAGCTGCGCGAGCGCAGAAATTGCTTTATTTGTTCCATTTTGCTTTGATTGGATCGGAGTTCTTGTTTCGTGGATTGTTATCGCGATTGGATTGGTGAGCGGGAGGCGTCGAGAAGCAGCGTCAGGGCTTCCGGGCCGAGGCAAAACAGTAGGTCGAGCACACTGATCTGTCCTGTTACAGACTGTTCGGTGGGTCTGATCTGCCAGTATTGCCCGATCGTCAGATCGGGGGTGTGCTCGCAGAGCGAGCCGGGGTGTAATGGCTCGGCGGAGTGCGAGACTTCGGTCGATATGCCGAGCAGACGGCGTATCAGGGTATCGAGATCGCCGTCGAAGTCGGTGAGCCGACGGCCTACGGCCTGTGGACCGATGATCTGCCGGAAGTCGTCGATGTAGAATTCAAAGTAGGGTGTGCGTCCGTAGGTCGATTCCATGGCTGTCAGATGCTCGCTCCACCATGATCCGTGATCCGACACTTCGACGTCGGCCCATGTGGCGTCGGCACGGTGTGGCTTGACTGTAGGCACAGTCAGCATGATCATGCCGTGGTTGCCGGGAATCAGACACCGGTGGGTCGATTTGAACCGCTTGTCATATCTCAGGCCGTCGGCTATGCATGCTTCGCCGCGGCGTGCCATCGAGGCATAATAGGCGGCCGGCGCGCAATACTGGGGCGGATAGAGCGGAGCGTTCATTTGGGGTTGGCGCTGCGCAGTATCCGGTTCCAGCGTATTCCGCCGCTGAACAGACCCTTGTCCTTGTCAAGCGAGAGCAGTATCATGATAGGCTTGCCCACGATATGGTCTTCAGGCACGAAGCCCCAGTAGCGCGAGTCGAGCGAGTTGTCGCGGTTGTCGCCCATCATGAAGTAGTAGTCCATCCCGAAGGTATAGCTGTCGGCCGGCTTGCCGTCGATATACACCGTGCCGTCCGGGTCGATATAGGCGTCGTTATGGCCCTCGTAGTTGCGGATACAGCGGTTGTAGATGTCCCAGTTCTCGCGTGTGAGGGGTATGGTGGCGCCGCGCCGGGGTATCCATATCGGACCGTACTGTGCGCGAGTCCAGTCGTCGGCGATTCCGGCGGGAAACAGGGTGTCGTCGGTCGGGGCGGGCTGTTTCATCAGGTGGCTGAACACATTGGGTTGCGACAGCATCTGTTCGCGCATTCCGGCTGTAAGCGGACCGAAGTATATCGGCGGAATGGTGCCGTCGGCGTTTGTGTCGAAGCCCAGCGAGGCCAGGGCGGGGTAGTCCGACGGAGAGGTCGATATGCGGTGGCGGTCATCGACGGCTATGCCGAGATTGTCGAAGTCGGAGTCGGTGAGCGGGCGCTTGGTCTGGAAGTAATAGTTGTGCTGGGCTTCGGCGGGCATCGGCTGCAGTGATCCGTCGATATAGATCGAATCGGAGCGTATCTCGATCGTCTGCCCGGGCAGTCCTACCGTGCGTTTCACGTAGTTCTCGCGACGGTCCACCGGCCGGTAAATGATCTCGCCGAAGGCCGGATCGCCGGAGTTTACTACATTGTGGCCGTAGAGTCTCACCAGAGTGTGATAGTCGGGATTGGGCATGTTTGAGGCCACGGTGTCGCCGGCCGGAAAGTTGAACACCACGATGTCGCCCGTCTTTACGGTGTCGAAGCCTTTCAGACGGTGGTATTTGATCTGCGGGCTGTCAAGATAGCTCTTGGTGCCTCCGAGCCATCCGGGCATGGTGTTCTGCACCAGGGGGAAATGCACCGGAGTCATTGGCACGCGCGGACCATAGGCCATTTTGTTGACCCACAGATAGTCGCCGACGAGTAGCGATTTTTCAAGCGACGATGACGGTATCTGATAGTTCTGGCCTACGAAAGCGAATACAAAATACACCACCACAATGGCGTAGACTATGGCGTCAACCCAGCTCATGACGGTGCGCACGGTCTTGGATCGGCTGTTTTTCCACCATGTGAAGGGTATGTAGCCGGTGATGTAGATGTCGAAGAGAAGCACGAGCAGAAGGGCAAGCCACCAGTTGCCCATCCAGGCTACCCAGCCCAGAAACAGGAGGGCGACTATGCCGAATCTCACCCACCGCGTGGCTTTGGTGGAGCCGATGCGCGATTTCAGATCGGCAACGAATTTATTTTTGTCCATTGCTTTGTGTGGTCAAGTGTTTAAGGTGTGGATTCAGAGTCCTGCTGTCTTCATCAGCGCTGGATTGCTGATCATCCCCTCCATGAGCTGCGGCATGGTCAGGAATCCTTTGCGGTCTTTTACCCATTCGGCGGCTACGACGGCGCCCAGAGCGAATCCCTCGCGGCTTTTGGCACGGTGCTCGATCGTGATGGTGTCCACAGGCGAATCCCATCGGATTATGTGTGTGCCGGGCACTTCTCCCTCGCGCTCATGGTCTATGAGCAGTGTGTGGTCGTCGCTGATCTGCTCGCTCCAGCAGCCTATGCGCTGATCCGAGTCCATGATCCCTTCGGCGAGCGTAAGCGCAGTGCCGCTTGGATGGTCGAGTTTATGGATATGGTGTATCTCTTTCATCGTCGGGCGATACTGCGGAAATCCGGCCATGAAGGCGGCCAGATAGCGGTTGAGGGCAAAGAATATGTTCACGCCGATGCTGAAATTCGACGTCCAGAAAAATGTCGCTTTTCCGGCGTCGCATATCTCCTTGATCTCGCCGAGGCGCGAAGTCCAGCCGGTCGTGCCGCACACCACCGGAACTCCCTGTGCGAAAGCGGCGTTTATGTTGTCGAAGGCTGTGGCGGGAGTTGTGAACTCGATCGCCACGTCGGCCGAGCGGAAAGCGTCGGAGTCGATCGCGGCGTCGCCGTTGTGGATGTCTACATGAGCCACTATCTCATGGCCGCGCTCAAGCGCTATCTTTTCTATCGCATGGCCCATCTTGCCATACCCTATCAGTGCTATTTTCATCGTGTGTCGGATATAATGTCGCAAAAATACAAAAAAACTCGCAGAGTCGAGCTGCTTTTCACGTTGGTTAATAGTCGGTTTGTGCCCTGTCCCGGATGTCGCCGTTGGCTTACGACAGCTCTTCGCGCAGGTGGTAGTGGTTGCGAAGTCGCTCGAACGATGCCGGATCGCGGCGCAGCATGGCGGTGTCGGCCATAGGATCATACGATGCAGCGATCAGGCCGGCGCTGATTGTCGCTTTTGCGCCGTCGGCCATTTTTTCGCTCCATTGCGTCGCCGGCAGTCCGAAGTGTGCGGTCAGGGCGTCGACCGCCATTTGTGTGGCGCGTATCTTCCCCTGGCGCGAATATCCGGCGATGTGCGGAGTCGCCACGGCGGCCATGTCGAGCAGTGTGCGCGATATGTCAGGCTCGTTCTCCCAGCAGTCGATCACGACATTGCTGATCCTCTTGTCCCGCAGTGCGCGGATCAGTGCCTCGTTGTCGGCTACCGGTCCGCGGGCGGAATTGATTATCACCGGCCGGCGTGTCATCCCGGCGAGCAGGCTGTCGTCGCAGAGATGATATGTGGGGTAGTCGCCGCTGCGTGTCAGTGGGGTGTGGAATGTGATGGCATCGGCATCGGCGGCGATCTCCTTGATGGACGAGAATCCTGTAGCTCCTTCGGCGAGGGCGCGCGGAGGGTCGCAGCGCATCACCCGCATCCCGAGCCGTTCGCCCCAGTCGGCAACGATTCGGCCTACGTTGCCCACGCCGACCACGCCGAGCGTCTTCCCATCAAGCGAGCCGAAGTCAGGAAGCGAAAGTAGAGAGGCAAATACGTACTGTGCCACGGCCGGGGCGTTGCAGCCGGGGGCGTTGGCCACGGTTATGCCATGGCTGCGGCACCAAGGCAGATCCACATGGTCAAGACCGATTGTGGCCGAGGCTATGAAGCTGACGCGGCTCTCTCCAAGCAGATCCTCGCAGCATTTCACCCGGGTGCGGGTGACGATGGCGTCGGCTGTGGCTACCGTCTCGGGCGTGAATCGCTCCGGTTCGAGATAGCTCACGTCGGCTACAGGTTCGAGGATGCCGCGGATAAACGGTATATTGGCCTCGATGATGACTTCGGGGCGGCGGGCGTTCAGGTGGTTGTCAGAGTCCATAAGATACACGACAGGCAGGCCGCCGTAAGCGCTATCACGGCTATGTAGGCGCGCCGATGGCCGTAGAGCCTTACGGTGAAGGATACCTGAAAGGCTGTGCACGCGTTGAGCAGACCTGCGTAAAATACTACATTGTTGAAATCCATGATGCATAGCACTCCGCTTGCTATGCCTGTGACGGCAAGGAAGCCGTGCATGGCGCGGGTGCGGGCGTTCATGGATATGACTTTCATCAGATTGAGTGTGCCGCACACAAGGCCTGCGGTCAGGCTGACGCCGATGGCTACGGTGAGTTTCGGAGCTACCGGCAGGCTGAAAAACAGGTGTGGATCGGGCATCGGAGGCAGACGCATGGCCATCGGATCGATTATGCCTGCTGCCAGACAGCACCACAGCGGGGTCACGACGCCGGTCAGAGCGGCAAGGATGCATTTCAGGTCCAGCAGGCGCATCTGGTAGCAACCGATGAGTGCGACGATCAGATACGGCATGAAACCATACTGAAACATAGCCCCTGTCGTTATCGTCATGAATATGAGAAACACCCTGCGGGTATTGTGTCGTGACTGATACGACGCATATAGGGCGGTCATTGACATGAGCATGGCCACGGCCAGCAGGGGCGCGCCGCTGAAACGCGTCAGTTCGGTCGGAGTGGCGCTCTGAAGCAGCATGAACAGACCGGCGAACAGCACCGAAACTGTGCGCAGCAGATTGAATACACGGTTCACTGCCACCATCGCCAGGGCGGTGGCGATGCTTCCGGCCATGGCGCTGACGAAGCTTGTCGACGGGCTGTCGGAGAGCCACAGCCCCGGCGAAGGAAGCCACAGACCCATGTCGGCCGGAGTGTCCGGCATGGGGCGCATGAAACTTACGCAGGCCACGGCAGTGGCCACCATTGTGAGCAGCCACGCGAATCCGCGCGAGCGCAGAAAGTCGGTAAGGCGTTGCTCCGGACGGGTCACTTCTCGATACCTTGGAGCTTCATCAGGTCGCGGCCTATGTCGCGGCGCGAATATTTCCCTTCGAAGTCTATGCCTGCGATCGATCGGTAGCTGCGGTCGAGGGCTTCGGCTATGTCCGAGCCGAGAGAGCTGACCGATATTACGCGGCCACCGGAGGTGACAAGGCGTCCGTCGTCACCGCGGCTTGTGCCGGCATGGAAAGCGATGCTGTCGCTTACGGTGTCGAGGCCGGTGATCTCCTTGCCTTTGGGATATGATCCGGGATAGCCGCCAGATACCATCATTACGGTCACGGCTGTCTGCGGGTTCTCTTTCAGTTCGAGATCGCCGAGATCGCCATGGGCTGCGGCGTTCATGAGCTGCAGCAGATCCGAATCGACGCGGAGCATCACAGCCTCTGTCTCGGGATCACCCATTCTGACGTTGTACTCTATCACCATCGGCTCGCCCTCCACTGAGATCAGTCCGAGGAATATGAAGCCGCGATAGTCTATCCCTTCGCGCTTGAGGCCGTCAAGGGTGGGGAGTATTATGCGGGTGCGCACCTTCTCCATGAATGTGTCGTCGGCAAACGGCACGGGGCTTACGGCGCCCATGCCTCCGGTATTAAGTCCGGTGTCCCCTTCACCGATGCGTTTATAGTCCTTTGCCACCGGAAGCACGCGGTAGCCGCCATGGCCGTCGGTGAGAACGAATACGGAGCATTCGATGCCCGAAAGGAACTCTTCGATCACAACCGTGGCGGATGATTTGCCGAACATGCCCGAAAGCATCTCGCGGAGCGATTCCTTGGCTTCGTCGAGCGTCGGCAGTATCAGCACTCCCTTGCCGGCGGCGAGGCCGTCGGCCTTGAGCACGTAGGGTGCTTTCAGCTCTTCCAGAAAACGGTAGCCCTCTTCGATAGTGTCGGCGGTGAAAGAACGGTAGCGGGCGGTGGGTATGCCGTTGGCCTCCATGAAACGCTTGGCAAAATCCTTGCTCCCTTCGAGCGCTGCGCCGGCGCGGCAGGGACCGCATACGGCAGGGCCGCCCTTGGCCTTGAAAAAGTTGGCCAGACCCGCCACAAGCGGATCCTCGTTGCCGGCCACTATGAGATCTATCCCTTCGCGGTCGACAAATTCGGCCAGAGCCTCGAAGTCGGTCGGCGATATGGCTACATTGGTTCCGAAAGCATCGGTTCCGCCGTTGCCGGGCGCTATATAGAGTTTCTCGAGCAGCGGGCTCTGCTTCATTTTCCATGCGAGGGCCGATTCGCGACCACCGCTTCCGAGCAAAATTACTTTCATGTCAAAAAGGGTATGTGGAGTGGTTTGATTCGTTGCTGATCAGGTCTTAGGCGATCTTCTTCGTGTTAAAAACAAACAATCTCTTAGATAATCTCTTACTTGTCGCTGTCGTTGCTGCTGTTGCGCCAGCCTCTGCGGCTGCGCATCACTACGTTCTCGCCATGCTGCGGAGGCAGGGAGGGGCCTCGTCCGGTGATCGACTTCAGGGCTTCGGGGTTGCGGCGGCGTGCCAGCGGATTCTCCTGATTCTCGCGGGGAGCGGATTCGTGGCGTTCGTCGTCGCGATGACGTCCCTGACGGTCTCTGCGGTCGAAACGTTCGCTTGAATCCTGACGGCGCTTGTCGTCGCGGCGTCCGGGCTTCTCGGCAAACCGGCCGCTTTTGGGGGCATAGCGGTCCGACTTAGTCCGCCGTTCTTTGCCTCCGAAGCCTTTGCGCCGGGCTTCGGAGCGCCATTCGTCATCGCTCATGCGTCGCGGACCTTTGCGCTCACGCTTGTTCTCGCGTGTGGCGTCGTCGGCGTCTTTTGAGTGGCGTATGGAGCCGCCCTGACGGCGGAACGAGTTGTAGTCGCCGTCAAATATCACGTATTCGCGGAGCTGGCATTCGAGAGCGCCGTTAAACACCTCCTCTTTCACCGACGGCGATAGTCCGATGGCGTTGAAATGCTCTTCGCGCAGGGCGATGATCCATGCGTGGTAGCCGGTAAATACATGTTTGAGCGCAGAGCCGATCTCGCGGTATAGCCGATCCATGTCGTCGGTGACGATGCGCTCACCGTAAGGCGGGTTGGTCACGAGTATGCCGTCGGCCGGAGCTTCGGTCCAGTCCTTGATGGCCTTTACCTCCAGATCTATGTAGCGGCCTACTCCGGCCTGCTTGATGTTGGCGCGCGCTATGGCTATCGCTTTGGGCGAGATGTCGGCGCCTATGATGCGGCACGACGGCTCGCGTTCCGACGATTCGTCGTTGTAGATGCTGTCGAAGAGGTCGGCGTCGAAATCGGGCCACGCCTCAAACGCGAAACGCTTGCGGTAGATGCCCGGCATGATGCCGGCGGCGATCATGGCGCCTTCGATCAGGAAAGTGCCCGATCCGCACATCGGATCGACAAGAGGGCAGTCGCCGCGCCATCCGCTTTTGAGAATGATGCCGGCGGCAAGCACTTCGTTGATCGGGGCTTCGGTCTGCTCCACGCGGTAGCCGCGTTTATGGAGCGATTCGCCCGATGAGTCGAGCGACAGTGTGACGCGTTCGCCCGATATGTGGACGTTGATGAGCACGTCGGCGTCCTGCAGTCTTACGCCGGGGCGTTTGTCGGGGTCGAAACGGTCCTTGAAATAGTCGACTATGGCGTCCTTCACACGGTAGGTGACGAAGCGCGAGTGAGTGAACTCGTCGGAATAGGCCGTGGTGTCGATGGCAAAGGTCTTGTCGAGCGACAGCACTTTGGTCCAGTCAAATTCCTTGACCATGGAATAGAGCGTGTCGGGATCGGAAGCCGTGAACTTGTATATGGGCTTGAGTATGCGCAGCGCTGTGCGGCAGCACATGTTGGCGCGGTAGAGCATGGCGAGGTCGCCCTCGAACGATACCATGCGGCGTCCGGGTTCGACATTCTTGGCGCCGAGGCCGCGAAGCTCTTCGGCAAGCACTTCTTCAAGACCCTTGAAGGTCTTGGCCACCATTTCAAACTCTCTGCATTCGTCGGTTGAGTACATAATGTCAGATGGGGTGTGTCGGTTGTTTGGATTGGATGTGACGTTGCGTGCTGCGGCATAGCGGAGCCGTCGGGCTGTATGGCCGCAGTCGTGGTGCAAAGTTAGCGATTCCGCTTCATCTGTCAAAGAAAAGCGTGTCGGATTATTATCCGATTATTCTGCGGGGAGTCGCACGATATTGGTGGGGGAGGATTGCACGAGTCGTTCGCCGGGAGCTACATCGAAGGTCACCCACAGGTTGCCGCCGATCACGGCGCCGTCGCCTATGGTTATACGGCCGAGTATCGTGGTATTGGCGTAGATCACCACATCGCGCCCTACTGTCGGATGGCGCGGCACTCCTTTGACGGGATTGTTGTCGGCGTCGCGTGCAAACGATCGTGCGCCGAGCGTCACACCCTGATAGATCTTCACGTTTTCGCCTATTATCGATGTGGCGCCGACCACCACTCCTGTGCCGTGGTCTATCATCAGTCCCGGGCCTATTGTTGCGCCTGGGTGCAGGTCGATCCCTGTCTCGCTGTGGGCAAGCTCGCTGATCATGCGTGGGATCACCGGCACTCCGAGCTTATGAAGCGCGTGGGCTATGCGGTGGCAGGTGAGTGCGCGCAGTCCGGGATAGCTGAATATCACCTCTTCGGTGGAGTTGGCCGCCGGATCGCCGCGATAGGTGGCCTCGGCGTCGGCTGCCAGAAGAGTGCGCATGTGGGGCAGCTGCTCTATGAACTGCATGGTGAGACGTTCGGCGCGCGCGGCGGTTTCCTTCATGTCAGGCGGTGTGCCGCATTCGGTTTCGAAGCATAGGCCGGCGGTGATCTGGCGGGAGAGTATGCTGCGCAGCTGATCTACCGCTATGCCTATATGGTAGAGCAGATTGTCGCGTCTCACCTGGCTGTTGGCGTAGAAGCCGGGGAAGAACAGATGGCGGCACAGCTCGACGATACGGCGTGTGTCGTCGTGGTTGGGCAGTGGCTCTCCCTGCAGTCGTGTGTGGCACACTCCCGGAAGTGTTTCGGCGGCTGCCAGACTGCTTACGGTCGTGCCGATCATGTCGGCCGTGTCGTGATCTTTTGTGATGGGTTGCTGTCTGCTCATGTTGCTGTTGTGTGGAGGGATGGTTGACTGTGGGTTAACGGCTGCGGCGGCAGGAATGTTCTCATTCGGGGTGGGATGCCGTGGAAATAAAAAAAACTCCCGATACATCACGCACCAGGAGTGTCCCAATTCTTGCTTTTTCTATCTTTGGCGCTTCAGGATGGGCTTGAACCAACGACCCCCTGATTAACAGTCAGGTGCTCTAACCAACTGAGCTACTGAAGCTTGTTTGTTGTTTTTGGCGCTTCAAGATGGGCTTGAACCAACGACCCCCTGATTAACAGTCAGGTGCTCTAACCAACTGAGCTATTGAAGCATTATGTTTTAGTCCCAAAGGAATTGTGCTGCAAAATTACGTCGTTTGGATGAAATATGCAAGCATTGGAGCGTATTTTATCAAAAAAAATCACATCCGGTTGTTTTTGAGGATATTGAAAAATCCCTGTGCCGACAAATTTAGACAATCTCTAAGCGGTGTCGGCACAGGGATTTGTGTGTAGTGTGTCGGATTATTCAACTATCATCGACAGTGTCGACGGGGCGGAGTTGTCGGTTATTTCCACTGATCGGCAGTGTTGCAGTTTTATTGCAAACCGGTTGTGGTGGAAAGGCGCGTAGTCGGCATTGTGGGTTATAGTGTTGCGGCGGAAAATGAGTCCGTCGGTCGATTTGGCGTAGAGCAGAGGGGCGTCGAATGTGTCGAATGTGTTGTCCTCGATCACGATGCCGGGATAGCTCTTGCCTCCGTGGAAATATCCTTTCTGATCCTGAAGCCGATGGATCTCGGGGTAGATTGATATGACGGCCTCCGTAAACTGATATAGGCTCGTGAGGGCGTTGATAAACCGGTTGTTGCGGATGGTGACGTCGCGGCAGGCTCCGGTTTCATACCACCCCATGCAGTCGCCGCATAGAAGTATGGCGGTGCCCGATGTGTGGTCGAAGAGGTTGCGCTCGGCCACTACGCGGCGCGGAGTGGAGAATAGACTGCCGCGGGCGCGGTTGTTGCGCACGGTGTTGTCGGCGAAAGTCACGCTCGGGCTCCATGTCAGGTTCTCCAGGCCGAATCGTCCGCCGGCGGCGGTGATAGCGGTGTCTATGTCGGTGGTGAAGGTGATGTCAAAATCCTTGACGCCGGTGATCTCGGGTGTGTCGGCCGGTCGGATCGAGGCTATGACGAGCGGATTGCCGTAGGGTTCCATCACAGGTGCGTCGATGGGTTGCACGGTGTCGCCCGGCTCGCCCCAGCGGAATCCGTAGCTTTGGCCGTGCATATAGCGTGCGCGGAGCGTGCGCGCTCCCTCGCGGCCTACGACTTTGAGATATGTGCCGTGTACGTTTATGGCGTCATCCATCATGCCTTCATAGAGGCCTCCGGTGGAACTGATATGACCTTTGCACCCCGAGAAGTGGGTGGCGTCGGCCTGAGTGGTGAAGTAGCGCGGATCGCTGTCGCCGCGCAGTGCCACCTCAAAGCCTTCAAGCGTTATGTCGCGGCACATCTGTGCGAGCAGCCCCATGCCCTGGGCGTAATGCACTTTGACGTTGGAAATGCGGATGTCGGTGCAGTCGGCCAGGAATATTCCCGGGGTGGGGCGGGCCCATGAGCGCATTGCCACAATCATGCCGGGAAGCATGGCCCGGTTGCGCCATCTGGGAGCGAAATAGCGGCGCGGTCCGGTCGGGACCACACTGTCGAGCGGCAGATACAGGTCGGCCGTGCGATACACTACGCGTCGGGTCTCCGGCTCGAAAGCTATCCCGCTGCGCTGGCGTTCGGTCCATCCTTCGCCGGTGGTGAAGAATCCGTTTTTGTCGTGCCCGGCTTTTACCCACGGAGCTACCTCGAACTCTATGCCGGTGGAGTCCGATTTCACTATGGTGGCCTGCGCTATGTGGGGATTCTCGAAGTCGATATGGAAGTCGCGCAGAGTCACGTGGGTCGAACCGCTGACGGCTACAGGGAGCATCGTGCCGTGGAATATGAAGTCGGCGCCGTTGCCGTCGATAAGCAGGCTGTCGATCCCCTCGATCCAGAATGCCACCTGCTTTGGATTGGTCTGGTCGTGGTTGGATATATACAGCTCTTTGGCGTGACTCCCTTTAGGATGAAAACTGTACCGTCCAGGGGCGAATTTCAGCGTGACGGCTCCCTTGCCCTTGTAGCGGCGGCTGATGTCGGCAAGCGCTTTGGTCAGTCGCGGCGACATGTTGCCGCGCGTGTCGGGGCGCAGTCCGTATGATGTCATGTCGACAATGGTTTCGGCTCCGGCTGTGGCCGTGGCTATGGCGGTCGCTATGGTCAGGGCTGCCATGCGGCGCGCTAATTGTTTCAGTCTGATTTTCATCCGATGGTGTTGTGTTTGGTGTATATGATGCAAAAATAAGCATAGTCGGCGAAATCTGAAAGACTTACCGGCGGGTTTTTCTGAAAATCCGGCTAATTATAGCCATGATCACGGAGTTATGAAAAATTAAACCGGAGGGTTTGCGAGAGTGTTGTAATTGTTGTAATTTCGCTCTTCGATTTTGAAATCAACCACATAACCACCTTCCACGATGAAGAAACTGCTTCAAGTAGTGACGATAGTGATCGCTGCGACGATCTGTGCGGCCGCCGGCACCCGCAGCAAGAAAAACAGCATAAGCCGCAACCTCGATATTTTCAGCTCGGTGTTCAAGGAGATGCAGACATTCTATGTCGACACCATCGACGCCGACAAGGCGGTGACTACCGCCATCAACGCCATGCTGGCCGAACTCGATCCCTATACGGTGTATATGCCCAAGAACGAAACCGAGGAATTCCGATCAATGAGCACCGGAGAGTTCGGCGGGATCGGATCGTATATCATGCAGCGCAACGGCAATGTGTATATATCCGGCCCACATCGCGACACTCCGGCATTCCGCGCCGGACTGCGCCACGGCGATCTGATCGTGGCCATCGACGGTGATACGATGCTCGGAAAGACACACACCGAGGTTTCGGCACGGCTCAAAGGTGATCCGGGCACGAAGCTTCACGTCAGTCTGCGGCGTCCCTACGCGGGAGCTGATTCGGTGATCGAGGTGGATATGGTCAGGGAGAAGATACGCATACCCTCGGTGCCCTATTTCGGAATGCTTCAGGGCGACGACAAGGTGGGCTACATAAGTCTTACATCATACTCCGAAACTACCGGCGACGAGGTGCGCAAGGCGCTCTCTTCGCTGCTCGACGACGGCGCACGCTCCATAGTGCTTGATCTGCGCGGCAATCCGGGCGGGTTGGTCGAAAGCGCAGTGAAGGTGGTCGGCAATTTCGTGCCGAAGGGCACGGAAGTGCTCCGTACTCGCGGCCGAGGAGTCCTCAATGAGAAGGTCTACAAAACCACCGGCGCCGCACTCGACACCAAAGTGCCGCTGGCCATACTCATCGACGGCGAGAGCGCTTCGGCAGCCGAGATCACTGCCGGAGCACTGCAGGACCTCGACAGGGCGGTAGTGGTCGGCGACCGGTCGTATGGCAAGGGACTGGTGCAGATCACACGCGACATCCCCTACGAGGGATCGCTGAAGGTGACAATGGCCCGATACTATATCCCCTCCGGACGACTCATACAGGCTATCGACTATAGCCATCGCGACGAGGATGGCCGCGTTACGCGCATCCCCGACAGTCTCACCAACGAATTCCGCACGGCCGGCGGCCGGATAGTGCGCGACGGCGGTGGTATCACTCCCGATGTCAAGGTGGACTATCCCGAGGCAAGTCGTCTGACCTACAATATTGTCAGCGGTTTCTGGGCGTTTGACTTCGCCAACAGATATTATGCCGAGCATCCCGATGAGATGCCCGATGTATCCACGTTCACCATCACCGACTCGGTATATGAGGATTTCAAGCGGTCGATTGATCCCGAACGGTTCCGCTACGACCGCGTCTGCGAGATGATGCTCGACCGGCTGCGCCAGGCTGCCAAAATCGAGGGTTATGAGGGTGATTCCCTTAACGCGCAGTTTGCCGTGCTCGAAAAGATGCTCAAGCACTCGCTTTCGGCCGATCTCGATACCCACCGCAAGGCCATAGAGCCGCTTCTTGTGCGTGAGATAGTGGAACGCTACTGTCAGGAGCCGGGACGCATAGCTTCCAGCCTGCGCTTCGATCCCGGGATCGACAGTGTACGCAGTGTGCTCGCCACCCCCGGACGGGTAGAAGAGATTCTTAAGCCGGCCGGAAAATGAGCGGAATCGCCGATCTGTGCGCGCGGTTTATGACCGCCGAGCGCTCAAAGGCGCTGAAGGCGGCGCTGGCCGCTTCCGATGAGGCTCATGTCTATGGCCTCGCAGGCTCGGCTCCGGCCATGATGCTCGCCGCAATGCCGGCGCGCAAGCATCCGGTCATGGTGGTGGGCGACTCGCTCGACGACGCGGGATATCTCTACCACGACCTGTCGCGCATACTGGGCGATGATGCGGTGCTTATGTTCCCCTCGGCCTACAAGCGTTCGATCAAGTACGGACAGGTCGATCCGCCCTCCGAGATACTTCGCACCGAGGCGCTCAACCGATGGCATTCCGACAAGTCGCTGCGTTTTGTGGTGACCTATCCCGAGGCTATGGCCGAAAAAGTGGCGTCGCGGTCCGATGTCGATACGCTCACCCTCAGGCTCGCCCGCGGATCGGTGGCGCCGATGACCGACACCGCCCGATGGCTGCGCGACAATGGTTTTCAGGAGGTCGACTACGTCTACGAGCCGGGGCAGTTCGCCATACGCGGCTCAATACTCGATATTTTCGGCTACAGCTACGAGATGCCTTATCGCCTTGACTTCTTCGGCGACGAGATCGACTCCATACGCACGTTCAACACCGAGACACAGCTCTCCGAGCAGCAGGTAGCGTCTGTGGCCGTTACTGCCAACGTCGCATCGTCGGCACGTGGAGAGTCGCTGCTCGACTTCATACCCGCCGACACGCTCATAGCGGTGCGCGACGCGGCTTACACTCTTCAGCGCATCGAGGCGGTCAGCAACGAAAGCTTCTCGCAAAGCTCGCTTCTCGCCGACGAGGGCGATGCCGACGCCATGCAGAAGGTGGTCGATCCGGAGGCGTTCGCCAAAGCGTTCGACGGATTCGCCCGGCTGCTCTTCTCGGCCGCTGCCATGCCCGAAGGAAAGGAGCTGAAGGCGTCCATCGACTTCGGTTGCACTCCGCAGGGTGTCTACCACAAGAATTTCGACATCATATCCGAGTCGCTCAGCCGTTTTCTGGCCGACGGGTACTCTATATGCATCCTCTCCGACAGCCCGAAGCAGATCGATCGCCTCAAGGCCATATTTGCCGACAGGAGCGACGATATACCGTTCACGCCGGTTGGCACGGCCATACATGCTGGATTTGTCGATCACCGTCTGAAGCTGTGTGTGTTTACCGACCACCAGATTTTCGACCGTTTCCATAAATACAGTCTGAAGAGCGACCGTGCCCGTTCGGGCAAGCTCGCTCTGTCGCTGAAGGAACTTAGCGCCATTGAACCGGGCGACTACATAGTGCACGTGGATCATGGTGTGGGACGCTTCGCCGGACTGCTCCGCACTGAGGTGGGAGGCCACGTGCAGGAGATGATAAAGCTCGTGTATGCCGGAGGCGATACGATATTCGTTTCGATACATTCGCTCCACAAACTCGCCAAGTATCGTGGCAAGGAGGGCATAGAGCCGAAGATCAACAAGCTCGGTACCGGCGCATGGAACCGCGTCAAGGAGCGCACCAAGGAGAAACTCAAGGATATCGCCCGCGATCTCATACGCCTGTATGCCGCCCGACGGCAGGAGAAAGGATTCAGTTTCTCGCCCGACTCGTATCTGCAGCGCGAGCTTGAGGCGTCGTTTATCTACGAGGATACTCCCGACCAGCTGACCGCCACGCAGGCCGTGAAGGCCGATATGGAGAGCGACAGACCTATGGACCGCCTGATATGCGGCGATGTAGGGTTCGGCAAGACCGAGGTGGCGATGCGTGCGGCCTTCAAGGCGGCCGGCGACTCGAAGCAGACCGCCGTGCTGGTGCCTACGACCGTACTGGCTTATCAGCACTACAATACGTTCCGTCAGCGGCTTAAAGATTTTCCCGTCAGGGTCGAATATCTGTCGAGAGCGAGGAGCGCCAAGCAGGTAAAGGAGATACTGGCCGATCTGGCTGCGGGCAAGATCGATATTCTGATCGGCACCCACAAGCTGATATCCAAATCGGTTAAATTCAAGGATCTCGGACTTCTGATCGTCGACGAGGAGCAGAAGTTCGGAGTGGCCGTCAAGGAGAAGCTCAAGCAGATGAAGACCAATGTCGACACCCTCACCATGAGTGCCACCCCTATACCCCGCACGCTGCAGTTCTCGCTGATGGGTGCCCGTGACCTGTCGGCTATCACCACCCCTCCCCCCAACCGCTATCCGATTGTCACGACGGTCAGCGCGCTTACCGACGACACTCTTCTTGAAGCTGTCAACTTCGAGATGTCGCGCAACGGTCAGGTGTTTATTGTCAACCATCGTATCGAGGGACTATACGATCTCGAACGGATGATACAGAGGCTTGTGCCCGATGCCCGCACCATAGTGGCCCACGGACAGATGCCCCCCGAAAAGCTTGAAAAAGCCATAATCGACTTCGGCAACCACGATTTCGACGTGCTGCTCTCCACCACAATCATAGAGAGCGGAGTCGACATGCCTAATGTCAACACCATTATCATAAACAACGCGCACTGTTTCGGACTTTCGGAGCTTCATCAGCTGCGTGGCCGTGTGGGCCGAAGTTCGCGCAAGGCGTTCTGCTACATGTTTGTGCCTTCGTCGGTGCCGCTGTCGCCGACAGCGCGCCGCCGGCTGCAGGCCATAGAAAGCTTCAGCGAACTTGGTTCGGGAATACATATCGCCATGCAGGATCTTGACATACGCGGGGCCGGCAATCTGCTGGGCGCGGAACAGAGCGGATTTATAGCCGATCTCGGTTACGAAACATATCAGAAGATACTCAAGGAGGCCGTGACTGAACTTCGCACCGAGGAGTTTGCCGATGTAATGGCCGACACCCCCGAGGATCAGCAGGATTTTGTGGCCGACTGTGCCATAGAGAGCGATATGGAGCTGCTCCTGCCTGCATCCTACGTGCCGCAGGAGAGCGAACGAATATCGCTTTACCAGGAACTCGACAGCATAGAGCGCGAGAGCGATCTCGACGCTTTTGAAGAGCGTCTGCGCGACCGTTTCGGCGAGATTCCGCCTGTGGCGCGCGAGCTGCTGCGCATCCCCCGACTGCGCCGCATGGCACGTCGCCTCGGTGTGGAGAAGGTGGTTCTGAAGCAGGGTTCCATGTATATTCATTTTGTCGACGACACCAACAGAGCCTACTACGAGTCGGTGGCATTCGGCCGCATTCTCTCCTGGTTCCAGGCTAATGTGGCGCGATGTCAGATACGCGATCGTCAGGGCAAGCGTAGCTTCGTGATATCGCGTGTGCCGTCGGTGGAGGCTGCCGTATCTATATTCGATGCCATGATGAAGCTTGATCCGGTGCCGTCGGCGTGAACTTCGGTGATGTCGTGGATGTTATAATATCGTGACCGAATTTGTTTCCAATTAATATATAGATTCATGATCAGAAAATTTGTAACTGCCGCACTGGTAGTGTTGGCTATGACGCCGCTTGCGGCCTGCAGCGACAACGATGACGACAATCTCTCGCCCGACGCGGAGCTGAAGCAGGCTCTGTCGACTAAATACCCCGCCATGAAGGTGACAGGCTGGGAAAAAGTGAAGTCTTGGAGCGTGGCCGAAGGACGTATCGACGGTATCGATGCCGACGTATGGTTTGATGTGTCAAACCAGTGGGTCATGACCGAGTATGACTACGGACGCGATATAGCGCGCCTGCCGCAGCCGGTGGCCAATGCCATAGCCGGTGGCGATTTCCGCGACTGGACGGTCGACGATATCGACTATTACGAGCGCCGCTCGGAGAGCTTCTATCGTGTGGAGATGGAGACTCCCGGACAGCCCGATGTCTACCTGCTCTATATGCCCGACGGCGCTCTGCGCGGCACAACGGCGGTCGACACCGATGTCTATCCCGACTTCGTGCTTCCGCAGCCCATATTGCCTCCTGCGGGCAACTGATATGACATAGCCCGGGGATCTCGTCAGTGAGATCGCTTCCCGATGCCGGGGAGCGGATATCCGGCGAAATGGTATTAAAACAGCGACTGCCGCTCTCTGATCGAGGGCGGCAGTCGTCGTTATTGATTGGATGCAAAGTGCGGCGTCAGTCGGCGCACTTTGCTTTGATGAACTCGCGGTTAAGACGGGCGATGTTGCTCAGAGGTATGTTCTTGGGGCACTCGGCGGCGCAGGCACCTGTGTTGGTGCAGTTGCCGAATCCGAGCTCGTCCATCTTCTTGACCATGGCGCGGGCGCGACGCTTGCGCTCTACCTGACCCTGGGGCAGGAGGGCAAACTGGCTCACCTTGGCCGATACGAACAGCATTGCCGAGCCGTTCTTGCACGCTGCCACGCAGGCGCCGCAGCCGATGCAGGTAGCGGAGTCCATGGCCACGTCGGCAACCTCTTTCGAGATCGGGGTGGCGTTGGCGTCGGGAGCACCGCCGCAGTTGAACGAAACGTAGCCGCCGGCCTGCTGGATCTGGTCGAACGCGTTACGGTTGACGGTAAGGTCGCGGATCACGGGGAAAGCCGCCGAGCGCCACGGCTCGATGGTGATGGTCTCTCCATCGTGGAACTTACGCATGTGGAGCTGGCATGTGGTGATGCCCTGCACTGGGCCGTGGGGATGACCGTTGATGTAGAGCGAGCACATGCCGCAGATGCCTTCGCGGCAGTCGTTGTCAAACACCACCGGCTCCTCGTTCTGCTCCACGAGCTTCTGGTTGAGCATATCGAGCATTTCAAGGAAGCTGCTGCCTGTCGACACGTTGTCGAGGTGATAGTTGACGAACTGGCCGGGTTCCTTCGGACCGCGCTGACGCCAAACTTTCAGATTTACGCTTATAGTATTTTCCATTTCTGTGTTGCTTTTTTCTTGACGTTTTTACGACTTGTAGTTGCGGGTCTGAACCTGGATGGCCTCATATTTGAGGGGCTCTTTGAGAAGGATGGGCTTCTCGTCGTCGCCGGTGTATTTCCAGCAGCTGACGTACATGTAGTGTTCGTCGTCGCGCTTGGCTTCGCCGTCGGCGGTCTGATACTCTTCGCGGAAGTGTGCGCCGCACGATTCGTTGCGGTGCAGAGCGTCGATTGCCATCATGCGGGCCATCACAAGAAAGTCCTCCAGACGGAGAGCCTTCTCAAGCTCGGTGTTGAGGTCGTCGGCGCTGCCCACGATGCGGAGGTCGGTGTAGAACTCCTTGCGCACCTCCTTGAGCTCCTCGATCGCTTTCACGAGGCTCTGGAGTGTGCGTCCCATGCCCACGAGATCCCACATGATGTGACCCAGACGCTTGTGGATCTGGTCGGGGCTCTTGGTGCCCTTGATGGCCATGAGGCGCGCTATGCGGTCGCGTACGCCCTTCTCGGCTTCGTCAAATTCGGGATGCTTGGTGTCGAATGTCGAGCGGCTCACCTTGATCTGGTCGCTCAGATAGTTCTGGAGAGTGTAGGGGAGCACGAAGTATCCGTCGGCGAGTCCCTGCATGAGAGCCGATGCTCCGAGGCGGTTGGCGCCGTGGTCGGAGAAGTTGCATTCGCCGATGGCGAAGAGACCCTTGACGGAGGTCTGCAGCTCGTAGTCCACCCAGATGCCGCCCATGGTGTAGTGCGAGGCGGGGAAGATCATCATCGGAGTTTCGTAGGGGTTGTCGTCGGAGATCATCTGATACATGTCGAAGAGGTTGCCATAGCGGTCACGCACCACGTCGGCTCCCAGACGCTCGATGGCATACTTGAAGTCGAGATATACGGCGTTGCCCGTACCTACGCCGAAGCCGGCGTCGCAGCGTTCCTTGGCGGCACGGCTGGCGATGTCGCGGGGGCAGAGGTTGCCGAAGGCCGGATAGCGGCGCTCCAGATAGAAGTCGCGGTCTTCGTCGGGTATGTCGGTCGGTTTTTTCTTGCCGGCGCGGATAGCCTCGGCGTCCTCTTTCTTCTTGGGCACCCATATGCGGCCGTCATTGCGGAGCGATTCGCTCATGAGGGTGAGCTTCGACTGGTCTTCGCCGTGCACGGGTATGCAGGTGGGGTGGATCTGTGTGAAGGCGAGGTTGGAGAGGTAGGCGCCTTTGCGGAATGCCTGGATGGCGGCGGAGCCGTTGCAGCCCATGGCGTTGGTGGAGAGGAAGAATGTGCGTCCGTAGCCGCCGGTGGCGAGCACCACGGCGTGGGCGGCGTAGCGCTCCAGTTCGCCGGTGACGAGGTTGCGCACGATGATGCCGCGGGCGCGTCCGTCGATTATTACGACGTCGAGCATCTCACGACGGTTGAACGAGCGCACCTGACCCTTCTCGATCTGGCGGTTGAGCGACGCGTAGGCGCCGAGCAGCAGCTGCTGTCCGGTCTGACCCTTGGCGTAGAATGTACGGCTCACCTGGGCGCCGCCGAAGGAGCGGTTGGCCAGCAGACCGCCGTATTCGCGGGCGAAAGGCACACCCTGCTGCACGCACTGGTCGATGATGTTGTTCGACACTTCAGCCAGACGGTACACGTTGGCCTCGCGCGAACGGAAGTCGCCGCCCTTTACGGTGTCATAGAAGAGGCGGTAGACGGAGTCGCCGTCGTTCTGATAGTCTTTGGCTGCATTGATACCGCCCTGTGCGGCGATCGAGTGAGCGCGACGCGGGCTGTCCTGAATGCAGAAGTTATATACGTTGAAGCCCAGCTCGGCAAGTGTCGAGGCTGCTGAAGCGCCGGCGAGGCCGGTGCCCACCACGATCACGTCGAGATTGCGTTTGTTGGCGGGATTTACGAGCTTCTGGTGGGCCTTGTAGTTGGTCCACTTGTCGGCTATGGGACCCTCGGGTATCTTGGAGTCTATCTGATATTCGGGGAGCTTGGAGGACTCGATGTCGGCGTAATCCTTCATTATGGGTGTAGAGTCGATCATGCCCTCTACGCTTTTGATATCTGCCATATTTGTGACGTTGTGATGTTTATTCTGATATTACTTTACGCACTCCGTGTGATGGCCGTGACCCTCGCAGTCGGTGTGGCCGTCGCAGTCGGTGTGGATGATGCACACGGCTTCCTGAGAAACGGCTGCCTCCGGGCATACCACGCTGGTGGCGTAGTCGCGGCAGGCTTCGTCAAACGAGGTGGAGTTGGCGCGAACGGTGAACACTATGGCCTGGGCGATGAAGAGAGCCACAACGATGGAGCTCCACCAGAGACCGATGCATTTGAGGCGTTTGATCCAGATGTCGTTGTCCCATCCGCAGGTCTGGAACATCGACCAGAAGCCGTGGTTCATGTGGAACCAGAGAGCCACGAAGCCGATGATGTAGACGATCGGAGTCCAGATCTGGCTGAAAGCGATGTGGAGGAACAGGCTGCCGGCAGCGGGAGGAACGGCGACGCCGTCGTGCACATACTCGCAATGGATGATCTCGGCGAGCTGCATCTTGGCCCAGAACTGGATCAGGTGAACGGCCAGGAAAGCGAGCACCACGATGCCCAGGACGAGCATGTTCTTCGACGACCACTCTACCTGAGGCTGGCTGCCGTTGACCTGATAGCGGTCGGCGCCGCGGGCCTTGCGGTTCTGGACGGTGAGCCAGAGCGCGTAGCAGATGTGGATGATGAAGAGAGCTGCGAGACCCATTGATGCAACCAGAGCATACCAGTTGGCACCCAGGAAGGCGCAGATCATGTCATAGGCCTGAGGCCAGAAGAGCGCCACGCCGTTCATCAGTGCGTGAAACGTAACGAATAGGATAAGGCAGGCTCCGGTGATTGACATCACGAGCTTCCTTCCTATAGATGAGTTGGTTAACCACATAATGAAAGTGTAATTTAATTATTTGATTTTATGATGGATTTTCAGTAGCCTGGCATTTGTCGTTTGACCGTGTTTTATCTTGATTTTCCTATGCATTATCAGTAGATAAAACCGGTGCAAGTGCAAAATTAAGCGAAATTAACCATTCCTGCAAAAATATTTGGACTCTCCAACAATATTATTTGGTAATTTTGCGGAAACAAGAAGCACGGGGATTTTGTTTCCCGGTGCATGACCAGTCAATCACATCATTTCAACACACAGATGACACTACGCAATTTCATCGCAGCAGCCGCAGTGGCGCTTGGCGTATTTGCCGCAGAAGCCGCTGTCAACGTCGTGCCGCGTCCGGTATCGGTAGAGGAGCATGACGGACAGTTCACACTTACCTCAAAGACATCCATCGGCTATGCCGAAGGCCTTGAAGAGTATGCCATGTATCTCGACAGCATTCTGTTGCAGTCGACCGGATATGAACTGCCGGTCGTGGCCGGCACGTCCAAGGCCGCTATTGCGCTCAGCATCGACAGCGCCGCAGTAGGCGCATCGGAGGGCTATCGTCTGGAGGTGGGGCGCAAGCGCATCACTGTGGTCGGCGCCGACAAGGGAGGCCTGTTCTACGGATTGCAGACATTGCTGCAGCTCTTCCCGGAGCAGATACATTCCGACCGTCCGGCAAGAAATGTGGAGTGGAACGCTCCATGTGTGAGCATCTTCGACGCTCCCGAGCGCCCGTGGCGCGGAATGATGCTTGATGTGGCGCGCTATTTCCACGATGTCGATTATGTGAAGCATTATATCGACATGATGGCGATGTATAAGCTCAACAAGCTGCAGTTCCACATGATCGACGATTCGGGATGGCGCATGGAGAGTAAGAAATATCCGCGTCTGACGGAAGTGGGCGCATACGCCGGAACGGGTCCGTCGCGCCTCGGAGGATATTACACTCAGGATCAGATCCGCGACATCATAGAGTATGGTCGGCTACGCAACGTCGAGATTATTCCCGAGATAGAGTTCCCGGCTCACATACTGTCGGCTGTAGTAGCCTATCCGTGGCTGTCGTGCACAGGTCTGCAGCATGAGCTGCCGCGCCAGCATTTCATCAGTCGCGATCTTCTTTGCGTGGGCAAGGAAAGTTCCATGAAGTTCCTCTTCGACATACTCGATGAAACCGTCGAGCTGTTCCCATCCAAGTACATCAACATAGGTGGCGACGAGGCTGTCTACGACCGCTGGAAGGAGTGTCCCGACTGTCAGGCGCTGCTCAAGCGCGAGGGGTTGTCGAAGGCTTCGGAGCTGCAGGGATGGCTGACCGATACGGTGGCGCGCATGATGGCCGACCGCGGACGTACGGTCATAGGATGGGAGGAAATCATCACCCGGGGCGATGTGTCGACCCCTGTTGTGGCGCTGATATGGCACAATGTGGCCGATTCGGTGTTCGCTTCCTCCAAAGGTCATCAGGCTATTCTGACTCCGGCCACACACATGTATCTCGACTTTCCCGAAAGCTCCACTCCCGGCGAGATAAAGGCTGCCGGATGGATGCCGCCGATATCGCTCGAAAAGGCCTATTCGATGCCTGTCAACGACTATTCCGACAGCTCGTCGGTGATCGGCGTGCAGGGATGCCTGTGGAGCGATCAGTTTATTCACGGCACAGTGCTTCAGGAACTGCCGCAGCTCGACGAAAACCGTTCGGAGGCCTATGTCGACTATCTCACCTTCCCGCGACTGCTCGCGGTGGCCGAGGTGGCATGGGATAAGGAAAGCCGCCGTTCGTGGCCAGATTTCCGCCGCAGGGTCATGACACATTTCGGTCGCCTCGACGCCATGGGCGCTGCCTATCGTGTGCCGGAACCGTCGATAACCTCCATGAAGGAGCTCCCCTCGGGTGAGTGGGAGTTTGTGCTGGAGCCGTCGATCGAGGAGAGCGAGATCCGCTATACCACCGACGGCACGTATCCCACCGTCCATTCAGCGCTTTATAAAGGCGGCAAGGTGGTAGCGCCCTCCAGATCCGATTTCCACGCTGTCACGGTCAATGGACGCAGGGTGTCGCTTCCGACATACTTCGCCCCGGATTATTCGCGTTACGAACGCTATGGATCCATAGCGGGGCAGTGGCAGCCGCTTCAGGTGCAGACCGTCGCCACGCCATGGAACATCGACGTCATAGGCAAGATCTCGGGCAACGGATCGTATGAAATCACTTTTATCCCTGAAAAGGGAGGCGACATACACTTTGGACGCCTGAAGCTCATGAAGCGCGACGAGCAGCTCGCCGATGTCGATGGCGACTATACTGTCAAGCCCGGACAGACGGCCACCTACCGGTTTGATGTCGATGCGTTCGAAGCCGGCACTCCGTTTACAGTCGTGGTGGAGCGCAACGGCGTCGGATCCAACGAAACTTCCGGTCTGGTGTTTATCCGTAAGCTCTGATCGGTTCATTGCCGCAGGAAGTCGGCGAGCACTGTGGCATTGTTGTGTATGGTGTCTTTCGAGCCATAGAGCAGTGTGACGAGAGGCCGTCCGGCTATGTCGCGGCGCAGCTGAAGAGCCGTCGGGTTTGACCGTAGCTCATCGGTGTAGCGCCGGACGAATTCCTCCCACCGGCTGTCGGGGTCGGCGTGAAACCATTCGCGCAGCGTGGTTGACGGTGCTACGTTTTTGACCCACAGGTCATAGTGGAACGATTCTTTCGATTCGCCACGTGGCCATAGCCGGTCGACGAATATGCGGTAGCCGTCGTCGGCAGTGCTGCCGTCGGGATCGGAGTATACTCTGCGTGTGATTATCTTCTGCATGTTATAAAACTGTTAAAGCGATCAGCCGTGCCTGTGTGATGACGGGCACGGCTGAACTGCATTTTGTGTCAGGGGCTCACTATTGTATGTCGGGGCTGGCTGTAAACTGGCCTGTGCCTGATGATGTATCCTCGTCGGGAGCGGTGTCGGGCAGATCCTCTGCGGTCGGCACCACGATCAGGTCGAAGGCCATATATCCGGTTGCTAACTCGCAGTCCACCTCGGCTATGATCATAGACATCGACATGACATGCTTGCCGGGGGTAAGCTCGGAGGTATCGATCGATATGTTGAACGGCGACAGGTTGGTGGCGCCGAGCACCCATCCGTCGAGTCCGTAGGTGACGGCCGTGATAGCGGCTTTCTTGCCCTGGCGTAGCGGAGTGCAGCTCACTGATGTGATCTCGAACGGTTCGCCGGCCACGGCGTAGATGGTGCCGTCGATCTTTTTCGCTCCGGCATATTCGATGTTGATGTCTACGGCAGGCAGATCCTTGTCGTCGTCGCTGCAGGCTGTCATGCCGAGCAGCGGCAGGGCGGCCATCAGAAGGTGTATGATCTTTTTCATGATTGTGTGGTTTGTAGTGTTTAGTTTCTGAACACGAGTCCGGCGTCGTCCCCCTCCTGATAGTCGATCACTATCGGATGGTCGCGGTCTACTTTCTGAGCCAGGATGTCCTTCGACAGCTGGTTGAGCACCAGGCGGTGTATGGCGCGTTTCACCGGGCGGGCGCCGAATTCAGGATCATATCCCTCCTCGGCCAGGAAATGGAGCGCGGCAGGCGTCACTTCGAGTGTCACGCCGTTGGCGGCGAGCATCTTCTGTATCGACTTGATCTGCAGCCCTACGATCTCCTCTATCTCGGCCTCGTTGAGCGGGGTGAACATTATGATCTCGTCTATGCGGTTGAGGAATTCCGGCCGTATGGTCTGTTTCAGCATCTCGAGAACCTCGTTCTTTGTGGTTTCGATGGTTTCGGCGCGGTTCTCGGGCGTCATCTTCGAGAAATTGTCGCGAATCACGTTCGATCCCATGTTGGAGGTCATGATGATGATGGTGTTCTTGAAGTTGACCAGACGTCCCTTGTTGTCGGTCAGACGTCCGTCGTCGAGCACCTGCAGCAATATGTTGAACACGTCGGGATGCGCCTTTTCGATCTCGTCGAAGAGCACTACCGAGTAAGGTTTGCGACGCACGGCCTCGGTCAGCTGTCCGCCTTCGTCGTAGCCTACGTATCCCGGAGGCGCTCCGACAAGCCTCGACACTGTGTGCTTCTCTTGATATTCACTCATGTCGATGCGGGTCATCATGTTCTCGTCGTCAAAGAGATATTCGGCCAGTGCCTTTGCCAGCTCGGTCTTGCCGACTCCGGTAGTGCCCAGGAATATGAACGATCCAATGGGGCGGCGCGGGTCGTTGAGTCCGGCACGGCTGCGGCGAACGGCGTCGGCTATGGCGCGGATTGCGTCCTCCTGACCTATGACGCGTTCGTGAAGCTCGGCTTCGAGGTGGAGCAGTTTCTCCTTTTCGCTCTGTACCATCTTGTTGACCGGAATGCCGGTCCAGCGGCTTACCACGTCGGCTATATCCTCGGCGTCGACCTCCTCCTTGATCAGGGCTTTCTCTCCCTGCATCATGGCGAGCTGTTCCTGTATCTGGGTATTCTCAGTCTCTTTCTGCTGCACTTTCGAGTAACGTATCTCCGCCACTTTGGCGTAGTCGCCCTCGCGTTCGGCGCGCTCGGCCTCGAAGTTGAGCTGCTCTATGTCGATCTTGTTCTGCTGTATGCGGTTTATGAGATCTTTCTCGGCCTTCCATTTTGCGGCGAACTCCTTCTCGTCCTCTCTCATCTGCGCGAGATCCTTCTCGATCTCCTTGACTTTCTCGCTGTCGCCTTCGCGCTTTATGGCCTCCCGCTCGATCTCCTTCTGGGCTATCATGCGGGTGATCTCGTCGAGAGCCTGCGGCACGGAGTCCATTTCCAGACGCAGTTTGGAGGCAGCTTCGTCCACGAGATCGATAGCCTTGTCGGGGAGGAAACGGTCGGTGATATAGCGCTCGGAGAGCTGCACGGCGGCTATGATCGCCTCGTCGCGGATGCGCACCTTGTGATGGTTCTCATATCGCTCTTTCAGTCCGCGCATGATGGCTATTGCGCTCATCTCGTCGGGTTCGTTGACCATCACCTTCTGGAATCGGCGTTCAAGAGCCTTGTCCTTCTCGAAATATTTCTGGTATTCGTCGAGTGTGGTGGCGCCTATGCTGCGGAGCTCGCCTCTGGCGAGTGCCGGCTTGAGTATGTTGGCGGCGTCCATGGCTCCCTCTCCTTTTCCGGCTCCGACAAGGGTGTGGATCTCGTCGATGAATAGTATTATCTCTCCGTCGCTCTGTGTCACCTCGTTGACTATGGCTTTCAGTCGTTCCTCGAACTCGCCTTTGTATTTGGCTCCGGCCACGAGGGCGCCCATGTCGAGCGAGAAGATCTGTTTGGAACGGAGGTTTTCAGGCACGTCGCCGCGCACGATTCTCTGTGCCAGACCCTCGGCTATGGCAGTCTTGCCGGTGCCTGGCTCGCCTATGAGCATGGGATTGTTCTTGGTGCGTCGGCTCAATATCTGGAGCACACGGCGTATCTCGTCGTCGCGCCCTATCACCGGGTCGAGTTTGCCCTGACGTGCGCGTTCGTTGAGGTTTATGGCATATTTGTTGAGTGAATTGTAGGTTTCCTCAGCGCTCTGGTCGGTGGCTTTCTTGCCTTTGCGCAACTCTTCGATGGCCGCCTTCAGCTCTTTGTCGGTCAGTCCGGAGTCCTTCAGGATGGAGGACGCGGGCGAGGCGATCTCGAATAGTGCGGTGAGTAGCGCTTCGAGCGTGACATATTCGTCGCCCTGCTTCTTGGCGATGTCTATGGCTCTCTGCAGCACGTCGTTTGACGTGCGGCTCAGGTATGGCTCTCCGCCCGACACTTTGGGCTGCGATGCTATCTCGCGGTCTATGGCGGCATTGACGGTGGTGATATTGGCGCCGGTCTTCGCGAAGATAAACTTCACGAGCGACTCGCCCTCCGACATCACGGCCTTAAGGATATGCACCGGCTCAATGGCCTGACAGCCGTTGGCGCGTGTCAGCTCCACTGCTTTCTGGATGGCTTCCTGCGACTTGATGGTAAAATTATTGAAATTCATATCCTGGATAAATAAACAGTTTTTTAGAGTATGTTTGAATTTTACTTCTATTCACTCCAAGAGGATTTTCGGAGAGATTTGCGTGAGTTGAAGAGGGAGCGATGCGGGCATCGTGACCGATGAGACTTGACGCAAATCGCCCGAAAAGACCTTTGAGGGGATAGAAAGAAGTTCATATATATTTTTCGTGTTAAATTCAAACATACTCTTAGATTCTTTGCTGGACTTGACCGGATTGTGGCTCCGACCGGATGCCGGCATGTGCGCCCCGGCGGGTTGCAAGCTGTCGGTGTGATGCGGCGGCTGACCGCAGGGATCTGCCGTCTGCTGATTTTCTAACAATCTCACGACGGCAAAAGTTGGTAATTGCCAACATTTTTACTGCTTGCTTGCCGTAAATTCGGCCAGAATGTCTAATTTTGTAACTGCAAACAGTATGCCACAATGAAAAAGTTACATAATGTCATAATCCGAGTGGCCGTTGTCATGATCGCTTTCGTGGCCGCGCCGCGAATGACGGCTCAGGATACCTATTTCCAGTTGCCGATAGTGCCCGACTCGCTTCAGGGACTGCAGCCAAGAGTCGACTATCTGATCGAACACTACTGGGATTTCTGTGATTTCAACAAGGCTTTCAGCAATCGCGAGCGCATGGGAGAGAGCTTCAGGTCCTATCTCAATCTGATGCCCCACGCCTCGGCCCGGCAGGCCCATAAATGCATCGCAAAGCTGCTCAAGACACTTGAAAAACGTCCCGAAGATCTGACGTTTCTGGCCAATACGGCCGAGCGGCATGTGCATTCCGACACATCGGAGATCTACTCCGACGAGCTGTATCTGCCATTCATACGCGCGGTGGTCGACAACAAGCGCGTCGACAAAAGCATAAAGGCGCGCTACGAACATCAGGTGAGGGTGCTTTCGGCATCGCAGGTGGGCATGTCGGCTCCCGTATTTGACTTTACCGACCGCGACGGCAACCGGCGCACCTTCGCTCCGGATTCGGCCGAGGTGACGCTGATCTATTTCTTCGACACAGAGTGTAGCGACTGTCATCTGGCGCGTACACGCCTTAACGCCAACATACCGACCTCGCGATATCTTGATGCCGGACTGGTAAGGGTTGTGGCCATATCGGCCGAGGAACCAGACGAGGAGTGGCGTGAGAAAGTTAAGAATTTCCCGTCGACATGGATCGTCGGCTCTGCCCCCGACATCGATACGGTCTATGATATCAAGTCGACCCCGTCGTTCTATATACTTGACGAGAATTCGGTGATACGAATGAAGAATGCGAACATCGACACCGTTCTGACTATCATGTCGCGTCTTTGACTCGCTCCGGCCGTCGGGCGCCGTCATGTCCCTTAACATAAAAACTCTTCATGATGTCGAAACTCAATAAACTCATAGCGCATACATTCGTGAAATGCACGGGTTATACCTACAGCAACATGGCCCGGCTGTTCATGCGCCTTTTTGTCGGAGTGATGTTCATGCAGTTCGGCATACGCCATCTTGTGGCGTTCGAGCAGTTGCGCCATACATTCCCGTCTATGTTCGGACTTCATTCCGAAACGTGTCTGATCATCATGATTGTGATCGAGATCGTGTGCTCGCTGTTCATTATGGTGGGTTTCCTGACCAGGATAGCTGTGGTGCCACCTGCGCTGTCAATGATGGCGGCGGAGTACTACATACTCCATAATCTGCTGCCCAACGTGTCGGTCTACGGCCTGTCGGACACGCAGCCGGGCTATCTGCCCATAATGTTCATAGGCATCTACCTGTATATTTTGCTGGCCGGGCCGGGCAAGATCTCGCTTGATTATTTCATCTCGCTGTTCCTGATAAGCCGTCAGGGCAAGAGCGGCGACGAGGAGCTTGAAGATGTCTGAACCATGAGGATCGCAGCGTTGATATCAGGTGGCGTCGACAGCGCCGTGGCTGTCCACCGGCTGGTGGAGCAGGGCCACGACGTCAGCCTGTTCTATATCCGTATCGCGTCCGACGACGGCCGCGGCGACTGCTCGGCCGAGGAAGATCTCGAGATGTGCCGTCTGATCGCGTCGCGCTATGGCTTGCCGCTCGACACGGTCGATCTCAACAAGGAATACTGGGAAAGCGTCATGGAGTATGCCCTCCGCACGGTCCGTCAGGGACTGACGCCCAATCCCGACATAATGTGCAACAGGTTCATCAAGTTCGGCTACTTCGAGGAGCGCCGTGGCTACGAGTTTGACTATACGGCCACGGGGCATTATGCACGCACGCTGACCGACCCGGCCGACGGGCTCGTATATCTTGCTACGGCGCCCGATCCTGTCAAGGATCAGACCGATTTTCTGGCGCGCATAAGTTATCGCCAGCTGAGTCACGCGATGTTCCCGATCGGCGACCTGCCCAAAGCGGAAGTGAGGCGGATGGCTGTGGAGCTGAATCTGCCCAACGCCCGACGACGCGACAGCCAGGGGATCTGCTTCCTCGGAAAAATCAACTACAACGACTTCATACGCCGTCATCTCGGCGAGCGTCCCGGACCGATTATCGAGATAGAGAGCGGCCGCAAGCTCGGAGAGCACCGCGGCTACTGGTTTCATACGATCGGACAGCGCAAGGGGCTCGGTCTGAGCGGCGGACCATGGTATGTGGTGGGAAAGAACATCGTGGACAATGCCGTCTACGTCAGCGGAGGCTACGGCACTCTGAGGCAGTATGGCCGCACCATATGTCTCGACGAGATGCACTGGATCACGCGCGATCCCTGGCCCGACCGGTGCGACGCCGAGCCGATAGTGTTCAAAAACCGTCACATGCCGGAATTCATAGAGGCCACACTCACACGCCTCGGACAGTCGCGCTACGTCATAGAAAGCTCGCAGCCGGTGCAGGGAATCGCTCCGGGGCAGTTTGCCGTGATATATACCCCCGACAGGCGCATCTGTCTAGGCAGCGGCATCATCACCACCGACGATCCTCGTCATTTCAAACTCACACAGCCATGTCAGAACGAATCCGACTGAGAGTGCTCGGGCTGTCGTACAGCCAGCTGCAGAACGGCGCATACGCGCTGATACTTGCCGAGGCCGATGGCCCCGGACGCATTCCGGTCGTGATCGGGCCGGCCGAAGCCCAGTCGATAGCCATAAGGATGGAAAGCGTGACTCCTCCGCGGCCTATGACCCACGATCTGTTTGTCAGCTTCGCCCACGCCTTCGGCGTCAAGCTGCGCGAGGTGTTCATCTATCGGTTTGAGGACGGTATATTCTCCTCCGAGCTGACATTTACCGACGGTGACCGCACGGTGACTATCGATTCACGTACATCCGACGCCATAGCCATAGCGATGCGCACATCGGCGCCTATCTACACCACGCGCGCGATTCTTGACGAAACCGGATTCGAGGTGGAGGAAACGACCGACGACCCTTCCGACCGCGATGACCGCGAAGAGTCTTCCGATCCTGAGCCGCGGCTTGAAAACTATGCGGTCGAAGAGCTTGAGCGCACCCTGCAGAAGCTTATAGGCGAGGAAAACTACGAGGAGGCGGCACGGGTGAGCCGCATACTCGAAGACAAGCGGCGCCGACGCCCGTCGGACGACGCCGACTGAGATCCGCACCTGTTGCATGACACCAAATTGATACCATCACAACTCGATAATCACATTATACCGACAGTCTACAGCAATGCTTAAATTACGGCTTATAATCCTCAATTTTCTACAGTTCGCCATCTGGGGAGCTTATCTCACCTGTCTGGGTCAGTATGTCGGCGCGGCAGGTCTGGGAAGCGACATAGCTCTGTTCTATTCGGTGCAGGGAATGGTGTCGATATTCATGCCCGCTCTGATGGGAATACTGGCCGACCGCTGGATTCCGGTCAACCGTGTGCTCGGCATCTGTCATCTGCTCGCGGCTCTGTTCATGGGAGCTGCCTGGTGGTATGGCCATACCCATCCGCAGCTTGAGTTCGCGCCGTTTTTCACGCTCTACACGCTGAGCGTGGCATTCTATATGCCTACGATCGCGCTGGCCAATTCCACAGCTTTCAAGGCACTGAAGATGAAAGGCTACGACACAGTGGCGGCATTCCCTCCCATCCGCACGCTCGGCACAGTCGGATTCATCGCGTCGATGTGGTTTGTCAATTCAGTTTATTATCATGCCGGAGAGTGGGGCTTTACGCTCTCCGACGCCAACCCGATGAGCACCTATCGTTTCCAGTACACCGATATGCAGCTGCTCGCTTCGGCCGTGCTCGGACTGATTCTCGGCGTGTTCGCGTTCACTCTTCCGGTCAGCCCCGTAGACCGCAGCGCAGCGCAGGGACGCAGCGTGGCCGACACTCTCGGCCTCTCGGCCTTCAGGCTGTTTGCCGACCGTCGCATGGCTCTATTCTTCGTCTTCTCGATGTTGCTCGGAGTGGCCCTGCAGATTACCAATGGCTTTGCCACCACGTTTATCACCTCCTTCAAAGGGGTCGAACAATATGCTTCGACTTTCGGAGCCAACAACGCCACTCTGCTCACTTCGCTGTCGCAGGTCAGCGAGGCGCTGTGCATATTGCTTATCCCGTTCTGTCTGCGTCGTTTCGGCATAAAGCGTGTGATGCTCATAGCCATGCTGGCATGGGTGCTGCGCTTCGAGTTTTTCGCCATAGGCAATCCCGGTCCGGGGGTGTGGCTCTTCATCCTGTCGATGATAGTCTACGGCGTGGCTTTCGACTTTTTCAATGTCAGCGGCGCACTGTTTGTCGAGCAGGAGACTTCAGAGCGAGTCAAGTCGTCGGCACAGGGACTGTTTATGCTGATGACCAATGGCATAGGAGCATCCGTAGGCACGCTGATAGCAGGAGCGGTGGTCAACCGCTATGTCAGCTGGCAGACCATGCCCGACGGACGGTCCTATATGCTTGGCGACTGGTCGACCCCATGGACTATATTTGCACTCTATGCGTTGGTGGTGGCCATTCTGTTCGCGATATTCTTCAAGTACCGTCATAATCCGGCACCCGACCGCCGCAGTATTGCCAAGGCGGAGGATGCCGCTCTGGAGATAGAATGATATGATACAGTTCTATGCACCCGACATAGCCGACACGCTCACGCTTCCCGAAAGCGATTCGCAGCACGCCGTCAGAGTGCTGCGCCTTCGCGAGGGCGACGAGCTGACAGTGGTCGACGGCAAGGGACGCCGCTACCGTTGCGTCATCACCGGTGCGCATCAGCGCCACACCACCGTGGAGATTCTCTCATCCGAGACGCTGCTCCCTTCGTGGTCGGGCGAGATAGTGGCCGCGGTGGCGCCGTCAAAGCATCTCGACCGCATGGAGTGGATGACCGAAAAGCTGACCGAGATAGGTGTTGACCGTATCATACCGTTGCTGTGCCGCCGTTCGGAACGACGTGAGCTGAAGCCCGAACGGCTCGAAAAGATTGCTGTGGCGGCCATGAAGCAGTCGCTCAAGGCTGTGCTTCCGGTCGTCGAACCGATGACCCCGGTTGGCGAGGTGACGGCACGCTATGCCGGAGCACAGGCGCTGATAGCCTACTGCGACCGTTCGATACCGCGCCGCGAGCTTGTGGCGACATATCGCAGCGGAGCGCCTGTCACAGCCATAATGATCGGCCCGGAGGGCGATTTCGCTCCCGAAGAGATCAAGGCGGCGCTTGACGCGGGCTGGAAACCGGTGGCTCTCGGCCCGGAACGTTTGCGTACCGAAACGGCGGCTCTGCGGGCTGTCGACGCTATCCATATACTCGACCAATACCGTTCAATCACAGATAATCCAGAAATATGAAATCAATAAAACCATCGGATAATTTCTTTCTTCTCGCCGGTCCGTGCGTGATCGAAGGCGAGCGCATGGCTCTCGACATTGCCGGGCGTATAGTGGAGGTCACGAGCCGCCTGGGCATACCCTATGTGTTCAAAGGCTCCTATCGCAAGGCCAACCGCTCGCGGCTCGATTCGTTCACCGGCATCGGCGACCTTGAGGCACTGAGGATTCTCGCCAAAGTCAGGGAGGAGTTCGGAGTGCCTGTGGTGACCGACATACACTCGCCTGAGGAGGCCGACATGGCCGCGGAGTTTGTCGACGTGCTACAGATCCCGGCATTCCTGTGCCGTCAGACCGATCTGCTTGTGGCGGCGGCCCGCACCGGCCGTGATGTCAACGTCAAGAAGGGCCAGTTTCTCTCGCCCGAAGCCATGGAGTTCGCCGTGCAGAAGGTGCGCGACGCCGGTTGCGACGATGTTGCTGTGACGGAGCGCGGAGTGACATTCGGCTATCAGGATCTGGTGGTGGACTACCGCGGCATACCGGTCATGAAGAGTTTTGGCTGTCCGGTGGTGCTCGACTGCACTCACTCGCTTCAGCAGCCCAATCAGACCTGCGGAGTCACGGGCGGACGTCCCGACATGATCGAGACCATAGCCCGATGCGGCATAGCCGCCGGTGCCGACGGACTCTTCATCGAAACACATCCCGAGCCTTCGAAGGCAAAGAGCGACGGCGCCAATATGCTCCGGCTCGATCTTCTGCCCGGACTGCTTGAGCGACTCACGCGCATCCGCACCGTTATAAACGAAATAGTGACAGAATCATAAAAATGTTGCCAATGAAACCGTTCATCGCATTTCTGCTATTGATGGCCGCGCCCATACCCTGCGTGGCGCAGTCGTCATCCAATTCGGCCATGAGCGTGGCCGTGATGAGGGTCTACGACAAAATGATCGAAAATGATCCGACCGACTACGAAACTCTGCTGGCAAGAGCCGGTGAGCTATACAACCGCGACGAGTATCTCAAGGCGATCTCCGATCTCGATCAGGCGCTCCGCTACGCGCCCGAATCGGCTCGTGAGGTGCGTTTCTCCGCCCATCAGCTTCGTGCCGGAGCGAGAGAGCGCATGGGTCGCTACAGCGATGCCCTCGACGACCTCAATGCCGCGCTGCAGCTTGATCCGTCGGCCTATACATGTCTCTACCAGAGAGCCAACGTGCTCTACGAACTTGGCCGTTACGCCGATGCGCGGGCCGACTATCAGCGGTTGCAGCGTCAGTTCCCTCACTCGCAGGAGGCTGTCTTCGGCCTTGCGCGCTGTGCCGCCCGGGAGCAGAATTTCGGCATGGCCAACGATCTGGCCGACCGTGCTGTCGATTACGCCCCCGACAAGGCCGAGAGCTACATACGGCGTGCTTCGGTCCGCACTCTGCTCGGCAACACCGAGGGGACTGTCGACGACTATATCATAGCCCTGTCGATGGACAGCAATGTCAATGCCAAGGCACTCAACGAGCTTGTGGTGCTTGCCCGCACCAATTACCCGGCGGTCATGAACGGACTGTCGAGAGCCATACGCCAGGCGCCGAGAGTCGGGATGTTCTACTATATCCGCGCGGCGATCGCCGAGAGCCACTACAACTACACGGCCGCGATCGAGGACTACGACAAGATACTCAACGACGGCCTCTATTCCTATGCCGGGCTCAATTCGTCGCTGGCCAAATGTTTCTATGCTATCGGACAGTATGACACCGCTCTGGCAAATGCCGACTACGCCATATCGGCCACTGAGGAAAACGCTCCTTACTACGCTCTGAAGGCGCGTATCCTTTGTGCGCTCGGCGAATACCGCGAGGCTCTTGTCAATGCCGATCAGGCACTTTCCAAGCAGCCGGGACTGGTAGAGGGTCTGGAGGCTAAGGCGGCAGCCGATCTGGCGCTCGGACATCCTCACGACGCATCGGTGAGTCTGGCTGAGGCAATACTCGACAGCCCCAACGATCCGCGGCTGTTGCTGCTTCGCGCGTGGGTGTGCTCCGACAGTCTTGACCAGGCGCCGCTCTCGAAGCTTCTCTGCCAGCGTGCGGTCGAAGCCGCCTCGGATATGTCGCCCGATAATGTGCGGTCGCTTCTCGGATTCGCGCTGCTGCAGCTCGAACGCGTAGAAGAGGCCGACCGGTGGATGGAGAATATACTCAATTCACAGCCCGACTATGACGGGATGATCCATTATTATGCATCATGCTATTATGCCCGCCGTGGCATGATCGACCGGGCTGTCGACTGCGCGCAGCTTGCCATGCAGAACGGATATGCCGACTATCACAACTGGATGGATCTCGATCTCGGATATGTCAACGTGGAGCCGTTGCGCTCTGATCCGCGCTTCCATCAGCTGATGGTGCGCTACGCCTCGATATTCAACCGCTGAAACATCAGCGCGTCGACCCATTGCCGGCCGCGGCGGATCCAGCTCCGCAGGCGGCCGGCTGTCGTAAATCCGGCACTGGTGAATGCGTGGCATGCGGCAGTGTTGTCGATTGCCGTCATGGCCCAGAGCTGATTCATGCCGAGATGCAGCGATGCGTATTGCCATAAAAGTGTCAGGGCGCGTGTGCCGAAGCCGTGGCCGCGTGCGTTTTCATCAATGATGATTCCGATGCCTGCACGAAGGCTCAGCGGATCGAAGTCGTAGAGATCCACGGCACCTGCGGCATTGCCTGTGGCGTTTTCAACAACGATCAGCCTCAACTGCCGCGCAGCGAATATATCGGCGTCGTAATTGGCGATATATTCGGCTATTGCATGCCGCGATAGCGGTGCTCCCTGGCTTCCGGCCGACCATAGCCGTGTGTCGTTTTCCCATCGGATCATCGCATCGAGATCCGACGGTTCGAGTGCGCGCAGGGATATCGTTCCGTCATTGAGAAGTGTCTCGGTTTTCATCTGTTGGTTTTTATTGCTCCGGTGAATGTGTGCTGTGTCCGGCAGTCGGATATACCGCACGCAGCGGACGTATGCTTACGTCGTAGAGCGTTCCGTCCGAGCGGCGCGGTTTTCCCGTCAGGCGGTAGTAGAAGGTGCGCTGTATGTCCCACGATTTGAATTTCATACGGCGTGTTTCGCCGGGTGGTATGTCGGTGTCAAGCCACATCGTCGCTTCGTGGAGCTGACGGCCGTGTGCGTCGAGATACGTTATCCTGAGCTGTACCCCCGTCAGCCGGCGTCGGCTGTGGTTGGTTATGAAAAGGGTTTCGCTGGCCGACCTGAGCGGCTTGTCGTAGCCCGAAACGTCGATCATGCCATGCGATGGGGTCACCGTGTCGGCGGCTTCCGCTGTCATGGCCGTTGTTGGAGCCGACAGCCGCGTCTGTGGCCGCAGACCGCGCCGGGTAGTGCGGTCGGGAGTCCCTGCGGCGGCAATGATCATGGCTGCGAGAGCGGCGATCGTGACGAGTGGCCGTGTCATAAATATCGCGGAGTGGCCGGAATGGCCGGTTGTGGTATGATCTTGAAGCATATCTGTGCGGCCTGAGGTGTGGCGCGGCGGTGACGTATCACCCGTCTGAACATATAGGGGAGCAGGCGGGTGAGGTCAAGGTAATATTCGCCGCGGGCTTTGGTGAAGGCCAGCCGCGAGGCTTCCTCTCCGAGCCTTATGGTGAATCGTCCGCCTGATAGGCGTCCCTGCCCGTCGGTGGAGATCCGTGCGTCGAAAGTGGTGGAGTCGCCGGCCGGAGTGGCCTCGCCTATGAGGGTTCCGGGACGAACGGTGCGGTCGGCGCTGCTGACCACCGTAAGCCTGTAGACAGTGGCTCCTGAGGGATCGTCGCGGCGTTCGATGGCCATAAGTGAGCCGTCGGCGGGAAACTGCCATATCCCTTCGATCGGATGCGGGCCGGAGGCTATGATCCGTGCCGCCACGGAGTCAATGTTGTCATACCCTCGGCTGAAGCCGGTGGCGCTGATGGCCTGGACGGTCAGAAGCATGAGAGCAAGGAGGAGAGGACGGAACATGTCGTGTCAGATTCATGTATTGGCAAACGTGTAGGCGAATCCAAACGACAGGATCTCCTTGAACTGGAATTTCGACCAGCCGCCGTCGCGTACGCTCGACGTGTCATAGCGCATGTGGGCGTATATGTTGGTCGAGAGATAACGGTTGATGTTGAACGACAGGGTGTGCTCCCAGTCGCCCTGAAAGCGTGAGTAATCCGAAAAGAGGAACAGTCGCGACTGATACTTGATGTTGTAGGTTATCTTCCAGCTGAGCTTGTATTCGGCGTTTGAACCGTATTCGCAACGGGCATTGCGTCCCGGACGTATACCGTATGATTCTTCGTTGATTCTTCTCGAGATGCAGGTGGAGAGCTGCCACGACAAAGGAGCTATGGTAGCGTTGAAATCAAATGTCTTCTTGTCGTTCTGATAGTTGTAGGTCATACCGAGACCGAGGTTTAGCTCGCCCGGCGAGAGAAATGCCGATTTGAGTTTGTCGGAGTTGGAGGGGTAGGAGTTGAAAAGCTGTGTCTTGAACTGCAGATTGAGCGAATAGTACCATCTGCGCGCTGCTTTGTAGCCGAATGTGGAGTTGATCTGCAGCAGATCCTCCGATATGTTCATCGAGCGGATGGTGTCGTCGGGGGCGGTGTTGGTGCCGAGTTTGTAGCCGGCCGATGTTTCGAAGAGCAGATTGGGATAATAATGCTGGTTGAGCTTCACGTTATAGGCGGCGTTCACCAGCATTATAAGGCTGCGGTTGCCGCCCTGATACCAGTTGGGCGACACATAGGCCTGTGAGAACTGGGCGGTGACAGCCAGGCTCTGTATCCATATCTTGCGGTCGATCTCTGGAGCAAGAGAGGTGACTTCGTTACGGCGGTCGCCGACGGCGCGCTCCTGCATCTCGATGCGCCGGGTGTGCGGATTGATTATCGCCGCATATTCCTTGGGGCGCTCGGGAAGCATCCACACGTTGTATCTCACCGCTTGCGGATTATGCGACATATATTGCTGACGCGCGCGTGCGACCAGAAGCCGGCCCTGTTTCAGGTCGTCGAGCCAGTAATATGCGTCGCCGGCTATGGCTGAATGCTCGGGACGTTCCAGAGTCAGGGTGTCGAGAAACTGGTAGCCGTCAAATACCGGTTTCGAGTAGTCGCCGGCAGGTATTGGAAAAATCGTTCTGTAATAGTCCGTGATGATGGTGTCGGGCTCTATGTTGGCGGTATCGAGCATGTGGATGTCGTCGGCAAGCTCGTCGTCAAACCAGGGCAGGATGATGACAGTGTCGGGATCGTTCGACACAGTGTGCGCTGTTTCGCCATACGCAGGCTGAATGGTTTCACGGCAGAGCGCGGATCTCAGCGGTGTGGCGGCCGCTACGGCTCCTGAAATGGCTGAAAGAGCCAATAGGGTCATGTGCAGTATTAGTCTTTTCATTGTCATTACAAGAAACGTGAATTGCAAAATTACATATTTTTTTCATAAAATAATGTGTTGACATGGGCGTTTTTTCGGTTTTTGCGCTCACGGCAAGGTGGAAGTTTTAATAAAATTGACTAACTTTGTTAACTCAATGTCTTACCTTAAACTTCAATATCAATCAATGGAACAGACTTTATTCTGGATTGTGCCTGCGGCAGCTGTCATAGCTCTCCTGCTCGCATGGTATTTTTATCGAGGGATGATGCGCCGCAGCGAGGGCACCGAAACGATGCAGCGAATCGCATCTCACGTGCGCAAGGGAGCTATGTCATATCTGCGCCAGCAATACAAGATCGTTGGCATCGTGTTTCTGGCTCTGGTGATCGTGTTTTCGATTATGGCCTACGGATTCCAGCTGCAGAATCCATGGGTGCCGGTGGCATTCCTGACCGGAGGATTCTTCTCCGGACTGTCGGGCTATCTGGGCATGAAGACAGCCACAAATGCTTCAGCCCGAACAGCCAATGCCGCGCGTGAGAGCCTTAACGGAGGCCTCAATGTGGCATTCCGCTCCGGCGCTGTCATGGGACTCGTTGTCGTGGGGCTGGGACTGCTCGACATCTCGATATGGTATGTGCTGCTCAATATGTTTGTCGACAATGCCAATCCCATGCAGAAGATGACTATGATCACCACTACCATGCTGACATTCGGCATGGGTGCTTCCACGCAGGCGCTTTTCGCCAGAGTGGGAGGCGGCATCTATACCAAGGCCGCCGACGTGGGCGCCGACCTTGTAGGTAAAGTCGAGGCCGGCATACCGGAGGATGATCCGCGCAATCCCGCGACTATAGCCGACAATGTGGGCGACAATGTGGGCGACGTGGCCGGCATGGGCGCCGACCTCTACGAGAGCTATTGCGGCTCTATCCTTGCCACAGCCGCACTCGGAGCAGCCGCATTCATGCAGGCTGCGGTTCCCGATCCGGCCATGCAGGTCAAGGCGGTCATCGCCCCGATGCTTATAGCGGCTGTGGGCATCATATTGTCTATCATAGGTATATTTACGGTTCGCACACGCGAGGACGCCGACATGAAGGGACTTCTGAAGGCTCTGTCGCGCGGCACCAATCTCAGTTCGGCGCTGATCGTGGCCGCCACGTTCGGCATACTCTGGGTGCTTCAGATCACCAACTGGGCGCTCATCGGATGTTCGGTGGTGGTGGGGCTGCTCGTGGGTATTGTCATCGGACAGGCCACGGAGTACTATACCTCGCAGAGCTATAAGCCTACACAGCGGCTCGCCGAATCGGGAAAGACCGGGCCGGCAACGGTGATCATATCGGGTGTGGGGCTCGGCATGGTGTCTACGGCAATACCGGTAATAGCTGTGGTGGCGGGCATAATACTCTCCTACTGGTTTGCGTCGGGATTCGACTTCACCAATGTGGGCATGGGACTTTACGGCATAGGCATCGCGGCGGTAGGCATGCTGTCGACACTCGGCATCACACTCGCTACCGACGCCTATGGCCCGATCGCCGACAATGCCGGCGGCAACGCGGAGATGAGCGGACTCGGCGAGAGTGTGCGCAAGCGCACCGACGCGCTCGACTCGCTCGGCAACACTACGGCCGCCACAGGCAAGGGATTCGCGATCGGATCGGCAGCTCTGACCGGACTAGCGCTGTTAGCTTCATATATCGAAGAGATACGCATAGGTCTCGACCGTCTGGGGCAGACTTTCATACAGCTCGGCGACCGTGCGGTGGCTCTCCACGACGCTACGTTTACCGATTTTATGGCCTATTTTGAGGTCAACCTTATGAGCCCCAAGGTGCTTTCGGGCATGTTTATCGGCTCCATGATGGCTTTCCTGTTCTGCGGACTGACCATGAACGCCGTCGGACGCGCAGCAGCCCACATGGTCGACGAGGTGCGCCGCCAGTTCCGTGAGATCAAGGGTATTCTCGAAGGGAAAGCCGATCCCGACTACGCACGATGCGTGCAGATCTCCACAAAGGGAGCACAGCGTGAGATGGTGTTCCCGTCGGTGCTCGCCATTGTGGCTCCGATCATCACCGGACTCGTGTTTGGAGTGCCCGGAGTGATCGGCCTGCTGACCGGCGGACTGTCGGCCGGATTCGTGCTGGCAATATTCATGGCCAACTCAGGCGGTGCCTGGGATAATGCCAAGAAATATGTCGAAGAGGGCAACTTCGGCGGCAAGGGAAGTGAAGTGCATAAGGCTACGGTCACCGGCGATACAGTGGGCGATCCGTTCAAGGACACTTCCGGCCCGTCGCTCAACATCCTTATCAAGCTGATGTCGATGGTGGCCATCGTGATGGCCGGACTGACAGTCAGCTGGTCGCTCTTCTGATCGCACCATTATGACTGTGACAAATTAATCTCAAAAACCACTCGCAGCCTATTCATGCGGGTAGCTTATAAAATCAGGCCGCGGCTTCAGCAAGTCGCAGCCTGATTTATATTCTTTTGATTTTATCGGCGTGGCATAGAATGTTGCCGGAGCTGTTATGGCACCGGGTTCCGTTCCCGGGCGTTATTTCACCCAGAGCATCGGGTTGAGCTTGGTGCGCTCTTTGCGCAGCTCGAAGTGAAGTATGGAGCGGTCATCTTCGTCAGGGTCGGGATATATGGTGCCGAGTGTCTGTCCGGCATCTACATCCTGCCCTTTATGGACATCAATCTGCGATAGATTGGCGTAGATGGTCAGGTAGTTGCCGTGACGCACCATGATGATCGTGCCGTAGCCGGGCTGCTTGAATATTTCAGATATCCGGCCCTTGAACACTGCGCGGGCTTTGCCGCCCCCTACGGCCTCTATGTCGATGCCTGAATTGTCGGTCTCCACATGTTCGAGTTCGGGGTGTTTCTGGCGTCCGAATCCGCGTACCACACGGTAGCGTCCGGCCACAGGAAACAAGAGCCGTCCCTTGTTGCTCTCGAAGCTTCCTGTGAGGGCGCGGTCGGCAGCTGCGACGCTTGTCGGAGCGGCTGCTGTGGATTTGGTAGGTTTCGCCGCAGTGGAGGTTGCCGGTGTTTTCGCTTCGGCAGTGGCTTTGCCGGTCGATTTTGCATTACCGGCTTTGCGCTGCGCTTCCTTTTCGCGACGTTCGGCCTCGCGCTGCTCTTTCTCCCGTCGGCGTTGTTCTTCGGCTATCAGTTTGTCAAGTTCGCTGTCGAGGGCGCGGGCTTTGCGTTCTTTCTCTTTAAGAAGGGCTTTGAGCGATGATCCTTCGCTGCGCAGCTTGCCCACGAGCTGGTCGGTTTCCTTGCGTTGTGCCTCAAGCTGCCGCTGTGACAGCGACATGCGTGCCACGGCCACGCTGCGCTCGCGGCGGAGGGTGTCGAGGCCAAGGCGATGGAGCTCGAGCGAATCGGCGGCGCGGCTTATGCGCTCTGTCTGGTTGCGTCGCCACTGGCCGAAGCGTTGCAGGTAGCGTACTCTCTGCCATGCGTGGCTGAATGTTTCGGATGAGAATATGAAGGCGAGAGTGTTCATCGCTCCGTTACTTCCCTGGGTACTTCTCAACGCCGACGCGTAGGCCTGTCGCATCGCCTCCACGCGGCTTTGCAGCGCGGCTATGGAATCGGCGGTGGCTGCTATGCGGCTGTCGAGCGAGTCGACTCCCTGCTGCATTTTTCCGATTTCGCGCGTGGTGTTGGTGATTTCGCCCGAGAGTGCATTGAGCCGTGCGAGCTGTCGGCTGGTCTCGCGAGTGTTGGCCGTGATTTTTTTCGAGGTTTCGGCTATCTCGCGTTTCGTATCGCGCTGTTCGGTGCGCACGCTGTTGATGTCGCGCTTCGCCCGACGTTTTTTTTGTGTTGCTGCGTCAGCCGTAGCTGCCACGATGAGTGCGGCGGCAAGAAATGTGATGATTGATCTCATTAGAGGGTTAGCAGTTTCGTCAGATCTACTTCGCTGTATCCTTCGGGAATGGTTATAGGCCGTGCGGTCGCGTCATCGTTCCAGCGTGCCCGTCCGAAGTCCCATTCGATGGTGCCGCTGATGCTCTTTTCTTTGATCTCGGAGCGCCACGTTGTCTTTGCGGCCATCGTACCGTAGGGTGTAGCGGTCGGATCGGTCTGCTCTATGGAGATCGCGTCGGAACTGCCCCTGACGGTGGCGCTCGATGCGGTGTCGTCAATGCCGAGCAGCAGATTCTGGAGGGTGGTCATGTCGAGTCCGGAGCGACGCATGAAGTCGGCCGGATCGACACAGATATACTTCTTGTGGAATTTGTCGATCACCATGGCCGAGTCAGCGGTCAGCCGGGCCTGTGCCACCTCCATGCCGAGCATTCTGAACGACAGGTTGACCGCGCGGCCGCGTTCGAATATGGCGGTGCCGCTGAGCGATGCCTTCTGCGGCTCTGCTATCCGGATCTTCACGGGGATGCTGAGCGCGCTCCATTGCGATGTGGCCGTCACGGCGCTCTCCTTGTGGCTGCGGCATCCTTCCAGACATGCTGTGACCAGCAGAGTCATTATTATCGCGGTGACTGTGGTCAGGTTTAGACGTTTCATTCGGTGTAGATATTTTTCAGACGTATTTTTCGTGCAAGCGTTTCATTCTCCGGATCGAGCTGGAGGGCTTTTTTCCAGAAGGCTACAGCTTCCTGCGGCTTGCGGTCCATGAAATAGATGTCGCCTGCGTGTTCGTAGAGTTCGGCCGACGGGTCGTCGGTGTGTGCCAGGGCGTTGTCAATGGCCTCGCGTGCCTGCTCGTATTCCTTCTTCATGAAGAGCACCCACGCGTAGGTGTCGAGCGAGGTCGCCTCTTCGGGACGCGCGGCCACTACTTTCAATATCATGTCCATGGCGCGGTCGAGATCGCGGTTTTCGCAGGCGAGATAATAGGCGCAGTTGTTGAGCGCGGTCATGTTCTCCGGATTCAGCGCGAGTGCCTGGGAGTAGTCGGCGAAGGCGCTGTCGAGATCCCCTTTGGCATATCGTGCGTCGCCGCGTGCGGTGGCTATGTCGCTGAGCAGTTCGGTGTCGTCGGGAGGGGTGATCATGCGTGCCACTCCGAGCATGACGAGCGCCGAGTCGTATTGCTCGATCTGTGTCAGTCCGGCAGCCTCGAGTATAGGCAGGGTGGGGTTCTCGGGGAAGAAATGCCGCCCGCGTTCGGCTGTGCTCACGGCGTTATCCATCCGCCCGCTCTGCATGTAGAGACTTGTCAGTGCGAGCCACTGCCGTTCGTCGTTGGGGTTGATGTCGAGCGAGTAAGATGATTGCTCGGCCGCTCCTTCGTAGTCGTTGATCGCTATGAGATAGTCGCGGTAGAGGTTGCGTACGTCGGCTTCATGAGGATGCAGTTCCACGAGCCGCGTGTACATCTTGTCGATGCGGGGCTGCTGCACGGAATCCTGATAGAGCGACGCGGTGTAGTCGCGTATGATCTGCAGTTTGGGAGCCACGTCGAGGCTCTCCTGTTCGAGGGCGCGGAATATGTCGGCGTCGTAGGCGGCGCTGTCGCCGGTGGCGTTGTAGTAGTTGGCGCGCGAGTAGTAGGCGATGCCGCTGCCGGGATCGATCTCCACGGCGCGGTTGAAGTAGACGAGCGCCGAGTCGGTGTCGCCGAGATCCATCTCCACATTGCCGGCGAATATGTTGTAGTCCACCACTCCGGGAGCCGCGTTCACGAGCCGGCGGGCGTCGGCGATCATCGCGGCGGTGTCGCCCTGCTGATAGTGGAGCTGCACCATCATCTGGGCCAGGCGCACGCTCGGGCCTTCCGATGTCCACAGCGAGTCGTAGAGCAGTCCGGCCTTGGTGAGCGCGCTGTCCGAGCCTTCGGCGGTCAGTGCTTCGGCCAGCCGGAGTGTCAGTTCGGGACGGTGGGGTTGGGTGTTGTGAAGCCGCCCCCATACGTCTATGGCGCGGTCGTTGCGTCCGATCTGCGACGATACGGCGGCAAAGAGCACACATCCGTAGAAGTCGTCGGGATTGGAGTCCGCATAATCGGCCATGAGCTGGTAGCCTTGGGCTATTTCAGCGCTGTCGCCTCTGGCGAGCCTCATGCGCATGTAGCCCAGCTCCATGCCTACGTATTTGTCAGAGGAGTCAAGCTCGTGGGCGCGTTTGAGCAGCTCGTAGTAGGCGTCGGGATGCCCGGTCTGGTTCTGTCGCTGCCCTTCGAGAAAGATGTAGTCGGCCTTGCGCGTGTCGGCCTCGGCATTGCGGTCATGGCGCTGCCGGGCGCCTATGGCGGCGATGCCTACGGCTATGGCGGCCAGCAGGGCGGCCATGCGCATTGTCGTGGTGGTGTTCATCATTCGAGTCCGGTATGTCCGAATCCTCCGTCGCCGCGCCGGGTAGCCTCAAGTTGTTCGGCGGGCTCCCATTCCACCTGCGAATAGCGCGTCACTACCATCTGGCAGATGCGCTCGCCGTCGTTGATGGTGAACGGCTTGTCGGACAGGTTGATCAATATGGCGCCGATCTCGCCGCGATAGTCGGCGTCGACGGTGCCGGGGGTGTTTACAAGTGTTATGCCGCTTTTGAGAGCCAGGCCGCTGCGGGGACGCATCTGGCATTCATAGCCTTCGGGAAGTGCTATGCGCAGCCCGGTAGGGATCAGGGCGCGCTCCATAGGCATGAGCGTGACGGGCGCCTCCAGGCGTGCGTGGACATCCATGCCGGCGGCCTGAGGAGTTTCGTAGGTGGGCAGACTGTGGCCCGAACGGTTGACGATCTTTACAGTCACTCTGTCCATTTGTATTCGATGATTTCGTGATTGACGATTAAGAGCATGTATGCTGTAGCAGTTTCATACTGCTCAAGGATTCAAACAACAAAATTACCCAAAAATATCTCAATCCGCTTTATTTTTATGCCAAAAATGGCGGGTGACAGATTCAAGGCACCCTATTTTTGAGTTTTTTTAAGTTCTTTTATGTATGGGCGGATAAGTCATTTTGCGCTCCAGGATTGTTGTCTTTACTGAAACGCATAGATGTTTGAAAGACTATTGAACGTGACGCACCAACAGGACTATATGCAATTCTACATCCCTCGTCCCTGTTGATCGGGTAGTGATACCGGGCTGCAGGGCTCTCATAAATAAATAGTTGAAACGTGAGAGGAGGAGTCGGCTCAGCCGGCTCCTCCTTTGCGTTTTATCTGCGTGTGGCGGTGAGGGTGGGTTCAGACCGCACGTAGCGGTGTCATACGTTGAAGAGGAAGTGCATTATGTCGCCGTCTTCCACCACATACTCTTTGCCTTCGACTCCCATCTTGCCGGCGGCTCTGACAGCGGCTTCTGAACCGAGCGACACGTAGTCGGGATATTTGATCACTTCGGCGCGTATGAATCCCTTCTCGAAGTCGGTGTGGATGATTCCGGCGCATTTTGGGGCTTTGCTGCCGCGCATGAATGTCCAGGCTCTCACTTCGTCGGGGCCGGCTGTGAAGTAGGTCTGAAGGTCGAGCAGCGAATAGGCCGCGCGTATGAGGCGCGACACGCCGCTCTCTTCGAGGCCGATCGATTCCAGAAATTCGCGGCGCTCCTCGAAGGTGTCGAGTTCGGCTATCTCGGCTTCGGTCTGTGCGGCAACGATAAGAAGCTGTGCGTCCTCTCCTTCGATAGCTTTTCTGACAGCCTCCACATAGGCGTTGCCGGTGGCTGCCGACGAGTCGTCGACGTTGCACACGTAGAGCACAGGCTTGTCGGTGAGCAGGCACAGCTCGCGGGCGAAGCGCTGTTCGTCGACCGTATCAAACTTCACCGAGCGCGCCGGGCGTCCCGCCGACAGTGCGTCGTGGTAGGCCGACAGCACTTCATACTGCAGCTTTGCCGTCTTGTCGCCCCCGGTCTGAGCCTGTTTCTGGGTGCGTGCCATGCGGGAGTCGACGGTTTCGAGATCCTTCACCATCAGCTCGTAGTCTATGATCTCTTTGTCGCGCACGGGATCTACCGAGCCGTCGACATGGGTGATGTTGTCATCGTCGAAGCAGCGGAGCACGTGGATGATAGCGTCCGTTTCACGGATGTTGGCCAGAAACTTGTTGCCAAGCCCCTCGCCTTTGCTGGCTCCTTTCACCAGTCCGGCTATGTCGACAATCTCCACGGTGGCGGGTACCACGCTCTTGGGCTGGCACATTTCGACGAGTTTTGTCAGACGGTCGTCAGGGACGGTTATGACTCCGACGTTCGGCTCGATGGTGCAGAACGGGAAATTGGCCGACTGCGCCTTGGCGTTCGACAGACAGTTGAAAAGGGTTGACTTGCCAACGTTGGGCAGGCCTACTATGCCGCATTGTAATGCCATGATTTCAGTGATTTTCGTGTTTTGGTGTGCAAAGTTACTTACTATCTTCCAAATCGCCAACCGTCATTCGGGGGTGCTGACTATGTGCACGTCCATCTGCGGGAAGGGGAAGCTTACGCCGGAGGCGGGCAGCTCGGTGTAGATGCGGCGTATGACGGAGTTGTAGAGTCCCCAGTAGTCCGATGTCCGGGCCCAGGCGCGTACCGTGAGGTTGACGCTGCTGTCGGCGAGCGATGCAATGTCTACCGTAGGATCGGTCACGGGCACTTTTGTCAGTGCGCGTATGGCGGCCTCGGTCTGACGCTGGTGGGCGAGAAGCCTGCGGCGCGGGGAGCTGAATAGGCGGCGCAGCCAGGAACTTTTCTGCGACAGGTCGCTGTCCGATGCCGTTTTGATTCCGTTGCTGTCGCTGTCCGGATCGACTTCTTCGGGCTTTACGTCGGCGGCGCGCACTACAAGAGGTTCGCCGGCCAATATGTCGAGTATGGCTTTTTCGGCCGTCTCGAAGCTGTCGCCGTATGAAATGCCTATATCCCACTGTACCCGGCGATACTCCTGGCGCGACCAGTTGTTGATGCTGCCGGTCGACAGCCCGCCGTTGGGTATGATGATCGATTTGTTGTCGGGAGTGCAGATGATGGTGTGGAATATCTGTATTTCGGTCACAGTGCCGGCAAATCCCTGCGCTTCGATATAGTCGCCGATACGATAGGGCTTGAGGAGCAGTATCAGCACTCCTCCGGCAAAGTTCTGGAGGGTGCCGCTCAGTGCCATACCGATGGCGACGCCGACCGATGCGAATACGGCCAGGAATGAAGATGTGTTGATGCCAAGTATGCCTATGACGGTGATGATCAGTATGAAGTAGAGCAATATCTTGATAAAGCTCAGCACGAAGGTGGTCAGCGACTGTTCGACGTTGCGCCGGTGGAGTATCGTGGCGGTGATGGTGAAGAGGCGCTTGATGATGAATTTGCCGGCATAGAACACCACTATGGCTATTGCCAGATGTATGGCGAACTCTATCAGACCCGATACCATGCGGTTGATCAGTTCGTCGAACGACAGTGACTTCAGCGCTTTGAGATCCTGCGCCGCGTCAGGGATCGAGTCGGAGGGTAGCGAGATAGGTATCTGAGAGAGCAGTCTGTAAAAATTGTGTATCATCATGTAGTGTTATGTGTTCGGATGTAGTGTTCAGTCGATATGGTAGGAGGGATTGAGCGAGGTGACGTCGCGGTGCCAGTCGAGGTCGCGGTGGTTATACCATCTGATGGATTTTATCCCCTGGCTGTCGGTGGTGACCGACGGTATGAAGCATCCGAGGCCTGTGTGGCGGCTCATGTCGAGGCCGTAGCTCTGCGGCGTAGCTCCGGCATAGACTACTGTGCGGCCGAAAGCGTCGTTCCATGCGTCGAGCAGTCGCGGGTCGACGGGCAGCGCGCGGATATAATCGGCCATGTCCCATGTGTAGGAGGGCACGCTGCGGCGGAAATATGGCACTCTGACATAGTTTGACGGCGGTGTGGCGCCGGTGCGCATGATGTCGGCGGTGGCCTGCGCGAGCTGCTGCAGCGGTTCGGTCATCACCACGGAGATTGTGCAGTATTTGTATTGTACCGTTGGGCCGAGGTAGAAATCAAGTGTGTTGGCCGCGATTTTCGAAAGATCAAGATCCTGTTCGAACATGGCAGGGATGTTGACCGCGTATGGCATCCCTTCAATTGGCAGTTCGGTGCCCGACGATATGATCGCTTTGGCGGCTGTGCGCAGCTGATAGGCCACTTCGACGCTTGCCATGAGGCAGCAGTCGAAATAGATGAAGTCGAAGTCTTCGCCGTCGAGAGCCTGCGCGAGTGTGGTGATCTTCATTGTGGTTCGTCCGGCCGAGGAGTTGTCATCCTGCCCGAAGGAGTAGGTCGACGCTGTGGTGCGTGAAGCCGCGTCGTCGAGCCATCCTGTGCCATGACTCCACATGACAAGCCCGCGCTGTGTGGCGGGAAACAGGGTGCGCACATCCTCGATCACCTGCTGCATCCGGCTGACCGACAGACTCGATTCGTTCTCGGAATAGGATTTGATGACGATGGTCTGTTCGGGGGTGATGACGCGGAGCTCGGGCGCCGATGAAGCGCCGTCGTGATACACCACTAAATTGCCGCCGTTGAGGTGACCGGCACGGGCGGCCGCCTCCATCTGTGCGATGTTGTCGTCATCGACATGGTAATACGAACCGAGGTTGTTGTCGGCCACCATATAGACGAGTATGGTGCGGTCTGTCGCATCTGGTTCAGGTTCCGGTGTCGGTTCGTCGGAGCCTGAGCATGACGGCATCACTGCGGCCGATATGACCGCAAGCAATGAAGTGAATATGTTGGTAAGGTGTCTTCTCATGTGTGAAGTTGTGGGAGATTTTGCAAAGTTACGAATTTTGCCGCAGATGGCGAAAAAGGGCGGTTGGCATAAGGAAGTAAATCAGCTACGCTGTGTCGAAATATTGCATTTCGACACAGCGTAGCTGTAGGGGCTGTTGTTGTCTGTGTAAGTGCCGGTCAGTCGCCGGTGTCAGTGGCCGATGGTTGCGGTGAGTGTTCCCGCGTTTTCGTCGGCTGTGACGCGTACGATGTCGCCGGGCTTGGTGTCGACCGATGTTTCAAGTCCGCGGTAGGCGATCTTGCACGGACCTCCTTTGACTGACTTGATAAGCGCATGGTCGAGATTGCCGCCGCGGGCATATACCGATACTTCGAAATTTCCGCGAGCAAGCAGGCCTTCGATCTGGCTGTCGGCCCAGTCCGACGGAAGAGCCGGCAGAAGGTTGATCGTGCCGGTATGGCTCTGCATGAATAGTTCGGCTATTCCGGCCGTGCCGCCGAAGTTGCCGTCGATCTGGAATGGCGGGTGGACGTCCCAGAGATTGTCGGCTGTGCCCTGACGCAGCAGGTTTTTGAAGAGCGTATAGGCGTGGTCGCCGTCGAAGAGGCGTGCCCAGTGGTTGAGTTTCCAGCCCATGCTCCAGCCGGTGGCGGCATCGCCGCGTTCGCGGAGCGTCTGACGGGCAGCGTTAGCCAGTAGGGTATCGGTCATGGCATTGATCGAGCGTCCGGGATGCAGTCCAAACAGATGGTTGGTGTGGCGGTGAAGGTCGTTGGGATCATCGATGTCGTCGCTCCACTCCTGAAGCTGTCCGTGGCTGCCTATGCGGTAGGGGGCGATGCTGTCGAGAAGGCTCTGCCATTCTTTGACTGACTCCTGGTCGGTATCGAGTATCCGGGCGGCCTCTATCGCGTCAAGCAATATCTCACGGGTGACGGCGTTGGCGTAGGTGGCTCCGAGATCACACTGCCCATGCTCGGGCGAATAGCTCGGGGCGGCCGTGTAGGTGTCGCCGTTCTTGTAGAGAAGGTCGGAAGCGAAGTCGGCGCTCGACTTTATGATCGGATAACCCGTTTCGCGGAGCCAGTCGGTGTCGCGGGTGTAATCGTAGTATTCCCATATCTGCGAAGCGAGCCAGGGACCGGCGCTCGGGTTGTAGTTCCATGTCATGTCGCCCGAGTTGAGCGGAGCGGTGAATCCGAATATGTTTGTGGATATGCCGGCTGTCCATCCGCGGGCGTTCCAGTAGTCGCGGGCCGTGTTTTCACCCGGTTTGACAAGGCCGCGGATATAGTCTATATATGGCACGAAGCATTCGAGCAGGTTGGTCGATGTTGCAGGCCAGTAGTTCATCTGCACGTTGATGTTGTTGTGGTAATCCACGCGCCACGGTCCGTCGAGATTGTTGTGCCAGATTCCCTGCAGGTTGGCCGGCATACTGCCGGGACGCGACGATGATATGAGCAGATATCGTCCGAAATTGAAATAGGTTTCTTCCAGACCGTGGTCGGCAGCGCTGTCGCGGTAGGCGGCCAGACGGCGGTTGGTGGGCAGCGGGGCGGGACGTTGCTCTCCGGGATTGATAGCGAGCTTCACTCTGTCGTATAGGCTGCGGTAGTCGGCGAGATGGTCGGCGTAGAGCTTGTCGTAGCTCTTGCGCGAGGCAGTGTCGATGATCTTGTTGACGATGACTGCCGGATCGCCTCCGACAAAAGCTTTTGGATCAGCGGGGTCAGGATCGAAGTTCATTCGGTAGTCGGTGTCGCCGGCAATAAGAAACACCACGTCGTCGGCGTCGCTGACCGAAAGGGTGCGTGTGTCGGCGTCGGCTTTGACAGTGCCGCCTCCGTTCACGCGGGCTTCGACACGCATGGCCCACTGCATGCCGTTGTTGTCTATGTGACCCTGATAGAGGAGGCTGTTGCCGTCGACGGCTGTCACTTTGTCAATCGTCTGTGGGGTGACGAAAGCGAGCTCAAGATTCTGCAAGCCGCCTTCCGACTGGAATCGCCACACCATCACGCTGTCGGGATAGGAGCAGAAGTAGCGGCGCGCATATTTCACACTGTCGGCGGTGAAGCTGACCAGCGCCACCGATTTGTCGATGTTGAGCACACGGCGGTAATCGCTCACCGCCGACTCGTCGATCGAGGTATTCACAAGCAGTTCGCCCATTTCGGTATAGGTGCCGAAGCGATGGCGGTCATAGTCTACCGTGCCGCGGAATTCGGCCGACACCATGCGTCCGGCCGTTGCTTTGTCGCCTTTTGCAAGCAGCTGGCGTATGGAATCGAGCGTGGCCGGATTCACCTTGCGGTTCATGGCCCAGTATTGCTCGGTTCCTGTGCCGGGGCCTCCCGTCCATAGCGTCTTTTCGTTGATTACCACACGCTCCCTCCCGACGGATCCGAGTATCGATCCGCCAAGCGAGCCGTTGCCGATAGGAAGCGAGCGCGACTCCCATTCTCTGTCGGGGTTGACGGGAGAGCCTGAGAAATCGTGTATCTTCCATGGTTCGCTCATTTGCGAAGATGTGGGAGTGTCAAACCAGATGGAGTTGCCGGCGATGTACTCGTCGGGTGAGGGTATTGTGGCCTTTTCTCCTTCGCATCCGGCTATGGCAGCCGCAGGGATCAGCGCTAACGATGCGATGATTGTCTTGAATTTCATGCTGTGGATATGTTTTTTCATGGAGCGGTGCCCCGGTGTGAGTGATTCTACAAAATTAGTGAATGAAACTGTAAGTTTCTGTGTCTTGTAGTGTTTTTTTGATGTTTTGGGGATTGTGAAAGCTCCGTTTCATTTTTTGCGCTTCATGGCGGCGACTATCTGTGGGGCTATTATGGCATAGCCTTTGTCGTTGGGGTGAAGTCCGTCGATAAAGAGGCTCTCGTTGATTTTGCCGTCGGATTGCAGCATCATGATGCCCGGATTTATATATCGGGCGCCCTTTTCTTTAGCGATCTGCTCAAGCAGTCTGTTGATGGTCGCTACTGTAGGTTCGAGGTTGCGCCGCGGAAGGAGTCCGGCGAGTATGATGCGAGCGTCAGGCTGCCGCGTTCCGATCGCTTCTACGAGGTGTCCGATACCCTCGGCGATCTCGTCGGGTGTATTGAACGCGATGTTGTTGGTGCCGATCATGACCACGATGTTTTCGGCATCCGTTCCGTCAAGTTCGCCGTGGTACACTCGCCACAGCACATTCTCGATCTTGTCCCATCCACACCCCATGTTGACGAATCCTTCAGGTTCCATTGTCGTGCGCCATGTCTCCGGGCCATGTACGCGGATATTGCCCGGCTTGCCGCCCCAGTAGTGCACGATGGAATTGCCGATAATCAGATTGGATGGCCGTGCGCTGTCAATGTAATGGCAGATGTCATGATGGCGTTGATGCCAGTCGTATGCTCCGATATCGCGTCGCTGGCTGACTTCGACGCACGTCGGTGCGTTGCCCTGCCTCATGCCCAGTATCTCCCTCACTTTCGTTTCTACCGACGAGGCGCGTCGTCTGGCGTCAGGAGTCGGAAGGTAATGGATGGTTGCGGATGTGCTGTGGTTGATCGAGTCGCATACGGCCTGAATCACTTTGCTGTCGCTGACGACGAGAATCGGCGTTGCCGGGCTGTTCTGTCTTGTTTCACTGATGACGCCTGTTATTGTCGCGGCGTATGATCGTGGGTCGGCATCGGTGCTGTCTGTGAAGTCGAGGATGTATAGCCTGGCTGTGGTTTGCTTTGTCAGGGCGGTGATTGCCGTATTGGTTTTTCCGACGCATGATATCGTCATGATTGCGGTCGGCAGGTCAAGATTGCGCTGCATGTCGGTGATCCATTCCACTCCTGCTTCGGTGTCATCGCTGCAAAACACGATGATCGGACGTGAGGAGTCAGATGCTGCAAATCTGAATGTGGCTCCCGGCTCCGTGCCTATCTCAATATGTGACACATGATGTGTCAGTGGCGGATAGTAGCGATATTCCTCACTGGCTCCATGCGTTGCCTTGGCATGATATGTCAGATGTGGCGCTGTATTTGCGGGTCGGCATAAATGCCATACGCCGTCGCGGTCAACGTGGTATAGCCGTCCCGCATCGTCAGTGGTCGCTCTTGTCTTGATCTCCTTGGAGTCGGTGAAGAACACGGTCGAAGGTACAGCGTAAAGCAATGCCGGCGTGTGGTTCTCTTCGTGGATAATCTGTGTTTTGCATGAGGGATCGTGCCATAGCGTGGAGTCCGGATGGGTGTATGCGCCGACGGGAGCGCATACAGCTGTGAGCGCCGCAATGATTGATGACTTCAGCATGACTCGCGATAATGATTTGTCCATGGCAGTCGGGTTGTGGTTTGTGAGGTTTTGTCTGTTTGACATTGGCAAAATTAAACATTCTGTAATGAAAACCGGGTTGCTTTTGTCGTTTTTCTTCACCCTCCGGCTCGCGACATCCTCCGGCGTGAAGTAAAGTGTGGCCGTTTTGAAACGCAAAAAAATATTAAATCATAAGGAGTTTTCAGGATTTACATTAACTTTGCAGGGACGTAAAGAAAAGTAATTCTCTTAAATCAAACTACGATGGTAAACAGCAAGCCTTATGTGATCGGTATCGACATGGGTGGCACCAATACGGTGTTCGGCATTGTCGATGCTCGCGGCGTGGTTCTGACGAGCGACTCGATCAAAACGAAAAAACATTCGAATATAAACGATTATATCGACGAGCTATATACGGAAACCATGAGGCTTGTTCGCGCGATCGACGCCGAAGGCAAGATCTTCGGCATAGGCGTGGGCGCTCCCAATGCCAACTATTTCACCGGCATGATAGAGGACGGCGTCAACCTTCCATGGCCCACCCCGGTGCCTTTCGCGCAGTTGCTTTCGGAGAAGTTCGGTATCCCCGTGGCGATCACCAACGACGCCAACGCGGCTGCTATAGGTGAGATGACCTACGGTGTCGCACGCGGCATAAAGGACTTCATAATGATCACGCTCGGCACCGGTGTCGGCAGCGGTATCGTGATCAACGGTCAGCTCGTCTATGGCCACGACGGCTTTGCCGGAGAGCTTGGCCACGTGATCGTGAAGCGCAACAACGGACGCCTCTGCGGATGCGGACGCGCCGGTTGTCTCGAGACATATTGCTCGGCCACCGGAGTGGCGCGCACCGCACGCGAATTTCTCGAAATCCGCACCGAGCCCTCGACGCTCCGTGACATACCCGTCGACGCCATCACGTCGAAGGATGTCTACGACGCCGCAATGGCCGGTGACAAGATAGCGAAGGAGATCTTCGTCTATACCGGCACAATACTCGGCGAGGCACTCGCTGACTTCACGGCATTCTCGTCGCCCGAGGCATTCGTGCTGTTCGGCGGACTCGCCAAGAGTGGCGAGCTGCTCCTCAAGCCCCTCCGCGAGGCTATGGAGCGCAATATGCTCAGCATCTACAAGGGCAAGGTGAAGGTGCTCCAGTCGGAGCTTCGCGAAGCCGATGCCGCGATACTGGGCGCAAGCGCTCTCGGTTGGGAAGCCAAACCTATCGGCGTGGCCATCACCCCTCCGCCGGCATCCGCCACGCCGGCCGCGCCGCAGCCCTGAACGGGTAGCGGCTCTTGAAACAGACTACTTTTGCAAAGAATCATAAGTTTAGTTAAATGGCATGTCCCCTTGCGACCGTGAGGCCGTGAGGGGATGTTATTTTGACACGTCGTTGTTCGGGTGAGCGGGGGCATGGTCCGTCGTCGTGACTGCAGGCTCTATGAGTTACTTATGATATTGAGGCCTTCGAGCCTCAGCACTCCTTCGTCGAGCATCCTGCGCACGACAGGTATCAACTCCTTGACGGGTCGCTGGAGCTGCAGCGCAATGTGGTCGAGCGTGTGTCCGCCGGGCTGTGACGCGATGTAAACGATGGTCTGTTCCATCGTGCATGAGTCGGCAGTCTGCCCAGGCGTAGACTGCCTTGACTCACGGCACACGTCGCAGTTGCCGCATCGGCAGGCATCCTTCTCGCCGAAGTACTGGAGCATGCGGGCCACACGGCATGAACCTGCATTGAACACGAAGTCGGCCATGGCGTCGAGACGTCGCTTCATGACCTCCCTGCGCTGCTCGTAGACGCTGACGGGTATCTGCACGTAGCGCTGCTCGTCGCGTGATGTCAGGAAGTAGATGTAGGGCTTGTTTGATGCGGGCACATAGCTTGCCACATGGTGTCGCCCCAGTGATAGAAGCGACTGGTAGATCTCGTCGGCTGTCAGCCCCAGTCGTCCGGCTATCTGGTTTTCGTTGATGGCAACATAGTCGGCAAACAGGCCTGTATAGGTTCGCAGCAGCTGTTGCAGCACATCCTCATCGGTCTTTTCGAGGCGCAGTCCGTAGAGCTCGTCGCGTCGCATGGTGATCATGATTCTCGACCGGGAGGCGACGTCGTCGACATACTGCCAGTAGCCGGAGCGGGCCAGCAGTTCTATGGCGCTGCGAGTCATGCGGGGTTGTCGGCCGAACCTGCGGCAGAAGTCGTCGAGATCAAATTCGTAGACGGCATTGTAGCCGTCGCCGATGGCGATACCGAGCGACACACACACCTGTGAATAGATCTCCTTGATGAAGTCGCGTGGCGGAAAGGCGTCGGCGAGTCTGCGCATGAGTGTGGCGCGGTCGTGGCTCGAGGCTATCGTGAGAGCATACGACGGCTTGCCGTCGCGTCCGGCTCTGCCTGCCTCCTGATAGTATTCTTCGAGCGATGGCGGCAGATCGTAGTGGGCCACGAAGCGCACGTCGGGCTTGTCGATCCCCATGCCGAAGGCGTTGGTGGCCACCATGACACGTATATGCCCCTCCTTCCATTGTTTCTGTCTCTCGTTTTTCTCTTCGATCTCTAGTCCGGCGTGATAATGTGCCGCCGATATGCCTTCGGCCTGAAGCATGTCGGCTATCTCGCGCGTGCGTCGTCGTGATCTGACGTAGACTATGGCCGAGCCAGAGGTTCCACGCAGCGCTTTCAGAAGCAGTCCGTCCTTGTGATCGGCCGCCCTGACTATGTAGGATATGTTGGAGCGGGCAAAGCTTGCGGCGAACACCCTCCGGCCTTCGAAGCCGAGGCGCTCCATGATGTCGGCGCGCACTTCGGGAGTGGCCGAGGCTGTCAGTGCCAGAAGCGGAACGTCGGGAAACAGTGTCCGCAGCCGGGCGATGTTGAGATAGGAGGGACGGAAGTCATATCCCCATTGCGATATGCAGTGAGCTTCGTCGACGACGATCAGGCTGACGTCGATGTGGCGCAGCGTGTCGAGAAACGTATCGCTCTGCAGCTTTTCGGGCGAGATGTATAGGAATTTCGCATGTCCGGCGTTGCAGCGGTCCACCCCGAGTTTGTGCTCGGCGCGTGTCAGTCCGGAGTGCAGGCACACGGCGCGTATGCCGCGCCGCGCCAGATTGTCGACCTGGTCGGTCATGAGCGAAATCAGCGGGGTGACCACGACCGTCAGTCCCGGTAGTATCATTCCCGGCACCTGAAACGTCAGCGATTTGCCTCCTCCGGTGGGGAGAAGTCCGAGCGTGTCGTGTCCCGACAGCACCGATGCGATGATCTCTCCTTGAAGCGGTCTGAACGAGTCGTAGCCCCAGTACTTCCGGAGGATCTCTTCGGGTGTCGGCTGATTAGGCCGTGACATCATTCGGGAATGCGGATTTCCTTGATCAGTAGCTGTATGGCTCCGGCGGCTGCCTGATGCTTGTTGTCCTCGATGGTGAAGGCTATGTCAAACGGACGCCGCGAGTGGATGTAGTCGAAGTGTTGCGCCATGTTGAAGGCGATACAGTTGAACACCTTGCCCGAGGTGTCGTCGACAAGTTCGAGTTTTATGTGCTCGAGGTTTTTGCCAACAAGCTTGCTCGTGCCGAAATCCATCACAGAGCGGGCGCAGAACACCGGTTTCTGGTTGCCCGGCCCGAACGGGTTGAAACGCCGCAGTGTTGCCACAAACTCGCTGGTGATCTGCGCGAATGTGATCTGTGCGTCGATGTCAAGCAGGGGAGTGAGCTGGTTGGGCTGTATGTTGGCCGATACGTATTCCTCAAACCGGCGTGTGAATTCCGGTATGTTCTCCTCTTTCAGCGACAGGCCGACAGCATAGGTGTGGCCTCCGAAGTTCTCGAGTATGTCGCGGGTGGCTTCTACGGCTTTGTAGACGTCAAAGCCCTGCACCGAGCGCGACGAGCCGGTGGCCATGCCGTTGTTGAGGGTCAGCACCACTGCGGGCTTGTAATAGAGTTCTGTAAGGCGCGAGGCCACGATGCCTATGATGCCACGATGCCAGTCTTTGTTGTAGATGACGATCGATTTCTTGTCGGAACAGTCCTCGCCGCGGGCCTCGAGTATGGCGTTGGCCTCTTCGGTGATACGTTTGTCGAGCTCCTTGCGGTCCTGGTTGTAGCGGTCGATCTCCTTCCCTTTTTCGTGAGCTTCGGCGGAGTCGCGGGCCACAAGCAGGTCCACGGCCTCACGTCCGCTCTGCATGCGTCCGGAGGCGTTGATGCGGGGGCCGATCTTGAAGATCACGTCGGAGATGGTGATCTCACGCCCGCTCAGACCGCAGATGCGTATTATCGCTCTGAGTCCGAGGTTGGGATTGGAGTTGAGACGGCGCAGGCCGTGATAGGCCATGATACGGTTTTCGTCGACCATCGGCACGATGTCGGCGGCAATGCTGACAGCCACCAGGTCGAGCATCCCTTCGAGTTCGGCTCCGGGGATGCCGTTGGAAATCGCGAAGGCCTGCATGAACTTGTAGCCCACTCCGCATCCCGACAGGTGTGAGCACGGATATGTGCTCCCTTCGAGCTTGGGATTGAGTATGGCCACGGCGTCGGGCAGACGGTCGTCGGGCACGTGGTGGTCGCAGATTATGAAGTCGATGCCGAGACTGCGGGCATAGTCGATCTCGTCTATGGCCTTGATGCCGCAGTCAAGTATTATCACAAGGCTTACGCCCTGCGAGGCTGCGTAGTCGATGCTACGCTTCGAAATCCCGTAGCCTTCGTCGTAGCGTGTCGGGATGTAGTATTCAACGTTGGAATAGAAGTTGCGCAGATAGCGGTAGACGAGCGCCACGGCGGTGGTGCCGTCCACGTCGTAGTCGCCGTAGACCATTATCCTCTCTTTCGCCCCCATGGCCTTGTTGAGCCGGGCCACGGCTTTGTCCATGTCCGGCATAAGGAACGGATCGTGAAGATCCTTGAGCGATGGATGGAAGAAATGTTCCGCTTCCTCGACCGACGTGATGCCGCGCTGCACAAGCAGACGGCTTATCGGCGGACAAGCTGCGTAGCGCTTAGAGAGTCGTGACTCGTAGCTCTGCTCTTCTGACGAAAGGGTTGAATAGTTCCATTTGCTTGTCATTTATGTTTTTATTTTTTATTTCCTTTCAGCACGCGCGGTGCGCGTGGATGCCGTAGCCCGGGGGCTGTGCATCCTTGTCAGAGGGGAGCGGAGGAGCGTCGGGGGTCGTCGGCTGCCTGAAGAGAGTTGAGAGAGCCTGCCCCGGCTTACAAAGTTAGCGAATCCGACCCGAATATCCAAGTATGTTAAGTTTATTTAGAGATAGGCTTTGGGTTATGTCTTGGATGTGAAAAAAGCCGAACAGGCGCCGTATCCTTAGGGATGCGGCGCCTGTTTCAGCTTGTGTTATGGCTTTATGCGCGGATATTAGTCCACGTATTTTTTCACGATTACTGTGGCGTTGTGGCCTCCGAAGCCGAAAGCGTTGGAGAGCGCTGCGCGCACTTCGCGCTTCTGCGCTTTGTTGAAGGTGAAGTTGAGGGAGTAGTCGATATCCTCGTCTTCGTCGCCCTCTTCGTGGTTGATGGTCGGGGGTACGATGTTTTCTTCGACGGCTTTGATGCTGAAGAGAGCCTCGAGTGCTCCGGTGGCGCCGAGAAGATGGCCTGTCATCGACTTGGTGGAGCTGATGTTGAGCTTGTAGGCTGCCGGGCCGAAAAGGTCCACGATGGCCTTTACCTCGCTCTTGTCGCCCACGGGGGTTGAGGTGCCGTGCACGTTGATGTAGTCGATCTCGTCCACGGTCATGCCGGCGTCTTCGAGCGCTGCCTTCATCGAAAGCTTGGCGCCGAGTCCTTCGGGATGGGTGGCGGTCAGGTGGTATGCGTCGGCGCTCATGCCTCCGCCTGCGATCTCGCAGTAGATCTTGGCTCCGCGTGCCTTGGCGTGCTCAAGTTCTTCGAGGATGAGCACTGCCGATCCTTCGCCGATGACAAATCCGTCGCGGCTCTTGCTGAAGGGACGCGATGCTGTCTCGGGCGAATCGTTACGGGTGGAGAGGGCGTGCATCGAGTTGAAGCCGCCAACTCCTGCGGGATAGATGGCTGCTTCGGCGCCGCCGGTGACGAAGGCGTCGGCTTTGCCGAGGCGGATCAGGTTGAACGCGTCGATGATGGCGTTGTTGGACGATGCGCAGGCTGATACCACTCCGTAGTTGGGGCCGTGGAACTCATACTCCATCGATACATGTCCCGACGCGATGTCGGCGATCATCTTGGGGATGAAGAAGGGGTTGTATTTGGGGCCGTTGGCTTCGTTCATGGCGTAGTAGCCGGCTTCCTCCTCAAAAGTGTGGAGTCCGCCGATACCGGCGGCCACGATGACGCCGATACGGTTGCGGTCGAGGTTGGGCGCCTCGAGGATGTTGCTGTCGGACACGGCCTGACGGGCTGCTACCAGCGCATACTGCGCGTAGAGGTCAAGCTGGCGGAGCTTCTTGCGGTCGATGTGGTCGGCGCCGTTGAAGCCCTTTACCTCGCAGGCAAACTGGGTCTTGAATTTCGAAGCGTCAAAATGAGTGATGGGTGCGGCGCCGCTCTTGCCGGCCACTGCGGCCTCCCAGGTGGAGGCTACGTCGTTGCCCAGCGGAGTGATGGCTCCGAGTCCGGTCACTACAACTCTCTTTAATTCCATTCTTTCTATCTCTGTGTGGATTGGTTGGCTTTAGGATTGTTTGTCCTGGCTGGCCTTATTGGCTGTGCGGGACGTCGGTCGGGCGTCTATAACGCCCAAGCGGCACACCGTCAACAGGGAGGAGATGCGCCGCGTGCGTATAGTCCCCTTTTGACGGGGGCTGTAGGGTGATGGATGAGGTGGGTAATTACTTGCCCTCCTCAGCCTTCTCGATGTAGCTGATGGCGTCGCCTACAGTGGCGATGGTCTGTGCCTGATCGTCGGGGATGTTGATGCCGAACTCCTTCTCGAACTCCATGATGAGCTCTACGGTGTCAAGGCTGTCAGCGCCGAGGTCCTGGGTGAAGTTTGCAGTTTCGGTCACTTCGTTCTCGTCAACGCCGAGCTTGTCGACGATGATAGCTTTAACGCGGGATGCGATTTCTGACATTTTTTTCGATTTTATGATTAATGAATTCTATTTTGCGGTGCAAAGTAAGCGATTTTTCTCCAAATGATAAAACTTTGAGGCTATAAACTGACTGTCGGAGGTGATTTTTATCGGTTTTTGAGTCAGGAGTGTCGCTTTTTGGGATCGGAATCGGTGTCGGAAGACAACAGCGGCGCGATGGCGGCGTTCCATATCCGGTCGGTGGCTCCGAGCTGGCTGCGAACGTAGTCGCCGGCGGCCTGTCCGGCCTTGGCGCGGCAGTCGGTGTCGGTCGAGAGGCGGTCGAGTATGGAGTCGAGTGTGGTTCGGTCGGTGTAGCAGAATCCTCCGCCACACTGAATAAGGTCGGTGGCTTCCTTGAATTTTTCGTGTCGTGGACCGAACACCACCGGAAGGCCGTACACAGCCGCTTCGTTGATGTTGTGGATTCCGGCACCGAATCCTCCGCCTATCAGGGCGGTGTCGGCGTAGCGGTAGAGGCTGGCGAGTTTGCCGAAGCAGTCGATGATCAGGCACCGTGCTTCGCCGGGAGTCTGGCCGGCTTCGAGCTCCGACAGGGTGATTGCGCCCCCTTCGGGCATCCGGCGCAGGGCAGATATGCGTGCTGCGTCGAATTCGTGGGGGGCTATTATGAGGCGTGTCGATGCCGGGGCGGAGTTGAACCAGCCGATGTAGTGTTCTTCGTCGGCCGGCCATGAGCTTCCGGCTATCAGGGTGAAAGCTGAGGGAGCTACAAAGTGTTCCACCTCGGGCATTTCGACTGTGGTGTTGAGGATGTCGGTGACGCGGTCAAAGCGTGTGTCGCCGGCTACGGTCACCTCGCGGCATCCTATGCCGGAGAGCAGGCGCTGTGAAGTTTCGTCCTGCACGAAGATGTGTGTGAAGCAGCGGAGCATACGTCTGAATGTGCCGCCCCACGGTCTGAAAAATATATGTCTGGGCCTGAAGATGGCCGATATCAGGTAGACGGGTGTGTCGTGTCGCTGCAGTTCGTCGAGCAGGTTGCCCCAGAATTCGTATTTCACGAATATGGCGGCCATAGGCCTGACGGTCTCCACGAAGCGACGGGCCTGGCGAGGGGTGTCGGCGGGCAGGTAGCATACGATGTCGGCTCCGCGATAGTTTTTTCTCACTTCGTAGCCCGATGGCGAGAAAAACGTGAGCACGATGCCTGTATGCGGGCTCTCGTGGCGTATGCGCTCGATGAGCGGGCGTCCTTGCTCGAACTCACCGAGCGACGCAGCGTGGATCCACACATACCTGCGCCCCGGCTCGAGAGCCGAGGCCAGGGTGGGGAATGTCAGGCGGCGTCCGTCGCGCAGGAGAGCGGCCTTGGCGTTGCGCGCGGCTGCCGCGCGTATGCCGAGGTCGTAGAGCCGCACGGCGATATTGTAGAGCGCGTTCATTGCGGTGATATGCTCGCCGTGGCTTATTTGATGTTGTCGATGCCGCGCTCTATGCGGGCTATGGTGGCGTCGGGGCCGAGCAGCTCGGTGATGTCGAACATGTGCGGGCCTTTGCACTCGCCGACCACTGTCAGGCGGAAGGCGTTCATGACGTTGCCGAGATGGTAGCCTTTGGAGGCGATCCATTCAAGCACAACCGGTTCGGCGTCGGCGCTGCGCCATGAGGAGAGTCCGCGGAGCACGCCTGTGAGCTCGCGCATGATGTCGGGCATCTGTTCGCTCCAGCGCTTCCTGACAGCTTTTTCGTCGTAGCTTTCGGGAGCCTTGAAGAAAAATCCGGCGTGATCCCACAGTTCGCTGACGAAGTTGACGCGGCTCTTCACCATCCCTACGGCGCGGGCTATATATTCGTCGGTGAAGTCGGCGGGGTTGACGCCGTGAGCTTCCATCACCGGCTTGAACATCTCTGCGAGACGCTCGTCGGGGATCATCTGCAGATATTTGTGGTTAAACCATTTTCCTTTCTCGAAGTCGAAGCGTGCGCCGGAGCGTGAGCAGTGGTCGAATGCAAACGATTCGATCAGCTCCTCCATGGTCATTATCTCGCGGTCGTCGCCGGGATTCCATCCGAGCAGCGCCAGGAAGTTGACCACGGCCTCGGGCAGATATCCGCTCTCGCGGTAGCCGGTGGAGATGGCGCCGGTCGAGGGGTCGGTCCACTGGAGAGGGAACACCGGGAAGCCGAGGCGGTCGCCATCGCGTTTGCTGAGCTTGCCTTTGCCGTCGGGTTTGAGGAGCAGGGGCAGGTGGACAAACTGCGGGGCGGTGTCCTGCCAGCCGAAAGCTTCGTAGAGCAGCACGTGGAGCGGAGCCGAGGGGAGCCACTCTTCGCCGCGTATCACGTGGGTCACCTCCATGAGGTGGTCGTCGACGATGTTGGCAAGATGATAGGTGGGGAGATCATCGGCGCTTTTGTATAGCACTTTGTCGTCGAGCACCGACGAGTTGATGGTCACTTTGCCGCGAAGCAGGTCGTCGACGGTGACGTCGCGTCCCGGTTCGATCTTGAAACGCACCACGTAGGGTGTGCCGTCGGCTATCATGCGCTCCACCTCGTCGGCCGGGATGGTCAGGGAGTTGCGCATTCTCATGCGGGTCGATGCGTCGTACTGGAAGTTGGGGGTTGCCTGTCGGGCCGCCTCAAGCTCGGCGGGTGTGTCGAAAGCTATGTAGGCTTTGCCGGCGTCGAGAAGACGGCGTGTGTGCTCGCGGTAGATGTCGCGGCGCTCGCTCTGTTTGTAGGGGCCGAACGCTCCGCCTTCCCTTACGCCTTCGTCGATCTTGATGCCGAGCCATGCGAGGGCTTCGTTGATGTAGTCTTCGGCTCCGGGGACAAACCGCTGGGAGTCGGTGTCTTCGATACGGAGTATCATGTCTCCGCCGGTCTGGCGGGCGAAGAGATAGTTGTAGAGAGCCGTGCGCACGCCTCCGATGTGGAGGGGGCCGGTGGGCGACGGGGCGAAACGCACCCTTACTTTACGCTGCTGTGTCATCTCGATCAGTTAATCTATCGGTGTTCTGTAGTATTGCGCTGCAAATTTACGATAAAAAAGCGACATTACCGTAATATCGCTTTTTATAATGGGATTGTTATGTCTTGCCGGGGAGCTTGCCGGCGGCTGTCAGAGCAGGAGTGCGGCTCCGGCGGTCCACGATTTGAAGCGTGGCGACGATCCCTGGAGAACGTCGCAGGGCGAGTATCTGAAAAATAGACCCAGTCCGGAGCTGACACGCATCATGGCCATGAAGTCGACCGAAAATTTGCGCAGACCCACTCCCCGGTGGAAATCCTTGCCGCGGTGGCCGTCGGCATCGGTCCATGTGGTCTTGATGCTGCCGTAGGCGTTGTAGGCGGGGATTATTCCGGCTCCGATCATAAAGCGGGTGTTGTAGACGTGGCAGGGAAACGTGTGCTCATAGATCATCGGAAGCTGCAGCGAGAAAGTGTGCAGGCGGCTCATTCGCGGCCTGACGCCTTCGGGAAATCGATCTATGCCTATGGAGTTTTCGCCTGTCTTGACGAAGCGGCGGCCGGTGGTGGAGCGGTAGTTGCGCCATGTGTAGCCGAGGCCGATGCTGAAGGCTTCGTCGCCGTCGTAGTATCTGATGCCGGGAAATGAGAGCATCGATATTTCAAAAGATTTGGCCGGCTCGATGTCGATCTGTGCGCCGGGAGCGCCTGTGATGCCCAGTGATACGGAGCCGAATATCCATTCGGAGCCTTTGCCGGAGTGTCGGCTTTGCCGGTTGATGAGGTTGCTGAAAAGTCCGGAGCCGGAGCGCACGCTGTGGCTCCGGGCAGCTGCATGAGTGAATGTCAGGGTGGTATCGGGGCATTCGACGCTTATGGCCACGGTGCCGTCGATGTCGGTGACGGTCACCCGGCGTGCGTTGTCGATCTGTATGATGGAGTCGGGCGCTACGGTCGAGGCCGACATTCCGGCTATGGCTGTGATGGCTGCTGCCAGTGATATGATCAGTCGTTTCATTGTCGTGTGGGATTGTAGTTTGCTGCGAGTTGCTTATGTGAGATAGTGGCATGGCTGTCGCCGGGGGTCAGAAGCCGATGTTGACTCCGGTCGACCACAGCGAGTATTCAGGGCCGGTGGAGTGGTGGAATATATGCATCGGAGAGTAGCGGGCATACCATCCGATCTCGCTGCCGAAGTTGAATATGAGCAGGGCGTCGACGGTGAATGCTCTCTGGTGAAGCCCTTTCATCTTGCGCTTGCATGTGGTGCCGTCGGCGTCGGTCCACTTGGTGGAGGCTGTGGTGTAGGTGTTCCATAAGCCCACTACTCCGACCGCCATGCCTGTTGGGCCGATAAGCTGCTGCTTGAGCATTACCGGCAGTTGCAGGCCGAAGCTGCTTATGGATGAGCTGTGGGAGTGAGTGCCTTCGGGGGCGGGCGTTATGGCGATCCGTCCATGCCCGTTGTCGGAGAGGTGATTGCCGTTGCCGACTTTCTGACGTCGGTAAAAGTATCCCACTCCGGCTGTGAGCGATGTGCGGCGCGAGGGGCTGAGGAGCTCCACTCCGCTCAGCTGGCTGATGCCGAGCTCCCATCCGGTGCGCAGTCCGGGGACGGCGTCGGAGGGCATTGATGCGCCTGCGTATATCCCGCGCATGGCAAACGAGCGCCATTTTGTCCGCAGTCCTTTAGTGTGCTTTTTCCTGACGTTGTCGATGAACGGAAAGCTGATGTCGATCGTCGGTTCGCTCTTTTCGGGAGTGTTTTCGGCGAGGAAGTCGTATCGCGAGCTGTCGCTCTTCACCGTCAGCGACAGTGACCGGCTGCCGCCGGTGACGATTGTCACTTCGGTCGGATTCTCCACCGTTTTCAGAGTGTCGGGGGCAGTGGAGGCTGTGGCTGTGACGGACGCGGCCGCGAGGGTCAGGATTGTTATGGTGAAGCGTATCATTTTGATGTGATTTTGATCAGGTTCTGTAACTGTCGGGCGGTGGCCTTGCCCTTTATGTCGATCAGCACCACCCTGCGCCGGCCACTCTTCGCGGGGTTGCATACATAGATTACATAGCGGTTGAGTCCGTCGTCGGCCGTCGGCATGGTCAGGAAGGCGTATTTAATGCGTCCGTCATGGTAGCTGACCTCGCGGTCGGTGGCCGAAGCAATGTCGGCGCTGACGGCTGTGGCGATTTCGTCGGCTGTGGCGGCTGTGGCCGAGGGGAGTGTCAGCGAGTGGTATTCGCTGAGTCCGTAGCGGCTCAGGTCGCCACCTTTGATGACGGTCACTTCGGCTCCCGGTGCCGACGAATGGCGTTCGATCATCGCGGCCGACTTCGTTCGGTCGGCTCCCAAAGCCATGAAGGCTATGGCCATGAATACGGCCAGCAATATCAGTCTTGGTTTCATAGCTGCAGGTTTATTTCGTTCAACTGGCTGGCCACGGAGGCCTGCATGTCGTCGCGTGCGGCCGCCACCTCTCCGAGTGTGGCCTCCACCATGGCTGTCACGGCGGCCCGGTCGTCGATCATGCGGTTGTCGATCATGGCGTAGCACTCGCTGTCGGCCGCGCCGAATGTCAGTGCTGCGTATGTCAGTCCGACGGCTGTGGCTGTTACGGCGGCTATGCTCATGGCCCGGCGCAGAGCGGTGTGCGGTCGGCTGCTCTGGAGCCGCATCATGGCGGTGTAGGCCATAGTGGCTCGTTGGGGACGGTGCTCGATGCTTCCGTCTCGGGAGAGCAGGCATCGCAGTGTCCGCTCCTCTTCGAGTGAGGTGAGCCCGGCGAAATATCGTTCGGTCAGCCGGTCGATGGTGGTGTGCGTGTCTTGATCCGTCATAGCGTTTGCGGGTTGTGTTTGTGGTTGTTGGTGCGGATCCGTTGTAGCTCGAGGTAGCGGTCCCTGATGGTGCGTCGGGCGCGGCTGACGATGGTGCGCACGTGTGCCTCGGTGAGGCCGAACCGCGCGGCTATCTCCTCCATCGGCCACTCGCCGGCGTCGCGCAGACGCAGTATCTCTCTGTCGCGCTCGCTCAGGTGGGCATCCATCAGCCGGCTGACTTCGCCAAACAATCGTTCGGCATGGCTTTCGCCGTAGCAATCCGCTGTGTCATCGGCCGGTTCGGGGATGACGCCGGCTTCATCTCCGCGTCTGACGGCCCGGCGCCGCAGCAGGTCGATGCTTGCGTTGCGCACCGACATTACCGTAGCTCCGCGTGCGTGACGCTCGTCGCTGAAGCTGTCGGCGCGTGTCCACAGGCCAACGAAGGCATCCTGCAGGGCGTCGACGGCGTCATCGTCGTTGCCGAGCAGCTGTCGGGCGATGGCGAGCAGCCGCTGCCGCATGGCCATAAATGTGGATGTGAGCTGTCGTGAATCCATATTCCGATAGAGATACGCACCGGGGTGGCGGTTTGCAACAAAGATAGGCAAAAAAAATTAAGGGACCGGATCGGAATTATCGGATGGGGCAGAATCATCGGAGCTATCGGAGTAATCGGGAGGGCAGGCGGATGCTCCGATCTATCATGGCTGTGGCTGATGTGATGGCTCTCTCCTCTCCCCTCCTCTCACTCTGCGCCTTCGGTCAAGCGCTTCAGGTAGGGAGTGGGGTGGAGGTCGTAGGCGCGGTGCATGATTGTGGCCGCGCTGTCGGTGAGTCCGATGGCGCGGAGTGTCAGCGCGGCCTCCACCATGGCTTGCCATTGTGGTGAAGTGCGTCCGGGGGGTGTCGGCGCGGCTGTGGTGTCGGCGGCGATCTCCATCCAGGTGTGTGCGGCTCCGCGCAGATCGCCTTCGCCGAGTTGGCCGTCGGCCAGTGCCGAGAGCCACATGGTGTTGTCGGGCTGTCCGGTGAGCATAGCGCGTGCGTACTTTTCTGTAGCCACGGGATTGCGGCGCAATATATAGTAACGGAGCAGCGCAGCGTCGACGATACGCGACATCCATGGCTCGCAGGCTGCCGCGGCGGTGAGAAACCGCTCGTAGATCTGCGCGTGGCCGAGCGCAATGCTCTCGCGTCCGACGGCCGCTATAAGCGAGTCGACCGGCACCCGCGCGCCGAGGGCGCGGTGGAGCAGCGTCATCTGTTCGGCTTCGATCCTCGGCCGGAGGCTGTCGCGCATGGCTGAGGAGGTTATGGCCCGGGCATAGAATCCGGTGTTCTGCGGGCGGGCGTCGATCAGCAGGCCGTACATCGCCGCCGCGTTGACCCATTCGCCGGCGCTGTAGTGTCGCTCGGCTTTCTGTCTTATGGCGTTGTCGTCGGCGTTTGACGGAAGCGCGGCAGCGGCGCATATTGCCAGTATGGCGGCAAACAGTGGTTTATGCCATGGGTTGTGAGGTGTCATTGCTTTGTGAATTCGATTGTTGTTTGTTAACAAAAAAACATTATATTTGTGAGGCGTGAATCCGTCATATTTTTGTTAAAATTGCAGTTGTTAACATTATTTATAGATTTTATGGGGGGGGGTAGATTCTTTTATCTTAAATTTGCACAAGTTTGTGTATGGATGTATGAGGTATTTAACCAAACCGACGACAGCCTTGCCATGAATTCAACATATAATTCTCAAAATATTACCTTAATTTCCTATTAACTAACCAATCAGTTTATGAACAAGCTTAGAAAAGCAATGATGGTGCTGGGAGTAATTCTGGCGACATCGTTCTCGTTTGTCAGCTGCAGTGATGACGGACCTGTCCAGATGGGTCAGGTGCCTGTCAACTCTTGTCGTGTGACATCGAATTCAGTTTCGATCTATTGGTCGACTGTGCCCAACGAAAATTGTGCGGGCTATCAGGTGGTGCTTTATCAGGGTTCGCGTGAGAATCTTGGTCAGGAAGTGACTTCCAATGATTATGACAACCGCACATACAAGGCTACTTATGGTGGTCTGCAGCCTGCTACTGTATATACGGTGGCTGTGCGTAGCCTCGCTGGCGAAAAAAGTGGTCTGACTGATGGCGATTTCTATTATCGTCAGTTTGCCACTGCTCCTCTGATTTCTGTTACGGCATCTAACGCCACTTTCTATGAAACCGAAGGTGTGACCTCGGATGGATCGTGGGGCAAGGTGATCCGTGCCAAGGTGACTCTCACATGGCCTGAACAGGCTGTGACCAGCGCTGGCGGATACGAGCTGGTGGTGAAGCTTGTCACTGTTAAAGATGGCAAAGAAACCACATCCAATGTCGGCTCATTCTCGACCGACAAGCTCAATGTGACATCGACTGTGGCCGACGGCCTGATCCCCGGACGCAAGTATATCTTCTCCTTCCGTACTCGCGGCAACGGCAATTGCGACTACAGCTACAGCGACTATGCTGACGTCACTTACACAGTGCCGGCTGCTCCGGCTGCATAAACAATAATCAAAAACACAGTGCAAAATGAATAATACCAGCTTAAAAAATTGGTGTGTGGCTTTTGCTATGGCGGTATGCGCTCCCATGGCTGCAGTAGCCTCACCCAGCGAAAGCGCGCTGCCTCAGGCTCAGCAGGCCAACGGTAAATGCACCGGTACGATTGTCGACGAAACCGGCGAACCTCTGGTTGGTGCAACAGTCCGCGTTGAAGGAACCACTATAGCAGCTTCCGCCAACATCGACGGCGAATTTACACTTTCAGGCGTTAAGCCCGGCCAGAAGATTGTGGCCAACTATATAGGTTATAATCCTGTTACCATAGTGTGGGACGGTGCTCCTCTGAATATCGTCATGAAGGAGGATTCCAATGTCCTTGATGAGGTGGTCGTAATGGGTTATGGCGTATCGCAGAAGCGCGCCAAAGTGACCAACTCTATCGCCAAGGTGAGCGAAAAGACTCTTACAGTCGGCACCAACGCCAACCCGGCTCAGGCTCTTGTGGGAGCTATTTCGGGTGTGAAGGTGGCTGTGACCAGCGGTGATCCCGCGGCTACTCCCTCGATCACAGTGCGTGGCGGTACGAACTACGACGGTGGTTCTAACGCTCCTCTCGTGATAGTCGACGGCAATATCCGCGACAGCATGAGCGATATCAATCCCAATGATATCGAGTCGATGGAAATTCTTAAGGATGCCGGCGCTACGGCTCTCTACGGTGCGCGTGCAGGCAACGGTGTGATCCTGATCACTACCAAGGCCGGTAAGAGCGGCACAGGTCGTGTGACGCTGAGCGCCAAGGTGGGTCTCGGTTACTACAACAACGGCTATGAGGCTTGTACAGATGAGGATTACCTCTACTACTATCGCACAGCATGTACCAACACCGAGTGGATGCTCCCCGGAGGCAACTATGCCGGTTCGTGGAATTCCATGCTGTTCAGCAACAACCAGCCCGGCGGTATCGGTCGTCAGGAATGGTCAAACAACATGAACTACAATATCCTTCAGAAGAACGAGAAGACCGAATATCTGCTCGGCCTCGGCGGATGGAAAGAGATGCTTGACCCAGTCAGCGACAACACCATCCTTTACTGGAACCAGGATATACTTGACATCAACCTGCGCAAACCGACTGTTACCCAGGATTACAATGTAAGCTTCTCTGGCGGTAACGATAAGGGTAGCTATTATGCTTCTCTCGGATATTACGACGCGCAGGGTGTTGTAAAGACGACCTACTACAAGCGCTATAACTTCGCGTTTACCGGAAGCTACAAGCTCAACGATTGGCTGACCGCAAACTCGGTGTTCAACTACACCCGCGCCAACTGGCTCAAAGACAATCCGCAGCTCAGCACAGTATACTTCATGAACCGTGGCTTCGGCTACAAGTTCGTTCGCTACCGCGACGAGGAGGGTAATGAACTGTTCGGTACCGGCAACCCGACTATGAACGTCAATGTCAACAAGGGCAAATTTGACCGCGACTACCAGAGCGACAAGTTCTCTATGACCCAAAGCCTCACTGCCAAGATCATCGACGGCCTGACACTTAAGGGCACTATGGCATGGTACTACAACGAACAGTATACACAGGCTCTGAACCATGCCTATGTGACAAATAACACTGGTGCAGACAATCCTGAGGGTTCTGTCGGCGTATCAAGCAACTACAGCACCAGTGCTTCCTTCCTTCGCTACTTCGACCAGACCTACAATCTCGTTGCCAACTTCAACCGCACCTTTGCTGAAAAGCATAATGTAGAGGCGATGGCCGGTATGGAGTTCTACAAGCGCAAATATCTTGATTTCAGCGCCAGCGGTTATGACGGCCCGGCTCCCTTCCCTGTGCTTGGCAATACGACTCAGGAGAGTCGCGACATGTCGTCAAATCACGCTGAAGAGGCTCTGATGTCATACTTCGGACGTGTGGGCTATGACTATATGGGCAAATATCTGCTTGCTTTCACATTCCGTGAGGACGGATACTCTCGTCTGCTCAACAAGCGTTGGGGCTTTTTCCCCGGTGTGAGCGCCGGCTGGGTTGTTTCGTCGGAGGACTTCTGGAAAAACACTCCCGGACTGGGTTTTGTCAATTATGCCAAATTGCGCGGATCGTATGGCAGCAACGCTATCATCAACCGTGATCGCCTCGGCTATTACACTCTCCGTGGTTCATATGGCGCTTACCAGTATGATGGTGAAAAGGGTTACCGCATCTCTGCACTTCCCAATCCCAATCTGAGCTGGGAAACTGCGACAACAGGTGAGGTGGGTCTTGACTTAGGTTTCCTCCAGAACCGCTTCAACCTCTCGCTTGTGTACTACAACCGCACGACCTCTGACAAGTATGCTCCTTTGTCGCTTCCTCCGACAACCGGCTTCTCTTCCGTTACATACAACAACGGTAAGTATCGCAATCAGGGTCTTGAGATCGACGTTAACGCCACTCTTCTCCGCCTGAAGGACTTCCAGTGGACTCTCGGTGCCAACCTCACTCTCAATGACAACAAAATCGTGAAACTTCCCGAGAACGGCCTGGCCAACAACCGTCAGGGTGGCGTGGAAGTGTGGACCGGCAACGGTGAGGAAACCACATGGATCGGCGGCTATCAGGAGGGTCAGAATCCCTACAAGCAGGTGGGCTACGGTGTAGTGAAGATGGCTCGCACTCAGGCCGACATCGACGCCCTCGGCGACTATATCGACATAGCTCCCTCTAACGGTGCTGTGGTTTACGCCAACGAATCGGGCCGTCAGCGTCTGGTAGCTCTTGGTTACTCGGCTTCCAATATGGTTCGTCTGATGCCCGGCGACCTTATCTATGAGGACCGCAACGGCGACAACAAGATCGAGTCAAAGGACCGTAAGGTCATCGGTCACCGCGACGCTCGCTGGAGCGGTGGTTTCAACACCACACTGTCGTGGAAGGGTCTGAGCCTCTACGCCCGTTTCGATATGGGCTGGGGATTCCAGGTATATGACTCGAATATGGCATTCTGGCTCGGTGAAGGACAGGGAGCAATGGCGTTCCCCAAGGAGATCCGCGATACATGGACTGTCGACAACCCCAACGCCAAGTATCCCCGTGTGGCATGGGCTGCGCAGTATGGTACCGACAACTATATCCGTCCCAACGAGATGATGTGTCAGAACGGCGCTTATCTCGCTTGCCGCGAGCTCTCGCTCAGTTACCAGCTTCCCGCAAGCATCTGCAAGAAGTTCGCCAGCCAGGGCCTGACTCTGAGCGTTACCGGACAGAACCTCGGTTATCTCAAGAGCTGCACAATACCTCTGCCTGACAACACCACTTACTGGGACGGTAATACTGCAGGTAACGGCGGTACGTACAACCTTCCCCGCACCGTTGTGTTCGGCGTGAACGTATCTTTCTAAACCATCAACAGAATCAAAACAATGAAAAATATAATCAGCAAAATACTTCTCGGATCCATCGTTGCCGGCACGGGTATGGTGTACATGTCGTGCGCTAACGAGTTGGATATGAAGCCCCAGGACTGGTATGTGCCTGAGACTTTCTGGAAAACGAAGACAGAGTTCGAAGGCAACCAGATAGCGCTTGCCAATCAGTTCCGTGGTTTTACCTATCAGGTAATGTTCTCTGCAGGTGAACTTCGCTCGGGTATCTTCACGCTGTCGACTATCGACGGTTCGGGAACAGCCGATGCCGACGTTATCCAGCAGGTGGTCGATGTGTCGCATCCCCAGTTCTCCAATTTCGGCGGATGGCACGGTATGATCGCCAACTACAACGAAGTGCTCTATCGCTGTGAGAACGAGGGCGTGGAGATTCTTGATGAAGATACCCGCAAGGGACTCATGGCTATGGCTTATGGTCAGCGTGCCTACTGCTACTTCCAGATGTACAAGATGTATGGCGGTGTGCCTCTGCGCACTGTGCCCGACGTGCTCCTGGGCGAATATGATCCCGAGAAGCTTTACATGGCGCGTGCTACAGCCGAGGAGACTCTCAACTTCATCAAGGATGACGTGAAGAAGTCGATTGAGCTCTTCAATGAGTCAAACTATGTGTTCAAATCCAATAAAAAGGACTATTACTGGAGCAAAGCTGCATCTGAAATGCTTGCAGGCGAGGTTTATCTCTGGAGCGCCAAGGTGGCTACAGGCGACCATGCCGCCGGTGGAACATCCGACATTCAGACCGCCAAGGGATACTTCGAAAATGTAATCGGTAATTATGGATTCGCTCTTCAGTCGGATTTCTACAGCATCTGGACTTCGTCGCACAATAAGGAGGCGATCTTCTCTGTCTGCTACTCGTCGGAAGAGGACGGCGTTTACTATACCTCGCCTGAAACCAACTTCCTGTGGGCACGTACTACCGGTGCGGCCGGTAACAACTACTGGTCGACCATGGACGACGACGGCTGGGGCAAGATCAGCGGTAAGGCCTATCGTTTCGGTCGCTGGTGCGAGGAGAAGGATGGCAAGCTGACGCAGCGTACAAGCAAGGTGTGGGACAAGGCCAACTTCGGCGTAATGCGTTATCTGTATAAGAATGCGCTTTACTATCACTTCGATGAAGCCGACAGCCGTGGTGATGCTTTCTATCCCCAGTACCATCTTACAGATGCTGATCGTGGAACCAAAACCTTGATGCTGAATAACTTTAATCCGCACGACTATAAACTCGCAGGATGCTTCGTCATCAAGTTCCGCCCGTCGATCATCGCCGGTTCCAACTACTACCAGTTTAAGGTGGATGTGCCTATCTACCGTCTGGCCGACGCTCACCTGAAACTTGCAGAGTGCTGCAACTATCTTGACGACAAAAACGGTCTGAAGACCAATATCGACATCGTTCGCAAGCGCGCTTACGGTGCGAAATACGATGCTGCCGTTCATGGCTTCATCCCCTCTACGTTTGCTGATAATGAAGTCGCTCTACTTAAGGAGTATGACAAGGAGTTCTACATGGAAGGTCACCGCTGGTGGGATCTTCGCCGTCTGACTCTGGTCAAGGACGGTGCACAGACCGATCACCTCGTGTTCCAGCCGCAGGGCTGCATAGGTTATGGCCTGAATCCGGTGGACAACGCATGGATGGTGGAAAACGATGGCTCGGCTGTAGTGACCTCGGTGCCTGTTCTTACAACCCAGGAAGCTCACAAGCTCCTCTGGCCGATTGACAACAACACTCTCGGTGCTGACCCGCTGCTCGAGCAGAACCCCGGCTATTGATTATCAATAACCCTGCAATATGCGACAGGCTCCGCCACTGCGGCGGAGCCTGTCTGTTTTATCACACGTCCGTTTTCGGCGCACTATAAGTATGCCAGGTATGCGACGGGGATTGACGCCGGGGGCGCGTAAGCGGCAAGCGGTAGCGAAAGCAAATTTGCCAGAAATGGGAAAAATGTTTAATTTCGCAACATATTGTACAATAATGCAGCCGACAGGGCATGAGTGCGCTTCGAGGCGCCGGGTCTGAGCCAGTGCGTTGCCGTCTGCCGATATAAACCAACCAATATGGCCACCACTCTTAACACTACAGATTTCCACTTTCCCGGACAGACGGGAGTGTACCACGGAAAAGTACGCGACGTGTATTCGCTTTCCGACGACCTTCTGGTCATGATAGCCACCGACCGCATCTCGGCATTCGATGTGATACTGCCTAAGGGTATTCCCTACAAGGGACAGGTACTCAATCAGATCGCAGCCTACTTTCTTGAGGCTACGTCGGATATATGTCCCAACTGGCTGCTGGCCGTGCCTGATCCGATGGTGGCCGTGGGCAAGCGCTGCGAGGGCTTCCGCGTGGAGATGATCATACGCGGCTATCTGACGGGCAGCGCATGGCGCGAATATGCGGCCGGATGCCGCGAGCTGTGCGGCGTGAAGCTTCCCGACGGCATGAAGGAGAACGAGCGTTTCCCCGAGCCTATAATCACCCCCACCACCAAGGCCGACGCCGGACACGACGAGAATATCTCGCGCGAAGAGATCATAGCGCAGGGGCTCGTGAGCGAGAAGGACTACGAGGTGATGGAGCGCTATACGCGCCGTCTGTTCGAGCGCGGCACCCAGATGGCCGCCGAGAAGGGGCTGATACTCGTCGACACGAAATATGAGTTCGGCAAGCTCGGCGACGAGGTGATACTCATCGACGAGATCCATACTCCCGACTCTTCGCGCTATTTCTATGCCGAGGGCTACGAGGAGCGTCTGGCCAAGGGCGAGCCGCAGCGTCAGCTCTCTAAGGAGTTTGTGCGCCAGTGGCTGATCGACCGCGGCTTCATGGGCAAGGAGGGTCAGCAGGTGCCCGAGATGACCGATGAGTTCTGCGAGAGCGTCAGCGCCCGCTATATAGAGCTATACGAGCATGTGACCGGACGCCCGTTCGTCAAGGCCGGCGAGGCCGATCTGGAGCGCCGCATAGAGGTGAACGTGCTCGACTGTATGAACAATCTCGACCGCTGAGGCTCCGGTGTCTGACGACAGGATGGGAGCCGAATGTGAGAATGTGAAGCCCGACGCGTCGTCGCCCGACGACAAGGCTTCGCAGGTGAGGCGCATGTTTGACCGTATCGCGCCCTCCTACGATTTTATGAACCGTGCCATGACGCTCGGCATCGACCGGCTGTGGCGTCGCAAGGCTGTCGGTCTGGTGGCGCGCCACGGCGGCACGAGGATACTCGATGTGGCCACCGGCACGGGTGATCTGGCTCTGCAGATGGCCCGGAGGATCGACGGCGCGGAGATAACCGGAGTCGACCTCTCGGAGGGAATGATCGGCATAGGCCGCGAGAAGGTGGCGCGTGCCGGCATGTCGGACAGGATAAGCCTTATGGCGGCCGACTGTCTGGCGCTGCCGTTTGCCGACTCCACGTTCGACGCTGTGACAGCCGCCTTCGGAGTGCGCAATTTCGCCGATCTTTCGGCGGGAATGCGCGAGATGGCGCGGGTGACGCGTCCGGGGGGCATGCTTTGCGTGATCGAGCTGTCGACTCCCCGCGGCTCGGTCACCGGTCCGCTCTACCGCCTTTACACCCGCGGCATAGTGCCCGCTCTGGGGCGTCTTGTCAGCCGCGACTCCAACGCCTACAGCTATCTGCCGCAGAGCATCGCGGCTGTGCCGCAGGGACGCGAAATGTGCGCGCTGCTTGAGGCGAGCGGGTGGAAGTCGGCGAGCCATCTGCCGCTGACCTTCGGCTCCTGCACCATTTATTTAGCCTATAATTAACCATTTGATATGCTTAAACCAAAAACCGTTATCGCTTTGACTGCTGTCACTGCGCTCGCTCTCGGAGGCTGCTCCAAAAGCGAGCATCTGAAAAGCCTCGACGCGAATCTGATCAATGACTCGATTCCGGCGGGCACCGACTTCTACGAACATGTCACCCAGCGCTGGCAGGAGGCTCATCCGCTTACCGCCGAATATTCACGCTACGGCCAGTTCAATGTGCTCAACGACTCTTCGGAGGCGCGTGTGAAGGATATCATCACCGGCCTGGCCGCCACCAATCCCGAGCCGGGCACCGTTGCCTTCAAGGTGTCGACCATCTACAACCAGGCCATGGACTCCGCCCGCCGCAATGCCGAGGGCGCCGCTCCGATACGCGCCGGTCTCGACAAGATCGAGAACACTCCCCACGAGGATATGGCCGACCTGTTCCTCTGGTTCCAGAAGGAGTACGGATCGCCCTTCATGGGCGCCGGCCCGATGGAGAACATGGTCAATTCCGACGAATACGCCATGTATCTCTCCGGCGGCTCGATGGGTCTGAACGACCGCGACTACTATCTTGAGAACGATCCCCGCAACACCGAGGTGCGCGAGGCCTACAAGAAGCTTATCAGCAGCCAGCTGACCAATGCCGGCTTCAGCGCCGACACCGCTGCGCGTATCATGAACACCGTCATGGAGATCGAAACGGCCATGGCCCGCGATGCCAAGACCCGCGAGGAGAGCCGCGACATCCAGGCGATGTACAATCCCCGCTCCTTCGAGTCGCTCAAGAAGGACTATCCCGCAGTGCCCTGGGACCGTTTCTTTGTCGAGACCATGGACATAGCCACTCCGATCGACACCATCATCGTGACCGACCCCAAGAGCATGGCCCGCGCCAACGCTCTGATGTCGACGCTCACCGACCGTCAGATCAAGGACTATTATCTGTGGAAATATGTTTCGGGTGCGTCGGGCTATCTCTCCGACGCGTTTGCCGACGCTTCGTTTGAGTTCTACAAGGTGCTCAGCGGAGCGCAGGAGCAGCGTCCGCGCTGGAAACGCGCCTTGAGCGCCACCGAGGGCGCCATGGGCGAGGCCGTTGGTCAGCTCTATGTAGAGAAGTATTTTCCCGAGTCGTCGAAGCAGTATATGCTCGGCCTTGTGGAGAACCTGCGCACGGCCCTTGGCCAGCATATCGACTCGCTGACATGGATGAGCGACGCCACCAAGGCCCGCGCCCGCGAGAAGCTCGCCGCTTTCACCGTCAAGATCGGTTATCCCGACAAGTGGAAAGACTACAGCTCCATGGAGATCGATCCGGAGAAGAGCTATTATGACAACATGCACGAGGTAAGCATGTGGCACACCCGCGACATGCTCTCGAAGTGGGGCAAGCCGGTTGACCGCACCGAGTGGGGCATGACTCCGCAGACGGTCAATGCCTACTACAATCCGCTGGCCAATGAGATCGTGTTCCCGGCAGCCATACTGCAGGCACCGTTCTTCGACCCGGCTTCGTCCGATGCCGAGAACTATGGCGGCATCGGCGTGGTGATCGGCCACGAGATGACCCACGGCTTCGACGACCAGGGCCGTCACTTCGACGCCAAAGGCAATATGACCGACTGGTGGGAACCGCAGGATGCCGAGGCATTCAAGGCGCTCACCGACAAGCTCGTCAAGCAGTTCGACGCCGTGGAGGTGCTCCCCGGCCTTAACGCCAACGGTGCCTATACGCTCGGTGAGAACATCGCCGACCAGGGCGGTCTGCGCGTGGCCATGACAGCCTTCCTCAACTCGCAGAAGCAGAAGGGAGTGGATGTGGCTACCGCCAGGATCGACGGCTTTACGCCCGCCCAGGTGTTCTATCTCAACTATGCCAACCTCTGGGCACAGAACATCCGCGAGGCCGAGATGCGTTCGCTCACGCAGGGCGACGTGCATTCGCTCGGCAAGAACCGTGTGAATGTCACCCTCCGCAATATCGAGCCGTTCTTCGAGGCCTTCTCTATCACGGAGGGTCAGCCGATGTATCGTCCCGCAGAGGAGCGAGTGACCATCTGGTAAATCCATAGGGGAGTGTCGCGGCGGCATCGGTTGTCCGGGCCGCTCTGACAGTTGCCCATGTCGTAAATTAAATGGCGCCGTGCCGGATAGATTTCCGGTGCGGCGTCTTGTTTTCAGTCACTGCGACGGATCGATGTGACAAGGTTGTGCGGCATGTGATATTCCGACGATGAGGTCGACAAAATAGTTAAAAACGTGAAATAAAGTTAAACGGGGGGGGTAAAGTTAATTAAGATTAAATAATACTATATATCTTTGCAAGGATTTTGATAGAAGGCCCCGATGTGAAGTCGGCGCGATCCTGAAGTCATTACACATAAATCAATATTATTTATTTACACATTTTCTTAAGTATGAAAAAGCTGTTTTTATTACTTATGATGGTGGCAGCCATAGCTGTCGGCGCATCGGCCCAGACGGTCAGTGTGCGTGGCGTGGTAGTCACTGCCGACGATGAGCCGGTGGTGGGAGCCACAGTCAAGGCCAAAGGCACCTCGATCGGCACACAGACCGATATCGACGGCAACTTCCGTCTGACGGTGCCCGCTGACGTGAAGCGCCTGACGGTGTCTTACGTGGGCATGTTTCCGGTCGAAGTGGCCGTGAAGCCTGAAGTGCGAATCGTGATGGAGAACGACGAGCAGATGCTCGACGAAGTGGTCGTGACCGGCTACGGCTCTACCCGCAAGGCGGCCTTCACCGGTGCTGCATCGGTGGTGGACGGCGATGTTGTCGACCGCAAGAGCGACGCCAACTTCGTGAAGTCGCTCGAAGGCACCGTGACAGGCTTCCAGTATAACAACTCCACCTCGGCTCCCGGTCAGTGGGGTTCGGTCTACGTGCGCGGCATGGGCTCGCTCAGCAGCTCCTCGCAGCCTCTCTACGTGATCGACGGCGTGCCTGTCAACTCCGACTACGACGACCTTTACGACTCCAACAACTATTTCGACCCGATGGCGGCCTACAACCCTGCCGACATCGAGAGCGTGACAGTGCTCAAGGATGCCGCAGCCACCGCCATCTACGGATCGCGAGCGGCCAACGGCGTGGTGGTGATCACCACCAAGAAGGGCGGACAGGCCCGTCTGAGTGTCACTTTCGAGACCCGTCAGGGCTTCTCGTCGATGGCCAACAACAACATGAAGTTTGCCAACTCGGAGCAGATGATGAACCTCATAAGCGGCGGCGTCGTGGCGTCGGGCGACTTCGACAATGTGCAGGAAGCCCGCGAATATCTCACCGACACGTATTTCGGCTGGGACGGAAAGACCTCGACCGACTGGGTCAAGGCCATCACCCGCAAACCCTACTACCAGGATTACAATCTGGCGTTCAACGGCACTGTCGGCCAGACCAACTACTATGTGAGCCTCGGCTACAACAGCACCGACGGTCTGATCGTCGGATCGAGCAACACCCGCTACTCCGGACGCGTAAACCTCGACTCGAAGTACAAGTTCCTCACCGTAGGACTCAACTCGCAGTACAGCTACACCGACAACCAGTCGACCTCGCAGTCGACCGCCGGCAGCATGTCGGCTCCTATGACCGGCGCCATCAGCTCCATGACTCCGTTCGATCCCATACGCGTGGAGGTCGACGGCCGGTGGGAGTGGAATCCCGTGCCCTACAACCCTCTCGCAGTTATGGATCCGAAGGTGGGCGATCTCAATCAGATCAACAACCAGACCATCAATGCCAATCCCTGGCTGCGTGTCGACTTCGGCAAGGGCATCTGGGCAAAGACCAACTTCGGCGTCAACATCATGGGTCAGCGTCAGTACAACTACTGGAGCGCCATCACCAATCCGCAGGGTAAGGACTACAACGGCCTCGGCCAGCAGTATAACGCCAACACCACGACCCTTACATGGACCAATACCCTCGGTTGGGACTACACCTTCGGCGACAAGCATGTGATCAATCTGCTTCTCGGTCAGGAGATGATGCGCCGCACCTACTGGCAGGAGTTCTATTCCGGCCAGGACTTCCCCTTCGCCGGCGACGGAATGCGTGATCTGAGCACAGCCGGATCGTGGGGCGACAGCTCCTACTACAAGGAGCAGAGCCGTCTGGCCTCCTACTTCGGCGACTTCCACTACAGCTACGACAACCGCTACTATCTCTCGGCATCGTTCCGCCGCGACGGCAGCTCGATATTCGGCAACGACAAGCGCTGGGGCAACTTCTGGTCGGTCGGCGGCAAGTGGCGTCTGACTCAGGAGGAGTGGCTCAAGGGCAACCGTCTGCTGACCAACGCCGCACTGCGTGCGAGCTACGGTACGGTGGGCAACCAGAGCCTCGGCTCGGTATATGCCGCCCGCGGATTATATCGCCTCGGCTTCAACTACGCCGGCAAGCCCGGCATGGTGCCCTCGCAGGTGGCAAATCCCGATCTGTCGTGGGAAACATCGCGCAAGTTTGACGTCGGCTTCGATCTGTCGCTCCTCAACCGCGTCCACTTCACGTTTGACTTCTATAACGAAGACACATCCGACGCACTCTATTCCGTGCCACTTTCCTACACTACAGGTCTCGGTTCGTGGTACAAGAACATCGGCAAGATCCGCAACCGCGGCATAGAATTCGGTGTCAATGGCACGGCATTCTACACCAACGACGTGGCCGTAAACGTGTTTGCCAACATCACATGGAACCGCAACGAGGTGATCAAGCTCGCCGACGGATCGGTGGAAAGCACCTATACGATCATCGAGGAGGGACGTCCCTACCGTCAGTTCTACATGCCTGAGTATGCGGGCGTAAATCCCGAAAACGGCAAGGCGCTCTACTATAAGGGCACCGAGGGCGACGAAGTGACCGAAAACTATTTCGAGGCCGGCAAGCGCTATGTAGGCTCGGCCGACCCGAAAGTGTTCGGCGCATTCGGTTTCTCGGCCAACGCCTATGGCTTCGACGCGTCGATGCAGTTCAACTACCGTCTGGGCGGCAAAGTGTATGATTCGGGTCACAAGTTCACCGGCTGGGGCATGGACATGCGCACACCGCTCGAGAAGGTCGTGACCGACTCCTGGACTCCCGAGAACCCGGGCGGCAAGTACCCGCAGTATATCTACGGCGACCCCTACAACACCATGGCCAACTCCACCCGCTGGCTGATGAGCGGCAATTACCTGCGCTTGAGCAATATCACCTTCGGCTATACGGTGCCTGCCAAGCTTACTCGCCGATTCTTCGTGCAGAAGCTGCGCATATACACCACCTTCGACAACGTGCACACCTGGACCGCAAGCGACTTCACGGGCTACAACCCCGAGACATACTCGTCGGGCGAGATCGCATGGCAGTATCCGGCGGTGTTCACCTTCACCGGCGGCGTACAGGTGACTTTCTAACCTTTAACAAAACAAGAAGCTAAACAAGATGAAAAATATATTTGCAAAGGCGCTCGGAGTGGCAGCTGTAGCGGCCATGACGATGACTTCGTGCGGCGACAGCTTCCTCGACACCGACATCTATGATGCTGTCGACATGGAGGGCGCCCTCGACAACGCCAACCGTGTGGAGCTGGCTCTCAACGGCACCTACTACCGTTTCAGCCAATATTATTTCGCCGGCAACTACGCTACGGTCACCCCCGACATAGCGTCGGACATCACCTACTGGAACGGCTCGAACAGCCACCAGAACGCGATGTATCAGTTCAACTATCTCGACACGGAGTATTCGATGCTCTACATCTGGGCCTACGGCTACAAGGTGGTCGATAACTCTGCCCGCATCATACAGGCCTGCGACGAGCAGATACCGACTGCAAGCGAGACGGACAAGGCCACGCTCATACGAGCCAAGGCTGAGGCTCACGCGCTAAGAGCCTACGCGATGAGCGTGATGACCAACGTGTTCGGTCATCAGGTGAAGGTCAACGGTCAGGACTATTCGTCGACTCCCGGCGTGGTAGTCGTGGATACTCCCGTAGAGCCGGGAACGACCGTGAGCCGTTCGACTGTCGGCGACTGCTATGCCCAGATCCTCTCGGATCTCGACAAGGCTCTGGCCGGATTCAACGAGGTGGGCGACCGCCGTTCGCTCTTTGCCTTCGGCAAGGCTTCGACTCTGGGTCTGATGGCGCGCGTGAAGCTGATGCTCGAGGACTTCGACGGTGCCGCACAGGCAGCTGCCGACGCTCTCGCAGCCAAGGGCATCTCTACTCTGACCTACGATCCGGAGGCCTACGAGGCTCTCTATGCCGGTAACAACACCAATACCGAAAGCTTCCTTGCGCTGGCTCTCGACGAGAAGACCAACTGGAGCGCCAACTCCTGCGGCACACTCTTCACCTCCTACTGCTATGGTCCCAGCCCCTATCTGGTAGGACTGATGGGTGAGAATGACATACGCACGGCCATCTGGTACTGGACTGACCAGAAGCGTTCGCAGATAGTGCCCTACGGCGACGCAGTGCCCTGGTTCGGCGGCGGCAAGTTCGGCGTGCCCGCGAGCGGCAACTGTGCCGAGGCCACCAACTATCTGATCAATGCTCCCGAGATGTTCCTGATCGAGGCCGAGGCCAAGCTGCGCAGCGCCTCCGGCAAGGATCTCGACGGCGCCCGCCGGGCTCTGCTGGTGGTGGCCAAGCGCAATCTCGATATCACATCGACGGCCGATCTGCCTTCGGACGAGGCCGCGCTGATGAGCTTCATCCGCGATGAGCGCGCCCGCGAGCTGTTCCAGGAGGGTCATCGCCTGTGGGATCTGCGCCGCTGGAATGTGACCACCGGTCTGACAGCCTATCAGGCTCCGACTGTGAAGTGGCGTATAAACAATGTCACTCTCGGCGATCTGGTGCTTCCGATTCCCGTCGATGAGGTAAATGCCGGTTTCGGCGTGGCTCAGAACGAGGGCTGGGAGGCTACCCGCCCGCAGTGATCAAACTCATTGCCGGGTAACACCGGCGATATTTCATACTAAAAAATAGTGCGGCAGGCTGACCGGGAGGTTCGCCTGCCTTTTTTATGTCGATTTCTTACGACTCTGGATGAAGCCGCTATGTCTCAGGATAAGGATAGGGGGAGGGTTATTGCCGCTTGCGGCGTCGCGGGTTGGCCGGAAACCATCCGCGTTCCACACGCTGTTCCTGTTCGAAAATCTCCTTGATGGTCCAGAACGAGGAGAAACCGGTCACTCCGAGCAGTGCCGACCACACTGTGTCGGCCATGGCCAGCGATGCGCCGGTGCATATTAGTCCGAGTATAAGAAACACCCACCAGCAGCCGGTGCCCCACCGGTAGTGGGCCTTGATGACTATCGGATGGAATATGCCTATGATGAGAAATGTGGCGGCGCCTAAAATCAGTCCTTGAAAGTGCATGTGGGTATGTTTTTTTGTTGATAAACACTGTTTCTGCGGCTCTTCTACGAAGATGCCGCGCATGGGTTCGCTGCTGTCGGCGTGGGGGCGGGGGATTACCAGCCGCCGGAGGCACCGCCGCCACCGGTCATGCCGCCGCCGAAGCTGCCGCCGGAGAATCCGCCTCCCGATCCGAATCCGCTGCCGCCTCCGGGCGGGATGATCACTACCGGGGGCTGTCGGCGCTGTATGCGATAGGGGCGGTTGTTCTGGAATCCGCAGTTGCGGCAGGTGTAGACCTTCACTCCCTGACCTTCTCGGGCGACGGTAGGCTGAATCACGATGCGGTCGGCTGTGAGCTGGCATGCGCGGGCGTTGCAGCGCGGGCAGACGGTGTAGGCCGAGCGGTCGTTGACGTATGGTATGATGTCGGTTTCGCCACACGCACGGCACAGCCACACGTCGTAGTCGACCGAGTTGATGCGTTCCTCGGTGTCCTGCGCGGGTGTGAGGTAGTCGTTGTCCTTGTCTTCGGGGAGCTTCTCCATCGGTTTGCCGCAGTTGGGGCAGTTGCGTGCATGGTCGCGCACGCGCTTCATCTTGCGGTTGAGGAGCCATATGACGATGAGCGGCACTCCTACGCCGAGAGCCGAGAGGCACAGGAGCGGGACGCGCGTCTGTTTGAGGCTCTGGTAGCGCTGCAGGGTGGGCATCCGGCGGGTGGAGTGGCTGCGCCACAGGTATATTGCAAGTGCGATGGCTGTCATGACTGCCGCCATGGTGGCGAGCCAGTCGATAAGTCCGGAGTAGTCCTCGTCGTGGCGTGGCGTCCGCGAGTCGTTGGGGTATCGCGACCGTATCTCATCGGCTACGTCGGGAGCGCCGAGCCGGTCGGCCACGCTGGCCACTGCTGCTATGGTGCCGCCGTCGTAGTCGCCGTTGCGGAAGTGCGGCGCCATATCGTTGCGTATGATTCGGCCGCAGATGGCATCGGGGAGCGGTCCTTCGAGTCCGTAGCCGGTGCGGAGCACGGCGCGCCGCTGTGCCCGCGCTATGAGTATGAGCAGTCCGTTGTCGTTGTCTTTCTTGCCGATGCCCCATAGCGAGAACAGTTCTGTGGCGAAGGAGTCGATGTCGTCGCCCTCGATGGAGTCGACGGCCACCACCGTCACTTCGGCCGATGTGCTCCGCCACACTCCGGCGAGCAGTGAGTCGAGCCGGGTTTCGGCCGCCGGCGAAAGCACTCCGTCGGGGTTTGATACGTAGCGCGTGCGGTCGGCCAGATGCACGTTGGGTATATCACGCGGCGTGTATGCCGCAAGGGCTGTGATTATGACGGCTGTGATCGCCGTCAGGGTGAGCATGATCCGTTTCATGCGGCGAAGATAGACAAAAAATCCGAAAAACTGTCGTGCTGATAGCCGATCGGATCGCTTTTTTGCAGCGAAGCGGCGGCCGGCTGTTTCAGAGTTGTGATATTTTGTGTTAAAATCTGCGGAGTGTTTACCAATCATGGATTTGTTTGGTTAAATTTGCGGCTTAATACCAATCATTACATGCTTACTCAGATAATCAATGCAAAAATCCTGACGCCACAGGGATGGCTTAAGGATGGCAGCGTGCTGATGCGCGACGACAAGATCCTTGAAGTGACCAACTGCGATCTGGCGGTGATCGGCGCCGAGCTGTTTGACGCCAAAGGGATGTACGTTGTGCCCGGCGGAGTGGAGATCCACTGCCACGGCGGTGGCGGGCGCGACTTCATGGAGGGAACGGAGGATGCTTTCCGCAAGGCTATCGACACCCACATGAAGCACGGCACCACAAGCATCTTCCCCACTCTGTCGAGTTCGTCGGTGGATATGATCAACCGCGCGGCCGAAACCTGCACACGCCTTATGAGAGAGCCCGGCAGCCCAGTGCTGGGTCTTCATCTTGAGGGTCACTACCTCAATCCGGCCATGGCCGGCGGCCAGATGCCGGAGTATATCAAGGATCCCGATCCGAAGGAGTATATCCCCATCGTGGAGCGTTGGCAGTGTATCAAGCGCTGGGATGCCGCTCCGGAGCTGCCCGGCGCCATGCAGTTTGGCAAATATATCACGGCCAAGGGGATTCTCGCCTCGGTGGCTCACACGCAGGCCGAGTATGAGGATATTCTCTCGGCCTGGGAGTCGGGCTACAGCCATGCCACTCATTTCTACAATGCCATGCCGGGCTTCCACAAGCGCCGCGAGTATAAATACGAAGGCACTGTGGAGAGCATCTATCTCATAGATGACATGACGGTGGAGGTGGTGGCCGACGGTATCCATGTGCCGGCCACTATACTGCGTCTGGTCTATAAGGTGAAGGGTGTGGAGCGCGCGTGCGTTATCACCGACGCTCTGGCCTGCGCATGCGCCGAGGACGCCGAGGCGTTCGATCCGCGCGTGATCATCGAGGACGGAGTGTGCAAGCTCTCCGACCGCTCGGCTCTTGCAGGCAGCATCGCCACAATGGACCGTCTGATACGCACACTCGTTCAGAAGGCCGACATACCTCTTGACGACGCTGTGCGCATGGCATCGGAGACTCCGGCCAAGATCATGGGTGTCTACGACCGCAAGGGTTCGCTTGCCAAGGGGAAGGACGCCGACATCATAATACTCGACGGCGATCTCAATCTGCGTGCCGTATGGGCGCAGGGCAAGCTCGTGGAGGGCACCAACACCCTCTGATACCTGCCGGGTTAATCAGGAAACTGACCGACAGTATTTGTCGTGGCGCGTTGTGAAGCGCGCATGACGGCGGTGCTGTCGGTTCGTTTTTTTGCTGTCTTATCATGTGGCGCGGCTGCGCGATAACGTGCGGGATCTGTGTGTCAGGAAGTATACGTTAGTGAAGCCGTTGAGTGACAGAAAAGTACGACTGTGGATTGTGTTGGTTAAAAATAATTAATCAACTCTGCGGAGTTTTTTGGTTTGAAAAGAAAAACACTATATTTGTGGCAGTTCCAAGTTTTAATGCATTGACTTTAGGATTTAGACCGACTTTATTAACCTTAAAGAGTGTTCTTATGATTAAAAGAATTGGCTTGTTTCTGCTTCTGCCGATCTTTGCGGCGGGATGCAATCAATCGGAACCAGGTCTGGTGTCTGATGACAGGGAGAATTGTGAACCCACGTATGTCAATGTGATTGATACTGTGTCAGTCATAGATGCTGTCAGGGCGCAGTCAGTGGCGTCGGCTTTCGCACGAATTCATGGTGCCTCCCGTTCGCTCACAGAAAAAACTGTTGAAAGTGTGACGCCTATAAAAGGCTCGGATGGATCGACAGCGTTATATGCTGTCGATTATGCTGATAATGGAGGTTATATAATTGTGTCTGCAACAAAAGCATTGCAGCCGGTGCTCGCTCATATCGAAACCGGAAGCTTTATGGAGGCGAATGCGGAAAAGTCAGGGGTGGGATTGTGGTTACGCAATGCCTGTTCAGCTTCAGAGATGTTGCGCGACGATACTGCGGCAATCCGACAGAATGCCTATGATTGGATGCGTTATACTCTTGCGGTTGAACCTATGTCATCTTCAAGAGCTACGGTGATTTCTGCGGATCTTCAGATGGCGATTGATGAAGAACTCAGCCGCTGGGCTGCAAAGGGATATTATCAGCGCTATACAGTTAAGGATTGGTTGGCGCAAGCTGTACATCGTCCTACGACCGGACTTGAGACGCAGATGAATAATCTAACGTGGACCTCTTCCTTGAGTGGAGGCCCTGTCAATGAGATATCCTATATACTAGTAAAGGATAAAACTGTATATACTACTAATATCCAGCCACTTATTAAAACGATGTGGGGGCAATGGTATCCGTATAATGAGCAAATCACTAATAGGTATGCTGTAGGATGTGTTGCTGTGGCTTTGGGGCAGATTTTGAAATATCACGCTGATCTGCCGGGATTTGATTTTTCTCGTATGCCATTGTATTCCACTGAAAGTGTTCCTGAGCTAGCTAGATTCCTGCGTTATATAGGTGACAAAGTGGAAATGGATTATGGTTATTCATCAAGCTCTAATATCTATTATGCACAGGCTGCGTTGTCAGATATGGGATATGCATATACGTTTAACTCTTCACATAATATAAATGAAATAACAAAATCGCTGAAGAATCGTCGTCCCGTGTATATGAGAGGGGCTAATATTGCAGATAATGTTGGGCATGCATGGGTGTGTGAGGGACTGACCGAAGCATCCACAGATATTGGCTATGCTTTGATTGTTCCGACTGGTCAATTGGGAGACGCATCAGGACCATTTACTACAATGGGAGAACGTGGTAGTAGTTCAATGATGCAGAAGTTTTATTATAATTGGGGATGGGATGGCAATAGTAATGGCTTTTATGTCGATCCTATAAATTGGCCGTCTCAAGTTTATTTTGGGGATCAAATGATGAGTCTGACTAATATAAGGAAAAAATGAATATGAACAAGCGAATAAAGACGTTGTTTCTGCTTCTGCCGATCTTTGCGGCGGGGCTGTGGGGGTGTGCGAGTGATGGTGACGCTGATAATCCTGTGGATAACAATCCGTATGAGCCGATAGAGCTTGAGGCGGAGGAGTTTTATGTAAGTGAGGCCATGCAGCCGTTTGCATTCGACATGCTTGGCGAAATATGCTGCCAGACAGAGGGTAGTGTTGTCGTGTCGCCTTTGAGCGCTGCGATAATGGTCGGGATGCTTGCCAATGCGGCTGATGATGATGTCTGCGCCGAATTTCTTGCGGCTATGGGCGTCAGCGATGTTCAGAAGCTGTGGCTCAACTCCTATTTCGGTAAATTGCAGCAATCTCTTCCCGGTATTGATAAGGAAGCGAAGATGCGGCTTGACAACGGGGTATGGCTGAATAGCGGGTCTGGTGAGCCGGCGAGAGCCACAGACGGATATGTGTCGATCCTGTATAATGATTATATGACGGATATAAAATGCATTGATTTTTCCGAACGTAGCTCGGTTGGAAAAATCAATGCCTGGATATGCGAGCGAACCGGTTTCGACGACGTAGTAAAGAATATAGATCGGTCAATGGCTGCTCTGTGGGCGTCGACCTTGTATTTCCGTGGAGCATGGACGAAGAAATTTGATAGGTCCGCCACAAAGAAGTCGCCATTTTTTCTTGCCGACGGCAGTTGCGAAGATGTTGATATGATGCATGCTGATAATGTCGGTGCCGGCTATTATTCTAGTATCGGAGCTGATGGCGGGATGTCGACGGAAGATGCGATCCAGTCGGTGACTATGCCATACGGCAACGGTGCATACAATTTTACAGCTGTGCTGCCAGCCAAAAACATGTCGGTCAGGGATCTGATAAGGAGTCTGGGCGCCGGTGGATGGTATGAAATTACTACCGGCAGTTCGGGCGAAGGCATGCGTAGCGGGTCGTTTGGATTGGATATTCCACGCATGGAAATAACAAGCGATCACGATGTCAGCCGTATATTGTCGGCGATGGGTGCGTCGAGTCTGGCCTCAGGCTTTGTCATGCCCGGACTGGGGCTCATTTCGCCTGTGGGTGGGAAGGTAGTCCAGCGTACGTCGATTTCGGTCGATGAGGAGGGTAGTGAAGTGAAATCGGTGACCGCCGGTGGTATCGACGGTGCTGACAGGCGCTGTTATGTGACATTTGACCGGCCGTTTGTCTACGCGGTGTGGGAGAAAAGCACCGGTGCGATTCTGGCGGTCGGCACATATATGGGACCGAACAAATGACGGGTGGGTGCGGCATCGGAGTGTACGCTGTGATGCCGCGCCCATGCATCTTGGATGTGGCCATGAAAGTGCTGTGAGGGGCTGAACAGGGGTTGAATCAGATCTGAAATGGGGGTAAAATGGTTCGAAAAAGCAAGTTTTTTTGGCTATTTCTTTGCAGGTTGGCGAAAAGTGCGTATATTTGCACTCGTTTTTGAGCCAAAGGCGCAAAATCATGGCCGGCCCATTCGTCTATCGGTTAGGACGCAAGATTTTCATTCTTGAAAGAGGAGTTCGATTCTCCTATGGGCTACTCAATAAAAATTCACGACAATTTTGACATAACAGAAATGGCAAATCACAAATCATCGCTGAAGAGAATCCGTCAGACCGAGTCGCGCCGTCTGCGCAACCGCTACTACGCCAAGACTGCACGCAACGCCGTGCGTCGCCTGCGCGCCATGACCGACAAGGCCGAGGCTCAGGCCGCTTTCGTGGGTATCACCAAGATGCTCGACAAGCTGGCTGCCAAGAACACGATCTCCAAGAATAAGGCATCAAACCTCAAGAGCAAGCTCGCCCTCCACATCAATAAGCTGGGCGCTTGATCGCTGAGGATAGCTGACGGCGGAGCGCAGGCTTCTGTGCTGCGATCCGGGTCAAATCCGACCGGCCCATTCGTCTATCGGTTAGGACGCAAGATTTTCATTCTTGAAAGAGGAGT
>ERZ778517.80-NODE-80-length-108144-cov-8.856415_pt1 | contig 108144 bp, 96 predicted proteins | sample MGYA00510341_ERZ778517 | MGnify/ENA primary metagenome ERZ778517 (study PRJEB29527, sample SAMN07138964) | mouse gut metagenome | material: feces | host: mouse | place: China:Nanjing | collected 2016-01-25 ...
AAAATTTCTTGAGCATTTTTCATTTTACCTATTGACATTTCTTAGCTGGACTTATGATTTACTGCGCAAATCACACCAATTGCACACAAAACCAAAGATTCTGGTGCTAACATGATTCACGCGTTTTAAAATTCAAAATTATTCGTTGTGCTGCCATTAAGGTACTAAAGGTTTTACGAACAATAACAGCATGGCTACAAGCAGACCATAGAGACCGGTTGTCTCGGCAACCGCCTGACCAAGAAGCATGGTAGAAGTAACGTCAGACTTTGCACCCGGATTCCTTCCAACTGCCGCTGCTGCATGACCTGCGGCGATACCCTGACCTACACCAGGTCCGATACCTGCGATAACCGCAAGACCTGCACCAATTGCCGAACAACCTAAGATAAAGTTTGAATTAAATTCCATAGTTCATTCCTCCTGTGAAATAATTAGTAATAATTTTAGAAAAAGCAAATCATTTTCGGAGAACAGCGAAGCTGTTCTCTTAAACGAAGTTTTAGATTTTGTTACACTGCGTCTTTTGCAGTGTTAGAAAATCTCTTCGTTTTATCCTTCAATGGCATTGTTGATATATGTCATTGTCAGCATACAGAATACATACGTCTGAATTGCTCCTGAGAACAAGTCAAAATACACATGAAGCGCCGCCGGCCACCCTGTGGCAATAAAGCCGAGCAGACCATAAAGCAGAGCCATCATGACAGTTCCTGACAATACGTTTGCGAACAAACGAAGCGACAGGGAAATGGGTACCGCGATATCCCCGATAACGTTAATTGGTGCCCAAATTGGCCATGGATCACACAGTCCCTTAATAACGCCTGAAACTTTCTGATACTTAAATTTGTTAAAGGTAATCAGGGTAAAGGTAATCAGACCAAGTGCAAATGTCACACCATAGTCGGCCGTAGGCGCCCTAAGACCCATCAGTCCAGAGATGTTGCTGACGAGGATAAAAATGAACAGCGTGCCGATATAGTTGGCAAAGGCCGTGGCATTTTTCCCCATAACACCCTTAATCATATTGTCGAGCATCTCGACCACAAGCTCCACTACGTTCTGGAATGCTCCTGGGATTTCCGTCGCACGTTTGACCGCCCTGTTCGCACACAGGCAGAATATAATAATAATCGCCATGACAATAAACAGGCATACATGCGTGGTTGTTATCCAGAGCTTCTGACCAAAGAGCTCATACTGAAATACGCCATGTATCATAAAGTCGATATCGTCCGCCCCGGATAACAGGATTCCTGCTCCCATACACTCACCTCCTTGTTTGATTCTTTATTCAGTTTTACATTTTACCTCCGGGGAATTTCCCCCTTCTCCATTGTGAGACAGTCTGGCGAACAACGGCTGTACATAGGCTGATAGTTTCAGCCCCATAATTCCGGCAAAAGCCGCCAGTGGATTGCCGATTCTCGTCATCATCAGGATTGCCAGGATAAATACCACCACGACGTACCTGATGATATTGTGTCTCGTTGCTGCTGCCTGCGCCCCCTTTACATCCCTCTCCACAGTGGCATTGAGTGTGACTGCCATGTGAAAAGCCATAAATATTGCCGTAAGCACCCCTATCCAGAGCCCTATGCTGTAGTCTGCCTTATCCCCTGCGAAAAAGAGACCGGCTATCTGGCACAGTACGCCAAACAAAATGATTCCAAAAAGCAATCCCGGCAAAGCCGTATTGATTTTCCTAAGTCTTGTCCTCATCCCTGTCATCTCCCTCGTATATCTTCTTTGCCAGAATAAAAATATTCCGGAACCCCGCAAGAGCCCCCACAAAGAACAATAAAACAAACCAGAATGCAGTTCCCAGTTTCCTGTCCAGAAACATCCCCGCAAAAGAGCATAAAAAGATTGGAACGAGCATATTGATGCCGAACTGGGTTATCACTGCCAGCGACTGGTACACTGACCTTTTATACTTCTTATTTTTTCCCATTTGCCTGCCTCCATATGCTGATAATATTCCGGCATTCCAACTTTTCATGCTGCCCATCCATAATTATACAGAAACTTGGTAAAATTGTCTAGCAAATGTCTAATTTTTTTCCGTATATATGAAAAAAAGAGGACACTGCCTGCCCTCTTTTCCTCTGGCATTCCAAGCTTTACTTCACCATCACGTCCGCAAAGGAGAACTCTCCCTCCGTCACTGCAAAAAGCTCCTGTTTTGCAAGCCCGAAACAGTCGAGCATCTCCGGCGAGAAGAGACCGCACTCCCCATCTATAATCATGCGTGCCGCTTCCTCGACTGCAAACGGATCCTTGTATACGCGCTTACTCACGAGCGCATCGTACACATCGACCACAGACACAATCTGTGCCCAGATAGGAATATCGTCACCTTTCAGCCCGTCCGGATATCCTTTTCCATCATGCCGTTCATGGTGGTACCTGCAAATATCATAACAATAATGATAAAATTCATTCTCATCCTGTTTAAACTTCTCAAGAAGCTCACAGCCATATATAGTATGTTTTTTCATTTCCTCGAATTCTTCACTTGTCAGTTTTCCCGGCTTTAACAGGATACTGTCCGGTATCGCTATCTTTCCAATGTCATGAAGCGCTGACGCATTGACAATCAGCGAAGCTTTTTCCTTTGTAATGCCATACTTGGGATAAAACTTCATGATGTATTTCAGGAAAAGTTTTGTAAAGTATTTTACCCTCTGGATATGTTCCCCTGACTCAAGGCTTCTGAACTCGACAACAGAGCTCAGCGCATTTACCAGGAATTCATTGCTCCGCTCAAGCTTCTCACGGCTTTCCCGAAGCTGTCTGGTACGCTTCTCAAGCTTGCGCTCCACATAAATCCTGTGCTCGAAAAGCTCCATAATGTTCTTTGCGCGCCGCATGACAACATTTGGCGCAAATGGCTTGTAGATAATATCGGATGCACCAAGCTCATACGCCTTCTCATCCGTCTCGTCCGTCGCTTCCCCTGTTATCATGATGACCGGAATATAATTAATGTAATCCTCCTCATTCATGAAACTCAGGACATCGAGCCCGGACTTCTTGGGCATGAGCAGGTCAAGAAACAGCAGACACAGCTTGTCGCTATATTCCGTAATGATATTGATTGCCTGCTCGCCGTCCTCCGCCTCGATAATATGATACTGCTCGTCAAATATGAATTTAATCATCTCGCGGTTTATCTCCGCATCATCTGCTATTAAAATTGTATTTTTTTCAATTGTTTCTGTCGCTTTTGTTGTCTCCATGGCTGTTCTTTCCTTTCCCTTACGCGTCTTTCTTCCCGCTACGCCAACAGCTTCTCAATACCGGCAATTACAACATTGTAATCCTCCGTAACCACACCAAGCATCTGCTTTGCGCCCTCCAGGTCTTTTCCCCGCAATATTTCGGTTATCTCATGGCTGGATTTGTAAAGCCTGGTAAATGCCATATTCTGGCACATGCCCTTCATGGTATGTGCAGCCCGGAATGCATCGTCTGCATTTCCGTCATTGATGCACTGCACAAGCGACTTGTAGCTCTCATCGCGCGTAAACATCCCTGCAAACTTTCTGATCCTGTCTTCTGTGCGCAGCCTTGACATAATCTCGTTGTAATCGCCGCCCACTTCCTCATAGAACTCCTGTACTGTCATAGCTTCCCTCCTGAATTTTATTTTCCAACTAGGAATCTGTAAAGAACTAACTTCGCAGTCCTGCAATGATATTTCTTTAACAGCCCCTAAATTTTGTACATAAAAAAATTATATATCAAATCCGCATACAATTCAATGTTTTTATACAGCCCTCACCCTGGATAAGCTTCATGGGGATTCCCCGGAGTATCCCTTGTCAGGACTCGATTTCATCAAGAATCGGGGCTATCTGTGAGATCATATTATCCATATCCTCAAACATGGCGCTCTTGGTCGTCCCGAGATTGTTGGCACGCTCAATATGGCTTACGACATCCTGATACTGCTGCTTAATCTCATCAAAGAACTGGCCGATTACCTGCAAATCCCTGTGCGTATTATCAATTACGCCGGAGATTTCTGCCTGCACGGACACGGTATTCTCTGCCGTTTCCGTAATCTTATTAAACGATTCATATGTATTGTTGACAGTATTAATATTTCGGTTTAATGCCTGCTGTGATGCACTGATGCTGTTATTCAGCTCACCAGTCCCGCGCTCCACCTCATGAATGCCTGTATCAACCTCCTCTGCAAGACCCTTAATCTCATCCGCCAGCTCCTTTACATTCGTCGCAACGACGGCAAACCCCCTGCCGAACTGGCCGGCACGCGCCGCCTCAATGGAAGCGTTGAGCGCCAGGATATTGGTCTGGTCTGCAATTGAGATAATCTTTTTCATGCACCGCTGGATTCCTTCCACAGCCGTCTGCAGCTGCGCAAACGTTTTCTCCATATCGCCATAGGACTTTTCCACCTGGACAGAAGTTTCTTTCAGTTCTTCTACCTTGCCCTGCGCCTCCAGCACTGCATTACTGATTTCCCCACGCACCTGTCCAAACTGCCCCGCAACGCTGTTAATCTCCGAAAATGACTGTTCAAAATCCGACAGCTGGTCATGAAAATGATCTGCCTTGCGCATCACGCCCATAAAAGAGCTGCCTATCAGGCCAAGCTCCCACAGGGATTCCACTTCCTTGCTGACAAGCTCCTTCTGGTATTCCCTGAGACTGTCCGCCACATGAAGTACCGGGTAAAGCCCCTGCTCACTGCCCTGTCCCCTGTCTGGCTTTTTCCATCGCTTATCTGAAAATATCATCATTATCCTCCATTCTTGCCAATGCCCGCGAATTTGGGCGCAAGCACAAATTTGCCGTGTGAAAAATTTATTTTTCACACTATCCTCCCCTTACTCAAACACCACGCATGTCATGGATTGGTTGACAAACCGGTTGTTGTAATGCTCACCATAGCCGACAAAACCTGCATGGCTTCCAAGCTCCGACATCTCCTGAAGATATGTATCCATATAGCCGCGCTCACAAAACAGCTTGTAGCGGAACAGACAGTTCACCGTAAAGACAGCCGAGCGGCTCGGAAAATCACGACAGATATTGTTTATTGTGCGCTGTACAACAGCCTCATAATCTGCCAGCTCGAGCAGAATCAGCACATCGGAATCATTCACCTGGCGAAAGCATGCAAGTGCATCGCCCTGAACCTCCTTTATGGAAATAATGCAGGTATCATCGCCATTGATTTTTCCAAACGGATTCTGGAATGTCTGCGTCAGAATCTGCTCGTCGGTGACATGGAGAATGCTCTTGTAAACCTGCTTGGCAGATTTTCCGTTCAGGGTTCCGATAACATAATTCTCTTTGTCTGTGTCTGAGGCAATAAACCGGTAGTTTCCATACTTGCGGTAAATATTTTCCTTATAGGTCTTCACCCTTCCATTGAGGTTCCGCACAATGGCGTATGCAACTGCATCCTCATAAATCCTTCCGTTTACTGCCACCTTCCCCGCGTCGCCCGTGCCGCCAGCCAGGGAAATTCCACGGTGCTTTAATACCGTATTGATGGTCGTCAGCACACAGGCATCGTTTCCGGAACAGAAGTCGATGCACACGGTGTCAGCGCCTGTCCCGTTTATGGCCTGCACATCCTCCTCAAGGCGTTTTATGTATTTTACAGGCATGGCAGAGACCTGTTCCAAAACATTCGCCGCTGCGCTTACACCATCATAAAACGCGACTACGCCGACACCCTCCTCCACCACTCTGATATCATAACTCATCCCGATGCAACCGATACTTGGAACTCCCGGATAATATCTTTCGAGTGCCTTTACATGCGTTTCAAACTGGGCATTGTTGGACATCAGCATAATAAACTGGGGATTGTCCAGACCTTCGACTGCCTCTGCCAGATTTCCGCTTTGGCTCATTCCAAAAAACTGTCTCATGCTTTCGCCTCCTTAAGTATTCGTCACAAAATCATCTGCCAAACATATTTTGGCAACTGTCTTGATTATACGTTAAAATACGGCAAAGTGCAACGACTATTTGAAACAGCAGCCGAATTAAAGCAGCAGTTCGGCCTTCGGCTTCAAATGCAAGGTCCTGGGCTGCTGTGTTGCGAACCAAATGTTACCCTTGAAGCAGTTCCTCAAATGCGTTACACTATATACAGGAAACTGTCGTTTATACTGGCGGTCAAAAAGTCCAGACGCCAGTATAGGATGCATACTGTGAAAAATGAATTTTTCAAATTTGCAGGCGCATCAGGAATGGAGATTATTATGGAGGGGCACACGCCATGGAACAATTAAAAATTTACCGCAGACGTATGATACCGGATGAATGCATTTTGCTAAAGGACGATGTCATCCTTGAGCAGACAGATGACATCATTGTCACAAAATGGAACACCTTGAAGCCACGCCGTGATTTTCATCATGGTTACTCCTGCTACTTCCTGAAATCCGGATATAAAATCAGTAAATTTTACCGGGAAGACAACTCGCTCCTCTACTGGTACTGTGACATTGTAGATTATCATTATAAAGAACCGGAGCACGCGCTTATCGTCACGGATCTCCTGGCTGACGTGGTTCTTTATCCCGACGGGTATGTCAAGGTGCTCGACATCAACGAGCTTGCCATCGCCCTTGAAAAGAATCTGTGTCCGCCCCAAACGGTGACACATGCCTTGCGGAGGCTCGACAGTCTGCTGAACATGATTTACGATGACAAGTTTGACACACTGTCCGCAAAAATCGAGCACTGGATTGCATAAATACTGCTTTTTTACTTCCCTGGTAGTATGTTATTGCAGCCCCCAAAATGGTACCCTGATAGTAACCATTAACAGCGCTGTTGCAATTTTATAACATACTGACATGAAGGAGGTAGACATATTGAAAATAAAAAAAATTACAAAATTCATTCTCGCTGCTTTTACTGTCATTCTTCTGGGCGCAGGCGGTTTCCTGCTGTGGTATTTCAGACCGGTCAGCGCAGTCACCGGCCAGGCGCCCGAGGAGGCATACCAAAACGACACACCGGCTTTTTACAGGAGGGAACAATACTATCCCCTGGAACGCGGGACGCTTAACGAATTGCCCCCGGACAACGGCATGGGCTTTGACCTGCGCAGCTATGACGTATCGGAATTTCCACTCGCCGATTACGCGGAGAAATTGTCCGATGTCACCTTTAACAGCGCCACGGTCTGGCCGGATACACTCCCGGATGGCTTCTCGCCGGCGGACGTTATGGAGACTGGCAAAAATCCCGGGCTTGGCATCCACAAGATTCATGGGCTGGGTTATACCGGAAAAAATGTCAGCATCGCCATCATTGACCAGGCGCTGAACCCTGACCATGTCGAATACTGCAATAATATCATGGGCTATGAACTGCTTCATTCCTTTGACATGAGCGCCGCGATGCACGGTGCGGCTGTCGCAAGCATTGCCGTTGGAAAAAACTGCGGCGTTGCACCCGATGCGGACCTTTACTACATTTCCTCCACGTTTGGCACATTCACACGAAAGGGCACCAATATTGACCTGGACTACATGGCGCAGGGCATTGACCGTGTGCTTGAAATCAACCGGATGCTGCCGGAGGACAAAAAAATCCGTGTGATTTCCATTTCGAGGGGATTTGGAAGCGGCGTGAAGGGCAGCAGCAAGGTGGAGGCAGCGATTGAGCGTGCCAAAAAAGAGAATATCTTTGTCATCACGACGACTACCGCGCCCAATTATGGTTTCCGGCTGATGGGACTTGGGCGCGAAATGACCGCCGACCCTGATGACATCCGCTCCTATGGTCCTGGCAGATTCTGGCGCGATAATTTTTATGCCGGATACGCTGACATGGAAGACGTGCTGCTTGTGCCCATGGACGCCAGGACTTACGCAAGCTGGACAGACACTGACGGTTATGAATTCGGCGCATCCGGCGGCTTAAGCTGGTCTGTCCCATGGCTTGCGGGACTGTATGCGCTCTGCCTTGAAAAGAATCCGTCCCTGACGCCGGACGAATTTATCAGCAAGGCATTTGAAACTGGCGTCACACAGACAATAGAGCATGATGGGAAAAGCTTTCCCCTTGGCACTATCATAGACCCTGTTGCATTAATCAATGAACTATAAGGAGGGATTTTATGTACTTATTATCCATTTTACTGCTCGTACTGTTCTGCATCGGATTCTCCATCTGGACATCCGGCGCAAATATCATGTATTACCTCGACCCCTCAAGTCTGATACTGGTGCTTTTGCTTGTGCTGCCAGTCCTTATAAGCGCCGGGCTGTTTCGGGACTTCAACAACGCATTTCGCTTGAGTGTCAGCCGGAAGAAGGAATTCACCCGGTCCGAGCTTCTGCGGGCTATCGAGGCCGTAAACCTCGCCATCAAGGCACTGTGGGCATCGGGAATCTTCCATACCATATTTGGCATTATCCATGTCTTTGTCACCATGAGCGGAGAGCAGCGCCTGAGAGCCACCACTATATCGATGATAACACTGCTGTACGCTGCTTTTTTCGTCATACTGCTGCTGCCAATGCGCTCAAGGCTTCTTGTGCAGCTGCATGAGCTTCCTGAATAAGGAGCGCCCTATGAGAAAAAAATGGCAGATATTTCTTTCCATTATTTTATACATCATTATACTGACCTGCGCCATGGATTTTGACATCCTCAGGCTGATTGACCTGCAGCTGGTTTTCCTGACCCTCGTCGGTACCCTGATACTGACCGTTCCGTTTTATGAAAAGGGAATCGGATACCAGGAGCTTCTATACATTTTTGGACGAAAATCAATTGAGACAGGTTTTATCCAGACCTTTCTGCTGCTATTTGCCAGACTTCAGAATGATGTGGGATACGAGAAGCTCCTAAGCGACATCGCCCTGTGCTTTCGCCCGCTGCTCTATGGGTTCTGCCTGTTCATCCTTTTAACTGAAAAAACGGAACACCAAACAGCCGGCATGACATCTGGGCAAAAGGAAACTGACACGGAACTTCCTGACAGCGAAAGCAGTGAAAAGGAAGCGCAAAAAACATACCACTTGCAGGATTTTGCAGCGACATACAGGCTTACCAGGCGTGAGACAGAAATTACGCAGCTTATCCTTCAGGGAAAAACAAATGCCGAAATTGCGGAGGAGCTATTTATTTCAGAAACCACTGTCAAAAAGCATGTGTCCAATATTTTTGAAAAGACAGGAATCAACAGGCGTGAGGAGCTTATTATCAAAATACGGGACGAATAGGAAATATTCCTGTTCGTCCCGTATGGTAGTCTTTCCCCTATTCCGCAGGATTCACATGCACCATGATATGCTTGACGCTTGAGAAGCTCTGCTCGATGGAATCATGCACATGCTCCGCAATTTTGTGGGCATCCCGGAGCGTCGCATCCCCGTCCGTCCTGATTTCGATATCCACATAAATCCTGTTCCCGAAGACCCTCGTGCGCAGCAAATCCACGCCAAGCACCCCCTCCTGCGCCAGCGCGCAGCTTTTCAAATCATTTTCCACCGTCTCGTCACATGCCTTGTCAACCATTTTGTCCACGGCATCCTTGAAAATCTCATATGCGGCTTTCTCGATAAAAAAACAGATACACAGGCTTGCAACGGCATCGCAGACCGGATATCCAAGCCTTGCCCCCGCAATACCAATCAGGGCGCCGACTGATGACAGGGCATCCGAGCGGTGGTGCCATGCGTCTGCCATCAGGGCGCTTGAGTCAATTTTTTTTGCATGAATCCGGGTATACCAGTACATCCCCTCCTTGACGGCTATCGAGACGACCGCCGCCACAAGCGCAAGGAATCCCGGAACCATAATGTTCTCATAGTTTCCTGACAAAATTTTCACCACGGCGGTATAGCCGATGCCCAGCCCCGTAAATGCCAGTATTGTTGCAAGGATAACCGCCGCCACGCACTCCATGCGCTCATGCCCATAAGGATGTTCCTTGTCCGATGCCTTTCCGGACAGCCTGATGCCGACAATCACCACAACCGTGCTGATGACATCCGACGCGGAATGAATCGCGTCGCTAATCATCGCCCCCGAGTATGCCAAAATTCCTGCCAGCAGCTTGAATACGGACAATGCAACATTTGCCACGATACTGACAAAAGAAACCTTCATTGCCACTTTTTCAAAATCATTCTTTACCGAGTCTGTTTTCATACAATCCCCCATTTCTGTCAAAACCCACAAATACGGCTCCACGACACCTGCAGCTTTTCAATCTTCATTTTTGTGGGATTCAATACTCACGACAGATGAAATCTGCCGTGAGTATTGCGCCAACCGCAGCCGCAATGCGGCATATTTCCTTATGCGGTTGTGCGCATCCTGTTATACTGAGCGGTCAATCTTTTTGACCGCCAGTATAACAGGCTTTGAAGCGTAAAAGAAAAACACCCACGTATCAGTAATAGCATCTACTGTCCCGCGGATGTTTTATCCACTGTCGCACAGGCGACCCGGCTCCAAGGGCGCTGCCCCGGCCTGCTCAGTTTGTACTGTAGATTTGTATGCAGTGCAAAGAGTCAATTTATCGTATCATATGTGCCAGTATGCCGGCATGTTCCTTTATGGTTCAACTTTATTTTAATAATATATCATATATTTTTGCCCATTTCAAGAGATTGTATAACTACTCTTGTTACATTTTGTTATAGCGCAAACAGGACTTAGCATTTACTGCGAAGTCCTGTTTGCGTGGATTTTTACCTGTTACTGGAAAAGCGGCGTTGAATAATATCTGTCCCCGCTGTCCGGCAGGAGCGCCACGATGATTTTTCCTGCATTCTCAGGGCGTTTTGCCAGCTCGACTGCCGCGTGGAGCGCCGCGCCGGAAGAGATGCCCGTGAGAATGCCCTCCCGCTTCGTCAGCTCCTTTGACACCTCAAACGCCTGGTCGTTCTCCACGGTTATGATTTCATCATAAATTCCGGTATCCAGCACCGTCGGTACAAATCCGGCGCCGATGCCCTGTATCTTGTGCGCGCCCGGCTGTCCGCCGGACAATACCGGGGAGCTTGCAGGTTCTACCGCCACGACCCTGACCGCGGCATTTTTTTCTTTCAGGAATTTTCCGGTGCCAGTGATGGTGCCGCCAGTTCCAACGCTTGCGACAAAAATATCAATGTTTCCCTCGGTGTCCTCCCAGATTTCCGGTCCGGTTGTCTCATAGTGCGCCTGTGCGTTTGCCGGATTGTCAAACTGTGCCGGAATAAAGGCGCCTGCAATCTCCTGTGCAAGTTCCTCCGCCTTCGCAATCGCGCCTTTCATGCCCTTTGCGCCCTCGGTCAGGACGATCTCCGCGCCGTAAGCTTTTAAAATGTTTCTGCGCTCCACGCTCATGGTGTCCGGCATGGTAAGGATTGCACGGTAGCCCTTTGCCGCCGCAATCGCCGCAAGCCCGATGCCTGTGTTTCCGCTGGTCGGCTCTATAATGACAGAGCCCTGTTTTAAGATGCCCCGCTCCTCTGCATCCTTTATCATGTAAAATGCCGCCCTGTCCTTGACACTGCCGGCGGGATTCCGATATTCAAGCTTTACGAGAACCTTCGCTTTCAGGTCATGTGCCTGTTCGATATTTGTGACTTCCACCAGCGGGGTTTTTCCAATTAACTCTGTAAATCCTTTATATACTGCCATTGTTTTTATGTTCCTTCCTATTAAATATGATACAATTTTACACTGCCTTAAATGCTTCCTCCAGATCCTCGATAATGTCATCAATATGCTCAATCCCGATGGACAGACGGATGGTGTTGGGCTTGATGCCCTGGTCTGCCTTCTCCTGCTCATTGAGCTCTGCGTGGGTCGTCGAGTAGGGATGGATGACAAGCGACTTTGCATCCGCCACATTTGCCAGCAGCGAGAACAGTTCGAGGTTGTCAATGAATTTCCTGGCATTTTCCTCCCCGCCCTTGATTTCAAAGGTAAAGATGGAACCGCCGCCGTTCGGGAAATACTTTTTGTAAAGGCGCTGCTGTTCCGGGTCGTCCGTCACTGCCGGATGGTTTACCTTCTCCACCAGCGGATGTTTTGACAGATACTCAACCACCTTCAGCGCGTTCTGCACATGGCGCTCCACGCGCAGGGAGAGTGTCTCCAGACCCTGCAAAAAGATAAACGCGTGGAAGGGCGAAAGTGTGGCACCCGTATCGCGCAGCAAAATGGCGCGGATTCTGGTAACAAACGCCGCAGCCCCTGCCGCGTCCACAAAGCTGATGCCGTGGTAGCTCGGATTGGGCTCCGTGAACTGCGGGAATTTTCCGGATGCCTTCCAGTCGAACTTTCCGCCGTCAATGATGACGCCCCCGATGGTGGTGCCGTGTCCGCCGATAAATTTCGTGGCAGAGTGCACTACGATGTCCGCACCGTATTCAATCGGGCGCACAAGGTACGGCGTCGCGAACGTGCTGTCCACAACCAGCGGAAGCTTGTGGTCATGGGCAATCTTTGCCACTGCCTCGATGTCCGAAACCTCCGAGTTGGGATTGCCAAGTGTTTCTATATAAAGTGCCTTCGTATTGTCCTGAATCGCCTTCTCAAAACTGGTGACATCGAGCGGGTCCACAAATGTCGTCGTCACGCCGTAATCGGCAAGCGTGTGGGCGAGCAGGTTGTATGTACCGCCGTAAATGTTCTTTGCCGCCACGATATGTCCGCCATTCTGTGCAAGGTTCTGTATCGTGTAGGTGACTGCCGCTGCGCCGGACGCCGTTGCAAGCGCCGCCACGCCACCCTCGAGCTTTGCCATGCGCTGCTCAAAAATATCCTCCGTGGGATTGGTCAGCCTGCCGTAAATGTTGCCCGCATCCTGCAAGGCAAAGCGCGCCGCGGCGTGGGCTGAATTTTTGAACACAAAGGACGAGGTCTGGTAGATGGGAACTGCCCTCGCGTCCGTCACCGGGTCTGGCGACTCCTGCCCGACATGAAGCTGTAATGTCTCAAATTTCAAGGTTCTGTCTGCGTAACTTTTTTTGCTCATAATAATCTCCTCCACTGTAAAGTTTTCCTGTTCACAACCATCATATACTATTCCTATTTATTTGGTATGTTTTGGTATATGGGTATCATACTCCTTTATCTCTAGTATGTCAATAGGTTTAATGGAATTAAAAACATTTTTTATTGACTGGATAATTTCGTAATGATACTATATAGTTAAAACTTATATCTATATATCAACTATATCGCAAAGCTCAAATTATATCACCGTGTCCATGTCCGCGAGTACTGGATTGTTGACGCGCAGAGCAGCCAAATCCATGTGTACAGCATGGAGCCTGACAGTTTTACCACCGGGACATACGCTTTTACCGATACAATAAAAGCCGGAATCTTTGAAGACTTCTATATTGATTTTTCAAGCCTTGACTTTGGAAGCTGATATAAGATAAGACCACGGAACAATTTAACGAAAGGGAGCACAGAATGGGCGCAAAAGACATTACGGAAAAGATACTGGCAGATTATGAGGATGTTTTTGCGGACATCATAAATGGTGTCTTGTTTGACGGTGAACAGGTTCTTCATGAAAACGAGCTTGTGAACGTCAAAGACAAAAGCCAATATAAATTTGACAACAAGATTCATGAGCAGGAACGGGATGTCTGCAAACAATGGGTTCCTTACGGCGTATGTTTTGCGCTGGTGGGGCTGGAACACGAAACGCAGCCTGAGCCATACATGCCCATGCGTATCATCGGATATGATGGTGCCGCCTATAGAGGACAGCTGACAAAATCGGAAAAAGAGAAACCAAATTATCCGGTCATTACCCTTGTTCTTTATTTCGGCATGAAGCACTGGAACAAGCCACGGACACTGTTTGAATGCATGGATATTCCTGAACGGTTAAAACCTTTTGTGAACGACTATAAGATTCATATTGTCGAGGTTGCCTTTCTTAATGACAGGCTGCATTACTTTCACAGTGACTTCCGCATTATTGCCGAATACTTTATAAATAAGCGCACAAAAACAGATTATGTGCCCAGCGCGCAGGAAATCAGGCATGTCGATGAATTTCTAAAATTATTGCACGCGCTTACCGGAGATGACAGATATGGCACATTATTGCATACACTACAAATGCAACAGAAAAGGGAGGGAATCAGTATGTGTGAAATTTTGGACAGAGTGGAAAATAAAGGTATTATTATTGGCGAAAAACGCGGTGAAAAACGTGGTGAAAAACGGGCTCGCGAAATGCTCAACCAGCTCAATGCAATCTTATTAGAACAAAACCGTCTGGACGACCTGAAGCGCACCCTTTCCGACACCGCATATCAGGAACAGTTATTGATTGAGTATGGCATCCATGAAAATCAGGAATGTTGCAATATCGAGAAGCAGATACCGGAGAATTGAAAAAAACAATTCAGACCTTGACATGGTAATGGAGCTTTCCACGAATGAGCGGGCGGACGATTTACTTAACGAATTTAACAATGCGAACGGAATGTATTAGATTATGGTTGAATTGATAAAAGCACCGTAAATCGTAGCAGGAACAGGCTTATCCCCACCTGAAATGCGGGATGGGAAAGCCTGTCTTTTGAGCTTGGGGTATCCGCCTTTTTGCGTGTTATGCCAGTGCCATCAGCAGGGCGTACAGATCTCTCATTCCCTGCTGGTAAATTAAGCGTTCTGTATTGGCACCCGTTTCACTTTCTGCGGCAATAAAATTATCAAGTAGTTCTTTCTGCTGTTTGTTAAGAATTTCTATTAATTTATCATATGCCACTTTTTCATGCATTTTTGATGCCTGATACTCCTCGTCAGAACACATTATCCGATTTAGCCTGCTTTCCGTAAGGCATTGTGTTACCATCTCTAGTATTTCGTTATCCATTATCATTTTTCCTTTCATAATTATAAGTGTAATAAAAAGACAGGAGACGCAATCTCCCATAGTTTTTTCATTATGGCGATTCATTTCCTTACAAATGTCATTGTCCACATTTCCTTTCTGTTTGCCATGCTTGTATGTCTACACGGCAAAGCATCCATTTAAAATTTTCATTTTCTACATATTCACCAACCTTCTAAATCAAAATTAAGTTTATCTTCTGTTATATCCGTATCTCTGTTTCCATTTTTGCTGTTTATAAAACTTTTCCCTTGGAATGATTTCATTCCAATATTACACCATTTCTTCGGTAAAATCAATATTGGAATGAATTTATTCCGGAAAATTTGGGAAGGAAAACAAAAATGTCAACTGTTATTAATCAGGATATTTCTATAGGCGCTAATCTGAAAGCCTTGCGATTACGGAATAAGTTGTCTCAGGAAGATGTTGCTGCAAAATTACAAGTATTGGGATTCACGATTAGTCGGGAGATTATTTCTCAAATGGAATTGGGACATCACAACATCAGGGTAAGCGTCCTCTTGGCGCTCAAAGAACTTTATCATGCTACCTTTGATGAAATTTTCGCAGATTTGTCTTTTTAGGGTGAATTAAATTTATTTTCTGTCATGTCTGTTTCATCATTTCCATTTCTTACTGTTTATTAAATATTATTTTGGAATGCTTCCATTCCGATTTAACACCGTATTTTCTTTAAAATTAATACTGGTATGAATTTATTCCAAAAAAATCGGGGAAGGAAAATAATTATGTCGGCTGTTATTAATCAGGATATTTCTATAGGCGCTAATCTGAAAGCCTTGCGATTACGGAATAAGTTGTCTCAGGAAGATGTTGCTGCAAAATTACAAGTATTGGGATTCACGATTAGTCGGGAGATTATTTCTCAAATGGAATTGGGACATCACAACATCAGGGTAAGCGTCCTCTTGGCGCTCAAAGAACTTTATCATGCTACCTTTGATGAAATTTTCGCAGATTTGTCTTTTCAGATAAATGATTCTGGTTGTGGATTGTTGACAAAACCAGCCGGGAGAAGCAAAAAATAGGAAGGGATATCATATAATACAACAAGACAAGATGTAAGACTGCAAACAAAAAATGAAGCTGCCGTTTCACGAATTTTTATTCGTTAAAGCGACAGCCCCCTGATTATCCTTTTATCAGCGCTTCGACTTCCGCCTGGGACGGCATCACGCGCAGCGCGCCCTTTTTCGTCGTGATAATCGACGCGGCGGCATTTGCAAACGTGAGCATCTCCGTAAGCCTCTGCCCATCAAATCCATCAATCCCATATTTCAGTACGTAGTGCAGACAGCAGGCGCCGAACGTGTCGCCCGCCCCCGTCGTCTCTATCGTATTTTCCTGCAAAAATGGCTTCACCTCCACGCGCAAATCCTTATAATATGCCCTGCTTCCCTCTTTTCCCATGGAGAGCAGGATGAGCGGAATCTGGTACTCCGCGCGGAGCTTCTCAATGCCGGCGTCAAAATCCTCCTCGCCGGTAAACCACTGGATTTCATTGTCTGATATTTTCAGGACATCACAGTGTGCAAGACCATACCGAACCTGCTCCCTCGCATCGTCAAGTGACTTCCAGAGCGGCGGCCTTAAATTCGGGTCGAACGATACGACCACGCCAGACTCCCGCGCGATGCCGACTGCCTTTCTGGTCGCGGCGCGCACACCCTCATGTGTCATGGACAGCGTGCCGAAATGAAAGATTGTGGATTCCCGTATCTGTTCCGCAGGAATCTCTGCCTCTGTCAGCATCATATCCGCCCCAGGATTGCGGTAAAACGAGAAATCCCTGTCTCCGTCCGGATAGGTGTGAACCAGGGCAAGCGTCGTGTGGACTTCCTCATCCATGTACAGGCTGTCCGCATGGATGCCGACTTCCGTGACTGCTTTTTTCAGCTGTTCCCCAAAAAAGTCTTTTCCAACTTTTCCGATAAAGGACGTCCTGTGCCCCAGCCTGGAAAGCATTGCCAGCACATTGCAGGGCGCTCCCCCCGGATTTGCCTCAAACAACGGGTTACCCTGCGCGCTCATGCCGTTTTCCGTAAAATCAATCAGCAGCTCGCCCAGCGCTGTTACATCATAATTTTTCATATTTTATCATTCCTTTCACAGTGATTCGTTCCCCATGGACTGACGCGGCAAATGTATTTTCCGCCCGCCACAGGAAACGAGCTCCATAGAGATTCTGTGGTATGCACAGCACCTACATCAGGTCATACTTTACGACATCCATCTCCACTGTCCCATCCGCAAAGAAGGAAATACCCTCCGCTGCCTGGTCCGTGTACATCGTCGCCGTCAGGACATGTTCCCCATCATTGACAAACACCTCCGCGCTGAATCGGTCGAGAATAATGCGCAGTTTCAGACTGCCGTCCACGCTGTTGACAAGGCTGCGCCGCTGATGGATAATCGCCCGCCTTGAACCGGAAAATTTCCTGTCCACCTTGAGGACGGACTCTCTAGGGCGGAAGCTAACAGCGGTCTGGTATTTGCCATTCTGCGCAAAGCGGACTGCAAACTTCTGGTAAAGCGCCTGTGCTTCCCCGCGCCGCAGTGTAAGCTCCATGTCAACGCACCGCCCTTTGACGCCCGCCAGGCTGATTGTGCCAGTGAAGGATACCTTTTCATGCACGACTTTGTTGCAGCGCATCGCTTCAAGCTCCCGCACCGGATTCTGATACAATCTGCCGTTTCGGATGGAAAGCTCCCTTGGCAGGCTCATCTGCCCCGCCCATGCCTCCTCCTGCGAGCGCATGGGGAGAGTGTCCCAGTTCTGCATCCAGCCAACCATGATGCGGCGCCCATCCGGCGCAAGCATTGTCTGCGACGCGTAGAAATCAATTCCGTAGTCAATCGCCTGGTCGCTCTCCTCATGGAATGTTTTCGTCTGCTCGTCATATGTCCCAATCAGGCAGAGCGAACCGTTTCCATTGTGGTACTCAAATCCCTGCGGCAGCATATCCGTCGGGCTTGCGAGAAGAACCCATTTCCCATCCAGCGGGAAGAAATCGGGACACTCCCACATCCTGCCGAAACGACCGTTATTGGATACCAGAACCTTCTGAAATTCCCACTGGAAGCCGTCCCTGCTTCCATATAATAAAATCTGTCCGTCACCGTCTGCCAGTGCACTGCCAAAAACGCAGCTGTACGTGCCGTCCGCATTCTGCCACACCTTCGGGTCGCGGAAGTCAAACCGGCTGGCGCCCTCGGGCAAATCCTTCTCGTCAAGGACAGGATTCTTTTCATACTTTTGGTAGTCAAGTCCGTCACCGACGGCAAGGCTTTGTGTCTGGATGTCACGGATTACACCATTTTCCTGCCGTTCCTTAATGACGCTGGTGTACATCAATAAATGCCTGCCGTCAGGCAGCGTCAGCGCGCTTCCTGAAAAACATCCATCCCTGTCGTAAATCTCATCCGGTGCAAGCGCCGCCGGAAGATGCTCCCAGTGCAGCAAATCCCTGCTCACCGCGTGCCCCCAGTGCATCGGCCCCCATTTGGATTCGTATGGATAGTACTGGTAAAACAGGTGATACATCCCATTGTAATGGCAGAAACCATTGGGGTCGTTCATCCACCCGACGCGGGAACACAGGTGGAATTCAGGGCGTTCTTCCTTCGCGATATTTTTTTCAACGGCTTCTTCATATTTGCGCGCTTCGCGCAGTGTCTGACTTGTCATACATCTCCTCCGCTTATTTCTTTTCAGGTTTTCTTTTCAAATAACAGAACCCGTACGCCGGTATATGGATTTCCGACAGTGTCTGCGCATCTCCCATAATCATGTCCACAAACTTCCCGCCATACGCATCCATCCGGATTGTTTTTTCATGCTCACTGAAATTAAACAGCCCCACAACCTCGTCGCCCGCAAAATGCCTTGCGATGCAAAGCACCGCCACATCTCCGGTATCGATTGTCCGCATATCTGCATTTGTCTCAAACACCTTCTCCGATTTCCGTATCCGTTCCAGCTGCCCAAGCTGTGCAAACAATTTCCCCTCCACCGTATCCGGCTTAGAGATATTTTCCGCAAGCGTCCAGTTCATCGCACCGCGGTGTATGTAACGGGAATCCGCTGCCTTGTCCGGCTCATCCTTATATGTATAGTCATTTACCTGCGCGATTTCATCCCCGCTGTACAAAACCGGTATTCCGGACTGCATGAACATATATGCATGAAGCATCACATCCATCCGGATTGCGCGCTCCATCCCCTCCGAATCCTGCTCAAACCCTGCCTTTTCGATGCCGCACATGGATGCAGTTGTCCCGCAGAATCTCGCATCGCCCGTAACCGGATCCGCATTGTACAGCTCTCCGCGGCTGCAGCTCTCTCCCGCATATCCCTGAAAATAGTCATTCAGGTATTTTTTATGCGGCCGTTCCTTGATTCCGTCTTCCCGCAGTACATCATAATCCAGTCCCCAGCCAATGTCATCATGGCAGCGCAGATAATTCAGAAACACATAGTCTTTCGGGAGGGAACTTACAATGTCAAGCTGCCGTTTCAGGAGCCTGGTATCCCTTGTCGCAACCGTATGCCATGTTGTCGCCATGGTGGTCACATTGTATAGCATATGGCACTCCGGCTTTTCCACGGTGCCAAAATAGGGCACTACCTTCTCCGGCTCCATGACCACCTCGCCAAGCAGGAGCACACCCGGGCAGACAATCTCACTAATCATGCGCATCATGCGCACAATCGTGTGCACCTGAGGCAGGTTGCGGCACTGCGTACCGAGTTCTTTCCATATGTATGGTACCGCATCAATCCGGATAATGTCAATCCCCCTGTTTGCCAGATACAGGAAATGGTACATCATCTCATTAAAGACACGCGGATTCTTATAATTTAAGTCCCACTGGTATGGATAAAACGTAGTCATGACAAAATGCTCCGTCTCGGGAAGCCATGTAAAATTGCCCGGAGCCGTTGTCGGGAACACCTGCGGCACGGTCTTCTCATACAGAGATGGTATATAGGAATTGTCAAAGAAGAAATAGCGGCTCATATATTCCCCTTCGCCCCTGCGTGCCCTTCTCGCCCACTCATGGTCCTCCGAAGTGTGGTTCATGACAAAATCCATGCAGACATTGATTCCTTTTTGATGGCATGCCGCAGTCAGACGCTCCAGATCCTCCATCGAGCCGAGATGCTCCTGCACTTTTCTGAAATCGGACACTGCATAGCCGCCGTCCGAGCGCCCCTTTGGCGTCTCCAGAAACGGCATCAGGTGGACGTAATTCACATTGCACTGTTCAATATAGTCCAGCTTTGACTCTACTCCCTTAATCGTTCCTGCAAAGTTGTCAATATACAGCATCATTCCCAGCAAGTCATTGTGCTTGTACCAGTTCTTGTCCTCCTCGCGCACGGAGTCCATGGCTTTCAGCTCCGTGCCGCGCTCCTTGTAAAAGCGCTGCATATTGTCGCACAGCTCGGCAAACATGTCGCCATTATCATACAATTCCATATACAGCCAGCGAAGCTCGTCATGATGCCGCTCAAGACGCCTTGTATAAATCTCCTTTTTTTCCATAAGTCCACCTCTCTATATTTTTATTGTTGGTATTTCAATAGTAACATTCCTTTCCTTATGTGTCAATCGTTTAACATATTTTCAATAGATTAGACAATTTTTTACTTTTATTTTTTTACATTTTTTTTTAAATTATCATCCAAAATATGCTAATTTTTACGTATATTAAACGATTGATATATTCCCTGCGCAATCGAGTCGGGGAATGACCTTCTCTCCTACTCGCCGCGCGCCCCATGCGCCGCCTTAGCGGCATACTTCCATGCGTGCATTATACGCATTGTGCATGGGGCTGCGCATAAAAAGGGTGCCGGAAAATGATTCTGTCTCATTTCCCGACACCCTGCCGGCTGTCACGCAGTCTCCCGCTCCACCAGATATACCGGAAGCACGGTTCGTTTCGGCACTATTTTCCCGCTGACGGCATCATGGAGCAGATTGACCGCTATCTCTGCCATTTCCCTGACAGGCTGGTGAATCGTTGTCAGCTGCGGCGTGGTAAGCGCGGCGATGTTGACATCATCAAAACCGATAACCTTCATCTGCCCCGGCACCGATATTCCCATCCTGCGGCAAACCTGCAACGCCTGCGCTGCAATCACGTCACTGTTCACAAAAAGCCCGTCCGTCTCCGGATGCTCCTGCAATGCCTTTTCAATCAGGGCATCATACTTCATATTATGGTACTGCGATTTCTCCGTAAAAACTTCATGGAAGGCGACCCCCTTCTTCTCACAGACTTGCCGGAAGCCCTCCGTGCGCTGGTCTGCCGGCATGGATATACTGCTGATATTTCCCACATGGAGCAGATGCCGGCATCCGCAGGAAATCAGCCTTTCAGCAGCCAGCGCCCCTCCCTGCCTGTTGTCGCACTCCACTGCGGCAGTTCCATTTTCAAGAAAACGCTCCATGGTAATCACCGGAACGCGAATCCCGTCAAACACCTCGACCGACACGGTTCCGCTGCACAGGATAATCCCAGCCACCCTGTTCCCGGTGCAGATATCAATGTACTCCCTCTCCTTTTCCTCTATGCTCTGTGCGTTGCAGAGCAAAATCCGATATCCCTTTTTATATGCCTGGTTTTCTATATTGCTAATCATCTCCGCAAAATACGGATGCCTGATGTGCGGGACAATCAGCCCGATGGTATTTGTGTTCTTTCCCTGCAAGGAACGCGCCACTTCATTTGGATGATAATTTAGTTTTTTCATTGCGCTGTTTACTTTTTCGCGCGCGTCATCGCTGATATATCCCCTGTTATTCAGCACCCTTGATACAGTTCCTACCGTCAAACCTGCCTCTTTTGCAACATCCTTTAAAGTAGCCATTATCCTTTCCTCACTTCTATCACACATGCCCCATCACACAGGACTTTTCTTCATCGCAGCGCTTCATCCCCATACCCTGCACAGTCAGCCTAAACCGCCGCTATACCACTGCCTCCACGATTGTCATATCACCAAGCGTAATGACTTGGATGCCTGTCTTTTTCTTCTGGTTAAAATTAAAGCTAAGCATATATCCCTTTTTCTGGTGAAAATACTCGAGATAACCCTTTAGCTGCTCCTCTCCGCGTTCATTATACTCTTTTCCGCGCCAGATTTTCATCTCGATGACAAACCGCTCACCGCGGTAATCCACGACCACATCTGTCCGCCCGGCATCCAGGGTCTGGCCTCCAGATAATAATTGCCTGTTCCGTTTATGATGGGCTTCAAATACAGCAGGAAGAATTTGCGTCCATACTTTTCTATAAATTTTTCATCAGAGACATCGTAAATCTCATTGAAATATTCCACAAATTTTTCAAGAACCAGATCCATATTCAATCTGCCGCCTGTGATGAACTGGTTCCTGTCACGCTGCCCCCGCAGATATTCCTCACTTTCCACAGCCTCCTCCGTGATAAACATGTTCAGCATCCGCATTTCAAATATATGGTTTGACACCATAATCTGACCGTTGCTGTTTTTCAGGAAACCAAACATAAGTCCCATATTCATCGACTTTTCATCCGGACTAAATGGCACTCTTTTTCCCTGATATAAGATTTCCTCCAATGTACTACGCAAGTCCTTATGCATGTCAAGCTGCTTCACCATACTGTCAAACAGCGGTGTCGTTGTGTTTAAAATGATTTTTACCGCCTCCGTGATGCCCTCTTTCGTCCATACATGCCCGGTCACTGCAAACTCCTCGCAAAACGGCAGTGTCTCATCGATAAGCTTGCAGATGGATGACACCAGACAGGGATACCCCGATGTATACTGATAAATCTCCCCTGCCATTGCCACCACATCCATTCCGGTGTGCCTGTCCGCCTCATACTCATCCAGCATGGCGGCAATCTGGCTTTGCGAAAAACCCATTTCCACGTCAAAATTCGCCGCAATGTTCCACGGACTGTTATACTGATGCTCCTGTTCCGGACGAAGCTTTAATTTCAGGTTTTTGATGTCATAGACCCCTGCGAGAACCACGGACTGAAATATCGGCTTCTTTCGGCGGCGATTATAATACATGCGAAGCTGCGCCAGAAAATCGATAAAAACCTGATTGTTGCCCGCGCTGTCCACCTCGTCAACCAGCATGACAATCGGCTTGTCTGCAGTCCCGCAAATCTGGCTTATCAGATGGAACAGCTCTCCCAGTGTGCACTGCCGGGACTGCTCCATAAATGCCGCAGCCTGCCTTATCTGCTCTGCGCCTGCCCCGCCGTCCGCCAGCGCCTCTGTAAATATCCTTAGAAACGACCTGACAAAAATATATTCGTCGCCAAATTCCGCTGTGCTGATTCCCTGAAAATCCAGGGCAACAACATAGTAATCGTTTCGCAGATACCCTTCAAGCGCATGCAGGGTCGTCGTCTTGCCATACTGCCTCCCCCTGTTGATTACAAAATACTTACCCCTGTCGATATAAAAGCGCTTGATTCGGTCAAGCCTGTCATCCAGCCGAACCATATAATGTAGTTCCGGTTCACATGGACCCTCCGTGTTAAAATATCGCTCCATCCCTAGCCTCCATTCAAGACGTTTATAGCCATTTTATCACTGATTCGGAATGGATTCAACCGGAATCCACACATCTTCTGCCTTGTCGTTCCACACGCGCACGCCTGCAATCTGTCCTGGCAGCACAGGCGCGGTAAAAAGCTGGCGTGCCTGGAAATAAGTGTATTCCCTCTCTGCCGCAGAACAGTCAAAATCCTGCCCTGCCCCCATGTCGCCCACAACGCTGCCATCCTTCAGGACAACTTCCATATACGTGTGCGTGACATCCCTGTGCGTGCCGATTCCGGCGTATTGAAGTGACAGCGGTGAAATGGTCAGGCTCTCCATCGCCAGTCCCATGCCGCCCAAAGCGCTGCGGGCTGCATCATCCAGCGGCACTTCCTGACATTCCACGGCATTTTCCAGGGTAAACTCAGAGAGCGTCTCCGCGCGTTCCTCCTTCTCCGGCTCCTGCACATAACGGACAACCTCTATGACATCTCCTTTCATAAATGGTCTGCCCCCATCCGTCGATAGCAATACACTTCCTGACAGGACACCATCCTCCTCAATTACATACTGATACTTGGTAAGAGAGCCGGTCAGCGCCCTGACATCCTGACGGATACGATAGCCAAGCCGGTCATTGCCCGCATGGACGACATCCTGTTCATAACCGGCAATTGTCCCGCCTTTCCACAGGCTTGTTTCTCGAACATCGGTTCCGACTTTCAGTTCCGCATAACCGACCTCATCCTGATGAAATGCATAACGGAATGGGAGAAACAGATAATCCCCGTCATACAGGGCGGCATCTAATTTCAGCGTGCCGTGTGTCAGCGCAATTTCATTGCCAAGTGCCGTCCCATACCGTGCAAAAATCGTTTTCTGTTCCTCCGTCAGCTCCTGCTCGTTTTGCGTGAAAAATCCCATCGCCTCCGCAATCCTGTCCATCACGGAAAATTCCCCCGCCGCAAGCGCTGTCATGCCCGATACCAGCAGCACCCCCGCACAGACCGCGGCGCGTGCGGAAAACGGCACTTTAGACCACGCTGCCCTTTCTTTTTCTGCTTCTTTCGTCTGTATACGCTGCCAGACGCTGTTTTTTTGCCCTTCCGTCATGCATATCTGCCGGTACATATTTTTATATAATTCCTGTTTCATCCAGAAACGCCTCCTTTTCCTGTTGCTGATATGGTTTCAAAAGCTCCTGCCTGAGCATCTTTTTTGCGCGCCGCAGCCTCGCCGATACAAGATTTGGCGTGATGCCAAGTATTTTCGCAATCTCCTTCACCTGATATTCCTCGTAATAGCGCAGATACAGCACGATTCGGTACTTTGCCGGAAGGCAGGACAGCATTTCGTACAATTCGCTCTCCTGCCGGCGCTCAAATGGCACCGCAAGCTGTCCTGCCGCATCCAGCGGACAGACACGGCGAGACCACGCAGAGGACAGCGTGCTTTTACAGCAGTTTACTGCCACGCGGATAAACCATGCCTTTTCGTGCACGCTGTTTTCAAAGCCGGGTCTTTTTTTCAGATACCGCACAAAGACCTCCTGAACCATGTCCTCCGCAAACGGCACGGAATTTCCATACGACATGGCAATCCGGTAAATCATGTCCGCATAGCGCGCGAACAGTTCTTTTGCATCCTGTTCCATAGCAAGCCCCCTTTTCTCCTGATATTACTTAAATGATGCGCATCTATATAGAATACCTTCCACACCGCGAAAATCTGACAGCATTGTTGACTTTTCCTGATTTTTCCTATATATTTTAGAAATGTATGATATACGGCACCGTAAAAAGCCAGAAGGAGAAACTGTTACATGACTAGAAAAATTGCTTTTTTTGATATAGACGGGACACTGACTTCGGAGATTGACGGCAGCATTCCAGACGATACAGCCTGTGCAATTGCCAAGGCGCGCGCAAACGGAAACCTGATGTTTATCAACACAGGGCGCTGCTTCCAGAATGTGGAACATCGCTTTCGCGATATCGGCTGGGACGGATATGTGTGCGGCTGCGGCACCAACATTTACTGCGGGGGACAGGATGTCCTCCACGTCGCGCAGACCCACTCCACAACGATGCAGCTTCTAAACGCCGCACGCATGGCAGACGTCGATATTTTGATTGAGTCCCGCAGCTTTGTGGCATTTGACCTGTCACGCCCGCTGCACCACCCGGACGCCGTGCGCCAGTACGAGTCCTTTGCGCGCCGCTATGACGACATGCCGGAACATCTGGAAAGCCCGAACTTTTTTGCGGACAAGTTCGTCATCTGGTATCAGGAAGAAGCGCAGCTTGAAGCGTTCCGCCGCGTCAGCGACAAATGGTTTGACTGCATTGACAGGGGCGGCACCTTTCGGGAATTCGTGCCCTATGGGTACTCCAAGGCGACCGGAATCCAGTACGTACTGAATTATTACCATCTGGATTTGTCCTGCGCCTACGCCCTCGGCGACAGCAACAATGACCTGCCCATGCTCTCCTACGTTCCCCACAGTATTGCCATGGGCAACGCATCGCCGGAAAGCCTGTTTGCGCAGGTGGAATATGTCACCGCCAAGTCCAGCGACGGCGGCATCCGGCAGGCATTGGCACATTATGGGTTTCTGTGATGATGTGTCATCCTGTTCATTTACTGGTCAGAAAGACAAGCCCATGAAGCCCCGAGCCTGCCACGCCTTTCGTTTCGCAGATTTGCAGATGAAACGCCATATATTTTTCAAAGTCTTGGGGGTATCATTGCATCAAAATAATGCATCGTTGTCAGCCATTCAATTTGACGACTGTAATCCCGAAACAATCTGCCATCCTCATCATATGTGCTGTAATAATCAATCACACTTTTAACCATAAGACACCCCATTTCATTTTTTTTATATATTATACTGGAAAACCATGAAAAAGACAAAATTATATTAACGAAAATTATGGAAACGGGGTTATCAGAATCCCATTACAATCCGATATATCATACAAAGGTTTTTATCTGGAAAACAAAGGCAGAACAGTAACAAACTATTATCAGTATCTGCCCAAAATATGGAAAATTCGTTGATTTTTCCAGGAGATAAGTATAGAATGAAAATAGCCAGACAATTATTTTATTAGAGAAGGAGTGATGAGTATGTCATTTATGAACTTTTGGAACGGCAATTCGCTGTTTGGCTCTAACAGTGGCTCAGCAAACCTGTACAGTCTGTTCTCTGAACGCAATGCGATAAAGAACGGTACATATAAGAAACTGCTCAAATCCTACTATGGTTCTTTAGAGAGCGGTTCAGACTCCACGTCGTCCTCAAGCCGGAGACGTGGCACGAACAACATTCTTGACAAGATACTTGAGGAGAAAAAGTATCCCACTGTTTCCAAGAAGACACAGGAGGCAAATTCCAACCTGACTTCCGGAATCAACAGCTTAAAGTCCTCTGTTTCCACATTGCAGAGTGAAAAGACATATGAGGACACGGAAAATGGGTCGACCGCGGCAGAAAAGGTTGTTTCTGCAATGAAATCATATGTAAACAATTACAACAATGTTGTGACCGCGGCAAAAAGCTCTACCCTTTCAAGCAAGACGGCATATGTTGCAAACATGATGAGCAGCACCTCGAAGTTTGAAAAAGAACTTGGCGAAATCGGCGTCATGCTCAAAAAGGACGGAACGCTTCAGCTCAATGAATCCAAGTTAAAGGAAGCTGACCTCTCAAAAGTACAGAAGCTGTTCTCGCCGGACAATATCCAGAGCTATGGTTCTACGATTGCCTCCCGCGTAAAATTTGCAGGAAATACCACGAACACCACTACAGACAAGACCAACAACAACACAAGCACGGATACCAAAAAACCGACCAGTTCAAGCGCTGCCGCACTCAAGGCGGACGGCGAGGCACTTGCATCTGCTGACTTATATGCAAAGGTAAAGGATAAGGACGGCAATGAGACCGGTGAATATAATGTTGCCAAAATCCTTTCCACTGCAAAGAGTTTCGTAAACAACTACAACAATATGTTTGACAAGGCAGAGTCAAGCTCCAACTCCGGTGTACTGTCTAATCTGTCTTACATCAGGGAGAGAACGGCAAACAACACCAAGGCGCTGAAAGAGTTCGGCATCAGCGTGGACAAAAAGGGCAGGCTGTCGCTCGACGAGGACACCTTTAAGAAAGCCGACATGTCCAAGGTACAGGACTTCTTCAAGAATTACGGCTCTTATGTTGCGAGCACCGCATCCCGTGTAGACTATTACATGAACACCAAGGCAAACGCAGCAAGCGGATACACTTCAAAGGCATCTTACAATATACCGTCCGCTTCTGATTACAATTCATTCATTTAACCCGGAATGGTTGCAATAATTCCGCCGCCCATTGATTTCCTTAAACAGACATCAATGGGTGGCTTTTTATCACCCCCTCGGTCTTCGTGTCCATCCTTTCTTGTTGCTTTCCCTACATTTCCATGTTATGATAACAAATATGAAACTGTAGGAAAACATCAGAAGGGGGCTTTATTATATGAAACGATATGTTATGGCTGCATAGCATTGGCTACTGCAATTCACTCAACATTGTCATAGCCAGTGCGAATCCTAAAAAATTTTATGTTTAGGAGGCAGCTATGGGCTATATCAGGGCAGAGACTGTTCTGCCAGCAGAAATCATCGAACTCATACAGCAGTATGTTGACGGAAAAAATATTTACATACCGCGCAAGGCAGACGGCAGACAGGAATGGGGCGCCGGCACACAGGTGCGGCAGGAGCTTTTTTTGCGCAACCAGCAGATTTACGCGGATTATCTTGCCGGAAGCAGGGTTTCGGAACTAGCCAGTAAATATTTTTTATCCGAGAAAAGCATTCAGCGTATTTTGAGAACATTGAGGAAATAATGTGAGCCGGCACATCAAAATGGTGCCGGCTCGTAACAGTTCAGCCTTCGTCTTCCTGTCACAGGCATCAAGCCATGCAAAGCTTGATGCATCTCTACCAAAACGCTTTCTTACGGACTTTGCAGCTTCGTGCAAAGTCCTGGGCTGAACTGTTACGCCGACTCATCTTTTTATATAAAAATGTTTGCGGTGGAATGCATCATCCAGCCATGTTATACTAAATAAAGCAATTTTCGTTACAGGAGCAATAAATAGAAAGCAGGAGGAAACTGCCTTATGGAATACAGCCAGAAGATATCCGAACGCCTGTGGAACCAGCCCGACAAAGGCGAGTTGGAAAGCCACCGCGAGGAGACATTTATCGACGACATCATACAAAAAAATCATATTGAGCAAGAGCTGCTCTCCCATCTTGAGGGAATCCAGACCGTGTTTGACGGCGGTGCCGGCTGTGGCAGATTCTCGATTCTGCTTGCAAAGCACGGCTGCAGGGTGACACACTTTGACATTTCACAGCCCATGATTGACAAGGCAAAGGAGCTGGCGCAAAAAGAGGGTGTCTCTGACCGGATTACCTTTGTGAAAGGAGCATTGGAGGATCTGCACGAATACGAGGACAGCAGTTTTGACATGGTCATCTCCTTCGACGCACCCATCTCCTACACCTATCCCAATCAGGAACAGGTGCTCGGCGAGCTGGTGCGCATCTGCCGCAGGCGCATCCTGATCAGTGTGTCCAGCCGCCTGGGCTATCTGCCCTATCTGGCAAACCCGATACAGAAGAATCAGTTTATACTAGACAAGTCAAGCAGTGACCCTTACATCCAATGGTGCATTCAGAACAAGGCAAACGCGGTCAGCGAATTTTCCTTTGACAAAGAAGCAGTCATGAGCCTGTGGAATAACGGACTGATGGGCGGCAGTGAGGAAATTGCCGAATACGAAAAAGGCGGCACGCCATGGTGCATCACCTACACGTTTCTGCCGGACGAACTGGTGGCAGTCTTAACACGGCTTCACGTGAAAAATATCAGACTGGCAGGTCCCGGCGCGTATGCGCGGACGATTCCCAATGAGCTGCTTGTAAAAATCATGAATGACCCGGGGCAGCGGGCTGACTTTCTGGCGTTTTGTTACAAATATGATTCCAGTCCCTACGTGTGCGGCATGGGAAAAGACAACCTGCTGGCATATGGGGAACTATAAGAACAGCAAACTAAAACTATGACGCCTTTTTGAGCAATGACGCGCAGCTTGCACAGCAGTATGGAAAAACGCTGTCACTGTTTCAAAAGAACAAGGCGGCGGTTGACTTTGAGCGGATGAATTATTCCTATGTCAAACTGCATGAAACAATCCAGGACAGCGGCTCTGACAAATCCATGGAGCTGACCATCCACAACCCCTGCGTTCTGAAAATCCGTCCTGAAAAACAGATTGCCGACGTTCTAGCCCTCTCCAGAAGCCAGGTGAAAAAACGGATGGCGCAGGGAGAAATTTTAGTGGATGAAACAGACTTTGGAAAATTGCATTTTTACAGTCCGCACTGTATCATGTAACTGGCATCACTCTAATCGAGCAGGGGAAAAGCTCTTCCCTGCTCGATTAGAATGCAGAAACCAACACTTACTGCTGGTAATTGCGCTTGACAAACCATAAGAACTCCTGGAATAAATCATCCTAAATTACGAGATGTCTTATAGGTTTTCTCTTGTTTTGCGAGTATGCGAGAGGGTCATTCCCCTACTCGGTTGATTGTATCAAAAACTATGGATTTTGTACTCACCTAAAATGGCAAATGTTTTCGCTTGCAGGTTGAAATATTCGATTCTATTACAATTGATTTGATTACAGAATATTTCGTGTTATAATGTTTTATGTAAAGCCAATGGAAATGAAATGAAAGGAAACATACATGGTATACATCTTTACCGCGCTGTACTGCGAGGCACAAATTTTTATCAGGCAGTTTAATTTGACCAAAAACCTGGAAAATACCTGGTTTCAGGAGTTTCAGAATGAGGAGGCCCACATCCGGCTCACGGTTACCGGCGTCGGCGAAATCGCGGCCGCCGCCGCTGTCAGCAGCATCTGTTCCATGTACCGTCCGGCACAGACTGACCTGCTACTGAATGTGGGTATCTGCGCACACACGGACAAAAAGGACGGCATTTTCCTGTGCAGCCAGATAATCGAACAGGCAACGGGAAAAACCTTTTATCCGGACATGCTGTACCGTCACAACTTTTGCGAGGGAACCATTGTGACGGATATGCTGCCCTGGGATTCTAAAAAGGATAATAGCAACGATTTACACCATGCAAAAACTGACACATATGTCGGAAATCTGCATGACATGGAGGCCGCCGCTGTCTACCAGGCCGGGATTCATTTTTTCGCCCCGCATCAGATGAATTTTTTGAAAATTGTGTCCGACAATGGCAATGCAGCAGCAGTTTCCAGGGAACAGGCGGCACTGTTGATGGAAACCTGTCAGGACAGCATCCTTGACTATATCACGCGGATTGCTGCCCTGACACAGAAAAACGCCTCCCGCAAAAGCGAACTGCGTGCAGATGAGGAACAACTATTTGAAACCTTCTGTGCGGATTTGCACTGCTCCAAGGCAATGCGGGATTCCATGAGACAGTATATCCGCTATCTTGCGCTGTCGGGCATGGACTATACCGGTATGATTCGGGAACTGTACGAGAAAAAGCTGCTTCCCTGTAAGGATAAAAAAGAAGGAAAACAACGTTTTGAAGAATTTAAAAGAAGATTATTTTAACCCCTTTTTTTCACATATCTATGTGGAAAAATCAGTTCGAAACCATGCGCGCACGCAGAAAATCCTGGCAAAATTTCCATCTGCCAGAATCATTGAAATCGGCCATTATAAAGACGTATTCTGCCGGAGCAGGCAGAACCTCCGCCTTCAGCGCCATTCACAGAAACTGATTCTCGCCGCCAGGCAGGGGACTCTGCTCTATGAAGGCGCACCTGTTTGCCAGCGCTTTGGCAACGAACATTTTTACTATACTTCCTGCGCGATGAACTGCGTCTTTGACTGCGAATACTGCTATTTAAAAGGAATGTACCCCTCTGCAAACATTGTGGTATTCGTAAATCTGGAAGATATTTTTGCAGAAGCAGAGCGGATATTGGAACATCATCCCCTGTATCTTTGCGTCTCCTACGATACCGATTTGCTGGCGCTGGAACCGCTCATCGGTTTTGTGCAGGAATGGTGTGATTTTGCATCCAGGCATGACCATCTGACCATTGAAATACGGACAAAATGTGCCAGCAAAGCATTTGTACAGCGCGCCACGCCACACCCCAATGTCATTTATGCCTATACGATATCACCGCAGGCAGTAATCGAAGCCTTTGAACATCATACCGCTTCGCTGGCAGACCGGCTGTCCTGCGCGGCAGGGCTGATGCACGCCGGCTGTCCTGTACGCCTTTGTTTTGACCCGATGATTTATATGCCCGGCTGGAAACGGCATTATCAGGAAATGGTGAACCAGGTACTGTGCACCATTGATGTCGATAAAATCCTGGACGTCAGCATCGGTACATTTCGCATCTCGCAGGACTATTTGAAAAATATGAGGAAGCAGGAGCCGGACTCCGCAGTGATTTGGTTTCCTTTTCAGAAGGATGACGGCTACTGCCATTATCCGGATAGCTTGATGGAAGAGATGGAATGCTTTCTGACAGGGCAGTTTTCAGAAAAAATAGGCAGGGAGAAGATTTTTCGATGGAATGTATGAATCAACACATGAACAAAAAAGCCGCCATTGTGACCGGCGCATCCTCTGGTATTGGCAGTGCAGTCAGCCAGAAGCTGTGTGCGCTTGGATATGAGGTGTTTGGCTTTGGCAGGGATTTTGGCAAAACAGCGTGGCATGAAACGGACAGCATGCATGCGATTGTATGTGATGTGCTGGACACGGACAAGCTGTGCGCCCATGTCCGGCAAATCGCGGTGCAGCATCCGGTTCACATCCTGGTCAACAATGCGGGTGTCGGATATTATGGGCTTCATGAAGAATTAAGCCCGGACAAAATCAAACGGCTGGTGCGCACCAACCTGGAAACGCCCATGATTCTGACGCAGCAGCTTTTGCGTCATTTAAAGAAAAACGCGGGCTATGTCATTAGCATTTCCTCCGTGACCGCAGCGCAGTCCAATCCCCACGGATGTGCCTACGGCGCGACAAAGGCAGGACTTGCCAGCTTTTCGCGCAGCCTTTTCGACGAGGCGCGAAAATACGGCGTCAAAGCGGTTACCATTTCACCGGATATGACACAGACAAACCTCTACCGCAATGCGGATTTCAGGGAGGGGGACGAGCCGGCATCGTACCTTCTTCCAGCAGATGTCGCGGACGCGGTGGAATGGATTCTGGGACAGCGTGACGGCGTCGTTGTCACGGACATCACACTAAAACCGCAGCTTCACAGAATAAAGCGAAAAACACTTTGATATTGAGCTTCCAGTCATTGTCATGTTATACTAAAGAAAATACTCCCACATTGGCGTTTTCTGAAAGGAATCGACATGCTAAAAACCATTCATATGCCATTCTTTGACAAAACCTTCCTGCACCATGTCTTCCTGCCGCATTTCGGGCATTTTAAATGCCTTGTTGCCAGCATATGCATACCAAAAACATATTCCCCAAAGGTCGGAATAAATAGTTCCCCACATGCCTTGCATTTATAATATCCCACCGTGCGTTCGCCCTCCATTGCAACGACCAGTCCCGAGCCAAAAATTGCACACCCGATACATACCAGCAATATCCTGACCGGCAGTGCGATTGCATCCGCATATATACCAGCCACCAGGATAAGTGTGATAAACGCCGCCGTTGATGTCGTTCCTGTGACAATTGTCATAATTGCTTTTTTCTTGTTTTCTTCTCTTTCCTGAATCATATTCACCATATTTTCCTCCGCTTTCTTTTGATAATCTTCTTCCGACACTCTTTCGCCGGACAACAATTCGTTCACGGTAATGTCCAGTTCATTACATAATGGCAGTAATAATGACACTTCCGGAAATCCGTTTCCACGTTCCCATTTTGACACAGTCTTATCGCTTATCTGTAACAAATCTGCCAGCTGCCTCTGTGTGTATCCCTTTCGTTTTCTCTCAGAGGCTATAAATTTTCCAGTTACCATCTGATTCATGGCTGCCCTCCTTTCTGGATTCATTATCGCAGGACGATGCAGGAAATCACACCCACGGTACGTAGAAAATGGTGAATTGATGCGGATTCTACGCTGCGTAGAGTAGAGAAACTATTCCGTTATCTCCCGGATTCAATATTCCGCAGAAACCCGACATACGTGACCACAAAATAAACGCTGTACACGCCAAGAAACAGCACAAGCGAAATGCCGAAATACACTGCTGCCGGTGTCCTTACCCCCGCGTAGAAATTAAACTTTCCGCCTACATATCCCGCGATAATTCCGCCGATTACTGCCGCAAAGAGCGCGGGGCACAGGTAAAACAAAAACAGCTGCTTTAAGACCAACCCTGCAATTTCCTTCGCACCCATCCCAATCTGACGCAGCACCTTATAGCGGAACTTATACTTTGCGGAATCGCTGAGCTGCTGGACGGACAGCACGGTCAGCGCGACGCACAAAAACACCAGACCGATGTAGGTCAGCGGGAAAATCATCGTCGACAGCATGCATTTCATCTCCACCAGAATATTATCCCGAACCAGATTGTTTGCGCCCCAGACAAGAATGGAATCCGAGCCAACGCACTCCGTCTCGTTGAGCATGGCGGTAATATCTATGTCCGAAATGGGATCAGATGTTTTGAAATCCAGCTCCCTTGTGGCGTCATCCAGTAAATTCCTTAAATTTTCCGGCGTTTCCCCCCCAAGCTCCACGGCGAGCTGCGCATAAAACGGACGCATCTTTGCTATCTCGTCATCTGACACGACAATCACATAATCCCCTCCGTTGTGCCCATCCTGCGAAAAGGGTTCCGTATGGAATCCCGCAAACCGGAGTGCGCCGCCATTTCCCTCGATTGCAAGCTGGTCAGAGAAATCCCCTGTCTCCCGGAACACCCTGTCCTTGATATGAATAATGTATTCATCATCCGCCAGCGCAACGGTGTCCAGACCAAGCAGTTTCCGCAGATGGTTATAATCCGAAATCCCCATGTACGTGTCATACCTACAGTACGCCGCAAAGTCCCGTTCCCCTCTGATTGCCTCCAAGTCAGGCGTCCCATCCGCTTTCCGGTACGCGTCACCAAATACCTTTAAATGGGTGTACAGCCAGACATTCACCACATCCGTCCCATTCTCATAAATATGGTAGGCGTATGCCTCCTTGATGGGCACATTGCTCTCTATGACAGAAAGCTCCGTGGCAAAGTCATCCTCCACATATGCGCTGTGGATGTGGATGTCAAACGGCATTTTGTCGCCAAGCATCTGGTTTTCATAAAAATTGAACATCATCGCGACCGAACAACCCAGAAACGCCAGTACAAAAAGTGCGGTCAGCGTCCCCATCGTAAAGCGCATTGTCCTGATTTTCGATGCAAACTGCCGAAGCAGGAACAGATTCTGCCCCGCATAAATCGCGTTCCCCTCATGGCGCACATAGCTGATAATCCACGCGGACAGGCCCATGTAAAACAGATATATCACAAGCACCAGGCCAACCAGAAACAGGATAATGGTATGGGTGCCCCACTCCTTCCCATAAAAAAGCCACGCGCCGAACAGCGCCAGGAAAAGTACCGAGAGCGGAAGCAGCCACCGTTTCAGCCCCTCATGGGACTCCTTAATCTCCTCGTTCTGCCGCTCCGCGTTCATCAGACCATGGATGTTCATTTTTTTCAATTTGCGTTTGCAGCGCAGCAGCGCCAGCAGATAACACCCCGCATAGCAGGATGCAGTCATGATAAGGCAGCCCCGGCTGAACTCGATATTGATTCTGAAATCCGACAGTACCATACTGTAGAGAATCGACATCAGAATCTGCTGCACCAGCACGCCAAAGACAAGTCCCGCCAGAAATGCCCCCGCGCCGAGCAGCACACTCTCCCGCATATACAGCCTTGCAATCTGCCGTTTCTCCATACCCAGCAGCAGATAAATGCCAAACTCCCTGCTTCTCTTTTCCAGAATAAAGCGTATCATGTAGTTAATCAGCCACGCAACAATCAGGACGATAAAAAACGTGGCAAGCCCCAGCATGACCTCCATGACTTCCACCTCCTGAAACATGTCATGGACTTCCCCGGAAAAAATCAGGCTGTTGAAGGCAAACATCAGCGCCACCACCACAGTCATCGTAAAAAAATAGACAAGATAATCCTTTGTTGAACGCCGGACGTTCCGCAGTGCAAGCTTAGCGAGCATCGCCCTCACCTCCCGTCACGGATAACACATCCAATATACAATTCAGGAATTCACGTCTCCCCTTCTGTCCGCGAACCAGCTCGTGAAAAATTTTTCCATCCTTCAGAAATAAAATGCGGCTGCAATAGCTTGCCGAGAAGGCGTCGTGCGTCACCATGAAAATCGTCGCCTTCCTTGTCTCGTTCAGACGCTGGAACGTCTCCAAAAGCGTCTCTGCCGCCCTGGAGTCAAGCGCCCCAGTCGGCTCGTCCGCAAGCAGGAGCTTCGGGTGGTTGATAAGCGCCCGCGCACAGGCACAGCGCTGCTTCTGCCCGCCCGATACCTGATAGGGAAACTGGTTGCGGATTTCCCAGATGCCGAGCAGGCGCATCATCTCCTCGCTCTCCTTTTTGATTTCCTTTTTTCCCTTTTTCTGGAGCGTCATTGCCAGCACAATATTCTCACCGATGGTCAGTGTGTCGAGCAGATTGTAGTCCTGAAACACAAATCCCAGGTTTTCCTTGCGGAACTTTGCAAGCCGGTCAGGTTTCAGCTCCGTGATATCCGTCTCCTGATAGTAAATGTGTCCCGCCGTCACATTGTCAATCGTGGCGAGCATGTTGAGCAGGGTCGTCTTGCCCGAGCCCGAAGCGCCCATCACGCCCACAAATTCCCCCTCGTCAACCTGAAAGCTCACGCGGTCAACTGCCTTTGTCATCCCCGCCTCGCTTCCGTAGTATTTCTCCACATCGCATACATTGATATAACCGTTCATCTGAATCCTCCATTCCAGAGGCTATGACCAAAACAGCCATAGCCTTTTGATTAATAAATATTATCAAAATCGGCTATGGCATGGTATCTATGTTGGTTACAGTTTCCTTACAGTTTTGTAATGTTTCAAACACGCTTTAAGGCTCCTAAGGAACTGTCCAAAAATAACTTTTAATATTACTTGTCTTTTTCTCCGATAGCACCGCTCAAAAATCAGTTACATAGCTCGCTATGCGCCTGATTTTTGAGCGGCACTCTCGAAGAAAAATCCTACGCACTATTTAAAAGTTATTTTTTTACAGTTCCTAAGACTTTTATTTTTCAAATAAATAAGCGATCTTACTATAATAAGCCTCCTTGCTCATTTCATGACCAATCTTATAGTCTGTCAAAATTTCATGTAATGGCAGTTTTTCTATAATTTCCTTACTGCGCTTCTTGCTTTCAAAATGGATATAGGCATACATCCACCCTACCCAGTACAGCTGGTTGCGCGCATAATCCCGCGGTTTTCCTGTTAACCGGAACCCTGTCATCTCCTTGTTGTTGTCCACTTCTATGAAATCCCTCGCCGTATCATACGCAGCCTGTGATAACAATGTAGGATGACCGATTTCCATCAGTGCCCTGCAATCAGATTTCATAAAAGATTCTATAAACATCTCCTTGTCCAGATGAAACTGCCCATCTTCCAGTATTTCCCTGCAATATTCCTCACAATATTCAAAAAGATAACCCATATTTTCCATATCCTTGCCCAGCCAGAATTCATCATAACAGATGAATTCCTCCAGATTCTGTGCCATTGCCACCATGTTTACACCTCCCCACATACACGCACTACAAATAAAACCCAAACTGTCATATATAATACGCACCAGCCGCAGCTGCGAGGCGGCATATTTGCTTATGCAGCGGTGTGCATAACTTTATACTGAGCGGTCAGCCTTTTCGACCGCCAGTATAAAATCATAGATTGTCTGCTTCCCTCCCCTGCTTCCCTGATTGACCCTCAGCGCATTGTACTGCTCTCTTGCACGCCTGTCCCGCTTAACGAAATATCCCCTGTATTTGTCGGGAACCTCGTTTACACCTACTTTCCTTAACCTTTCAAATGCACGCTCGCCCTTGATAAAAACCTGTATTCCCAATTCACCTGTCCGCAATGCCTTTTCCAATGTATCTTTATATATTGTTCCCGACACAAATGCCTCCGCATACGCAAAATAGCTGTCATCAGCCCTATAGCCAATAATAACGTCATGCGCTCCTGTATCTAATTTATATTTCTCCAGAAGTATTTTCACATTATCCTGCACAACCTCCTTGTCTCCCAGATTGAGCTTTCTATTGAAAAGCAATTCCGCTATCCAGTGTATACTGTCCAACTCTGTTAAGTCCAATATTCTTAAATCTGCTGTATCCAGTTCGAATGTATGAATGTATGCCTTATTTCCCTGTGTGTACGTTCCCCATGCCCATTCTTTTGCCAATTCCTGGTCGGATGTCGTGTAAAAGCCCCTGCCATAATCATTGTCAATTCTGCCAGCCCCATATGTCGGTATCATGGATTCGTTTTTGTTTCCATGATAAAGTAACATATTCCTTTTTTGCAACAGCCTTTTTACCGCTGTAATCTCAGCATATTCTGCCATATTGGGTCTAATCTTTTTCACTGTTTCCAACTGCTTCTCCCCTTCCTTTCCTGGTTGCGCATCTCTTTGGCGAAACACTGTCTTACCGCATATGAAACGTACCAGCCGGAAATTCCAGCATGATTTTCGTCCCCACATGCTCCTGCGACTCCGCACCAATCCCGATGCCGAGCTTTCCGCAAAGCTTGGCGCACAGATAGAGTCCCATCCCTGTCGAGCGCCCATGGATCCTGCCGTTCGTGCCGGTAAAGTTTTTTTCAAAAATACGCGGAACCTCCTCCTGCCGGATGCCAATGCCGTTGTCCTCAACCGCCAGACAGACGCCCCTTGCGCGCCGCTGTGTGTAAATGCGTATCATTGCGCCTGTTTCCCGCCTGTATTTCAGGCTGTTTTGCAGGATTTGGTTCAGGATAAAGGCAATCCACTTCCTGTCGGTGCAAACATCGTCCGGACAGTCGATTTCCGCCTGCACGCCATCCTGGATAAAATAATACTTATTGCGCGCAACCACTTCCGCCGCCACGTCTGCCAAATTGGTTTCCTCTATGATATAGTCCTTGTAAACCTCATCCGAACGCGCATAGTACAGTGTCCTGTCCACATAATTCTCAATTTTCCCATTTTCCCTGCTGATGCTGCGCGTCACCTCGCTTTTGTGGTTTTCACACATCAGGGCTATGCTGGTAATCGGTGCCTTGATTTCATGCACCCACCCCTCAATATATGCGCGGTAGTCGTTTTTCTGCTCCTCCGCTGCATGAATTTTTTCAATGACGGAACGGTTGGACTGGCGTATCATCTCCCGGTAGAGCCTGTCCTCGAGCCGGTCGGAAAAGGGCATCAGCTCCCCGAGCAGGAAACGCTGGTCAATCTGTGCTAGCACCGCCTCCATGCGGGAAAAATAACGCTTTCTCCGGTGGTACTCACAGACCGTCCAGATACACAGAACCAAAAACCAGCAAATCAGAACCAAAAGGCGGCCATCCGCTGAATAACCCGTCGCACGCAAAAAGACAGCAAGCGCCATCATGCACGAAAGATGCAGCAGATACAGCAGCAATTTATCCCGCAGGAAAGAAAGAATATTCATAGCCGGTACCCCATTCCCCGCTTTGTCTCCACAAAACCATGCACGCCGAGCTGTTCCATTTTTCCGCGGATACGCGTCATGTTCACACTCAGTGCATTGTCATCAATAAAGACCTGATTGTCCCACAGATACTCAATCAGCTCCATGCGCGGTATTATTTTTCCGGTATGCTGAAACAGGTAATACAGAATCTGAAACTCCTTTTTGGTCAGCTCCGCCTGCCTACCCTGAAAACATATGCTCCCGCGGGCAATGTCAAGCCTGACACCTTTATATTCCATCATGTCCGGCTCTTTTGCGCCTGTTTTTTTCGTCCGCTTCAAGACTGCGGCGATGCGCGCGAGCAGTACAGGCGGATGGAATGGCTTGGTGATGTAATCGTCCCCGCCCCCTAGCATTCCGTTTAACTCGTCCGCGGCGTCGGTCTGGCTGGTCAGAAAAATAATCGGCACATCCGACACGGCACGCACCTTTGCACAGACGGCAAAACCAGACTCATCCGGCAGCTTCACATCCAGCAGGATCAAGTCCGGCGCAGCTGCCAGCGCCGCAGCTGCCGCATCATGAAAATCATCCAGCGCAGTCACTTCATAAAGCGCATTTCGCAGGAGCAGCGCCAGTTCCTGCCGGATTGCAGGCTCATCCTCTATGATTACAATATGCATACCACTTCCCCCTTTCTCTGATGAGCCTACGGCGCTCAATCCCCTTTCCGGAAAAACCGGTAAATCTCCTCTGCCACATTTGCCGTGATTCCCGGTACCCCGGCAAGCGTGGCGGCATCTGCGGCTCTCAGCTCCTCTATCGACTTAAAATACTTCATCAGCGCCTTTCTGCGGCTTGGTCCCACGCCCGGTATCTCGTCCAGCACCGAATGCACCTGTGCCTTGCTCCGCAGCGACCTGTGGTATGTAATCGCAAAACGGTGCGCCTCGTCCTGAATCCGTGTGATTAGCTTAAACCCTTCGCTGTGCGTGTCAATCGGAAGCTCCACATTGTTAAAATACAGCCCCCTCGTGCGATGGTTGTCATCCTTCACCATGCCGCACACCGGAATGCTGATGCCAAGCTCATCCAGAACCTGCAGGGCAATATTGACCTGTCCGCGCCCGCCATCCATCAGAAGCAAATCCGGAAACTTCGTAAAGCTTCCAAAATCCTCACCGACACTGTTCTCATCCAGCATCATTTCCTCGCGCTCGTCCAGGCCATGCCTGAAACGTCTTGTCAAAACCTCATGCATACATGCGTAATCATCGGGACCTGCCACCGTTTTCATCCGGAACTTGCGGTAATCACTGCGCTTGGGTTTTCCCTTCTCATATACCACCATGGAGCCTACGTTGGCAAAACCGCTTGTGTTGGAGATATCAAATGCCTCCATGCGCGTGAGCGGGCGGATGCCAAGAATCTCCTCGATCTCCTTCACCGCGCCGATGGTTCTGCCCTCCTCGCGCTTGATGCGCTCCCTGTCCTGGCTTAGGACAAGCTGGGCATTGCGCGCCGCCAAATCAACCAGGCGCTCCTTGGAGCCCTTCAGCGGCACACGCAGATGGACGCGCGAGCCTTTCCTGCCCGTCAGCCACCGCTCCACCAGCTCCATATCCTCAATTGCCTCCTGCAGCATAATTTCGCGCGGGATAAACGGCGTCCCTGCATAAAACTGCTTCACAAAGCTTGTCAGGATATTGTCCGCAGTCGGCTCCTCGACCTGCATCATGTAAAAATGCTCCCTGCCGATAAGCTTGCCGTTGCGCAGGAAAAATACCTGTACAACCGTCTCGTTTCCGTCGATTGCAAGCGCAATGATGTCCTTGTCCTCCCCCACATTATCCGACATCTTCTGTGTCTGGCTGACCTTCTTGATGCTCTCCATCAAATCGCGGTACCGGATTGCCTCCTCAAAGTGCATATTTTCCGATGCCTGCTGCATTTTTTCCTTGAGCTCCCGCAGAATCGGCTGCTGCTTTCCATTGAGGAAATCTATCGCCTTTTCAATCTGCTGCGCATAATCCTCCCGGGAAACCGTTCCCTGACAGGGCGCACAGCACTGGCCCATATGGTAATTCAGGCAGGGACGCTCTTTCCCGCAGTCCCTCGGCAGCTTCCGGTTGCAGGTTCGCAGCTGGTAAAGCTTGTTAATCAGATCAATGCTCTCCTTTACGCCCCCGTTTGTAAACGGTCCAAAATATTTCGCCTTGTCCTTCTTCATCTGGCGGACTGACATGACGCGCGGATAATCCTCTCCCAGCGTCACTTTTATGTAGGGATACGTCTTGTCATCCTTCAGCAGTGTATTATATTTGGGCGCATACTCCTTAATCAGGTTATTTTCCAGCACCAGCGCTTCGAGTTCTGAGTCCGTCACAATATACTCGAACCGCGCAATCAGGGAAACCATCTTGTCAATCTGCGGTCCCCGCCCGATATTTTCCTTAAAATAAGAACGCACCCTGTTGTGCAGGTTCTTGGCTTTTCCCACATAAAGGATTGTATCATCCGCATCATGCATAATATAAACACCGGGCTTATTAGGAAGCTTTCCAAGCTCCTCCTTTACATCAAATTCCTGTGGTGTGTCCGACATGGCTCATCCTCCTTTTCTATCGCCCTTTATCTGTATATCCCAAAAAGGAGCACACACTTTTTCATGTGTACTCCCTCTTTTCTACCATCTGTCGCCGTTATTCTGACTGCTGTCATCACCCTGTGCATAATCCTGGTTTACTGTCCTGTCCCACGCGACACCGAACCGCGATGTCTCCCCATTGCTTCCATTGTCCTCCGGCAGATTCGTATTCTGTGCCGGATCCTGATACCGGTTCTGCTGCATATATGGGTTCTGCTGCGGATTCTGTGGCGGGTATGGATTCTGCTGGTTCTGCTGCATATATGGGTTCTGCTGCGGATTCTGTGGTGCGTATGGACTCTGCTGGTTCTGCTGCGGATTCTGCTGACCTTGTGGCGGATATGAATTCTGCTGCCGGCTTATCTGTTCCGGATTCCAGTCATAGGCAGGCGGCATACTCCACGGCTGGTTTTGCTGCTGCGCACTGTTTCTAAGCTCCTCCGGGGACGGTACCCTGACCGCATCCTTTTTCTCGGTATCCTGCGCTTTTTCCCCCGTCATCTCCTTCGCATCCGTCTGCCCATCCGTGTCGTCCTTTTTCTCCTCCGGCTCCGGCAGTCCCTTTGCCTCGCGGTAAATGCGCATAAATTCTTTTCCTGTAATGGTTTCCTGTTCAATGAGCTGCGCTGCAATTTTATCCATCACGTCGCGGTTCTCGCGGAGCAGCCCGAGCGCTTCCTCATAGCACTCCTTCAGCATGTTCATGACTTCCGTATCAATCTCCGCGGCTGTATTGTCCGCACAGTTCAGCGAGCTTCTGCCCTCCAGATACTGGCTCTCAACCGTCTCCAGCCCCATCAGCCCAAACTTCTTGCTCATGCCATAGCGCGTAATCATGGAGCGGGCGATATTTGTTGCCTTCTCGATATCATTGGACGCACCTGTCGTAACGGTGTCAAACACAATCTCCTCTGCCGCCCTGCCGCCCAGAAGTCCGACAATCATATCATGCAGCTCGTTCTGGGAATTCAGGTATTTCTCATCCTCCGGCACATGCATGACATACCCCAGCGCCCCCATCGTGCGCGGTACAATCGTTATCTTCTGCACAGGCTCGGAATTTTTCTGCAAGGCGCTTATCAGCGCATGCCCCACCTCGTGGTAAGATACAATCTTGCGCTCCTCCTTGCTCATGATGCGGTCTTTCTTCTCCTTGCCGACAAGTACCACCTCGACTGCATTGAATAAATCCTTCTGGCTGACAAATTCCCTGCCTTCCTTGACCGCGTTGATTGCCGCCTCATTAATCATATTTGCAAGGTCCGCACCAACAGCGCCGCTCGTCGCGAGGGCAATCGCATCCAGGTCAACGGTCTCATCCATCAGGACATCCTTGGCATGCACCTTGAGGATATTGACACGCCCCTTCAAATCAGGCTTATCGACAATAATACGCCTGTCAAAGCGCCCTGGCCGCAGCAGTGCCTTGTCGAGAATTTCCGGTCTGTTGGTCGCGGCAAGGATGATAATGCCCTTTTTGCCGTCAAATCCATCCATCTCCGAAAGCAGCTGGTTCAATGTCTGCTCACGCTCTTCATTTCCGCCGCCATATTTGGAATCACGGCTTCTTCCGATTGCGTCAATCTCATCAATAAAAATAATACACGGCGCATTCTTCTCTGCTTCCTTGAACAGGTCACGCACACGCGATGCACCGACACCGACATACAGCTCAATAAAATCAGAACCCGCAAGGGAGAAAAATGGCACCTTTGCCTCGCCGGCAACCGCTTTTGCCAGCATCGTCTTACCAGTACCGGGAGGTCCGACAAGAAGCGCACCCTTCGGAAGCTTTGCACCAATTTTTACATATCTGCCCGGATTGTGCAGAAAATCGACAACCTCCTGCAGGGATTCCTTCGCCTCGTCCTCCCCCGCAACATCGCGGAACGTGATGCCTGTCTCTTTCTGCACATAGACCTTCGCGTTGCTCTTGCCCATGCTGAAAGCCCCGCCGCCTGTCATTTTCCGGAACAGCAGGCTCAGAAGCCCCCACATCAGAAGTATCGGCACGATATAATACAAAAGGGAAAGGATAATGCCTGAACCGTCAGGAACGGTTCCCCGCACTTCAACCCCCGCGTCAAGAAGACGCTGGGTAAGTGTCTCATCATCCTCCACCTTTCCGGTCACATACGTCACCCTGACCGCGGACGCCAGAAGATTGTTCGGATTCGCCTTGTCCGGCGTCTCCTCGACCGGCTTAATGTTAATCTGGTTGGACTCGATTTGCACCGATGCCACTTTTCCCTCATCCACCATCTCCATAAACTTATTGTAGGAGATTTCAACCGTCGTGGCACCCGAGACAGCCCGCGTAAAAAAGCTGATGCACAGCAGCGACAGCACAGCAGCCGTTATCATGATAATAATGCTCTGCTTTTTCGGGTCTTTCCCATTATTGTTGTTATTGTTGCCCCCATTATTCCCACTGCCCGGGCCTCCATTGCCCCGGTTGGAATTGTTGTCATAATTGTCCAGCTGATTGTTATCCATTTCCTGTGGTATCCTTTCTGTAAGTATACTGGCAGCCAAAATGACTGGCCGCTCCGTATAAAATTACTTCTTGTTTGAAAAATTTGTGAAATCTATTTATATCATAAGGAATCTTCCTGAAATTATGTCCTCAGACACTAAGGATTTGCAGGAAAATAATTGATGCTTCTGTCACCCAAATGAAATAGACCAACTATAATTATAGATAGTATGGTTTTATAAATCAATATTTTCTTTATGAAAAGATTCTAAATAAAGCGGTTTTTTTCTCCCGTCAGCTATAGACTTTTCTCGCCGGAACGTTGTATAATATACTTTTAAAAGATAAAACATGAATACACAAAGAAAAGACGAAAGGATTAGTAAGGTTATGCCAGTTAAGTATGTATTTGTAACCGGTGGTGTAGTTTCCGGTCTCGGAAAGGGGATTACAGCCGCTTCACTCGGACGGCTTCTCAAGGCAAGGGGTTATAAGGTGACCATGCAGAAGTTCGACCCTTATATCAATATTGACCCCGGCACCATGAACCCCATCCAGCACGGCGAAGTGTTTGTCACGGACGACGGCGCCGAGACAGACCTTGACCTGGGCCACTACGAACGTTTCATTGACGAAAGCCTGGACAAAAATTCCAATGTTACCACGGGAAAAGTATACTGGACTGTCCTGCAAAAAGAACGGCGCGGCGATTACGGCGGCGGTACCGTGCAGGTGATTCCGCACATCACAAACGAAATCAAGAGCCGTTTCTACAGAAACTTTACTGACCCGGACATGCGCATTGCCATTATCGAGGTCGGCGGCACGGTGGGCGACATCGAGAGCCAGCCCTTCCTGGAGTCCATCCGCCAGTTCCAGCACGAGGTCGGACACGAAAATGCCATACTGATTCATGTGACGCTGATTCCCTACCTGAGCGCATCCCAGGAAATGAAGACCAAGCCGACGCAGGCAAGCGTGAAGGAGCTGCAGGGCATGGGAATCCAGCCTGACATCATCGTATGCCGGAGCGAGCATGAGCTTGACCAGCCGTTAAAGGACAAGATTGCCCTTTTCTGCAATGTACCAAACTCCCATGTGCTCCAGAACCTCGATGTCGAGTACCTCTACGAAGCACCGCTTGCCATGGAGAAAGAACATCTCGCCGAGGTTGCCTGCGAGTGCCTTCACCTTGACTGTCCCGAACCCGACCTAGCGGACTGGACAAAGATGGTCGATGACCTCAAGACACCGACACAGGAAGTCACCATCGCCCTGGTCGGAAAATATACCCAGCTCCACGATGCCTATATCAGTGTTGTCGAGGCCTTAAAGCACGGCGGAATCCCGCAGCATGCCACGGTGAATATCAAGTGGATTGACTCCGAGCTTGTCAATGCGGAAAATGTGGCGGAGACGCTCAAGGATGCGGACGGCATCCTTGTCCCCGGCGGTTTTGGCGACAGGGGCATCGAGGGCATGATTGATTCCATCCGCTACGCGCGCGAAAACAATGTCCCGTTCCTCGGACTCTGTCTTGGCATGCAGCTTTCCATTGTGGAGTTTGTCCGCAACGTGGTCGGCTACAACGATGCGCACAGCATTGAGCTGGATCCGAACACCACGCATCCCGTCATCGCCCTGATGCCTGACCAGAACGGCGTGGAGGATATCGGCGGCACGCTGCGGCTCGGTTCCTACGAGTGCCACCTGGATGCAGCATCCAAAGCGTACAGGCTATATGGAAACGAGGTCATCCATGAACGCCACCGGCACCGCTATGAGGTCAACAATGACTACCGCGCCTGCGTCACGGAAAAAGGAATGCTTTTGTCAGGACTTTCTCCCGACGGGCGTATTGTGGAAATGGTGGAAATCACCTCCCATCCGTTCTTCCTTGCAACACAGGCGCATCCGGAATTAAAGAGCAGGCCGAACAGGCCGCATCCCCTGTTTAAGGGTCTGATTGAGGCGGCAATTAAACATAAAGGGAAAAAATAACCAAAAAACAGGGGGCTGTCCGACAGCCCCCTATAGCGTGTTTGTGGGAGATTTTTTCCCTGCCCCACATGGCAGTATTTATCCGATCAGGCACTCTTTGCCCTTAAATGCAAACCCATATTTCCGAATCTGCTCCGGAGAAAAACCGTCTGCAATCAGTTTGGCATCATACAGCTTCTCATCAATCTGGGAATGGGCATTTGCAACAGTCTGTGCAAGATCTTTTTCCTGTGAGGGCTTATGCACTTTAAACTCAATAATATGCGCACTGTCTTCTTGCCTTTTTTTTGGTATCAGCATGATGTCATAACGCCCAAAACCGCTTTCCCTGTTTGATGTGATCTCAAACCTTCCGGCAAGTTCAACCATCAGCCCCAGCACAAACCCGTGATAAAAGCGTTCGGGCGCATCATCATCTGATGCATTTTTAGCAATATCAAAACTCGAGAAGCTGTGCAGTGCAATCCTGTTCATAAACTCATTCATCCCATCCACATCATTCATGAGGAGTGCCTTGATGAAATTACCATATGCCATTTCAGAATTTCCGCCAAACCAGCCCTTAACCATTTTGCGGAACATTCGTCTTACTTCGAGACTTGTTATTGCCAGCGTATACCAGACATCACCTTCCTCGCCCATTCCCCCCTCGTCCTCATCCAGTGTCCTTACTTTTAACACCTTCAGGTATCCTGTTGCAAGAAGAAGGCTCCACACAAGTCCCCTGCAGCTTCCTGTACTGATAATCCCCGTCAGGAGATTTTTCCTCCCATATGGACAAGCCTTCAAACAGGTCGCTCCTGCCCGCATACTTATTTGAGAAAAAACACTCAGTCATGCTCATGTTAAGTGTTTTTCCAAACCTGCGCGGACGTGTGATCAGGGTAACTTTATCTGCGCATTCCCACCATTCCCTGATGAAATCTGTCTTATCGATATAAAATATATGTTCTGTCCTTATTTCCTCAAAGTTCTGATATCCAAGTCCTGCCTTGTTTTCATTCATATGACATCCTCCCTTGTCTGGAATGAGTTGTTTTCCTGCTATCAGTATATACGATGCTGTCTTTTTTCACAACATAAGATTGGTTTACCGACTGCTCCTATATCAACCCATGCCATAATGCCCATGTACGGTAAAAAAGCAGGCAACCGAAAACAAGAGACAGACAGCCCTCAAATATTTTTCTTGACATATAAATAGAATTATGGTAGTCTATAAAAAAAATTTAGGAGAACATGGAAATGCAGAACTTACATTTTACAATGAACTATATGTACATGTATTACGGACGTACTTAGAGGTAATTGTGTTTCGATTGAATGCACAGTTACGCAGGTAGGTCTGATATGTCTGTGCATATAAATCGGTAAGTGTAAGTCATGTTTTTTATAAGATGCTTGTAATAGCCGATAGTTTTGGAAGTGCACTGGACATATTGTATGTTTAGTGTATTTTTTTGTTTGGAAAGGAGTTACTGTGAAAAATAAATTTTTCACAGGGCAAATTTGTGCTTACGCCCAAATTCGCAGACTTTATCAAGAATGGAGGATTATTATGAAATTATCAAATGGAACAGAGGTTGTTACTCAGCCTTATCGTGAAGAAGACGCGGAAGAAATTGTCAGGCTGATACATAGAAATTTCAGGGAAGTCAATGTGAAGGATTATGGGGAAAGGGCTATGGCAGCACTCTGTGACACGCATGATGTGAACTGGTTCAAAGGCGTAGCAGAATACGCACATGTGTATGTATTCTGGAATGAAAATAAAATTGTGGGTGTTGGTTCTATATCAAGTTTCTGGGGAAGCCTTGCAGAAAGTATATTGCTTACAATTTTTGTGCTGCCGGAATTTCATGGGCAGGGGATTGGCAGCTATATCATTGATACCCTTGAATCCGATGAATTATTTTTAAGAGCAGAAAGAATAGAAATTCCCGCATCTATTACTGCGGTAGAATTTTATCGAAAAAAGGGATATGAATATAAAAATGGAATAAAAGAACTGGATGCCGAGCAGCATTACCGGTTGGAGAAATTCAGAAAGATTCGTTAACAATGCTTTTGGGGTAAAGGTTGGATTTACGGTCCAAAAGGATTGATATCATTTAACACGGAGGATGTATATGGAAAATTTAATTGTAAGATATGCAAAAAGAGAAGAACTTGAGTCTGTAAATAACATTCGCAGACAGGTCAATGAGGTCCATGTTAAGGGACGCCCGGATATATTTCGTGAGGACGGATGGCAGTTCATAGAACCATTTGTATATACCAGATTCGACGAGGAAAACAGCGGGGTTATTGTTGCCGCCCTTGAGCGCGAAATCGTTGGATTTGCTGTAGTCCAGCATATAGCGAGACCGGAATCTCCTTATAATAAGGAACGGCGGTATTTCCATATAGAGGAGTTCGGGGTGGATGAAAAGCACAGGCGGAAAGGCATTGCTACTGCCATGATCGATTTTATCAAAGAAGATGCAAAAAACCGCGGCTTTAAAAGAATAGAACTTGATATGTGGGAATTTAATGACGGCGCACTGGCATTTTATGAAAGTGCAGGCCTAAAGACTTACAGAAGATACATGGAAAGTTATACGGATACAGCGGAGTGAAACAGAACATGAACAAAAAAACAACAGGCCATGCGACCTGCTGTTTTTTGTATTTTATATCAACATCTTACGCTTTTCCGACAGAACCAAACAGCTCCATCTTAATCTTCACGATTTCCTTGATTGCCTCACAGCCCGGTGCAAGGAGCTTACGCGGGTCAAATCCCTTGCCTTCCAGGTCCTTTCCAGCCTCAATATACTTACGAGTAGCCTCCTGGAAATAGAGCTGGCACTCTGTATTTACGTTAATCTTTGCAACGCCAAGGGAGATTGCCTTCTTAATCATATCCTCCGGAATCCCTGTGCCGCCGTGAAGAACCAGTGGCATAGCGCCAGTCTTCTGCTGGATTGCGTCGAGAGTCTCAAAGCTTAAGCCTGCCCAGTTTGCAGGATATTTTCCGTGGATGTTGCCGATGCCTGCCGCGAGCATGTCAACGCCCAGATCCGCAATCTGCTTGCACTCTGCCGGGTCTGCGCACTCGCCCATTCCTACAACGCCATCTTCCTCTCCGCCGATGGAACCAACCTCAGCCTCGATGGAGAGACCAAGCTGATGTGCCACTGCGACGAGCTCTTTTGTCTTATCGATGTTCTCCTCAATTGCATAGTGGGAACCGTCAAACATGATTGATGAGAAGCCTGCCTTGATGCACTTGTAGCATCCGTCATAAGTACCATGGTCTAAGTGAAGCGCTACCGGAACAGTGATCCCAAGGCTCTTGTCCATCGCCTTAACCATCGCTGCAACCGTCTCAAAGCCTGTCATATACTTGCCGGCACCCTCGGAAACGCCAAGGATAACAGGGCTGTTTAACTCCTGTGCCGTCTGTAAAATTGCTTTTGTCCACTCAAGGTTATTGATATTGAACTGACCTACCGCGTAGTGACCTTCTTTTGCTTTCTTAAGCATTTCTGTAGCTGATACTAACATAAAACCAAACCTCCATTAATCATAATATTAATTTCGCATCAATTTGGCAGTCAGGAACTATTCAGTTCCTTCCCCGCCGATAGTCTTAGTATATCCCTATTGGGGATAAATGTCAATTTTTTAACATGGCTTTTTTCCAGAATAAAAGCAATATTATATGTAAGTGCTTACATTTTTTTGGACAAAACTATTGTAAAATCTGGCAAAACATGTTACACTCACAGCATCAGCAGTTGTTGGATCGTAACAGTTCAGCCCAGGACTTTGCACTTGCTGCAAATTATGGCTTACAAGCCACGTGAAGCAGCGTAGTGGCTGAGGTGCATCAAGCCACGGAACGTGGCTTTGACACCAACGAAGTGGTTTTGCATGGCTTGATGCCTGTAACAGGAAGCCGAAGGCTGAACTGTTACGTTGGATCTATATTATCCCTGTTACCAGTTAAAATGTTGTTACAATTCAGTATTTGTGTATATATGGCATTCATACGCACATATTGTATACACGGCAGATGGAAATTGGCGTGCATACACCGCGTTATGGCTGCCACCATTTTTACATGCTAATGTAAGTGCTTTCACACGTGTCACATCCATACTGAACTTTGCGCAACACGCAGTGCTCCAGGATGGGCACAGCATAAAATGCCTGCCCTGGACAATATTTTCATTTAGGAGGTTACATATGCACGGAAATGTTATCGTCGGCCAGTCCGGCGGACCCACGTCAGTCATCAATTCAAGTCTGGTAGGTGTTTATAAGACAGCACGCGGCCGCGGCGCCAGGACAGTATATGGTATGCTGCATGGAGTGAAAGGGCTTCTGGACAGGCAGTATGTCGATTTGTCCGCACATATCCGGTCCGATTTGGACATTGACCTTTTGAAGCGCACGCCATCGTCATTCCTCGGCTCCTGCCGCTACAAGCTCCCCGAAATCCGTGATGGCAAGGAGACCTATGACAAGATATTCCAGATATTGGAAGAACTCGATATCGAGGCGTTTTTCTATATCGGCGGCAACGACTCCATGGACACGATCAAAAAGCTTTCGGACTATGCCATCCTGATTAGCAGCGACATCAAGTTCATGGGTGTGCCAAAAACCATTGACAACGACCTCGCCTGCACGGATCACACGCCCGGTTACGGAAGCGCTGCCAAGTATATCGCATCTGTCACCAAGGAAATTATCCGGGACGGCCTTGTGTATGACTATCCCGTTATCACCATCCTTGAAATCATGGGGCGCAACGCCGGATGGCTCACTGCCGCCACGGCGCTTTCCGCAGGCGAGGACTGCGAGGGCGTTGACATGATTTACCTCCCCGAGGTCGCGTTTGACATTGACGCGTTCATGGAAAAGGTCAAACAGCTCTGCCAGAACAAGCGCTCGGTTGTCATTGCCGTGTCCGAGGGCATCAAGGTTGCCGACGGACGCTATGTCTTTGAGCTCAAGGACCACGTGGAATTTGTCGACGCATTCGGGCACAAGCAGCTCCAGGGCGCCGCAAAATTCCTGGCAGACAAGGTCGGCGCCGAGTTTGGTGTCAAGACGCGCGCCATTGAGCTGAGCACATTACAGCGCTGTGCCTCACACATGACCTCCCGCGTCGACATCACCGAGGCATTCCAGGTGGGCGGCGCCGCAGTCAAGGCAGCTTTCGAGGGCGACACCGGAAAGGTCGTCGTGCTGGACCGTGTCTCCGAGGATCCCTACATCTGCACGACAGGCACGCAGGATGTCCACAAGATTGCCAATATCGAGAAGAAAGTCCCGCTGGAGTGGATTACGCGCGACAACACCTATGTGTCAGACGACCTGATTCACTATATCAGACCCCTGATACAGGCGGAACTGTCCCCCGTCATGGTGGACGGACTGCCAAGGCACCTGCGGCTGACGCTTTAAAAATCCCAAAACGGGGCAGGGAAGACTGATATTTCCCTGCCCCGTTTTATTATGCACACGGACGCCCGGCGCACGAGCAGGGAAGAATAAATCTTCCCTACTCGGTTGCAACCGTAGATGCTATCAGCTGCATGTTTCCCTGAAGCTGTGCCTTTCCGAATCCATTCGGAAGGATGAAATGGTCGCCCTTCTTAATGAGCTGTCCGTTTATCAGTCCGTCGCCCTCAACGACACTCATAACCAGGAACGGATAATCCTGCGAAACCTCCATGCTTCCGTCCACATCAAGCTTCCATACCTGATAATAGCTGCACGCAATCAGGCGGTTCATCACGTTCTTTTCGCCCCCGGCAATATTGATGACGCTCTCCTCCACCGATTTTGCAGGCACGGTAATGACATCAATGCTCTTCTCGATATGGAGCTCACGCGGTTTTCCATCCTGAAGACGGTTGTAGTCATACACGCGGTACGTGATGTCGGAATTCTGCTGGGTCTCAAGAATCTCGATGCCGCCCTTTATCGCATGGACGGTACCCGGGTCAATCTGGATAAAGTCCCCTTTCCTTACCGGAACCTCGCGCAGGAAATCATCCCACCTGCCTCCGTGAATCATGTCCTCAAGCTCCGCCTTGTCCTTTGCGTTGTGCCCAATGACGAGTGTCGCCCCCTCCGGTGCGTCAAGGATGTACCAGCACTCTGTCTTTCCAAGGGAACCGTTCTCATTCGTCCCGGCATAATCATCATTGGGATGCACCTGGATGCTCAGGTCGTCATTCGCGTCAATAATCTTGATTAACAGCGGGAATCGGTCACCCTCCACATTTCCAAAAAGCTGCGGTTCCTCCGTCCACAGCCGGCTCAGGCTCTTTCCTGCAAAGACGCCCTCCCTGACCGTGCAGTCCCCGTTCGGGTGTGCGCTCACTGCCCAGCACTCGCCAGTGTTGTCTCCCGGTATTTCATAGCCCCACTTGCTGCCGAGCTTGTTCCCGCCCCATATCATCTGCTTGAATACGGGGTTCATGTACAATATTTCCTTGTTCGCGTTCTCACTGTTCATACGCAGTATCCCTCCGTTCGTCTCTATTACCTTCTGGTACCAGAAAGCGGAATCCTTCGCGATGCGCTTCTGCGTCGTAAAGTCCACATGCACAATGCCAAAGCGCTCGTTGTAGCCCTTGTCCCACTCAAAATTGTCCAGAAATGTCCACAGGAAATAGCCCCTGATGTCTGTTCCCTCATCATAGGATTTCTGCAGCTGTGACAGATACTGGTCCAGGAAGTCAATCCGGTTGCTGTCGTGCACACATCCGTCCGCAGAAACCTGGTCATGGCAGGACATTCCGTTTTCCGTGATGTAAATGGGCATCTGGTAGCGCTCATATAAAAACTTTGTTCCCCAGTACAGGCACTCGGGCGTAACCGGCCAGTTCGCTGCCGTCCGCGGAAATCCCGCATGCCTGCCCACATACTCCGGCTTTCCATCCGCACCCATCCTGATATAATATCCATTATAAATGTTCTGCCCCATAAAATCAATCGGCTGGTGAATCAATTCCATGTCCGCATCCGTAATTTCCGGCAGATATTCCCTGTATTTCGCAAGCCCCTCCGCAGGGTACCTTCCAAGGAACACGGGATCCGCAAACCATGCCACGTTCCATGTCCAGTTCTCTATCGGCTGGTCAAAACCAAAATAAATACGCTTTGCCGCCTCGATATCCTGCGGCTTGTCCGTATAGGGATATGCCACCCCGCATGTCGGGGCATATCCGATTTTAACAGGCTGCCTGGCATACCTGCGCAGCTGCTTCACCGCAGTTCCATGGGCGCGCAGCGCATTGTGCGCCACCTGGAATACCTCCGCAGGTTTCAGCTTCAGCCCGGGAGCATGCACGCCGCTAAGATGCCCAAGGCCGACGAAGCACTGCGGCTCATTCAACGTGATGATATATTCTGACAAATCGCTGAAATTTTCCGCCACCACTTTTGCGTATTCGCCAAACCATCCGATAATGTCCTCATTGAGCCATCCGCCTTTTTCCTGAAGCGCCTGCGGAAGCTCCCAGTGATACATCGTGATGTATGGCACAATGCCGTTCTCTATCATGCAGTGCATCATACCCCTGTACAGCGCGACCGCCTTCTCGTTGACTTTCCCTGTCCCTTCCGGGATGATGCGCGCCCAGCTCAGGGAGAAACGGTATGCCTTCACGCCGAGCAGCCGCATCATTGCAATGTCTTCCCTGTATCTGTGAATATGGTCGCACGCCACATCCGCATTCTGGTTGTTCCATACCCTGCCTTCACCGGCAAATACGTCCCAGATGCACTTTCCTGCGCCGTCCTGTGCATCCCTTCCCTCTACCTGATAGGAGCTGCTTGCCACGCCCCACACAAAATCATCTCTAAACATACTTTTTCCCTGTACTCTTTCTTAATTCGTTATATAAACTTTTTGAGGTAACCCGATAACACTTCTGCCGCCTGCTTATGGCAGAGGTATCCGGGATGTTCCCTTGAACCGACACTCTCATCTGTCATGTCCGGCAGCTGGAGATAAGATACCTTGCCATCACCGGACTCCTGCGCATACGCTGCTACCGCCTCGCAAATGTACATCTGGAAATCAATCCCAATCATCCCATAGCACCATACAATGCGCGCCCTGGGATTACACGCCCGGATTAGAACCAGAAAGTCCTTCACTGCCTGCTGGAATACCCGGACATCATCCATGTGGCAGGAGCCGTCCGGATTCCTGCGCATCTTATGGCGCGCACCTGTTTTTTCATCCACCCACTCCGGCTGGTCAAACGAAGCGGCATCATTGGTTCCCAGGTTCACAATGACAAAGTCCGGCTGCCAGTCCTCAAATTCATGCTGCTGGTTTCCACCAAGGCGTTCATTCTCCGGGCCAGGCATCACGCCGCATATCTGCCTGTAATACTTTGGCAGGGCGCCCCCCGGGTTATTGTCCCACGTATTATGGACACCCCATCCGCTCTGGGAATAGACGCGGTACTCCGCATCCAGAATCCGGGCTGTCTGGTACGCGTAGCTTTTCACCGCGGAGAAAAACATCGGAATCCAGTCCACCTCCTGCTTCGCACCAATCAGACCCTCGCCCGATGTAATGCTGTCGCCGATAAATTCAATCTTCAATGCCTTGTCCGCAACCGGAAGAAACGCCCCGTCATGGCGGAATGCATGAATATGGATGTAAGAGCTGCCGTCATCACTCATTGCCTGCAAGTCCTTATAAAAACGGACATTCTTGACACTTTCCGGACTCATTCCCCGGAAAAGCGGCACCCAGTACCTGCCCTTTTGCAGCATCTGCCTGCCTACCCAGTCCCCGTTTACCGTATAGCTGAACCACGGCTCGTAGACATCATAGGTCACCTCAATCTCCACCCAGAATTCGGAACCGGTCACATTGCACTCAAATCCGCTTGCCGTCCAGAAAAGCGTCAGTGGTTCCCTGCATTTTGTCGTCCGCCCATGTACTTTCATCTGCGGTACTTCTTTTATCTGTGTCTCCCTGAGCATTGTCATCCTCCTCTATAAAATAACGTAACAGTTTAACCCAGGACTTTGCATTTACTGCAAATTATGGCTTACAAGCCACGTGAAATAGCGTAGTGGCAGAGATGCATCAAGCCACGGAACGTGGCTTTGACACCAACGAAGTGGTTTTGCATGGCTTGATGCTTGTAACAGGAAGCCGAAGGCTGAACTGTTACAAAAGAACGCCGAATTTCGGCGTTCTTTATATAGATTATCGTATTCCGATTTCTGTATCGGATGCAGACACCTTGCTGTTGCTCTTGATGTAGTCGACAATCTCGTCAATCTCCGTGAATGCAAGTCCGACATAGCTATCAGCCGCACCGTAATAAATCGCAATCTTTCCGGACTCTGAATCATGGATGGTTGCGCATGGGAAGCATACGTTGGGAACAAATCCCCTCTCCTCATACCACTCTTCCGGCGTGAGCAGGAAGTTCTCGCAGCGGTACTTGACAATAGAAGGATTGTCGATGTCGAGGATTGCCCCGCCAATGGAGTACACATATCCGTTGCAGGTTCCTGATACGCCATGGTAGAACAGCAGCCACCCTTCGCTTGTCTCAATAGGCGCTGCGCCGCCGCCAATCTTGAGGGACTCCCACCACTCATTGCCTTTGCCCATCACATGCCTGTGCTTGCCCCAGTAAACCATATCCGGACTCTCGCTCACAAAAATATCACCAAACGGTGTGTGCCCGGAATCAGAAGGACGGCTCAGCATCATAAAGTTGCCGTTAATCTTTCTCGGGAACAATACAGCGTTCCTGTTAAACGGAAGGAACGGGTTCTCAATCCGTGTAAATGTCTTGAAATCCGTTGTCTTTGCCATGCCAATTGCCGCGCCGAAGAAATCCTGGCACCAGATAATATAGTAGGTGTCCTCTACCTTTACAAGGCGGGGGTCATATGCATATACCGGCATGAACGGCTTTCCTTCCTCATCCACAAAGTCAATCTTGTTGGAATTGAAATCCCAGTGGATGGCATCCTTGCTGTGTCCAAGATAGATATAAGGAATACCGTTTGTCTGCTCGCCGCGGAATACCCCGATAAATTCACCTTCATATGGGATTACCGCACTGTTGAATATTCTCGCAACACCCTTTACCGGGTTTCTTCCGATAATCGGATTCTCATTGTACCGCCAGATTGGCGCGTCAGGATTTCCTGTAGTCTTTCCGTCTTTTCTATCCTGCCATGGCACATTTGGCACCGCCGGGCTAATCATTTTTACTTTGCTCATTATAAAATCCTCCTTGTTTTCTTTATTATTTTTTTCCAGAGCCGATTACCGACACAAGATAAAATGGTACTTTGTCGTCCGCATGTGTCTCAACCAGCTCAATGTCAACATGGTGCTTTCCACTGGGAAGGTGTTCTGCAATCGTATCAAGGTGCAGGCTGTCCCCCCAGGTTTCCTCGAAATTTCCGTCGAGGATTTTTGCATTGTCCGCATCGCCGTCCACCACTGCCCGCGCAATACACGTGGGTTGTGCAACCGACTTGCGGTACTGTACGCCTATACAGCTTCCCTCGATATCAAAGCCGATATGTGCGCCTTTTTTGTCTGCCGTCCATCCGCGCCGGAAAATTTCCCGGATGTCATGCTGCGGCTGACCGTCTATCGCAAAGCCGTCATTTTCTGTCAGGACAGCCTCACTGTTATCATTTTGGATTCTTACAGAGTCTTCATAAGCATTTTCTGTCACCGGCGTCATTTTCCGCACATCGAGATGATTATCAGCTGCCTCAGTTCCTGCTTCCAATTCCTCGTAAACCATCTCCAGAAAGCTTATGATAACCTCTGACATAAGCCCATGCCCCTCATCATTGGGGTGGAGGTCGTCTTCCGTGATATCACGGCTTGTGTAGGTGCCATCCAATATCTTCTCATACAATGTCGGTTTCATGCTGACACACGGCAGTTCATATGCCTTTCCAATTTTAATATGCTGCGCCTGTGCATTGACACCGTCATCGTACCGCACACTGTTGACAATCAATATAGCAGGATTCGTCTTATAACTGTATATTTTCCGAATCAGCCCTTCGTAGGTCTCTAGAAAATGTTCATTGTCATCATCATTCACGCTAAACTCAACTACTGTAAAATCAATGTCCTTTGACAGCAGGTCACTGTCAGCCCTCGCCACGCCAAACTGGGAGGTTGTCCCCCCGATTCCGGCATTGACATAGGTAATTTCGGAATCCGGAAACTTCTCACACCACCATTGATATACAAGATACGCATAACAGGTTTCCGGAGTGGAGGATAAACAGCCTTGTGTTATGGAACCTCCCAAAAATCCCACGGTGATTGCCTCACCGCGCATCGCTCTCTTCATCACTCTCTCAATTCGATAAAGGTTTCCCTTATTCATAACGCCCTTCCGGCAGTCGATTCCATATTTTTGTGCACGCATCTGTCCATCCCCACTTCCATAAACTCTTATACAGCTGCCAAATTCCATCCGAAAAATCAGCAATTCCTATTTTGCCATATATTCCAGGTTTTTTCTGATAAAGTCACATCGCTGCTCCACGCACTTGACAGAGCGCAGCGCATCCTCCGGTGTGTTAAATACATAGTCAACAAGCTTATCTATCGTTGTCGTTGCAACATGAAGCCTTGTGTCGCTGGATGCATAATAAATATATACATCACCGTTGTCCCTTGCAATCGCGCCGTTGGTAAAGACCACATTTGACACGTCCCCGACTCTCTCCGCGCCAAGCGGTGCAATCAGGAACCCGCCCGGCTCCGCAATCACCTTCGTCGGCTCGTCAAGCGCCGTGGCAAACGCATAAATGACATAGCGCAGTCCTGCCGCTGTATTCCTGACGCCGTGTGCAATGTGAAGCCAGCCCCTGTCCGTCTTAATCGGCGTTGCGCCGGCACCGTTCTTTGCCTCCGTAATCGTGTGGTACTTTCTCTTGCTCGTGATAATCTCCTCATCAATGACTGCATGTGTGATATCCTCGCAGAGCCCGAACCCGACACCGCCGCCGCTTCCCGTGTCAATAAAGTCATCCATCGGCCTTGTGTAGAACGCATACTTACCGTCCACAAACTCCGGATGCAGCACGACATTTCTCTGCTGCGGGGAACGCAGCGTCTTTAAGTTCTCAAGCCGCTCCCATGTCTTTAAATCCTTCGTCCTGACAATCCCTGCCGCCGCCACTGCCGCGGACAGGTCATTGACCTTCGTGTCCTTGCTCTCCGAGCAGAATACGCCATAAATGTAACCATCCTCGTGCTTTGTGAGACGCATGTCGTACACGTTCGTTTCCTCCGGGCACACATCGTCCAGAAGAACCGGGTAATCCCAGAAGCGGAAACCGTCAATGCCATTGTCGCTCTCCGCCACTGCAAAGAATGATTTTCTGTCATTTCCCTCAACCCTTGCCACCAGGTAGAACTTGCCGTTTAACTCAATCGCGCCGGAATTAAATGCGCAGTTCACACCAAGCCGCTCCATGAAATACGGGTTGGTCTCCGGATTCATGTCATACTTCCAGAATGGAGGAATATGGTCGCGCGTCAGTACGGGGTACTCATAGCGGTCATAGATGCCATTGTAAAAATCGCTCTTGACATTTTTGCGGTTTACAATCTCCTCATATCGTTTCATAACCATTGCTTTATTTTCATCAAATAATTTACTCGTCATGCTAACCTCCGAATTACTTCAAAACACATTCTGCCATTATGATACGGGCATTTCCATGGTTCCACGATTGGCTGTGTCTCGTCCGGTGTCCCGTCCGCTTTCACACGCCAGTACCATTCCCTGCCATCCTTATAACCGTCCCGCCTGTCAATCAGGCAGTCCTTGATAAACTGCCAGACATCCTGCGCAGCGGTAAGGTACTCCTCCCTGCCGGTCTTTTCGTATCCGTTGAGGAATCCCACGACGGTCTCCGCCTGTACCCACCAGATGCGCCATTCGTTCACGACACCCTTCTCACACTCATTTGCAAGCGAGGAACCGTTGAACGCCACCTTGTAAATCTGATTGGTCAGGTCCTTTGTGATGGGTGACATCTTCTTTTCATATTCCGCGTCACCCAGGACCTCGACGCTTCTGTCCGTCAGCCATGCCGTCTCAATGTCGTGCCCATAGGAGTGCAAATCAATAATGGAGTTCCACTTGTCGTCAAAGAATACTTCCTGACGGTGCAGCGCGGGATTGTAAACCTTCGTGGCAATAATGTCCATCATCCACTTAATCTTCTCCGCTACCTTCTCGTTGTGGTCAACCCTGTAAAGTTCTGTGTACGCCTCAAACACATGGAGCAGCGTGTTCATTGTCCTTGATGCCATCACACCGTTCTCTGAAAGCTTGTCATTGTCAATCTCATGGAAGGATTCGTCAAAGGCTTCCTTATATCCAAGCTCGTCTCGCATCTTCCCCTCTATCAGGTCATAGAGCTGATACGCCATGTCCAGCGCCTCCCTGTCCCTGCTTGCCTCATAGTAGGAAGACAGCGCGTAGATGGAGAATGCCTGGTTGTATGTATGCTTCAGGGTTTCGGCAGGCGTACCGTCATAATTGACTGACCAGTACACGCCGCCGTTCTTTTTGTCCCAGCATGCATCCTTCAGAAATGCAAAACCGTGTGCTGCCTCCTCAAGAAGGCTGATATCCTTTAAAAGGGTATATGCATTTGCAAAAAACCATGTGATGCGGCTGTTCAGTATGCATCCCTTGACTGCTTTCCTGTCTGCCTTTAAATCATATCCGAGATAGCCTGTATAGCCGCCATTCTCATCATCCCTCAGACTTTTCCAAAATGGTATGATATCTTTTGTGAGGTGTCTGATTACCTCTGAATGCATTTCCATGTTAGCCATATTTAGCCTCCTAACAACAAGAAATATTTAACTATATTTATCTTAACAATTAATCTGTGAGACTGCAACTAGGCAATATCCCGAAACTATTTGTCTATTTGTAACAATGATGCTGTTCCAGTAAACATCATCCTTTGACCGCACCGGCCGTAAGTCCGGAATAAATCTGGTTCTGGAATGCGATGAATAAAATCAGCGCCGGAAGCAGTGTCATGATAACACCTGCACAAATCAGGTTATACTGGTTGCCAAATGGTCCCGTGAAGGTATAGAGTGCAAGGGAAACCGTCTTTAAGTCAGGCTTTGTCAGATAAAGCATCGCATTATAGTACTCGTTGTAGATACCTACGCCCTTTAAAATCGCACAGGTAACGATAGCCGGCTTCAGGAGCGGGAACAAAATCTTATAAAAAATCTTGAAGTAGCTTGCGCCGTCCATAAAAGCCGATTCGTCCAGTGACACGGATATGTTCTCAAAGAACTGGATAAATACGTAAATTGAGATGACGTCCGTACCCATGCTCAGGATGATGTAGCCGTATAACGTATCGATAAACTTGAGCTGGAACATCAGCTGGTATGTAGCAACCTGCATCGCAATACCCGGAAGGAGTGTCGCAAAGAGGAACAGGCTGCGGATCAGTCCGTTGCCTGGGAACTTAAAGCGGTTCAGGACATATGCGATCATCGAACCAATCAGCACAGAGCCGACCACAACACAGATTACAATAAGCGCAGAGTTCAGAAACGCCCTGCCCATGCCGCCATCGCGGAATGCCGTCACGAAGTTCTCAAAATTAAACCAGTTTTCCGGCGGTGTCATTACGTTTGTATTTTCATACTCTGTCTTCGTTTTCAGCGCCGTGATGACACAGGAAACGATAGGCAGCAACGCGATAAAAGAGAAAAATACGACTGAAAAATACTTGACAAATATCCATAAATATTTCTTAAACGCCTGTCCTGCTGTCATGCCTATGCCCCCTTCCTTGCATTCAACTTCGCAATCTGTCTTTCACGCCTTGCCGCAGCGCCCCTGTCCTCATCTTCCCCGCTCTTAAACACATACTTGAAGAAGAGCTTCTGGAGAATCGTTGCCGCAAAGATAATCAGCAGGAGTACAACCGCCATCGCGGATGCCTGGCCAATCTTCTGGCTGGTGTGTGCCACTTCATGCATCTTTACGAAGTATGTCGCCGTGCCGTTTGCACCCTTTGACGCGATAACGTATGCAGGCTCAAATGCACTGAGCGAACCGGTGATGGACATAATCAGGTTCAGCATGACGATGGTCTTGATGCTCGGCAGCATGATGTACTTAAACTGCTGCCATTTATTTGCACCGTCCAGCTCTGCCGCCTCATAAAGGGACGCATCCACGGACATCATCGCACCGATGAACAGCACCATGTTCTGTCCGAAATATTTCCAGACGCTGGTTGCGACGAGCGACCAGTTGTTGATGCCCTGATCCCTGAGCCAGTACGGAAGACTTTCAATGTTAATTCCCAGCCAGCCAAGAACCGTATCAAGAACGAATCCCCTTGTATAAAAGAACTTAAATATAAATCCGATTGCAATACCGTTTATCAAGAACGGGAAGAACATACAGCCCTTAAAGAAGTTTCCGCCTTTTACCTTAAAGCAGAATATCGTGGCAAGATAGAGCGCCAGTGCCAGCTGGAATACTGCGCCTGCCATATAGTAGACTGACAGGAACAAAGACCGGAACAAATCTTTTTTCCGAAATACATCCGCATAATTTTTCAGTCCGACAAACCCCTTTACGCGGGTGTAGCTTCTGTCATAAAAGCTGAATTTAAACATCTCGACGAACGGATAATAGGTAAAAATAAACAGCAGCGCCAAAGGTATGATTGAAAATAATACAATGATAATTGTCTGCTGTCCCTGCCGGCTTCTCAGCCACTTCTGGAAATTAAATGGTTTTTTTGTCTCAGTCCTAGCCAATACAATCCCCCTCCTTTTCTGGAAAAATTCCCCATGTTACTACATGTTACGCTTTTTGGGATTTATGGCTTGCAAACATAACGCCTGCAAGCCATATACCATCATAATAATCGGGTTAATTGATTCAATTACTCTGTAACATCCACGCCGAGTGCTGCCTGTGCATCGTTCCACTTCTGTGTCCAGTCTGCCATAATGTCGTCATATGTCATGGAACCCGTAGCTGCTGCCTCAACGATTTCCTGAACCTTGCGGTCACCGCCGTTGTTGAAGTTGAGCTCGCACTCAGCGTTCATCTGGTTCATCAGATCTGCCTCGTCGTCCGGCGCTGCCACGTTCTCAACAACCTCAACACCGTCAAACGCGAAAGAAGTAGGAGCTGTCTTGGAGATTGGATATCCACCCTCGTTATCACACCATCCGGACTTCTCAACCATCCACTTTACGAATACCATTGCTGCTGCCTGGTTGTCTGCTGAGCTTTCTTTGTTGATGCCATAGCTGTAGTCAGGACCTGCCGTAGCGTACTGCTTGCCGCCTACAGAGATAGGGAACGGCATATATCCGATGTCGCCGCCGTTTGCATCTGCTTCCTTCATCTGTGCAACTGCCCATGAGCCAAGTACCATTGTACCAATCTCACCTCTGTTAATCATGCCCTTGCAGCCTTCCCAGTCTGTCGTGGTATAGTCATCCTCTGTCAGTCCGTTTGCAACTGCATCGTAGAGAATCTTGTACAGTGCATATGCGCCTGTCTCATCTCCGTTATCCTTGAACGGTTCTGCCTGATGTGCAAACTTCTGGTTTAACCATGTTGTGTCGCCTGTCGTGATGGCGCCGAGATATGCATCCCACTGTCCGCCCATTGTCCAGCCTGCTGCATAGTTTGTGTAAAGAGGAATTGCGTCTGTGTTGTCCTTAATCTGCTGTAATGCCGCGATAAACTCTGTCGGTGTCTTTGGAATCGCCGTGATACCTGCATCCTCGAAAACTTTCTTATTATAAAGAAGTCCCTGTGCATTTCCCATGTACCCGATACCATAGCAGTTTCCATCCAGCTTCCACTGGTCTGCAAAGTTGATGTACTCTGACATCTCGTCCACTGTTCCGTAAGGGATAAAGTAATCAGACAGCTGTACCATGTCGATTGCCGGGATAAACATTACATCGCCCCATGCATCGCCAGTCGGCAGTCTCAGCAGCGCTGTCTCGGCATAGTCCGTGATACCTTCTGTCTCAACAGTGATGTTCGGATAATCCTGGTTGAATGCCTCGATGTACTTTGCCATGGATCCGTCCTGCTCACGGTCTGTCTTGTGGTGGATAAACTTGATTGTTGTAACAAGGTCTGTGTAATCCTCGCCAAGTGTGATGCCTGCATATGTAAGTCCGCCTGCCGCATCTGCGTCTCCTGCGGTGTCTGTGTCTGCTGCCGTGTCTCCTGCGTTGTCTGCCGCTGCACTGTTATCTGCTGACGCGCTTGTGTCTGCCGCCGGCTTGTTGTCTGTCGCCGTGCTGCTGTCTGCCGCCTTGTCATCTCCGCCGCATGCTGTCAATGACATTGTCATTACTGCTGCCATTCCGAGTGCCATAAGTCTCTTTAACTTCATAGATGAAACCTCCCTTTAAAAACTTTTATTTTTTAATTTTGTTCTTTGTTACTCGTTAACTTGTTTGTTAACTTGTTTTTAGTTTAATTTAACTTTATCTTTAAGTCACCATGTAAAATTGACTGTTATATCCAATTATTGCTTTTTTTCGTCATTTCCTCTATTTTGCTAATTTCTATTTGTCATTTTTATATATTTTGCATATTGAATTCCATTTTATTGCTTAAAAAACACTTAATTTTTAGCTCTATATTTAGCTAAACTATTTTCTTTTTCGTATAATTTCGTATTTTTCACGATTTTACACTCCAATATTTATATTTTTATTCTTTTCTTGCATGTCGTCTTGTAAAAGTTTATAATAATTGCATACTTATATTATATTTTTAAGATTTTTGAACACTCCTGATGTCCCACATTTTTTGAATATGCCATTTCAGAAAGGAGCACTGTTTCCAGATGACACAGAAATTATTTTCGACACAGTTTTTTGGCAGCCTGATTTCGTCAGAAACCAGCAACCGCTTCTCCCTGTCCGATTATTTTGAGGACGCGTACAGCAGGGAGTATGATTTTTGCAGCTACCTTCCATACGAATTATGCCACAGGAGCGTCTCTGTCACCTCACCCTTTTCCTACGAGGCGGCAAGGCTGGACGCCCTCTGCATCCTCCACACGTCAAAGGGCGCCGGCAGGCTTTACTGTGAAAACAAAAACGGCATCAACGCGGCATATGACCTCACCAAAGGCACACTTGCCATCATTGACTGCCGTAAAAACCACAAGCTCCTCTGCCGGCACAACATCTGGGAATACACGATATGCTTTGTAAGCACCTCCGTCCTGGAATTCTACTATCAGAAAATTTTGTCACTGGGAAATTTTATATACAGACTGGATAAATATCCGGATGTGCGCACCGCATGGGAACAGGTTCTGAGAAATACCGTCGATGATGAGCTTCACGGCGTCATGCGTTCGCGGGAGCTTGTGAATTTCTTCACGCAGCTCTATCTGGTGCGGACCGTTGAGCAGACCGGTTCCTACCACATCCCGTCCTATATTGCGGATATGCGCCAGAAATTTGACCAGTCATATGAAAAACCGTACGCCCTCGACGAGCTTGCGCTGGAATACGGTATCAACAAGTTCCGCCTGTGCCGCGAATTTGCAAAGTATTATGAATATACACCGATACAGTACCTCAACAAGGTACGCATTGACCAGGCAAAGAAGCTGCTTCTTGAAACAGATGAAAAGATTGTGGAAATCAGCCAGATGATAGGCATCGAGAATACCAACCATTTTATCCGGCTGTTTAAAGAAAAAACCGGTGTCACCCCGCTCACTTACCGCAAAGAAACACCAGTTATCCCTTAATTTATTTTTTTGACCGTGCTGCGCTCGATTATCCTGCCGTTTACAATGTGCACACCCACGTTGACGGAAATATTCTCAATGCGCTTTATGATGCACGACAGTGCAATCCTCGACATTTCCCCCATGTCAACCATGTATGTCGTAATTTTGGAATCCCCATACTCGGCATACAGGTAATCGTCGTAACCGACTACCGAAATGTCCTCAGGCACCCGGTAATTCCGCTCCTCCAGCTGTTTTATCAGCGCATATGCCGTCACGTCATTATTGCAGACAAACGCGGTCGGCATATCATTTGGAAGCTGCAGCTTATACTCAAGCCCGATTACTCCATCGTTGTAATCCCTGTCCTTGATAATCCAGTCCTGCCGCTGCTCGATGCCGTTCTCCATCAAAGCCTTGCAGTAGCCAAAATATCTGTCCGTAATGCTCTCCGTAAACATTAGCGACCCCACAAATGCAATACGCGTATGCCCATTCTTAATCAGGTAATCCGTCATTCGGTGCATCCCGTTGAAGCTTGCAGACACAATACAGTCGAACACTTCCTCGTCATCATAAAAATCCATAAAGACCATCGGTATCTTTTTGTTCTGGTACAGCATCTTCAGGTAATCCGTCCGCGGTCTTCCAATTATAATGATTCCGTCAACCTTTTGTTTTTCCGTAATCAGTTTTGGCGGGACGAGATTGTGCTCGTCATAGCTTGATATCACTTCAAGCATGGAGAAACAACTCTTTTTTACCGCACGCGTAGCAAGCTCCTGATACATTTTCCAGTAAAATGATGCAAATTTGGTAAAATACTTCTCAAAAGTAATGACGCCAATGGTATAGGATCTCGCCCGTCCCGTCGACGACGCATGAATCGGCGTGTACCCCATCTCGTCGGCAAGTTCCTTGATTCTTGCACGCATCTCCTCGCTCACGCCCTTCTGGCCGGACAGTGCCTTGGAGACCGTGACAACACTAACCCCTACCCTCTCCGCTATATCTGCAAGCTTCACCGCTTTTACCATCGTTATTTCCCCCGTTCTGCTTTCTCGTAATGAATGTGTTTATATGGATGCCCGCGGCAAATGAATTTTGCCGCGGATATCGCGCCAGCCGCACACTGAAGGCTGCGCTGTTACGTTTTTATACCGCAATCAGGGAAATCAGCCTTGCCTTGAAATCCCCCCACGGATTCGGCACCAGCAGGCCTGCCTTCATAAGCATTTCCCCGCTGTAAACCCTGTCCTCTATATTGTCGTCATTTACAAATGACACATTGTAGCGTTTTCCTGCATCAAGCCCTTTTAGCAGTATGCGTCTTGACTTAAAGTTCGCCCTGTTCAGAACCTGTACAAACGTGACAAGCGACTGCTTCCTGTCGCCGCTCACAACCTGCCAGCAGTCAAATTTGTGATTCTGCGAATAGGAAGCAATGCGGTAATAGTCGCCCTCCCTCACCAGGTCATTATACTTGTGGTACATCGCGACCTGTCCGGGAATCATGTCCCTGTCCTCCTGCGGAATTTTCGTCACGTCAAGCTCGTACCCAAATGTTCCCGCCAGCGCCACGATACCGCGTGTCTCAAAGGGCGTGACACGCCCCACCGTATGGTTCGGGCAGTCAGAGACATGCGCCCCCATCGTCGACAGCGGGTACAGCAGCGCGGTTCCCTCCTGTATCTCGAGACGCTCGATTGCGTCCGCGTCATCCGAGCACCATATCTGCGGGCTAAAATACAGCATACCCGGGTCAAAACGTGCACCGCCGCCCGAACAGTTTTCCAACAGGAGGTGCGGAAATTCCTTTGTCAGCCTGTCCTGCATCTGGTACACCGCAAGCACATAGCGGTGGTAAAGCTCACCCTGCCTGTCCGCCGGGAGTCCGTAACTGCCGATGTCCGTAAGCTGCCTGTTCATATCCCACTTGACATACTCGATGTTGGCGCTCCTGAGCACGGATGCCACCTGCTCATACATGCAGTCCACAACCTCCTGCCGTGACAGGTCAAGCACAAACTGCTGGCGCGACTCCGTCCCCGGCCTGCCCGGAATGGCAATCGCCCAGTCCGGATGTTCCCTGTAAAGGTCGGAGTCCGGCGATATCATCTCCGGCTCAAACCAGATACCAAACTTCATGCCAAGCTTGTTCACCTCGTCGACGAGGTATTTCAGGCCGCCTTTTATCTTTTCCTCATTTACCTTCCAGTCACCAAGCGCACAGTCGTCGGCATTTCTCCTGCCAAACCAGCCATCGTCCATGACAAGCATTTCAACGCCAAGCTTAGACGCCTCCCGCGCGATGGACAGGAGCTTCTCCGTGTTAAAGTCGAAGTAGGTCGCCTCCCAGTTATTGATTAAAACCGGTCGCTTTTTATCCTTGTATTCACTGCGGATCAGGTGCTTTTTGTACAGCCTGTGGAACGCCGCCGTCATCGCGTCAAATCCCTTGTCCGTGTACACCATGACAACCTCCGGCGCCTGGAAGTTCTCGCCGCTTTCCAGCTTCCAGCAGAAATTCTCGGGATGGATTCCCATTGTCATGCGAACATAGTCAAACTGTGTCACCTCCGCCTGCGCACGGAAATTGCCGGAATACACAAAATTCATGGCATATATCTCACCGTTTTCCTGTGTCGTGTTCTTGTCGACAAGCGCAAGGAACGGATGGTCCTGATGGCTGGATTCCCCGCGGAACGAGCTGACGCCCTGAATTCCATATCCAAGCGTCTTCCTCTGGATATGGCGCTCACGTGCCCAGCTGCCATGCAGCGACACCATGTCGTAGTCCCTGTTGTCCATGTCAATGCATGCCGAATATACCTTTGTCAGATAAAAATGCCCTGTGCCGGTATTGGTCACACGGACGCTTCTCGTAATCACATCCACATCATGGAATACCGTGTAAAGCAGCTCCACCTGCATCCCCACATACCTGTCCTCGCACAGAAGCTTCAGCGTCGTGCATTCCTCCTCCGTCCCAAACGTTGCAGGCAGCCCTTCCAGCTTTGGCTTTCCTGGCACAATCTCATGCGAGACATAGGAAAGCATTGCCCCCGCATGGCCGCCTGCCGTGCGGATGCCGATACAGCCCTCCCTGTAATCCCCCAGGCCGGATGCCGGGTATTCAAACGGAAAACAGTCATAAAACGAACAGCGCTCCCTGTTATTCTTGCCCGGGACAAACGGTGGCTCGCCCGTCCTCATCAGATAGGACGCATCCATGTCCTCCAGCTTTCTTCCATAGTAAATGTGCCCGACAAAATTTTCCTCATCCACAATCCCGATCATATAGGTCGTATTGGGCGTGTCCAGCTTAAATACCCGCTCGTTCTCATTGTATGTTATCATCATACAATCCCCCTTCCAAACATCATTCCTTTTATTAAGTTAAAATGAATATTTTTCCTTCTTTTTTACTTATTTTTATCCCCATTTTGGGCAGACAAGGCAAATTTGAAGCCGAAATTTGCCCTGTATATATTAAAGATATCACCTTTTTATAAATTAATCAATTTTTAATGTGTTTTTAGTTTCACATTTTACCTTTTGCACAGATTTCGTTAACTAATTTTAGTAAAATCATTCAGAGTCGTTCGTTTACACATTTCTGGTTATGATAAACTGGTAGTATCATTTTGAAAAGGAGGTTACAAGATGTTAGAAGACAAGAAAATCATGCTGCCGCCGCAGCTTCCTGTCCGGAGATAGAACGCTTCTCCATCGGCTGGAGAATGGGATATGGTGAGGATTATATGATGAAGCGGGACAACTGGTACCTTGCGCTTTCTGACGAGGAATCCAGCGCGTACCGGGAACTGTTCCCCGAACCGCCGACATGGAAGGGCTTCTGGAACGATGATGATGAATGACGCTTCTGTCGGAAAAGGGTGCTTCAGCCAGTGGCAGCACACACCGTTCCACTGCGACGCATCCGACGATATCCTGGTCGAAGCCAGCCCCTATGACGGCATCTGGGGCATCAAAATAGCTGAAACAGACGAAAATGCACACAATCCGCTAAAGTGGCGCGGTCAGAACCTGCTCGGCTTTGCGCTGGTGGAAGTGCGGGACGCGCTCAGGGAAGTCTGCAAAAACGAGCATCTTGCCCCGCAATCACAGACCTGACCAGCTGCCATGCAATGCTGCCCTCCCGCAGGCGGGACAGCGCGTCCTCAAATTTTACCCACTCGGCTGCATCGACCTCTCCTGACAATACAAAATCCTGTTTGTCAACAACTGCCTGAAAGCCAAGCATGAGCATCTCTTTCTTTCCGTAGGGATAACTCTTTATGTATTTCAGGGACTTTACGTGCAGCCCGAGCTCCTCGGCAATCTCACGCGCCACCGTCTCCTCGGCGGACTCCCCGCTTTTCATGACGCCGGCAACGCACACATGGTTCGTCGTCGAGACATAGTTCTGCCGAAGCAGCGCAACCTCGCCGCATTCATTGATAACTGCCGCAATAATGCTGGTCGTGAACATATCCCACAGCGGGACTTCACATTCCACGCAGTATGGAATCACGCCCTCGTCGCCAATCTGTCTCATTTCCGCTTTTTTCCCGCAGTGCGGGCAATAGTTGAACCGCATATGGATACCCTCCTTTCATAATAAAACATCACATTCAACCCCTGTAAAATTCCCAGCCTGCATCGCCTTATCCTCATACATTAATCGAGCAGAGAAAATTTATCTTCCCTACACGTATATCAGACATCCGTCAGCCCTGCTGGCATACTTTATTCCCTTGCCAGTCCCTGTCTATAACAAAAGCTTTTTTGAAACGCAATTCCTTTGCCGCATTATTCCCTGCACTCCGCTGCCTGTATCACCAGTTCCTCCAGCTCTTCCACGGTTCCCCGGAAGACGTTCACATCTATATATTTCTGGTCGCCTGTGTACCCGTCGAGCATGGCGGTGTCCATGTACTGCCAGAAGCTCCACCTGTTGCCAAACAGGACTGCGGGCGGGCAGTAAACGCTGCGCACCCACAGCGGATAGTCCCCAAAATCATCCCGGATATAATCGTTATAGACGGTAAAGGTCGTATAGATGATGGGTTTTATCTGGTAGTGCTGTTCCAGTGTGTCCAGCAGCGCCTTGAGATTTTGCACCACCTCCGCGCGCTCTGGCGGATTGCTCCTTTTGTTCCCATAATATTCCACGTCCACGACCGGCGCAAGCTTTCCATCGAGGTTTCCGACCGTCTCAATAAAGGAATTCGCCTGCTTGTCACCCTCACTGTCAAAACTAAAAAAATGATAGGCGCCCAGGTACAGATGTGTCTGTTCTGCCGCCTGCCAGTTTTCCACAAAGCGGTCGTCTATGTGGGTGCTCCCCTCGGTCGCCTTAATCACGGCAAAGTCAAGATTCTGCCGTGACAGGGTTTCCCAGTCGATTGTCCCCTGATAGTGGGAGACATCCACGCCATGCACCGCATACGTGTCAGCAAGTATCGGATTAATCTTGATGTCCTTGCGCAAAATCAGTATCCCCATCGCAAAAAACACCGTGACAAGCAAAAAAAATCCAGCCGTCCAGAATATTTTCCTTCTGCCGGATTTTTTTGTGCCGGATTTTGCCTGATTTTGCTGTCCTTCTATATTCGTCATCTCATCTATATTCTTTTTATTCTGCTCCATATGCACCTCTGTTTCATGCTGATAATCCCATTATATCCACCATACACTTAGCATAAAACAAACTTGCATCATTTTTGCATCATCTTTTATCCCTGATAACGTATACGCTCCACAATCGACTCCTTTTTGACATTCCTGCTGTTTCGCCCGGATCCCTTTTCCACGGACTACCCAGAACCGTCCAAAATACGCAATATGTTTTGGACTACTCTGGGTATTGTTTTATGCGGCTGGCAGCGCTATGATTAATACAACCCTTACTTCGCAAATCATTAAAACAATTTCAGTCTCTATGAAGACTGACCGCATCAAGCCATGCGGCGCTGCAATGCGAAGGCAGCGTCATTTATATGGCTTGATGTTTTTTGTTTATTTTGCGACAGTTCCTAAGTTTTTTCCACTGCTGTACCGAAATATTTATTGCATATGGTTGATATACCCATCTGATTCTCAACCAGGGCAGATATTATATCATTGGTTTCTTATTTCATCAATGCCCAGAGCAGTCCAAATTTTTTACCTCCTTTTGGACTACTTTGGGCATTGTATTATATTTGCGACAGCGTTATGATAAATACAATCCATACTTTATAAACTATATCAAACCAAATTCAGTCTCCGACCAGGCTGGATTCATTAGACCTCGCATGCACTCTTGTGGTCACAAATACAGGAGTGCATGGATTTGCCTATAAGATTTTATATAGCATGAAGTTGTGGGATGGAAACCAGTCAAACGATTTAAGAAAGAAGGATGCACCGATGAAAAAAATAATGAAAAAGCCCATGAATGCCCTTTTATCCCTTGCACTAACATTAATACTGAGCGCAGCAGTTGTCGTTCCTGCTACAGGCGGCGTAATTTCACCTATGAGTGATGATTTACCAGTTCTTGAATTTTATATCTAATTTCCTTTCAGGCAGGCAGGAAATTTTTCCCTGCCATACGCTGGGCACCTGTCAGCTATCCGACACTCTTCCTCTGGGTGCCCATGCAATCAAGTAGGGGAACAACCTTCTCCCCTACTTGCACGCCGGATGCAGGCAGCTTTAGCTGCATATTTCCTTTCCGCGTCCGTGTGCATAAAAAACTCCATGTATCCGCATAAAGCGAGGTACATGGAGTTTTTTAATCTATTTACATTTTTTACTAATTATTGTCTCCCGAACAGTGCTTTTACTCATCTGACACAATGTGATACATCTTTTGAGAAATTTTTCCCCCTGATAGCCCTGCCTGACAGGAATGTCATTTTTGATACGCTGTTCATAATTCCACACATTATTGTACAGGTTTGCTGCAAGCAAGTTCATCCTATAGCAGTGTATGCTTTCTTTCATGGTGCGCAGGCTGATTTCGTCAGACCGGTCATATTCCCCTATATCGCCATATACATTGGCAGCATTTGTCATAATCGCCTCCCACACGGCAATGTGCTCCGAAATACCATCCTCCTCGATATGCCCGCATATTTTGAGCAGCGCATCATAAGCAGGGCACTCATTGAAGCTGCCCGAATAAATCGCCATATTGAACAGGCACAGTATTTCCGCATTGGTCATGTACAACTCACAGTCCTTCATTGCCACTTCATATGGTATGGTGTATTCCAATACCCTTCGAAACTGTTCGACCGCATCTGCCCCTGTAATCTCCCCTTTTCCATATTTCAGGTTAATCTCTATCCGTTCCCGAAACTGCCTGTTTATCGGATTATCCATGGATATGTACTGGTTCAGCTCATCCAGCAGATTCGCTGTCCTGTCAAAGTCCCGGTTATTGGCACACCGGATTACCTCGTCGACAACTGCAAATGCCCGCACATCCTTGGTGACAATCTGCCACCGCTGATACTCCCCGGACAGGTTCAGCCGCTCAAAAAGCTGTTTCACAATCTCCATCTGCGGTTTTGTGCGCCCCGCCTCAAGCCTGCCGATTGTCTTTTCCGAGCAGATGCCCTCGCAGAGCTTCTTCTTGGTAAGCCCGAGCATCTCACGGCGCCGCTTTATTACATCACTGACACAGTATGCTTCCTTTTGCTGGTACAGGTAGCAGGAGGTCTCCATCCTCCTGTTTGTCCCGCACAGGTCATGCACGAAATCAAGCGCGTCCAGCCATTCCGTCATTGTTTCGACTGTTTCCTCAAGCACCTGCTTTGTCCGCTCGCCCCTGCTGTCCCTGACATCCTGCAAAAGCCTTGTCATCCCTTCCTTCCTGATTTCAAGAAGCTCCCAGAGATAGTACATCCTTCCTGCCATGCGAAGCTGCTCGATTCCCTCATTGCTGAGGCGCAGCAGTTTATTCCAGTCCCTGCTGCCGTCATCCATGCTCTGGTACAGGCAATAGACGACCTTGGGATAAATTTTCACATAGCTGTATGTGTCAAAAATATCGCTGTTGATATACCGCAGGATGTCCTCACACCGCCACGCAAGCCTGTCCGGATGACAGTACCGCTCATACTCCAGTATCATGTCCAGCTCCTGTACGGAAAGGCACAGTCCATTCACGGACATCCCGTCAATGTCCGAAACGGTCAGCTTCACTGCCTCCTCGCACAATTTTGCAATCACCGCCCGATTCTCACCGCGCTTCTTCATCATCTGTGCCTTCATGACCAGCTTGAACTGTCTTCCAAGCTTTCCCTCGTCCTCACCGTCATCATCCGCATTATCATAATAAGACAGCAGACTCTCCGCCATCCGAAAATCAGATTTCTCGATGGCGCTCACAATCTGCTGTCTCCGCTTCCAGACAATATAGTCCTCACGAAACAGAAAGTTTTCATACCCGTCACTGCAAACGCCAAGTCTGGCAAGAATCCTGTCCCGAAGCTCCTTGCTTAATAATCTTTCACCCTTTTCCACCCTTCCCATCATACTAAAGGAACAGATGCCCCTGCACAGGGATTCCAGTGTAATTCCCTGTATCTCCCGCGCTTTCCTGATAAATGATGAAAAATCCCACAAATCCAACGCTTGCAGTTCATAGTATTTCTTATTACTTTCCATTTTTTTCACTTTTTTACAAATACTTCTTTAACACATCAACCTTGTCCAGCTTTTCCCATGGCAAATCCAGGTCGTTGCGGCCGAAGTGGCCATATGCTGCTGTCTGCTTGTAAATTGGTCTTCTCAGGTCAAGCATCCTGATGATGCCTGCCGGACGAAGGTCAAAGTTTTCACGAACGATTTCAACTAATTTCTCGCTGTCAAGCCTGCCTGTCCCAAATGTATCGATATTGATGGATGTAGGCTGTGCCACACCAATCGCGTATGAAAGCTGAATCTCACACTTGTCCGCAAGCCCTGCGGCAACCAGGTTCTTTGCAACATATCTCGCCGCATATGCACCGCTTCTGTCCACCTTTGTGCAGTCCTTTCCTGAGAAAGCGCCGCCGCCGTGGCGAGCATATCCGCCATAAGTATCCACAATAATTTTCCGTCCCGTAAGCCCTGCATCACCGTGTGGCCCGCCGATTACAAAACGTCCTGTGGGATTGATGAAAAACTTCGTGTCGTCATCAATCAGCTCCTTTGGAAGAATGGCATCGAACACGTGCTTCCTGATATCCGCGTGGATCTGCTCCTGCGTCACGTCCTCGTCGTGCTGGGTGGAAAGGACAACCGCCTCAAGCCGCTTGGGCTTTCCATTCTCATCATACTCTACAGACACCTGGGTTTTTCCGTCCGGTCTCAGATAGTTCAGGGTACCGTCCTTGCGAACCTTTGTAAGCTGCAATGCAAGCTTATGCGCAAGGGAGATGGGATATGGCATATACTCCTGTGTCTCGTTTGTCGCATAGCCGAACATCATCCCCTGGTCACCGGCACCAATTGCCTCTATCTCGGCATCGCTCATCTTATTTTCTGAATTGTCCCCGGACAATTTGGCTTCCAAAGCCTTGTCAACACCCATGGCAATATCGCCTGACTGCTCATCTATCGCAGTAAATACAGCGCAGGTATTTCCGTCAAAGCCATACGCTGACTTATCGTAGCCGATTTCCTTGACGGTGTCGCGCACGATCTTCGGGATGTCGACATATGCCTTTGTGGTAATCTCACCGGTTACCAGCACAAATCCGGTACAGGTCGCTGTCTCACAGGCAACACGGCTCATCGGGTCCTGCTCCATCAACGCGTCAAGGATGGCATCGGAAATGGCATCACACACTTTGTCAGGATGTCCTTCTGTTACTGACTCTGAAGTAAATAAAAGCTTCTCCATTTGTACTTTCCTCCTAAAATGAAAAAATTCCGCTTTATTCTGTCTGAATAAGCGGATTTCATGAATATCACTGATAATCAAATCCTCTTATTGTTCGACCTATTTCATAATAGTGACTCGCTCAGGTTGGCACCTTCCATATCGGGGTTGCCGTGGTTTCTCAGGTCCTTTGTACCTCCGCCACTCTGAATAAGAGATTCGTTCAATATTGAATTGTCATATCAGATATATCATATACTGAATTATTTCCCCTGTCAATAGGAAAAAACTTTTTTCATGAATCTGTCAAAACGCCGGTTTTGTCAGGGACGGAACCAGCGTTTTTCAATCACGAATGTTATTGTTTAACCAACCTTTAATTTGAATTTCTGGAAGTCTTTTTCAGTCTCCACTTTCTCTATCTGTGCGCCAAGGTTCTGAAGCTTCACTTCAAAATCCTCATATCCGCGCTCAATATACTTGATATCGTCAACCGTACTGTAACCTTCCGCCGTCAGACATGCAAGCACAAGCGCTGCCCCTGCCCTGAGGTCGGGCGCCGTGAGCCGTGCGCTGGTAAACTGCTCCACGCCTTCTATAATTGCCGTGTTTCCCTCAACCTTGATGTTGGATCCCATCTTCGCGAGCTCATCCACATACTTAAAACGATTGTCAAAAATACTTTCCGTCACGATGCTGGTACCCTTTGCCAGTGCCAGCGACACAGATATCTGCGGCTGCATATCCGTCGGAAAGCCCGGATATGGCAATGTCTTCACATGGGTATTCTCAAGCCGCTTTGATGCCACCACGCGCACTGCGTCATCCGATTCCTCAACCTGGCACCCCATCTCAATCAGCTTTGCCGTCGTCGACTCAAGATGCTTCGGTATTACATTTTTAACGGTGACATCGCCCTTGGTAATTGCCGCGCCAAACATAAACGTGCCTGCCTCTATCTGATCCGGTATGATGGAATACTCGGAAGCATGCAGCTTCCGCACCCCCGATACCCTGATTACGTCCGTGCCGGCGCCTTTGATATTGGCGCCCATGGAATTCAGGAAATTTGCCACATCAACGACGTGTGGTTCCTTTGCTGCGTTTTCTATCACGGTTTTCCCTTCTGCCAGTGCAGCCGCGAGCATAATGTTAATCGTGGCTCCGACAGACACGGTATCAAGATAGATATGCGCTCCTTTCAGGTGCTCCGCGTCTGCAATGATTAAGCCATGTTCAATCTTGACATTTGCCCCAAGCGCCTTGAATCCCTTGATATGCAGGTCAATCTTGCGGCTTCCGATATTGCATCCTCCCGGAAGCGCCACCTCTGCATGCCTATACTTTCCAAGAAGTGCACCAAGCAGATAATAGGATGCCCTGATTTTCTTGATATAATCATCCTCGATAACAAGTCCTGATATCATGGATGCATTGATTCTCACGGTATGTCTGTCTATCCTGTATACAATGACACCGATGCTCTCCATCGCCTGAAGCAGTACATTGATGTCCCTCACGTCCGGTATATTGTCAATCACTGTCATTTCATCTGTCATAATTGCTGCGGCAAGCACCCCTAATGCTGCATTCTTCGCACCGCCGATTTCAACTTCACCAACCAGGGGAATTCCCCCCTTAATTGCGTACTGTTCCATCGTTCACCTCATAATTTTCCTGTGGCTGACCATTCTGTTTCGCGTTATGCGGACAGCACATCCACTATTCCATTTGCCATATCTATTATTCCGGTATTCTTTTTTTCATGTATAACCCTGAAACTGTTACGATTATATACCTATTTTAAACATTTGTAAACTACCAGACTGCTTGGTAAATTTCATAAAAATTTCATTTTTTTGGTACTTTTCACGAACCTCCTTGCCGAAAATCCCACTTTTTGTATGTAAAAAATAGCTAATTTAAATGCTTTAGCGGATTGACGGCACTTCCTCCGATGCGGATTTCAAAGTGGAGATGCGGTCCTGTGCTTCGTCCCGTATTCCCGCTCAGCGCAATCCGCTCGCCCTGTGATACCGTCTGCCCTGTCTTTACTAAAACCTTGCTTAGATGACCATACCTTGTCTGCCTGCCGTCCGCGTGGTTAATGTACACCGCATAACCATATCCGCTCGCCCAGCCCGCATGTACGACCGTGCCTGCATTGGATGCCACAACGGTTGTGCCGATAGGAACCGCCCAGTCGACGCCCTTATGGTTTGTCGATGCACCCTTTGTCGGAGCGCTTCTGGCGCCAAATCCGGAGCTCAGCCTTCCGCCGGAAATCGGTTTCACATAGGTTGGCGGTATCTTTGTGCCACGCTCGATAATTTTGGGCACCGCCTCGGCATATACCTGCTCCTTTAAAATTTCCCTGCCGACCTCCTGCCCGTTCTTGTATTCAATAACTGCTGCAACTTTTCGCCTTCCGGCTGACGGCTCCTGCAATGTCACCCTCTGCGTCGTGTACCATTCATCATTTGGTATATACTGCACTTCTGCCTCATAATCTTCCGTATATACCTGCTCCTCTTTCCACATTATGGACAGCTCCGGTTCCGGAACCGTGATGACAAGCTCCTGGTCCACACGTATCATCGTATTCTCATCCTCAAGCGCATCATTGATGGCAATCAGTTCATCCATCGGAATATTGTTGGTCAGACAAATCTGGGAAAGCGTATCTCCCGACACGACCTTGTAGATAATCTGTGTCTCCTGTTCCTTTGTCACAAGGTTTACGGCTTCCTCCACGCTGTTGAGCTCCTCCTCAAGCAGGTACGCCTCCACCACCTCGATTTTTTCCGCATAGTCAATATCCGTGAGCCCCGCATTGTAATCCTCAAAGCTTTTTTCCACCGCCGGCTCTACTTCCGCAAACATTTTCTCCAGATCCGCATCAATGCCCGCAGCCGCATTCAGCGGCTCTTCCTCCGCATTGTGCTCTATCGGCGTGATGACAGCCTCGAGTACGTTAATCTCGCGGTCGCTGTCCAACTCCAGCTCCACCTGGTACTGGTTCTGTGCATCATACGGTGACAGCGCCTGCTCCAGAAGCTCGTGCACATCATCATAAGACCCCAGATTCACTGCGGTCTCATTAACCTTTACTGTGTAAGAACGATGGAGCGTCTTGCGTATGCTTTCCTTCATCACGCCTGCCATGTTCGCGACAACGGTTTCCTCGTCGTCTATCGCAGCCCAGACCCTTTCCTCCCCTGTCGTCTCAAGCTCCGCGTCCATAAAAACCAGCTCGTCACTTCCGCTTTCCACAACTGCCTGACGCCTTGCCGTCATCAGCAGAGTGTCAAGGTTCTCCGTGGAGCCCAGTCTTCCTACCTCAGTGCCATTTAACTTAATTGTATAGAAATTATTTCCTGTATGTTGAAAAAGCTGTATTGTCGGAAACAAAAATGCACATACCGCCAGCGTTATGGCGGCTGCCTCGATGTAACACAGCTTCAGTCTTTTGTAATAACGCATATTCATCCCCCTGTGTCATCGCCTTATACTGTGCCATCCGTCTTTTGGCCTCCAGTATATAAAGCCGTACTATTTATTTTAACAGCCTTTTGGCATATTGTAAAGAGGGGGAAAAGGGATTCCTAAACAGTAAAAATGTTCAGAATCAGTCTCTGGCTTCCGTAGTTGTGATAGCCGTGGGCATTTGAGGCATCCAGCTTTATGGCATGGCTGGCAGCCACTTCATAGGTTCCCTCCTCCGTCTCAAGCGTCAGCGTCCCTTGTATGACTATGATATATTCACAGTCGGCACCATCCTCCAGAAAACACCCGCAGCTTCCGCCCGGCTCTACCCGGACCTCGTACACCTCAAATTCCCTGTGCCTGTCATACGGAAAAACCGAGCGCACCTGATAGGCGCCCTCTTCGGATTTGTATATGGGAAGCTTTTCGTTGTCTATGATAAGCACGGACTCCTTGCGCGGATAAATCAGCTCCTCAAATGATATGCGGATTCCTGTCACAATCTTGGCTATCGTAGCCACCGTAGGGTTGGATTCCCCCCGCTCAATCTGCCCAAGCATGCTCTTGCTGACCCCTGTGCGCTCGGCAAGCATGTCAAGGCTCATATTTTTTGATTTTCTGATTCTTTTCAGATTCACTGCTATATTTTTATCTAACTGGTTCACGGCTTCCTCCTTATCCGGCAGCAGGAAAGAAAAAGCACCGGCTTTTCCAGACAGGAAAATCCGATGCTGCATCTTCGCGGCAATCATATATGCATTTGTTTCAATATATTTATAGTAAACGCAAATATTATTTGCGTTTACTTGCGCCGACCGCATGTCGCAAAGCGACTAATTTCCTTATGCAGTCGTGTGCATCAATTATAGTAAACGACACGCACTTTTGTCGTTTACTATAATAATAATGACTCCTACCGGAAACGTCAAGGCTTTTTTTGCACGCTGTACCCGAACCTGCCCAGTTTCTTTCCCAGGCAGTAGTATTCGCCATGGCTGTACACAACCGGTCTGGCGTCGTCCAGATGGAAGCCGCCCCGCGCATCCATGTACGCCTCATCCACATGCACTGCCACCACCTCTGCCATAAATAAATCATGTGACCCGAGCTTCTCCACTTTTACCACCCTGCACTCGATATTGACCGGGCTCTCGGCAATGCAGGGCGCCTTTACCTTGTCAGACTGTACCGGCGTAAGGTGCATCTCTTTCCATTTATCGACGTCCCTCCCGCTCCGCACGCCACAGTAATCCGTGGCAAATGCAAGCGCCTGGGTGGTCAGGTTCACAACAAACTCCCCTGTCTCCACAAGCATATGGTGCGAATACCGCGACGGTCTCACGGAAATGCTCACCATCGGCGGGTTGGTGCAGACTGTACCCGCCCACGCAATTGTTATTATGTTGGTATTGCCTTCCTTGTCCGCCACGCTCACCATCACCACCGGCAGCGGGTAGAGCATGTTTCCGGGCTTAAATGAAATCTTTGCCATGCCTCGGCTCCTTATTTGATGATTCCGGCTGCCACAAGCGCCCACAAAATAACACTGACTGCCGATGCCGCCATGGACAGGATGCTGCATACCATCACTTTGTTCAGCTTTGCTTCCAGCTCCTTTTTCAGCTCGTTCTTGTCATTCTGCGCATTCTCGGTACTGCGCTTGATTTCGTCAACCACGACTGCCTGCACATTTCTGTACACCTTCACATTTTCCTTGTGCACAAAATCGTCAGCGCGCTGAAACTTATTCTCAAGCAGCTCCGCGATAGCGGTGATGTCCGCCTCCTTTTTCAGCTCCCCTGCGCGCTCCTGCTCCAGGCGCTGTGCCTCCCTGTGCTCCAGTTCCGCCTCGCGGTTCCTTGTCTGTTCGTCCGTCAAATCCCGCAGCGCAGCGATAAGCCGCTGCTCGTCCTCCTTCATGCCCTGGATTTTTCCTGCGTTGTCCCCTATCATAAGGTCAAGCTTTTCAGACAGCTCGGTATTCTTGTAGTTGAGCTTTCTCATTTCCTGAAGAATCTTTTCATATTCCGACACCTGCAGCTGCAGGCGTTTCATCTCCTCTGCCTCTGCCTGTGAATTTGCCTTTATCATCTCCTGTGCACTAAACTTTTGTGCCAGCTTATCCATAAAATTATCCATGTGCCCTAACCGTACCTTTCCTTATGTATATCACGGCAGATGAAGTCTGCCATAAGCATCGCGCCAGCTACAGCCGCAAAACGGCATATTTCCTATCTGCCACGCCGCCTGAAAAACGGGATGTATCTCAAACTGTATAATGCCCATTGTACCATCAAATTCGTTCCCTTACAACAGGATTTGGGATTTTTATTCGTCTGCCCGAAAGCGTATTTGTATAATCTGTATATATTGCTTTCCATTATATCCATTCATCTATACACATTTACAATAAAATTACATTTTGTTCATAATTTATTCACAATTAGATGATAATATAAATACATAGCAAACAACAATATCGAGATGTTTCATTACACATAGATAAATTTTTTCATAATAGCCCCGGTGTCATTCCTTGTGATTGATGCCGGGGCACTCCTCATTTTTGGCACGGCAGCTCTATCAAACAGCGGTAAAAGCGCTAAACCAGTGACAGCGCTTTTACTTCCTCGTTGAGCGACAGCATCTTCGCATCCAGCGCCGACACCATCCGTGCACATTCATAAAGTTCTGCCTTGATATGTTCCGGGACATTCACATCAAACTTATAATTAATCTTATGCTCCAGGCTTGCCCAGAAATCCATCGCGACTGTCCGAATCTGTATCTCAACCTTTGCATCCACTCGCTTTTCCGACAGGTAAATCGGGATTGAAACAATCATATGATAGCTTTTATACCCGCTTGCCTTGGGATTTTTGATGTAATCCTTTACCGATATAATGTTCATGTCGCTCTGCCGTTCGAGCATTCCCGCAATACGGTAGATATCTGTCGTAAACGAACATATGATGCGGATGCCCGCTATATCGTTGACATGCCTGACCATATTTTCAATCGTCGACTCATATCCATGCCGCTTGAGTTTTTTGACGATACTCTCCGATGTCTTAATCCTTGACTTGATATGTTCGATTGGATTGTACTGGTGCACATGCTGAAATTCATCGTTGAGTATCTCAAGCTTTGTCCCAATTTCTTTTAATGCCGAACTGTACACAAGAATGACTTCCTTCCAGCTATCCACATCAGAGCTCCCGTTACCACTATATTCCATCTTGACATCTCCCATTTTTATATTGAAAAACCCCGGTCACACAGTATCTTTTAGCATACCATATTTTATATGTGTTTTGTATAAACAATATATAAAATTTTTTAAAATGCACAATGCTATATCATAACAATTTTTTATATGATATACTTAAGAAATTATACTCACGACAGCTGAAATCTGCCGTGAGTATCGCGCCAGCCGCAGCCGCAAAGCAGCATATTTCCTTATGCGGCTGTGCGCATCAACGAACGCATCAACCACAAATAGTATACGCAAGGAGACACGATCATGTTCAGATTATGGGCAAGAACCTTTCAAGATAACCACATGCTTCAGGATACCGTAATATGTGACGACAGCCCTGAGACCCGCACGCACAAGGTTTTCCATGCAGTCGAGGAAGTCTGTTACCAGTTTGACCTTGGCAAGCCGATATGGCTCGATTCCAACATTGCCGAATTTAAGCGGCACAGCAAGACACGCTTTTTTGCCGACAGCTTCATTGAGGACATTGCATTTGATTATTTGGAAATATTCGTCATTGAGGAGGACTGAAATGTCCTCTTTTTTATGCACACGGATGTCCAAATGAAATATGTCAGCAAGCTGACGGACGCCCGGCGCGCGAGTAGGGAAGATAAATCTTTTCTACTCGATTGCATTTTTATGATTGACACGGAACACAATAAGGAGTAGTATTGTTATAAAGTTGATGTAGTTTTAAATACTATATTATATTTCGTGGCACTCTACTATCAATTGTATTCATTATCAGATAGAAAGTATGAATGGAGGAGGATTTCTATGCAGTTAACAATCAGAGAACCCGGAAGCGCAATCACTCACTTTATCGCATGCCTTATGGCGGCAATTGCAGCGCTCCCCCTTATCCTAAAGGCACACGGGGGACTGACAGCCGTTTCCCTTGCAGTCTTTGCCGCAAGCATGATACTGCTTTATGGGGCAAGCACGCTGTACCACAGCGTCAATGTGACCGGAAAGGTTTTGCGCGTATTCCGAAAAATTGACCACATGATGATTTTCGTGCTGATTGCCGGTTCCTATACGCCGGTATGCCTCATTGTCCTCGGCGGGAGCCTGGGATACTCCCTGCTGGCGCTTGTCTGGGGTGTCGCCATTGTGGGCATGCTTGTAAAAGCATTGTGGATTACCTGTCCGAAGTGGTTTTCCTCCATTATATATATTGCGATGGGCTGGTTATGCCTGCTGGTTTTCGGCACACTGTGGAACACGCTTCCCCACGCTGCTTTTGGATGGCTTCTTGCGGGCGGCATCATCTATACAGTCGGCGGTATCATTTACGCCCTGAAGCTTCCTGTTTTCAACTCGCTCCACAAATACTTCGGCTCGCACGAAATCTTCCATCTCTTTGTGATGGGCGGGAGCATCTGCCACTTTATCTTTATGTACTGTTATGTAGCCTAAATCACGTCAGGCGTCCCCCCTCGCCTGACATTCACATTCGAGCGGGGAGATGTTTTTCTCCCCCATAAAAAAATCGAGCGCTTTGCCGCTCGATTTTTTGTTACTGTTCCATCTGCTTGCCGAGGAATCCGGCGGCAGACTGCGCAAGCTTCATCTCGACTTCATTCATCTCGTCGCCCGCGCTGGCTGACAGAAGCACGACTGCCCCGATCACATCGCCCTGCGTGATAATCGGTATGATTACCTCGTGCTGGTATTCCTCTGCCTCATCCTCCGTGACTGACACATAGTTTTTATCGCTGCGCGAAGTACATACCGTCTCCCGCGAGTTCATTTTTTCTTCAAATGCCTTGCTTACAGACTTGCCGAGCACCTGCTTGCTGCCTCCTCCTGCTGCTGCTATAATCTGGTCCCTGTCCGCAATCAGCGCCAGGTGGCCTGACACCTGCGAAAGACTCTCCGCATACTGCTTCGCAAAATTTCCAAGCTCGCCGATTGGCGAGTATTTTTTAAGGATAATGGCGCCCTCATGATCCGTAAAAATCTCAAGCGGATCGGACTCCCGAATCCTCAAAGTCCTTCTTATCTCCTTAGGTATGACAACGCGTCCCAAATCGTCAATCCTACGCACTATTCCCGTAGCCTTCACCGATATTTCCTCCATTCCCAGTAATTATTAAGTTCATGATATTCATCAGACTGTATTGCTAGTATTTGTATATAATGGATTTTTATTCATTGATGAAGATTTTGATAACAGTTCAGCCCAGGACTTTGCACTGCGCTGCAAAGTCCGTAAGAATGCGTAGTGGTTGAGATGCATCAAGCCACGGAACGTGGCTTTGACACCAACGAAGTGGTTTTGCATGGCTTGATGCCTGTAACAGGAAGCCGAAGGCTGGACTGTTACAGATTTTGCTTGTCTATCCCATTTGCAGGAGATGAATCAGCAGAAACCATGCCACGCCATAGTATGTGACGACGCCAATCAGGTCATTTACGGTTGTAATCAGCGGTCCGGACGCGACTGCCGGGTCGACATGGATTCTTTTGAAAAACATCGGAACAGATGTTCCCACAATGCTTGAGATAGTCATCGCCATCAAAAGCGCAATTCCGGCACAGAGCGATATCGCAAATGCGTACTGCGGTGTTTTGCCCTTGAACAGGCACAGGTACGCACCGATGAACACAAAGGACAGGATTCCCAGAATCAGCCCATTGGAAAAACCGATTCTCAGCTCCTTAAAAATCATTCCAATCTTCTGCCTTGTCTCAAGGTTTTCGTCCATCAGCAGACGAATCGTAACGGCAAGCGACTGGGTGCCGACATTTCCGGACATGCCAAGAATCACGGACTGGAAGCTGACAATAATGGCAAGCTGTGCGATAACACCCTCAAACAGGCTTGTCACGGTGGACACGCACATGCTCAGTCCCAGAAGGACAATCAGCCAGGGCAGACGCTTCTTGATGCTCTCGCCCAGTGACTCCTCGAACTCTGCCTCCTCTGTCATACCGGCAAGCTTTGCATAGTCGTCACCCATCTCGTCATCCACTACCTCCACAATATCCTGCGAGGTGATGACGCCAATCAGTTCATTCTTTTCATTCAGTACCGGGATGGAGTCCTCCGCATAATCCTTCAGGCGCTCGATGCAGTCCGCTATCGTCTCGTGTGCCCGCACATAGGGGAACGAGTGCGTAATCAGGGACTCCAAATCCATGTAGTTTCTTGCGACAATTAAATCCTTCAAGTCAATTGCGCCGTAAAAGGTTCCGTCGTCGTCCTCCACAAAGAGTGTGGTGATGTTGTCATTCTCCTCCGCCTGTGCAATCAGGGAACGCATCGCCTGCTTGATTGTCAGACTCCTGCCAATCTCGATAAAATTCGTGGTCATCTTACTGCCGATTTCATCCTCCTCGTAGGAACAAATCAGCTTGATGTCCTCTATTGACTCCTCGTCAATCAGTTCGATTAACTGTTTTCGCGTCTCCTCATCGACTTCCTCGAGAACATCCACCGCGTCATCGGCATCCATGTTCTCAATGATATCGGCGGCACGTTCGAGTTCCAGCTCCCCAAGATACTTGCCAGGGTCTTCCAGGTAGGCAAATATCTCCGATATCCTCTCGTCGTCGAGAATATGGTAAAGTACCCTTCGCTCACCCTCGTCCAGCTCGTCAAGTGCGTTTGATATATCATTGTCATGGTAATTGGTCAGCTCCTCCGCAAGCTTATCCCTGCTGTCTCCATTGCGGATTAAAGCGACCAGCTCCTCGATATAGTTCGGTTCGTTTAAAATTTCATTTTCCAAAATAACATCGCCCTTCTATATTTAAATTATTTCCAAAACCTCCTGGGCGAATCATCTTTTATGTAAAAAACAATCTGCCGTTATCTGTCACTATACATGCTTAAACCGTCCGACCTCGTTGCTGAGCTGCTCCGAGATTTCCTGGTTGCTGATGCTCTGCTGCTGAATCTGCGACATGGATGCGACCAGGCTCACGGCGCTCTCCGCAACGTTGGTGACACCCTTGGCGCTCTCATCCACCGCAACGGAAATGTCATTGAGTCCGCTCGTCATCGCGCTGATTGTCTCATGGATTTCCCCTGTGTTCTGGGAGAAGTTTTCAATCAGGCTGTTCATGCTGTCGGCATCCCGCTCATATTTCTCCACAACCACCACAAACTCATCATAGTCCTGCAACACCTTTTCATCGACAAACTGAAGCATGGTTTCCGCATTTCCTGCCAGCTTCTCCACGGCGCCGATTACCAGGTTGCTGATATTCTGGATATTGTTTGCCGTGTTTGCACTGCTGTCTGCAAGCGCCCTGATTTCGTCCGCGACGACTGCAAATCCCTTCCCTGCCTCGCCGGCCCGCGCTGCCTCGATGGATGCATTCAGGGAGAGCAGGTTTGTCTGGCTTGTGATGTCGAGAATCTCGCCTGTCAGCTGCTTAATCTTCTCCACGCTCCGGCTCTCCTCAAGCGCCTCATTGAGCATTTCCCGTATCTCAATAATCTTGCTGCTCGTTCTGTCCTTTCCGGCAATTGTATTCTGGTGCATCCTTCCGGCGCGGTTTTTAATCTTCTGAACCAGTTCGACACCGTTATCCACACTGCTGTTCATATTCTGGACTTCCCGCAGTACCGTGTCGCTTCCTTCGGCAATCTGGCCGATCGTGGCTGCAATCTCCTCCATGCTTGCCGACATCTGTTCCATCGTCGCCGAAATGTTTCCCGCACTTTCATTGGAATCCTGCACATTTGCACCGATTTTGGAGGTCAGTTCATCCATATGCTCCGACTGTGTCTTTATGATATTCATGATACCCTGGAGCTGCTCGATAAAATTATTGATACCGTCAACAAGCTGTCCGACTTCATTTTTTGATTGAATTTGAATACGTTTTGTCAGATCCCCCTCATTGTTATGTATCCTGGATATGATATCTTCAAGCTGTGTTCCTGCACTGGACGCCGGAAGCGCAATATGCGTGATGCTGAACACACTTGCAATCACCATCACGACCAAAAATATGGCAAGAAATAAAAGAACAGTTCCTGTGTAACTGCGCATGGAGCCAATCGTATCGGTAACCGCCGCCTGTGAACGTTCTGCAAGCAGTGTGTCAAACTTTTCCTCCACATCCGCAAGCACAAGGGACTGCGGACGAATCTCACCGGAAAGCGCACTTGCCTTCTCGACATCCCCCGCAAGGAAACATGCGCCAATCTCAATTGTCTTATCCTCAATGACCTGCGCTTCCCTGCCATAATCATTTACCCAGGAAGTCAGTTCTTCATCCCCCTCCTGCTCACACAGCAGACGCATCGTACTGATAACCGCCTCAACCTGCCCTTTGCGCCCCTGCACATCCTGCGCAATGGACTCCGCAGCCTCCTTACTCGGAATCATGGTAATCAGGTTCGCTGACGACTTGTCATCATCCACAATGCTCACCAGATTTTTGCTCTGTTCCTGCAGTGCCATATAAATATCCGCGGTACGTTTTACCGCGGCTCCTGCATTCTGAAGCGCCCGTATACTTAATACTGAAGTGACTGTAAAAATAGCCGTCAGCATAACCAACAGTGCAATTATTCTTGGTCCCATCTTGCCTTTCATAACTTTTCTCCTTTCAATCCCAACTTCCACCTGTTTTATTGTATAAAATGCACAAATTAATTATAGTACATTCTATTTTCACTGTCAATATGCCATAACCAAGTAATGGAAAACCTTTTCCTTACCAAATCAGTCACTTTTTTTACAATCACTATTCATACAATTTTCCTGATGTCAAGCAATGTCTCTGCCACTGCATACAGCAATGGCGCAATTTCCTCATCGGGCTGTGTCAAATCAGGTACCATCACCGGCTTGCAGCCTGCCGCATACGCAGCCTTGATGCCGTTTGGCGAATCCTCCACGGCGATGCAGTCCGACGGCTCCTCCCCAATCTGCGCACAGGCATGGAGGTAGACATCCGGCGCCGGTTTTCCGTGCGCGACCTGCTTTGCACTCACAATCTTGTCAAACTGTCCCCTGACGCCGATTTTCTCGAGGTGCTGCAGGGTCAGCGCTATCGGTGTCGCCGTGGCAACTGCCGTCTTAATGCCCTTTTCATGCAAAAAAGCCAGTATCTCATCAATACCGGGCTTTTTCTCCAATCCATATTTTTTAATCCGTTCTGCCACAAGTCCGCGCCGAACCTCACGTATGGCAAAATAATCAAAGCCTTCGCCAAAAATGTCCTTCATCATTTTTGCCGCAAGCTGTGCATCACAGCTGCGAAGCATCAGCGCATGTTCTCTTTTGAAATCAAAGCCTGCCATGCGTGCTGCCTCGCACCATGCTGCATTATAGTGCTTTTCCGTGTCAATAAGTACTCCATCCATGTCAAATATTACTGCCTTAACCATATTGAACCCCATATCTCACAACCCTTATGTGATTTGCCCCGGACAGCCCCATTCTGTCCGCAGCGCCTGCTTTCACCCTATGCCTGCCCGGCATGGAGAATTTCATCTTTTGATACTTCCTGATTCTGCTGAATCAGGTTCAGCAGCGTGATATAGTTGCGAATCATTTCCCTTACGGTTGCCTCCTCCCCATCCAGAGCCTTACCGTACTGCTGCTTCAGGAAATAAATGTAGTCATCATGCTCAAGTCCCGGCGTGTAATCATACAATTTTCCATGTATTGCCGCAAGCTTCTCTAGCAGCACATACATTTCGCCCGGGTTTAACGCGTCCAGTCTTATCACGGGGGATGCCATGTCCCTCATTTTAATGGCACCCTCCTGCTCAATGCTGGTTTCTATCAGGCGTGACTTCAGCGGCGCAAAACTGTACACCCCACGCACAGGATCCTCCATCGCTTCCCTTGTCACGCTGATGATGATGCCAAGATGGGATGCCTTCCCCTGCAGTGCATCATTGTAGATGGACAGAAGCTTGTTGTAGTTGTACTCCCTGCCCACACGGCTTGGAATCTCGTACAGCGACGCAAGCTCATCCATGCACACATACAATCCCGCATATCCTGCCTTCACCACAAAATCAGCAAACAGCTTGATAAAATCATACCAGTTGTCATCGGTAATAATCAGATTCACCCCTAAATCCGTCTTTGCCTCTGTTCTGGTCCTGTACTCCCCACAGAGCCATCGCAGTGCTTTTTTCTGCTGGTCCACGTCACCCTTCCGGTGCCCCTTATAATAGGAAGCCAGCACTTTACCGAAATCAAAACCGTTTACACGCTCTTCCATCGAGGACGTAATCTTGTAAATCTTCTGGCTGACCCTGACATCGAAGACCTCATGTCCCGGTACAAGTCCCTCAAATTGTACCACTTCGTTTTCCAGAGTGCCTATCCACTTGTCGAGAATAAGCTGCAGCGCTCCATTATCAGGGCATGCATGTGTCGCCATATTCCGTATCAGTTCCCTGTATGTCGCCAGTCCCTGTCCCTTGTTTCCGACAAAGCGTTTGTCTACAGAGAGCTCCACATCCGTTACCACAAAGTTTTTTTCCATCACATGGTTTCTGAGCGCATGCATGAGAAAGGTCTTACCGCTTCCGTACTTTCCTTCTATAAAACGAAACGCCGCCCCTCCCTGTTCTATGATGGATACGTCCTGCAAAAGCGCCTGAATCTCACTCTTTCTCCCCACCGTGATGTATTCAAGTCCTGTTCTGGGAACGACCCCGCTCTTTAAGGAATTTAACACTGTGGCTGCAGTCGCCCTTGATATTCCGTTGTCCATGCAAATCCTCCCTGCTGCCAATCGCTGACTACGTCTCTTTCATCAAGCTCTCATTTCATACAACCCTGAGCTGTGACTGCACAAAATCCGCATCCGCCCTGATGCGCTCAAGGTTCTCAAGGCTAAACTCAAAGGCTAACGACTCCCTCTCATTCTCCCTGTTAAGCCTCTCAAAAGCCTTCTCAATCATGATAACACGCTTCTGCTGGCGAAGTGTGGCATAAATCCTTTTGTGTATCTGGTCGATCGTTTTGTCATAATCCGTCTCATAGTCGAGCAGCTCGATCATCCTGTCTGCGTCATACGGATAAAAATCTGTCGAACACATCCTGCCTACAGCCCCTTTTCCTGTAGGAAAAAATGTTCCCATGGACAACTCGCCGCCGCATAGATAAACCATGACCATCGGTCTTTGCAGCAGCCCCGCGAACACATCCGTAAGCAAATCCGGTGAAATTTTCTGTTTGAGATTTACTTCGAATATCGACAGTCCGCGCTCCCTGACAAGCTCCATCATGTCCCGGATTCCTTTTTTGTCCACCAGATGATAGCTCCACTCAACGCTCACGACACCAGCCTCAAAGACACGACGGCACTTCAGATTGTCAATTTTCTGAAACAGTGCATCCAGAGGCATTCCCTTATCGACTTTGTACTGCTTTGGAATATTATACCTTCCCTCGCTCATCGCAACAACCACCCTTTCACACTTTGAACGTTAACCTGTTATGTTAATCTGTTCGAGATTTATTATAATATATTATTTCAATAATTTCTACAATTTGTTTAATTTTCTTCTAATTTTGTGAAAAGTGTCTTGACCTCCTGGAAAAACAGGCATAAAACAGAGGAGAAAATTGTCACATTACACATATTTCTCCCCTGTCGAAGTGCGTCATTCAATTGTCTGACAGCTGCAGAAAACCGTCGCTAAAATTTACATAACTTTGCTTTTTTCCAATTATTTACTACAATGTTATGTCATCCAGTTCTTTTTGAAGCCGCTCCAAATCCGCCCTGATGGCAATGTGCTGCGGACATGACTGTTCGCACTTTCCGCATTTGACACAGTTCTTTGCCTTTTTCGCGTCATCCATCGCCTGTGTCCAGTTCCATTTTGCCTCATTTATATTTTCATAAATGTGGTACTGGTTCCAGATGCGGAAACACTGCGGGATATCCACGCCCGCCGGACACGGCATACAGTACCGGCATCCTGTGCAGCCATTCTGCACCCTGCTGCGCAGCGCATCCGCTACCCGCGCGATTATCTCCTGCTCCGCACTGCTCAATGGTTCAAATTTGTCAAAGGTCGCGAGATTGTCCTCAACCTGCTCCATTGTCGTCATCCCGCTCAGAATAACCTTGACATTGTCGAAGCTTCCGACGTAGCGCAGCGCCCACGACGACGTTGACGCATCGGGACGCGCCGCCTTGAGCAGTTCATCAATGCCGTCATGCGGAAGCCTTGCAAGCGAGCCGCCCTTCACCGGCTCCATGACCACCAGCGGAATGCCAAGCTTTTCTGCAAGCGCCACCCCCTTCAGGGTCGCCTGTGTGTCTTTGTCCATATAGTTTAACTGTATCTGGCAGAAATCCCATTTGTACGAAGTGATGATTTCCTCAAACACCTCATAATCATCATGAAACGAAAAACCGATGTATTTTATCTTACCCTCCGCGCGCAGCTTCTCGCAGTACCCGAGAATGTCAAGCTCCTTCACACCCTTCCACCGCTCGCTGTCCAGCGCGTGCATCAGGTAAAAGTCTACATATTCTTTCTCAAGGCGCTGCAGCTGTTCCTGAAAGATGCGCTCCACATCGTCAATCGTCTTTACCGCCCAGACCGGAAGCTTTGTCGCCAGATAGTAGGAATCCCTTGGATAGCGCGCAAGCGCCTTTCCGGTCACGACCTCGCTCCTTCCGTTGTGGTAGGGATATGCCGTGTCAAAATATGTAACCCCTGCCTGGTATGCCCTGTCAATCATGGCAAGGGCTTCTTCCTCATTGATACTGCCATCCGTGTTTGTCGGGAAACGCATACACCCAAAGCCAAGCAGCGAGGTGCTGATTCCCAGATTCTCCATTTTTCTGTATTCCATATAAAATCCTCCTTTTTCGTATTTCCACACATATTCTGTCTGCGCGCTTTACGGTGATGCCCCGCTGCCATCGTCATACAGCACTGCCATGTCCGCAAGAACCCTGTCCGTGTATGCCATCATCAGCTCCGCCTCTTTCTCTATCAGGCCGTTTTTTTTGTACCGCAGCACGAAATTCGGCGTACCCTTTGCAGAAAATTCCAGAACCCCCTTGTACTTTGCCATCAGCCCCGGAAGCCGCTCGACGTGCACGGGCGCATACGGCTCCATCAAGAATGTAATCTGACCGACCTTTCCCTTGATTTCCGTCACATACCGCCTGTGCGCCGTGACGCGTATCAGCGATATCTGAATCAGGTTCTCGACCGATTTCGGCACTGCCCCAAAACGGTCCTTGAGTTCCTTTCTCATGTCGTCGCACTCTGCCTCATTCTCAAGGCTCGCTATACGCTTGTAAATGTCAAGCTTCTGAACTTCATTTACGATATACTCCGGGGGGATAAACGCATCGACATCCATATCCACATACGTGCCGAAGTCCTCATCCACCTTTTTCGTCCCCTTGAGTGTCTTGACTGCCTCGTTGAGCATTTTGCAGTACAGGTCATAGCCGACTGCCTCCATGTGCCCATGCTGGCGCTCGCCCAGAAGGTTGCCCGCCCCCCTGATTTCCAGGTCGCGCATGGCAATCTTGAAGCCGCTGCCCAGATCCGTAAACTCGCGGATTGCCTGAAGACGTTTCTCCGCCACTTCCTTGAGCATCTTGTCTTTTTTATACATCAGGAAAGCATAGGACGTGCGGTTGGAACGCCCCACACGTCCCCGCAGCTGGTAGAGCTGGGATAGCCCCATCGCATCCGAGTCATGGATAATCATGGTGTTGACATTGGAGATATCCAGGCCGGTCTCTATGATGGTCGTCGCCACCAGGACATCGATGTCACCATTGATAAAGTCAAGCATAATTTTCTCAAGCTCATGCTCCTTCATCTGCCCGTGCGCGTATGCCACACTCGCCTCCGGCACCAGGTTCGCCACCTGGTTCGTGATGTCCTCGATGTTGTTCACGCGGTTGTATACATAGTACACCTGCCCCTGCCTGGACAGCTCGCGCACGATTGCCTCGCGCACCATCTCCTCATTGTACTCCATGACATAGGTCTGTATCGGCTGCCGCTCGCCTGGCGCCTCCTCGAGCACGCTCATGTCGCGGATTCCCACAAGGCTCATGTGCAGTGTCCGCGGAATTGGTGTCGCGGTCAGCGTCAGCACATCCACATCATCCTTCATCTGCTTCATCTTTTCCTTATGGCGCACGCCAAACCGCTGCTCCTCGTCAATCACAAGCAGCCCCAGATCCTTGTAAACGACGTCTGCCGACAAAAGCCTGTGCGTGCCGATAACAATGTCCACCAGCCCCTTTTTCAGTCCCTCGATGGTCTTTTTCATCTCGCCCGCCGTCCGGAAGCGCGACATCATCTCAATGCGCACCGGAAAATCCTTCATGCGCTGCACAAACGTATTGTAATGCTGCTGCGCCAAAATAGTGGTCGGCACGAGATATGCGACCTGTTTGCCGTCCTGAACCGCCTTGAACGCGGCACGTATGGCAATCTCCGTCTTGCCATAGCCCACATCGCCGCAAATCAGGCGGTCCATGATGCGCGGACTCTCCATGTCGCTTTTTGTCGCCTCGATGGCAAGCAGCTGGTCTCCCGTCTCCTCAAACGGAAACATCTCCTCAAACTCCTGCTGCCATACCGTGTCCCTGCTAAAGATAAATCCCTGCTTCTGCTGGCGGACGGCATACAGCTCCACAAGATCCCTTGCCACCTCGTTGACGGCAGTCTTTACCCTTGACTTTGTCTTCACCCACTCCTGCGTGCCAAGCTTGTTCAGCTTCGGTTTCTTCGCCGCGTCGGACGAGGCATATTTCTGAATGACATCCAGCCCGGTCGCAAGGACGTACAGATTACCGCCATCGCGGTACTCAATCTTGATGTAATCCTTGACGACCTTGTCAACCTCAACCTTTTCGATTCCCTTATAAACACCGAGGCCATGGTTTTCATGCACGACATAATCCCCCACCTTAAGGTCCGAAAAGTCACGGATTTTCTGCCCCTCATACGTCTTTTTCTTCTTTTTGCGCTGCTGTTTCCCAAAAATGTCCGTCTCGGAAATCACGACAAACTTTAACAAGGGGTACTCAAACCCTTTCAGGACAGAGCCGTGATAGGTCATGATTTCCCCCGCCTGCAATGTCCTGTCCGAATCCTCTGAGTAAAAGGCGACAAGCCCCTCATCCATAAAGTCCGTGGCAAGCCGCTTCGCGCGCGTCGCCGACGCGGACAGTACCAGCACCCGGTAACCGTGCTTCTTAAAATGCTTCAAATCCTTTACCAGCTCTGCAAAGCTGCTGTTGTAGGAAGAAATATTTCTCGCATTGATGCCGAACCGGTTCGCGAACTTGATGCCAAATCCCTTAAACTCCATGGCAGAAAGTGCAAGAATGCGCTCTTTCTCAAGCCTTGCCATAATTTCCTGCACCGGAAAAAGCACCTCCATCTGCCGCGGCAGGATATATCCCTTTTCCGCGCGGCTGGCCATGCTCTCCCGAAATTCCAGCTCCACAGCCCTTGCATGCTCCTCGATGCGCAGCGGCTCGTCAAGATAGACGCAGCACTGCCTGTTCCGGAACAGGTCAAGAAACGACATGGTATCCTCATAAAAATAATTGATATAGCTGTCCAGGTTGACAAGGCTCTGGAACTGTGTCACCTGCTCCGTCAAATCCCGCACTGCCGTTTCCAGCCTGTGCGCCTCTTCCGGCATCGTCCGCTCCCTGAACCTTTTCGCCTGTTCCTTACAGTCCTTCTCAATCCTGCGAAATCCCGCATCCAGCACAGACTGGCTCAATATCAGCTCCGCCGCCGGATAAACTGACACCTGTGTCATGTTTTCTTCAATGGAACGCTGGCTCAGCACATCAAATGTACGGATGGACTCAATCTCGTCCCCCCACAGTTCGATGCGGACAGGATTCTCGGACGTGAGGTCAAAAATATCAAAAATACCGCCGCGCACCGAAAACTGCCCCGGTGCCTCGACCTGATAATTTTTCTCATATCCCATTGCCACCAATTTCCGCGCAAGCGCACGCTCCTCGATGACGCTGTCCCTGCCAATGCAGACAATGTTGTCCTCCAGGATGGACAATGGGAGCTGGTGTGCCATCAGGGCGGCAAACGTGGTGACAATCGTGACCGGATTGCCCTCGAGAATCCTGCGCTGCACCTCGATTCGCTCCTTCACCAGCTGGTTGCCATGCACGTCCGCCTGATAGAATATCAAGTCCTTTGCCGGATAAAAATACGATTCCCGGCAGTACAGGCGGCAGTCCTCAAGAAGCTCCCGCGCCCTGATATCACTGTATGTCACTATCAGCTTTACATCATAGTCCCTGTCGGTGCCGAATACCATATGAAGCTTCTGCGAATCCACACAGCCGCTGACGCTTACTTTTCCACTCTTCTTAGCCAGAACCTTTACAATTTCATCGTACTCTCCAAGCTCCTTAAGCGGTGCCAATAATGTATTCATTTTATTCCCCCATGCAGCTTCCAATCTATTCTCCGAGATTTCGCTTTGCGGAATCTCATATCCGGATGAAAAACGCCCGTTTTTGGCGTTTTTCCTGTGTGAGACATAGAACTTCTCCACGAAACAGCCTTTGCTGTGAGTGGCTAGAAATTCTTCTCACACTATTCAACTTTTGACTTTTTGTTGTACTGATTCATTGCCTCGTCCACCTTGTCCGCAAGCATCAGGTTCACTGCCCCGTCCACTTTCTCAAGGCTCTCACGCATCACTTCCAGCTCCTCCTTGCTGAAATGTCCGAGCACATAGTCCGCCAGATCATATCCCCTGGGCTTCTCGCCGACACCAATCTTGATGCGCAGGAACGTGTCGTCATTCAGGCTGGCAATAATATTCTTGATGCCGTTATGTCCGCCCGCGCTGCCCTTCTTGCGGATGCGCAGTTGTCCCACATCAAGGCTGACATCGTCGTATATGACAATCAGCTCACTCTCTGTATCCACCTTATAGTAATCCGCCACGGCGCGGACTGCCTCACCGCTTAAATTCATATAGGTGAGCGGCTTCACCAGCACCACCTTGACTCCGTTTATTATGCCTTTTCCTGTCAGTGCCTTGTGCTTACAGTCCATCACGCTGATATTATATTTGTCCGCAAGCGCGTCAATCGCCATAAATCCGATATTATGGCGCGTATTTTCGTATTCCCTTGTGGGATTTCCAAGCCCTGCTATGATAACCATCTTCACTCCCCGTCCCTGTGTATCTGAATCCTGACCTGTCTTTACTTTTGTCTCTATTTCTGTCTCGGTCGCTGCATCTGTCTTTTCCGGTACGTCTGTCTTTTTGTCCCGCAGTCTGCCAAATGCCTTAAATCTGTTTCCGAACCACCGCATACTCGTCCCCGTTTCTGTAAAAAGGACACTCCTTGTACTGCCGCTCCATCACGCGCACCATGTCGTCCTCGTCCATATTTGCCTCGCAATAATAGCACTCGTCGTCCTCGTCATATACATTATATGCACAAGTGTCGCAATTTGAACTTCCCATTTTATTCCATGCCCCCCGAAGCATCTTTTTCATTATCATGACTACATCATAACCATTTTGGTCATGATGCGGTCACGAACTTGATTCATTATCCGATATCAGTATACACGATATCGGCATTTTAGGCAAATAAACATCGGCATACACCCATTCATTTAATTCGCCCTGGTATCCTTGGCGCTGCCCACCTCCGGCACCACAAGGCGCGTGCCTGTCAGAATCAGGTTTTCATCCGGACCGATAACATCCCTGTTTAAATAGTACAGAAGGCTGTAATAGGATGCATCGCCATAGTATTTGTATGCGATATTGCGGAGGCAGTCGCCCGGTCTGACTGTATATTTGTGGTCATCCACCGTGTCCTCCACGTCCTCGGGCATCAGGTAATGCTGCTGCCCCATATCTGTCACCTTAAAATAATACAGCTCCCTCTCCACTGTCCCGTCTGCCGCCACTTTTTTTACAGCCGGCTTCTGCCACTCAGGGCGGAAATAAATCACACTCCCGTCCGCACATTCCAGCTCCCAGTCCTCCTTGACAAGGTAACCGTACTCGCCGGACAGGCTGCCCTTTTCATCATACTCATAACAATGGAGCGTGATGTCGTCCTCCCTCGCAACCACTTTCAGTACGCAGTTTCCGGCATCATCATACTGGTATGCATAATACTGCCACGCCCCCGATTCATTCGACCCCCAGTAGTCGACACAGTACAGCTCCTCCATCAGCTGCTCGCCATCATATTCCGCCTGGTATGCGCGGTCAAAGAACAATTCCTCCGAGTAGCCAAACTGGTCAGATCCGACCTCACGGCTGTAGGAAATCTCAGACAAAACCTTGCCGTCCGCCGAAAACTGATAATTTCTGACATCAAACATATAGCGGTGCGCCACATAATATCCGTCGCCATATGGCACACCAGTCGATTTATAGTAAATCTGGCGGCAGGTGCGTGCCTTGTCATCCCACTCATAAACCCGTTCCTCACAATAGCTGCGCTTTCCGCTGAGGATGCTGCCAGAATATCCCAGCGCATAGCAGAGACGATTCTTCCTGTCAAAAACCGCGTGCGTGCTCTCGGCAATTTCTTCCTCCGGATACTGGTACAGAATCCCCCATTGGTACTGATTGCCCAGATGACTGTTGACCGGGCTGTGCCTTTCATCATCCGCAGCAAGAAGCTCCAGCCTGTCATCCTTGTCATAAACCTCATGCGGTGCCGCGTCCTCCTGCCCTTTTGCCACAGCCTTGTCCAAATGGCTTTCAAAAATGCCCATACAAATCCATAACAACAGCCCCGTGCCCATCCATGCCGCCATGCAACGCTGCATGTGAAAATGCCTTTTTCTCATTGGTACCTCCTATTTCTTAACAATTCCTCAATCAGATGGGAAAAACAAAAGCCATCCACTGTAACGGATGGCCTTTTTACCCACATTTTATAAGCATCAATAATCCTAAACTTCCTCGTCCGGCTCCAGGAGTGCTTTCTCGTAGCTTTCGAGAATCGTTTTCTGAATCGTATCTCTTGTGTTGGAATTGATTGGATGAGCAATATCCCTGTACTCTCCATCCGCGGATTTCTTGCTTGGCATCGCGATGAAAAGACCCTTTTCACCCTCGATGACCTTGATGTCATGAACTACAAATTCATCATCAAGTGTAATAGAAACCACTGCTTTCATTTTGCCCTCTTTTGTAATTTTGCGAACGCGAACATCTGTTATCCTCATTCTTTTGTCCCCCTTTTGCAAGTCTTTCACTTTGTTTATTCTTGTACCTTATAGAACATACCGCTCATTTTTTTCCACCACGACTTTAATACCGGTCTCCCCGACGTGGTGAGAATTTGCCCGAATCGTATCACGGCTCTCTACAATACAGTTTTCAATGTGGGTGTTATCGCCTAGATACACGTCATTTAAAATGATCGAGTTTTTAATGGTACAATTGTTGCCGACAAATACCTCCTTGAACAGGATGGAATTCTCTACCGTGCCGTTTACAATGCAGCCGCTTGAAATGAGGCTGTTGCGAACCCGGGAGCCCGGGTTGTATTTTGCCGGCGGCAGGTCGTCAACCTTGGAATATACGTCCGGATACTGCTTGAAGAAATAGTCGCGGATGTCCTTTTTGAGGAAATCCATATTGGTCCCGAAGTAATCCTCCACGGTTGCGATATTTCTCCAATATGATTCAATCCTGTAACCATATATTCGCTTTAAATCTTTATAGCGTATCAGGATGTCCTGCACCAGGTCGTGCCTTCCCTCCTCAGCGCTCTTCTCAATCAGTTCGATGAGCTGCCTGCGCCTGATGACATAGATGCCGCATGACACCGTCTTTGACTTTGCCACCATGGGCTTCTCCTCGAACTCCTCGATACGTCCGTCATCATTCATCTTGACAACACCGTACCTGTCCACATCCGCATCCTCGGGCATCTCCTTCACAACGACAGTGACGTCTGCCTTTTTTGCAATGTGGTACTCCAAAACTTTATTGAAATCCATCTTGTAGACACAGTCGCCAGTCGCGATGACTACATATGGTTCATGACTTCTCTTTAAGAACAGGAGATTCTGGTATATACTATCCGCCGTTCCCTGATACCAGTTGCTGTTATCCGGGGTAACTGTCGGTGTAAAGGTGTACAGACCTCCCTGTTTTCGTCCAAAATCCCACCATTTTGAGGAACTCAGGTGCTCATGAAGGCTTCTTGAATTATACTGTGTGATAACCGCAACCTTCTGGATGTGTGAGTTGGACATGTTACTCAGCACAAAATCAATACTTCTATAACTTCCTGCTATCGGCATGGCTGAAATCGCCCTCTTGTGGGAAAGCTCTCCCATCTTCCTGCTGTTTCCTCCCGCCAGTACAATACCTAATGCTCTCATTTTCCCTCTCCATTCTCGCTATTTCAATCTCCCACCTTTATCAATGTCCTGCCGCTGTCCAGAATGCCATCCTGATAATCTGCCGCAACGGTCTCACCAAAGACCACGGTGTTCTTACCCACTTTCACATTGGCGGGAACGACTGATTTCTCTCCGATTGTAACCAGTCCGCTATTGTAGATATCAGGTCTTGTGTCGTTTTCCTTTTCAGGGAGCGTGCCTATCTGCGTATTGCTGCCAACCTGCGAATACTCATCTATGATAGCCTTCTCAATCACGCACTTATCGCCAATCTGAGTCTGGTTCATGATAATGGAATTGCGCACAACCGTACCCTCTCCGATTGTGACGCCGCATCCGATAACGGAATTGTAAACCTGTCCATAAATTTCCGAACCCTCACCGATGATACAGCGCTCTATCACACTGTCAGGCGCAATGTACTGGGGAGGAAGCACCTCGCTCTTTGTATAAATCTTCCAATATTCCTCATAGAGGTTAAATTCCGGAACAATGTCAATCAGCTCCATGTTTGCTTCCCAGTAGGAACTGAGCGTCCCAACATCCTTCCAGTAGCCGTTGAACTCATAGCAGTACATCGGGCATCCCTTCTCATGGCAGTATGGAATGACATGCTTTCCAAAATCAAGTGCAGGCTGGTCTGCTTTCGCCAGAAGCGCCTCCTTCAGCGTCTTCCAGTTAAATATGTAAATTCCCATCGAAGCCAGGTTGCTTCTGGGTTTCTCCGGTTTCTCCTCAAAGTCTGTAATTTTCTTGTTTTCATCCGTAATTACAATGCCAAAACGCTTTGCTTCATCAATTGGCACCGGCATGGATGCTATGGTCACTTCCGAACCGCTTTCCTTGTGGAAGTCGAGCATCACTTCGTAATCCATCTTGTAGATATGGTCGCCTGAAAGGATCAGCACATAGTCAGGATTATAGTTCTCCATATACTCAAGATTCTGAAAAATCGCATTTGCAGTTCCCGTGTACCATTCACTCTCACTGCTTTTCTCATATGGCGGCAGTACCGTCACGCCGCCGACATTGCGGTCCAGGTCCCATGGGATACCGATACCGATATGTGTGTTCAGCTTCAACGGCTGATACTGTGTAAGCACTCCGACTGTGTCAATACCGGAATTAATACAGTTGCTGAGCGGAAAATCAATGATTCTGTATTTTCCTCCGAAAGCAACCGCCGGTTTTGCCATTTTCGATGTCAGGACACCCAGTCTTGAGCCCTGCCCACCTGCCAAAAGCATGGCAATCATCTCTTTTTTAATCATGTCGTCACCCCTAATTGCTTAATAATGGGTTTTGCATAAGTTACGGTATACAATTACAGTCCGAAATTTGTCGGAATATAATCGTTTTTGCATAAAAGCAGACCCTGATTTATTATAGCATACATTTTTGGTAAAGGGAACAACTTTAACGCGATAAATGTGAATATTTTTATACATTTTTTACGTATACATAACTTATCCCGGTAGTGTCGCAAAAAGATTCATATATTTTCCGAATTTTGTTCTATTTTCTGTCTGTTATGCATAAAATATATCATTTCGCGGCCGCCGCGAAGTAGTTTTTGATAACGATTCAGAAATCAGTGCGCTAACTATGGAAAATTTGCCGCATGGGGTGTATCATGTATATTATATAGAAAATAACAAACCTGAAAGGAACTACCATTATGTACCAGATAAATTTCGACCACCCAGTCCACGTACACTTTATCGGAATCGGCGGAATCAGCATGTCCGGGCTCGCCGAGATCCTGATTGATGCAGGATTTCCCGTAAGCGGGTCGGACGCCAGGAAATCCCCCCTGACACAGCACCTTGCCGCCAGGGGAGCCAGAATCAGCTATCCGCAGATGGCAAGCAATATAACCGATTCCATCGACCTTGTTGTCTACACAGCCGCAATCGCAAGTGACAACCCTGAATTTGTCGCCGCCACGGAGAAAAATATCCCTCTCATGACGCGCGCCAGCCTGCTTGGGCAGATTATGAAAAACTACAAAACGCCAATTGCAATCAGCGGCACCCATGGAAAGACAACGACGACTTCGATGGTGTCGGAGGTGCTTCTCGCGGCAGACACCGACCCCACCCTGTCCATCGGGGGAATCTTAAAGTCCATCGGAGGAAACATCCGTGTCGGAAAATCCGATTACTTTGTGACGGAGGCCTGCGAGTACACCAACTCATTCCTGAGCTTTTTTCCGCATATCAGCATCATACTTAATATAGAAGAAGACCATATGGACTTTTTCAAGGATATTGACGATATCCGGCGTTCCTTCCGAAAGTTTGCCGACATCCTTCCGGCAGACGGCTCCCTGATTATCAACAAGGGGATTGACCGGCTTGGGGAGCTTGTAGACGGACTGCAATGCAACATCATCACCTTTGGCTCGGACAACGGCGCCGACTACAGCTATACAGACGCAGTCTACGATACACTCGGGCGCGGCTCCTACACCCTCCTCAAAAACGGAAAACGCTGTGGCACCGTGAAGCTTGGCGTTGTCGGTGAGCACAATATCCTCAACTCGCTCTCCGTCATCGCGCTGACGGACATTCTCGGAATTGATTCCGCCACGGTGCTTGACGCACTCTCTGCATTCCATGGAACCGACAGGCGGTTTGAACACAAAGGGGAAATTGGCGGCATCCAGATTCTCGACGACTACGCACACCATCCCACGGAGATAACCGCAACCCTGAAAGCCGCAGCCAACTATCCGCACAAGACATTGTGGTGTGTCTTCCAGCCCCATACATACACACGCACCAAAGCGTTCCTACAGGATTTTGCAAAGGCGCTCTCGCTTGCCGACAAGGTTGTCTTAACCGATATTTATGCCGCCCGTGAAAAAAATACGATCGGAATCAGCTCGATGGATCTGCTTCGTGAGCTGGAAAAAACCGGAACGGAATGCTATTATTTTGAAAGTTTTGATGAAATTGAAAATTTTTTATTAAAAAATTGTATCAACGGCGATTTGTTGATAACTATGGGAGCCGGAGATGTTGTAAAAATCGGTGAAAGCCTGCTCGGAATTTAATTATCCACATTATCCACATTTTTTGGCGCCCCGAACGCCAAAAAGAAGTGTGGATATTTTTTGCTTTCATCCACAATGCCATAATAAAAATCCACATGTTATATTTGTGGTTTGACAGGCTTTTGTGGAATCTGCATCTGTGCTATCCACATTATCCACATCATCCACATTGGGAAAAAATCCAGTATTCACAAGGCGTGGGAAGGCTCCGGGACTTGCTTTTTCGGGCAGTTATGCTACAATACACTTACCTTACGGATGCCGGTGTCTCCCACTCCGGATTCAGACTTAAGGAATTTAGACCAGGACGGGTGAAAAAATATGAATCGTGTCAACATTTACAGGGCTGCCACTAACGGGCAGACAGCCATCTCCAATTTATTCATTGATGAATATATGTCGGATGCAAATGATGCCCAGCTTAAAATATATCTTTTTCTGATCCGCATGATGAACGCAAATCTCCCAACCAGCGTCACTGACATTGCGGACAAGTTCAACTATACGGAAAAAGACGTTCTCAGGTCGCTGATGTACTGGGAATCGAGGCAGCTCCTGGCACTTGATTTTGACGCGGCTCACAACCTGTCAGGTATCAGGGTGCTGTCCTTGGAAAATGTATGTGAGGCGCCAAAAACCGCCCCACGTATCACACCAGTCTTATCCTTTATAAGACCAGCATCCATGCAGACGGGCATGACTGCCAGAACAGGAACGACCCAGACTGCTGCGAACCGTACTGTCGCAGCCGCAGGCAGTCAGCCCGCAGCTGAGAAAATCAACAGACCGGAATACTCACTCGACGAGCTGAAACGTTTTAAGAACAACGAGGACATCGAGCAGCTGCTTATGGTCACGGAACAGTATATCGGACGGCCGCTGACGCGCAGCGACATGGAGACTATCCTGTTTTTCTACGACAGGCTTGGTTTTTCCACCGACCTGATTGACTATCTGGTACAGCACTGTGTCGAGCGCGGAAAAAAAGACTTCCGCTATATGGAAAAGGTGGCGCTGTCATGGCATGAGCAGGGGATTCTGTCGCCAGCCGATGCCCAGAACGCGTCGCGCAAATATGACAAGGTGGTATACACCATCATGAAATCACTGGGAAAAAACGCAAATCCTGCTCCAAAGGAGCTTGAATACATAAATAAATGGACAAAGGAATACGGTTTTCTGCTTGATGTCATCCAGGAAGCCTGCGACAAGACGGTGCTGACAACGGACAGCCACCGTTTTGCATACGCGGACGGCATCCTCACAAAATGGTACCAGGCAGGCGTGCATCACAAAGCCGACATTCCCGCCGCGGACGCTCCCTATAAACGCTCCGCGCAGAATGGCAGACAGCGCAAAAATGACAACATTGTCACAAATAACAAATTTAATCATTTTGCGCAGAATGCATATGATTTTGATGAACTGGAGCAAAATATACTGAGTAATTGAGGATAATACAATGCCGCTTACAAACAGTCAATACGATACAGTCATGCGTGCCTATGAGGAAAAACAGCGCACTGCAAGATACAGGCTCGAGCAGAATACCCAGAACGTATACAAAAAAATACCTGCCTATCAGGAGCTGGACAAGCAGGCTGCCACCATCTCCGTCGCACAGGGGCGAAAGCTTCTCGAGGGAGACAAAAATGCGCTTGCCGAGTTAAAGCAGCTTTTAAGGGAGCTGTCAGATAAAAAAGCCTCGCTGCTGCGCGAACATGGATTTCCAGCCGACTACCTGACACCGGTTTATGCATGTGAGAAGTGCCAGGACACCGGTTATATCGGCAGCAAAAAATGCAATTGTTTTCGCGCTGCGGAAATCAATCTCATTTATGAGCAGTCCCACATTAAAAATCTGCTTGAGACAGAGAACTTTTCTTTCTTATCTTATGATTATTATGAGGGAGAAGACCTCGAAAAATTTACAAAAGCTGTACAAATATGCCAAAATTTTGTGAAAAGCTTTTATTTGGACTACCGAAATTTGTTTTTTTATGGTACAGTAGGAACGGGAAAATCTTTTTTATCATGCTGTATTGCGAAAGAACTGATTGATAAAGGGAATCTCGTCATATATTTTAGTGCTTCCCAGCTTTTTGACACACTATCCAGAAGCACTTTTGACAAAGACAGCAAAGAGGCAGTGTCCGGAATCTCCAATGATATTTTTGACTGCGACCTGCTTATTATAGATGATTTGGGAACTGAGCTTACCAATTCCTTTGTTTCCTCCCAGTTTTTTTCATGCCTCAACAACAGGCACCTGAGAAAAAAATCGACGATTATTACAACGAATCTGTCCCTGGGAGAATTGCGGGACCGCTATTCCGACCGGATATTTTCCCGCATCACAAGCAATTATGATGTATGTAAGCTGACAGGCCGGGACATACGCATGCAGAAAAAAACGGCGTCTACAGCCAGATAAGTAACTGAAACAATTGCGCCTCTTGCGCATCATAATACAGAAAGTGAGGATTTTTTCAATGCCAGTTCGTGAGGAGAAAAGAAATCTTAATTCAATACCTGTAGGATCATTGGGCATCATCCCTCTGCGGGGATGCCAGGAGCTTGGTGACAAAGTGGACAAATATCTTGTCAGATGGAGGGGCGAGCGCGAAAGCGAGCATAAGGGTTCCCTTGCATTTGCCGGATACCAGCGCGACTCCTATATCATCCAGACAAAGGTTCCCCGTTTCGGCACGGGTGAGGCGAAAGGGATGATTATGGAATCTGTGCGCGGTGACGACCTTTACCTGTTGGTCGACGTCACAAACTACAGCCTGACATATTCCCTGTGCGGACAGGAGAACCATATGTCTCCGGATGACCACTACCAGGATTTGAAGAGGATTATTGCTGCTGTCGGCGGAAAGTCAAGGCGGATTACCGTCATTATGCCATTCCTGTATGAGAGCCGCCAGCACAAGAGGAATTCCCGCGAATCCCTTGACTGCGCGCTTGCGCTTCAGGAGATGGTGAGCATGGGTGTCGACAATATCATCACCTTTGATGCCCACGATCCCCGTGTACAGAATGCAATTCCGCTCAACGGTTTCGAGACAGTCTCCCCGACTTACCAGTTTATCAAGGGGCTATTGAGCAATGTGTCTGATCTGACCATCGATTCTGACCATATGATGATTATCAGCCCTGACGAAGGCGGCATGAGCCGCGCAATCTACACGGCAAACGTCATGGGGCTTGACATGGGTATGTTCTACAAACGGCGTGACTATACAAAAATTGTGAACGGGCGCAACCCGATTGTGGCACATGAATTCCTTGGAAGCAGTGTCGAGGGGAAGGATGTCATTATCATCGATGACATGATTTCCTCTGGCGAGAGCGTGCTTGAAGTTGCCGCAGACCTGAAGAAAAGAAAAGCAAGGCGCATCTTTGCCGCCGCGACCTTTGGTCTTTTTACAAGCGGCCTTGAGCGTTTTGACGAGGCATACGAGCAGGGGCTTATCACGAGAGTCCTTACGACAAACCTGATTTACCAGCGTCCGGATTTGCTTGAAAAAGAATGGTATATCAGCTGTGACATGAGCAAATATATTGCTTATATTATTGATACGCTGAACCACGATTCCTCCATCAGCGACCTGCTGAACCCGAATGACAGGATTCACAGCTTTATCAACAGATACAAAAATGGCGAGCTTTAAAAGAATCCCCCGCAGTTTTCACTGCGGGGGATTCTTTTAATCTTCATATCCGTTCGGGTTGTTTGACTGCCATCTCCAGCTGTCTGCACACATATCTTTAATGCCGTACTGTGCTGTCCAGCCAAGCTCCTTCTTTGCCTTTGCTGCATCGGCATAACAGGTTGCGATGTCGCCTGCACGCCTTGGCTTTATCTCATACGGAATCTTCACGCCTGTCGCTTCCTCAAAATTCTTCACGATGTCAAGCACGCTGTAGCCTGTGCCTGTTCCGAGGTTATAGATGCACAACCCTGCCCTCTCCTCAATCTTTTTCAGCGCCTTCACATGTCCAAGGGCGAGGTCTACTACATGTATATAGTCTCTCACACCTGTTCCGTCGTGCGTATCATAGTCGTTTCCGAATACACCAAGCTTCTCAAGCTTTCCGACAGCCACCTGTGTAATGTACGGCATCAGGTTGTTTGGAATTCCGTTGGGGTTCTCTCCCATTGTCCCGCTCTTGTGTGCCCCGATTGGGTTAAAGTAGCGCAGAAGGATGACATTCCATTCCGGGTCTGCCTTCTGCATGTCTGTAAGAATCTGCTCCAGCATGGATTTTGTCCATCCATATGGGTTGGTACACTGGCCTTTCGGGCATTCCTCGGTGATGGGAATAAATGCCGGATCCCCATACACGGTTGCAGATGACGAAAAGATGATGTTTTTACAGTTATGCTTTCTCATGACATCCACAAGTGTCAGCGTGCCCGCAATATTGTTATTGTAATATTCCCATGGTTTCTGGACAGACTCGCCAACCGCTTTTAATCCTGCAAAATGAATACATGAGTCAATGTTTTCCCTCGAAAATATCCTCTCGAGCGCATCCCTGTCAAGGATGTCTTCCTTGTAGAAAGTCACTGGCTTTCCTGTGATTTTCTCCACGCGCTGTAATGCCTTGACACTTGCATTTGACAAGTTATCCACTACCACTACATCATATCCTGCATTCTGAAGCTCTACTACTGTATGGCTGCCGATAAAGCCGGCTCCGCCTGTAACCAAAATTGCCATAATGTGTACCTCCGTTTTTATATTGCCATTCCTTGCGGAACAGTCTTATTTTGTGCATTGCTGCTATTTTTATGATATCGCTTTTACGGTGATAAAACAATAGCAGATTTATTAATTTTTAGCCTATAAACAACCATATTCGGTTACTGCCTCTTCCGTTCCAGTAACAGGTAAAAATACAAATTTTTTTCAATTTATACAATTTTCAATATTTACAATACATTTCTTGTTTCCATTTTTGTGGATATTGTGCATAAATATGTGGATAGTACACAGTTATTCTACGAAACAGGAGAGTTATCCACATATTTCCACCTCTGCTCCCCCTATTTGACGAAAAATCCTGCAAGCTTCATCTCCTCGTCAAATGTTATGGTATAGGTCACACTCATATTGGAGTAAGACACACTGACCTGAACCATTGCATACCGGATGCCATTCTGTTTCGCCTCCGACGCATACATATTTCCGAAAGCAAGAAGCTCCCCGAATTCCTCCTTCATCTGGGATTTTGTATATTGCAGCGTCGCAGCGTTCAGCACTTGTTTCATCTCATCATTCATATATGCCGTGACTGCCTCAAAATTATTGTCGCTGTAAAGCCTTATAATCTCCTCTGCCTGTGCCTTGACCTGTTCCTCACTGAACACGGTGCTTTCACTGATGTCGCTCCACTTCGGCAGTTTCCAGTAAATGACCGCAGCCAGAACCGCAAGCAGCAGCAGGACAATCCCCCATATCTTCAAAGCCCGCTCGCGCTTTGCCGCTTTCCGCTCTGCCTTGTCAAAATTGTCGTTGTACCGATTCGCATAATCCCATGGGATGCCCATCCGCCCCAGCACATCCTCCAGGCTTTCCCCCCTTGCAGTCGCGTCATTAATCTCTGACAGAAGCTGTCTTTTGACTTCCTTTTTTCTTGATGCGCGGCATTTTAGCAGTTTTCCTACTTCCCTTACATATCGTTCTGCTGTCATCTATGTTTCCTCCCGAATATATGGTAGGACATACGCCCCTTTTTTATTATAGTGCCAAACGCCTTTAATTGCAACCTAAAATCCCGACAAATTATACACAGATTTATGACGAAATCAGCACAAATAAACAGTTTATTTTGGATATATTGCGAAAATGAGCAATAATATAGTCCGTATATGCAAGTTAACAGTCT